>Ga0070741_10006712_pt1 | contig 24487 bp, 15 predicted proteins | sample Coa_R1_4_FD_66440 | JGI IMG/M metagenome (GOLD analysis project Ga0070741, IMG submission 66440) | Surface soil microbial communities from Centralia Pennsylvania, which are recovering from an underground coalmine fire - Coalmine... | ecosystem: Environmental > Terrestrial > Soil > Unclassified ...
CGCGCGCATACGATGCTGCAATTGAACTGCGTACGCAAATGGATGAGAAAGCGGTTCATGATCGAGTAGGAGCGCGTTTCCATGCAAGTTACTGGCCCGCCAAGTTGCGCTGGCTGGCGAAAAATCAGCCTGAGACGTTCGCGCATGCAGCACAATGGCTTTCTTTTGGCGAGTATTTACATCGCAAGTTTTTAGATAACTCTGTATGCAGCCTCTCGATGGCTTCAGGCACCGGGATGCTGGTGACGCGCGAAGGCAAGTGGGATAGTGAACTGATGCAGGTATGTGGCGTACGCAAAGAGCAGATGCCTCGCCTGGGTGATGTGCGCGATAGCCTGCATGGCCTCACCTCTGAATACGCCGAGCGCTGGCCGCAATTGCGCGACGTGCCCTGGTTTCCCGCTATTGGAGATGGGGCAGCTGCCTGTATCGGCTCAGGATGTGCGAATAGCGAGAACTGGTCGCTGACGATGGGCACGTCGAGTGCAGTACGTGTAGTTGTGGCCCCTGATCAGGTGGTGCCGCCGATGGGGCTGTGGCTCTACCTGGTGGATGGGAAACGCGCCGTGCTGGGTGGTGCCTTGAGCGAAGGTGGTAATTTGCTCAGCTGGCTGGCTAATACGCTCAAATTGCCAGCATTGAAGGATGCAGAACCGCTCGTGGAACAACTTGAGCCGGACGGACATGGGCTAACAATCCTGCCATTTATCTCTGGAGAGCGCAGTCTTGGCTGGCATGCAGAGGCGCGTATGACGGTGGCGGGTATCTCGATACATACCGTGCCAGCTGAATTGCTGCGTGCCGGTATAGAGGCGCTGGCCTATCGGATCAATGCAGTCTATGAGCAGCTTTGTAAAGTGCTTCAAGTAGATCGCAGCAAGCCCCGGGTCCTGGGCAGTGGTGCCGCCTTGCTTAGCTCGACAGTGGTGCGCAGCATCATCGCCGATACGCTGGGAGCAGCAATCTATCCCTCACGAAACCTGGAGGCGTCGGCACGTGGCGCAGCGCTGCTCGCGCTCGAAGCGCTGGGCATTATCGCAGACGTAGCCCAGGTGGCTCCTGCGCTCGAAGAACCCACGCAGCCCAATGCTGAACACGGCGCTATTTACCGCAAAGCTGCAGAACGACAACGCGAATTATACAGATTGCTGCTGCCGAAATAGTCGAACCTTCATACCACTTACCTGGAACTACTAGTCAGGCCAGGTCACGTTTTCCAGGTCCATCGCAAAACTATCGGCCTGTTCTGCGCTGAATACGCTCATAACATAACGATCAGGGCGCACAAGCACGAAGAGATCGCGGTTGTGATGTAAGAATGTGCTCAACTGCTGATCAATATCGATAATGCTTATGTACCGACTATCAACACCTTGCTGAGTAGAGGTATCCATCAGAGGGGTTCCCCCTGGAAGTACGCAAACCGCGCGTACTTCCAGGCGTTGCCAGATCTCTCCGCGCAGCCCTGCAAAGGCTTTTTGCGGATTTTCATATAGCCTCAATAACGTGAAGCCGTCGCCTAATACATCATCGAGCAGGATGCGCCTGCCGTCCGAGGCGAGTACCTGAGGCTGAGGAAGTAGTGCCCCGATGAGGGCCTTGCCAGGCTGGTGCTGCGAGGGCAGGAGGAAGCCTTTTGTATAGCGGGGCTGCGGCTTGACGCGCATTTCGCTGAGGGCTTCGCGCACCGGGGGAATGGTGTTGATGCACTGAAAGAAAAGGTCGCGCAGATAGGCAAGTGAACGAGATGTGGGCATGATGAGACTGCCCAGCAGTGAAGAAAAGAGGATCATCTGAGCCACATGGGGAATGCGTTCCTGTTGATAGGTTGCCAGCAGACTCGGATCGGCTTGCTCTTGTATGACCATCTGCAACTTCCAACACAGGTTATAAGCGTCTCGCAGCCCGCTATTCATGCCCTGACCACCGAAGGGTGGCATCAGATGAGCAGCATCACCTAACAGGAAGATGCGTTCCCCACTGGAGAAACTGACGGCGAGCGCGCTTTCAAAGGTGTAGATAGCCTGGCGAATGATCTGTAGACGCATAGTGTTGATCGTATCCGCTGCATCTTTCGGTTGCGTTGCCTGGGTCTGCTTAATCAGAGAATGTATAACCGATGAGGATAACATGTCTTGCGGGCGCTCTCCTGGCAAGAGCATGAACTCCCATCTTCTGCCACCATAGGGAGAGGGAACGGTGACTGCCGGGCGCTGAGGATTGCAGAAGAAAATCACGGCACTTGCAGAGGAATCATCGTTAATGCAATCGACGACGAGCCACTGTTGCGTCAAATATGGCCTCGTAGCCTGCACCTGTGGAGCTCTTACAGAAAAAGCACCTTCACAGAACTGCGCGTTACTCGATTCTGTAAGGCCGTTTTTTCCGTGAGCACTCCCCTGATGAGCACTGTGTTTACCTGAAAAGCCAGAAAATCGCGGGGTTTCCTCGCTGGCCAGCAGATCATACCATGTCGGGGGACGCATCGGGATGCCGAGAAGGTTGCGAATTGTACTTTTGCTGCCGTCACAGGCCAGCAGGTAGGCGCACTTGATATGGAGCAGAGTGTTTCCGGGTGTGCGGACCATGAGGGTGAGGCCATGCTCGTCTTGCACGAGACTTTCAACCGTGTGCTTGAAAAGGACTTTGACGCAATCAAAGCGCTCAAGCCCTTTGAGTAAGGTAGCCTCGAAGGCAGGCTGGTGAAATGTCGAGATGAGAGGATAAGCGTTCCTCTGATCTGTAGGCGCTACTTTCGCCAGGTAGTGGCCCTGAGAGACATAGTGGGCCTGGATATCAAGCAGGGTGTGCTCAAGGATGGCATCGCGCAAGCCTAGAGCCTGACAGATGCGCAATCCCTCGTCGTCAATAGTAATGGCTTTGGGATGATGACTGAGTCCTGCGTTGTGTTCAAGCAGCAGGGTCTCGATGCCCGCCTTGCCCAGAAGATTAGCGGCGGTCAGGCCTGTTGGCCCTGCTCCTGCGATAACGACGAGCACTTTATGCTCCCTTCCTGCTTATTGAAGCTGTGTTAACGGCCACGGTCTGCTGTCTCTGGTTGCCAGAAACGATTCTATCAGCGGTGTCACTGCCTCAGACTGCGAATACATGAAGAAACGCTCCCGGCCAGGAACGATATGATATCCCGCACAGTCAGGCAAGTGCTCGCCCAGCCAGCGAGTGTTGGCTTCAGGCGAAAGAGCATCATCGGCGCGGTTGATTAAAAGAACAGGCATCGTAAGTGCTGTCAGACGATTGCGTATAGTAAAAGAGTGGATGACGGGCAGCACAGAACATTTATAAACGGAAGGCCACTGATTAATTTTGCAAAATTGTTCTTCGATAAGGTGGCGAGGGAGCGCGGGCGCGGTATGATTATCGGGGGCGCAGGCAGTGATATAGTTGATAACGGTGCGGCGTAAGAACGCAGAAGAGAGCATATACTCGACGGGTAAGCGCATAAAGAGTTCATGCAGTAACCAGATCAAAGGGTGTGGCGAAATACGATAATCAGCTCCCTGGGCGATAATAGTCAACGAACGGCAACGCTGAGGATAGCGTATAGCGAACTCGAAAAGGACCATTGCAGCATCACCGTGTCCCAGTAGATCCACGTAGCCTAGTTCCAGGCCGTCGAGCACCTGTCGTAGCTCCTCGGCACGTTCCGCGAGGCCAAAATGGACACCAAAATGTGCTCTGCGCATCTCCTGACGACGATAGAGAATGACACGCCGCGTCTGGCTCAGCGCTCGTATCTGGCGTGCATAGACGAATTCAAGATGTTCGAGGATAGGCACGAAGACCAACGGGGCACCCTTGCCAATATCGATAAGTGGCAATTCCGTTGTGCCTAGAGAAGTTCGTCGCCAGAGTGATTCGATGTAATCCACATCGTTATGGAATGTTGCATCGTCGATCCAGGGATCTGCGTAAGTACTCAATGATTGCCTCCCTTAGTTGGGGAATGTGTTTGCCTGTATTCCTTGCCGCGCTAAGTGTTTGTTACATGGATCTAGTATATAATAATACGGCAACGCGATACGCTGAGCCATATCAGTTCTCTCCCGGAGAAAAAATGCCAATTGACGAACAATTATATGCCTTGCTGCATCCGCCTGTAAGCCAGTGGATAGAAGCTTTCAATGCTCATGATGCGGCGGCAATCGTAGCGCTCTACACAGACGACGCGGAATTATTTGACGCGGGGATGAGATATCCACGACGCGGACGCAGTGAGATTCAACGCTGGTTTGTCCGGCGCTTTCAGAGTATGCCTTCCATTGCCTATACGCTCAATGGTCACGTATTTATGGACGAGGCACAGGCGGCAGTAACATGGACGACGCACGGACGCAGCCCCCGCCTGCTCGGACAATCCTGGCTTTCACGTCCATTTCAAGTTGACGGCGTGAGCGTTTTTAGCTTGCGCGACGGCTTGATCTACAAACAACATGGCTATTACGATCATCTCACTGTTGTCGGGCAAGTGTTGCCTCCGCTCAAATGGCTCATCTCAAAAAGCAGGTTATAAAAAAGCTTTCCCCGTTACGCTAGACGTAACGGGGAAAGCTTTTTTTATAATCCTTAATCTACTATGCGCTCCGCTCTGCGGCTTCTGCGTGCATAGCCAATACTTTGTGCTCTTCGGAAATGTCCTCCAGGGAACGCTGCTTCGGCTCGGGCAGTGTGAAGAATGTGAGTACCAGCCCGAGGAATGAGACAATTGCAGCAACTGCCATAGCTCCAGGCAGATGGTAGGTCGTTAGCAGATAGGGGAAGGCAAAGGCACCGATGAATGCGCCAACTTTGCCCAACGCTGCTGCGATACCATGTGTCGTGGAACGAACCATCACCGGGAAAATCTCTGCCGGGTAGACGAACGTCGTGACGTTTGGGCCAAACTCTGTAAAGAAGTAGCTCATGCCATATACCAGTAAGAAGGGCAACGTGATCGTCGTAAGAGACGGAACGAAGGCCAGCAAACCGTAAGCAAGCGCCATCATGGCGAAGCCCCCACACTGGATCAATTTACGTCCCAGGTGGTCGATGGTAAATGCCGCGATGATGTAGCCCGGCAACGCAGCCACGATGAAGATGACCAGTGTGTACAGCATGTTCGTGACCAGGCTTGTATGTGGATTGAGCAACTTGAGCACCAGCGGGCTCGATATCGTTGTGCCGTAGTACGCAATGTCGAGCAGGAACCAGGTGCCTGCCGTGCCGATCAACCAGGTCAGGTAGCGCGGCGTTAGCAGCAAATGCAGCCAGGATTTCTTCACTTGCTGTGCCTTTGGCTGTGCGCTTTTGCTTTGTGCCCGCTGACCATTCTGATTTCTGGTTACCTGCTGAATAGTGCTTGCCGCACCTTCAACGTCGCCTTGCAGGATTGCGAAACGCGGAGTCTCGGCGATCTGACGGCGCAAGTAGAAGGTCGCCAGGGCTGGTACCGCGCCCAGAGCCAGCATGATGCGCCAGATCCAGTCGCTATTCAGGCCAGAGAGCAGCAGCAAGATAGCGACCAGCGGTCCAAGGATCAGACCCAGGCCTTGCATCGAGAAAACCATCGTGATCAGCTTGCCACGATCACGCCGGTTAGCATACTCGCTCATCAATGTCGCGCTGAGCGGGTAATCTCCGCCAATGCCCAGACCAAGGATAAAACGAAAGATGAGCAACCATATGATGTTCGGAGAGAGCGCCGAAGCAATGGCACCAATCGCCAGGACGATCAAAGTGAAGCCGTAGATCGTCCTGCGCCCCACAAAGTCTGCCAGGCGACCAAAGATGATCGAGCCAAATGCCGCAGCAATTAACGATGTGCTGCCAACAAGAGCAACCTCTTGTGCATTGAGGTGCCAGAGAGGGGTTAGAATGGCGAGCGCAACACCGATGATGAAAAGATCATATGCATCGGTGAAGAAGCCCATGCCGGAGGTAATCATCGCTTTCCAGTGAAAGCCGGAGAGTTTGCTGTTATCCAGGTCCGCCAGGACATTTGTTGGGGAGGTAATTGCTACAGTTGTCGAGTCATCTTCTTTGCCGTCTCGTGGGCGTAAATTTTGTCGTTTACTGCCTTCTTCGACTATCATAAAAAACCTCTGTGTTTCCTTGCCATAAGGATAAGTGTGTTAAACAAAAAATCTCATTCGAATCGTAGCTCACGTATGTTATCGGAATGTTAAATGAAAGTTAAGCCTGTGCAAAAATAATTCACATGGCCTACATGATTGGCTATGGGCGGCTATCTATCTGGGGAATGGAATTATTGAGGAGTATTCTTTGAAGCGAGTACCCCAGACACAGGACGTTTCTTAACATTGTGCTCCTGTAACCTCGATCGTCTATATGTATGTAGAGCAAGAAGAAGCCAAATGTGCCTAACAGGAACTTAACATATCATTAATGCAAGCACAACAATTATAGAGTATGCTAACTTTGGAAGAATTTTTTGAAGAACGAGAGAACTGATAGGTTAAAGAGGAGGGCGGGGGCATCAAGTAACGTATAACGAGTACCTTATTATCCAACGATGCTCCTCTGGAATACTATGGCACAGGCAAATGTCGAAAAGACTTGCCCCAATTGTGGCACGAAGAATAGTGCAAGCGCTCAATTTTGTTCCCACTGTGGTTCCTCTCTTACCAATACCGGCGCTATGCCCACGAAGATTAGCCCATCATCAGGTACGCAAACCGTAGCGAATTCATTACACAGTGCGCCAACCGTAGTGGGACCTGGCGCGAGTGCGCGTCGCCTGACCGGAGCTTTGCGGGAGAAAGAGATACTGGGAGGACGCTATCGCATTGTACATTTGGTGGGCAAAGGAGGCTTCGGAGCTGTCTATGAGGCGACCGACGACCATTTCCAGGCCCGTCGTGTCGTTGCGATCAAAGAGATGAGCGATGCGCGACTCAGCTCCTCTGAGAGAATCATTGCAATGCAAAATTTCCGTCGCGAGGCCGATCTGCTAGTACCGCTCAAACATCCCAACTTACCCAATGTCAGCGACTTTTTTGAAGAAGGTGGGAAAGCCTACCTGGTCATGGAGTTTGTCGAGGGCAAGACGCTGGAAAAGGAACTGGAGGATAACAACGCTCCTCTCGACGAACGACGTGTCATGCGTTGGGCTCTACAGCTCTGTGATGTCCTCCATTACCTGCATACACAGCCTCAGCCGATTATCTTCCGCGATATGAAACCTGCGAATGTGATGGTAACCAGGAATGACCAGATCAAGCTGATTGATTTTGGCATTGCGCGCATCTTCAAAGCAAGTTCTAAAAAAGATACAGATTTGCTCGGTTCGCGTGACTTTGCCTCACCAGAACAATTTGGCCTGGGCCAGACCGATGCGCGCTCCGACATCTACTCATTGGGAGGAACTCTTTATAACCTGCTCACAAACTTCGAGCCGGTCAATGCACCTGCGCGCATTGCTCAACCTGCTTTGTTGCAGAACCCGCGCCAGCTCAATAGCCGCATCTCACCGGCTACAGAGAGCATCCTCCTCAAAGCGATGACGGTAAGAGCGCAAGATCGTTACCAATCGGCTGATGAGATGGCTCAAGCTATTATCGCAAGTGGCATCGTTAATCCCAACAGCCAATCCTGGCAAGCACCAGGATCAACACTCCCCCCAATAGCGCCAACGCTGCCAGCTGGAGGTCAGATGCCCCCAGTAACGGCAGGAGGCACGTTTGGTGCTAGCGCAGGACAGGCCCCAGGACAATCATTTACAGGTGCAGGTAAGCAATTTCCACCACAGCGCATCTCGCGCCGCAGTCTGCTGATTGGCGGAAGTGTGGCTGCAGCCGCTATTGCAACAGCTGGCTATGTGCTTTCTAGAACATCGAGTGGAATAAATACAACAACTGCCGGACCAGTGCTCCCAGTGAGCTTCGTGTATAGTACGGAAAAAGAGCAATGGTTAACCGCTGCAATCGAAGCTTTCAGTAAGAGCAGCGTGGCAACGTACCAGGGCAAGACTATTCAAATCCAGCCCCAGGCCAGTGGCTCACTGGACCTTGCACAGGGGATTTTGCGTGGTGATATGCAGCCTGTAGCCTGGAGCCCTGCCAGTTCTCTAGAGATAGATCAGCTCAACAACTCGTGGCAGCAAAAGCATGTGGGAGAGGATATTCTTGTCAGGAATGACATACAATCGCTGGTACTGAGCCCGCTCGTATTCGCCGTGTGGGAAGACCGCGCCAGATTATTGTTGAATAAGTATCGCAGCATCGATTGGAGCAGCATCTATCAGGCTCTCCAATTGCCCAACGGCTGGGCAGACATCGGGGGATCAGCGAATTGGCAGCGCGTGAAACTGGGTCAGACGCGCGCTGATACATCCAACAGCGGTTTACTTTCTCTCGTGCTAATGGCTTACGCATTCTTCAACAAAACGCAGGGATTAACGGTAGAGAACATCAATGATCCAAGGTTCATGCAATACCTCAAGAAATTCGAGGATGCCGTCAATGCCTTTGGTCGCAGTAGCGGAACCTACCTGGAACAGGATGTGCTCGTCAAAGGGCCAGCTGCGTATGAAATTTGCCCTACCTACGAGAACCTGGTCCTGACATCCCAGGACGAGGTAAAGCAGCGCCAGCCCCAACGCTTGCTTCCATTCTATTCCAACGTAAATATCATCAGTGATCATCCCTTTGTTTTCTTGAAAGGAAATTGGATCAAACCTGAGCAACAGGAGGCCGCGCGGAGGTTTCGCAGTTTTCTGCTCGATGCTCCCCAACAACAGCTCGCATTGCAATATGGTTTGCGACCAACTCATCCGCAAGTGCATATCACCGACAAAACACAGAACAACTTGTTTCTATCATCAGATATTCGTTCCGCCATCCACAGCGATTTTACCTCGGTCCAGCTCCCTGGGGGCTCTGTAGTCAAAGCACTCATTGATCTCTGGGTGCACTATTATGGAGATGCGGCAACAGGAAATGGATAAAAATTGGGCAATAATGATTAAAAAGTAAGATAGATACAGAAATGGAAAAGCTATGCTTTATAAGAAGAACCGATATGTGCAAACAATGCATCCCACCACTCGATTAACGAGTGTGAGCTCTATATTTTATCTGGCTGTCGTCATGGCATTACTGGCTGCGTGCAGTGATCAATCCGCGCAGCAGTCAAACAAGCCAGTGCAGCAAGCAACGCCAACACCCTCTCTGGTCTGCTCAGCGCATTCATCGACGCCTGTCACGCTCACAATGTATTATGGCAGCGAGAAACAAGAGTGGATTGATGATGTGGTAGCCGATTTTAATAGCCGTCATATCGCAGCCTGTGACGGGCCAATTACAGTCAAGGCGCTGCCAATTGGATCGGGCGCTTCGATGCAGCAAATTCTCGACGGCAAGATCCAGCCTGACATCTGGAGCCCTGCCGGAGGTGTATGGATTTCATTGATCAACGCAGCCTGGCAACAGCAGCATAGCGGCAAGCCGCTGATTGGCACGGGAGCAACTGATGTTGTATCGCTGGTGACGAGTCCTGTGGTAATTGCGATGTGGAAACCGGAGGCCGAGGCTCTGGGCTGGCCGCAAAAACCTATTGGTTGGAAAACCATCGATGATTTGAGCACGAATCCCCAGGGTTGGGCTGCGTATGGTCATCCCGAATTTGGCGATTTCAAATTCGGCCATACGCATCCCGCTTATTCTAACTCCGGTCTGGATGCTGTTATTGCCGAGAACTACGCTGCGACAAACAAGCAACACGGCTTGACCCTTGCAGATGTAACCAACGCGCACACGCAAGACTTTGTGGCTAACGTCGAAAGCTCGGTGATCCACTATGGCGAGAGCACGGGCTTTTTTGCCGATAAGATGTTTGGCAATGGCCCGAATTACCTGAGTGCTGCTGTGATGTATGAGAGCCTGGTAGTAGAGGCCAACGATGGCAAGAAATACCCGCACTTGAAATATCCGGTTGTGGCAATCTATCCGAGCGAGGGTACTTTCTATAGCGATCACCCATTTGCCATTCTCCAGGCGAACTGGGTCACAGTGGCTAAAAAGGCAGCAGCGCAGGTGTTTCGTGATTTTTTGCTTGCCCCTGATCAGCAGCGCAAGGCTATGCTCTACGGCTTTCGACCGGCAGATCTGCATATTTCCCTGACAGCGCCGCTCGACAAAAATCATGGCATTGATCCGAACCAGCCCCAGGCGACCCTTCAGGTGCCTTCTGCGGAAGTGGTCAATGCTATTGAAGCATCATGGAACCAGCAGCGGCGCAAGGTTGACGTGATGCTCATTCTAGATCGTTCTGGTAGCATGAACGATCCTGTGGGCGGTGTCAGCAAAATAGTTGCCGCAAAGCAAGGTCTGGCCGAATTCGTCAATTTGCTGGGTGATAGCGACGGCCTGGGGCTAACCATCTTTAGCGACAATGCCGATATATTGACGCCTGTAACAGCTCTGGGGGCAAAACGACAGGATGTTCTCAATAAGATCAATGATATCATCGCACAAGGAAACACGCGCCTGTTCAATACGATTGCCGAGCAGGTGAAATCCCTGCAAGCGATGCCCTCAAAGCATATCAAAGCGGTGGTCGTACTGACCGATGGCCAGGATAACTACAATCTACTGACCGTTGACCAGCTTGTGAGCCAGATTGTCCCATCTAGCGATGACAAGAATGCCGGTGAGGGCGTGAAGGTGTTTACAATTGCCTATGGCAACGATGCCGATGCAGCTGCTTTGACGAAGATCGCCAATGCAGCTGGCGGTCAAGAGTATCCCGGCAATCCTCAGAATATACGCGAAGTCTATCAGCAGATCAGCCAGTTTTTCTAGAGAAACATAACACTCTTCAAGAACTATTTTGTGCATCGCACAAAATAGTTCTTGAAGAGTATTTTTCAGATTTAATGATGGAGCAAGTCAAGCGCGTTAGCACAATCATCGACGAAGTAGACGCTAGAGCGACCAGGAGTGACGGTCAAGCCAAAGAGACAACCAGCGCCCGTTCCTCCTGTGTTGTCTACCAACTTGTGAGCGACCTGCCTCCCGCCGCGTGTTGTTTCTACAATGTTGCCGTCATTGCCGTTGGCGCTCAGAATGTTCCCATTAGGGGCGATGGTAAGCCCCAGAGGATCATTGATTGCGCCACCTGAGCTTACAGTGATACCAGCGCCAGCAGAACTCTCGCGCGTAAGCGCATAGGGAATGGCTGCGATGCGACTGTTTACACTATCGGCGACGTAAAGGGTGCCGTTAAAGTCGAGTCCTACACCGGTTGGTCCAACAACGAGGGCTGCAGGATCTGTTCGTTCCGCAAAGGCCGAGCCAATCACCGTCGTATCCTCCCTGCTTGGGCGACCGTAGCCTTGTTGCGGGACCTCAAGAACGAGGCGAACGACCGTGCCTTTATTGACAGTGTTAGGACTGGCGGCGACTGTACCATTCAGAACGTTGGTGAAAAAGAGGACCGCAAATCTGTCCAGATCCAGCGCAGTCATGTCCCATGGACCGTTAATTACACCACCAGAAAACGTCTCAACAGGTTGACCATTACTATTTAGCACAATCAAACAACCGGCTTTAGCCGTAGCTGACGTGCCATCGGCGGTTGGCAGGCTGCCTACAATTACCCAGCCTCTGCGTAATGCAACCAGTGCAGTCGTTAAGCCGACGCCGCCAGGACAGGCTCCCGGCAGTTTACTGGCAGAGATCTGAGCAAAGAGGCTCACCTTCCCGCTCGGGGAAATCTCTACAATGGTCGTGCCGGTACCCTGCTCTCCCCCATTCGCGCCATTGTTGTTAAAGTTGCTGACCAGAATGTCACCGCGTACCAGTTTACCGATCGAGGTTGGCACTGTGACTATACCATAAGGATTCTGATCACCATTCGCGGGGACGGTCGAGGCAATCTGGCTGACCGTATTGAAATTACCAATGAGAGGACCATCGGCAGCCAGTGCAACGGAGGGCATCATCGCGAGGAAAAGGGCCAGGATACCAGCCAGGAAAGCTGGTACGAAATAGAGTCTTCTAGATCGTTTTGTGGTGCGCATAGAGATACCTCCTGAAAATAGTAGTTGTATATAAGTCGTTTTTTTGCGCCTATGATACATACGTCGCGAGGTTACAAGCCTGTGAGGAAAATAATGTCAGAGATGTAAAACTTGATACAGGCTATTAAAGCATTATAAACGTTTATGCTGTGTTCGCTAAATTCATAGTAATTTGGGAGGATGCCCATTGGGGCTTAGCAATCGGGCTGCTGCCTATTTTACGCGTAAAATAGGCAGCAGCCCGATTGCTAAGCCCCAATGGGCATCCTCCTCTCTTCAATTCCGGTAACTCCGCCCCCTCGATTGCCTGCATCTTTACTGAATAGACCATTCGCAGTGCAGTATCAAGCTTTACGATAGGAGCCCCAACCCTTTGGCACGCGCAACTGCTTGTGTGCGACTGTGGACGCCGAGCCTGGCATAGATGTTGTTGATGTGAGTTTTGACGGTGCTCAGTGCTACGACCAGTTCAGCAGCAATCTGCTGGTTCGACTTGCCATCGGCGATACGCTTCAATACATCTAACTCGCGTTCGCTAAGCAGGTCACTTACAGATGGCGCAGTGCCAGGGGAGGCGGTCAGAAGTTTATGTGCGTAAATTTGTACCTTCGGTGTCATGATGCCTCGTGTAGCGATTTGGCGCAGCAGGGCAATCACCGTTTCTCCCTTGTCTAAGAAGAGCCGTACATAACCCTCTGGTTCGGCGAGGGTGAGGGCGTGAGCCAGCGTGGCAAGGGCCTCGTTTTGTTGACCTTTTTTGTGTTGGATAATAGACTGTAAGATCAAGCAATCAATGACAGTGTGCATGCGTCCTGCTGCCTCGGAGACCGGGAGCAAGCGCCCTACGATCCTGCTCGCAGGAGTAAGCTTGTCCTGCGCAATGAGGATCTGTATCAGGATGAGATGTTCAAGTTCGTGCGGATAAGTAAAGGTATCAGATTCGCTCAGGCCAGATGATTGCGCCCATTGAGCCGCAATTGTGATATTCCCTGCCAGTAGTTCTACCCAGGCTGCATAGGCTGCTGTCAGGCGGATAACATAGGGAAGGGTATATCCACGCACCATCTGGTTGGTCTGGCGCATCAGGGCCAGTGCTTCACCGATGTTGCCGTGTGCGACCTGTATGGTTGCCAGCATATTATAGCCCTGTGCCAGTGCACCAATGTATCCCCAACGCTGACCCACTTCGATCCCATCGCGCGTATAACGCTCTGCCTCATCCAGGTTATTCCACTCACACAATACTTGACCGAGGAAGGCATACGTCATACCTACCACCGAGAAAAGTCGCCCTCCCTGCCGTGTGCCCAGGCTGATAGCTTTTCGATAGGTCTCAGCTGCCTGATGCAGTTGTCCGCGTGCGACCTGTATGTAGCCCAGACCGGTCAAACTTGATAGCGAGACAAGGCGATTCTGAGAAGCTTCGCCTAGCTCAAACGCTTCCGAGAAAGTTTCCTCTGCTTTTTCAAGATCACCGTTGAGCAAATAGGCGTTGCCCAGGCTGATAACAACCATGCTGCGTGTACTGACGTTCTCTTCTGACAGGGCGACGAGTGCTTTATGTGCAAGTTCGATGGTGCGAGGTACATCACCACGCATGCCAGCAAGAGCCACGCTTACACTGTAAAATTCACCCTCTAGTATCTGTATATCGGATTGTTGCTGTCCTTGCTCCTGTACGCTCTTCATATGCTGAAGCGTGCGCGCACTATCCTGCAAAAGGGCCTCGGCAGTATCCAGGTGGCCGATAGACACGAGAGAACCGGCCTGATAGATACGCAGATGGGGATGTGAATTCACAACTGCTTTAGGCAGTGCCTCCAGCCAGCGCAAAAAGGTGACGATTTCGCCACGCATGATCATGGTCGCACAAAAGCGCTCGGCCAGTTGTGCTACAAGTTCTGTATCGCTCGCAGCCAGTGCGTGGTCGATGGTAGCGGAAATCAAGCCATAATGCTCGTACCACGTGCAGGCGCGCTTATGCAATTGAGGTACGAGATCAGGATATGTCTGCCGCAAGCGGTCGCGCAGGAACTCGGCAAAGAGCTGGTGATAGCGATACCACTGCCGTTTTTCGTCCAACGTTATCAGGAACAAATTGGCTTGCTCCAGCCGTTCGAGCATTTCTTGTCCGTCCTGACGCTCGGTAACGGCATTGCACAACGAAGCGTTGAGGCGTTCTAGAATAGACGTTTGTAATAAGAAATCACGCATGGGAGCGGGCTGGCGATTGAATACTTCGCTTGTCAGGTAGTCCAGGATATAGCGATGGCTTCCAGTAAATGTGGCAATAAACGCCTCGATATCCGTGCGACCCTGCATCGAAAGCGCCGCCAGTTGCAAACCTGCAATCCAGCCCTCCGTATGCGTGTCGAGCGCGGCAATCTCCTGGTGAGATAGATCCAGCCCCATCGCTTCCTTGAGAAAAATCGTGACCTCATCACTATTGAAACGCAGATCGCTAGTATGTAGTTCGTTGAGTTGACCCCGAGCGCGCCAGCATACCAGGGGCAGTGGCGGCTCACTGCGGCTGGCAAGAATCAGATGTACATGCGCTGGCAGGTGGTCGATCAGGAACGCAAGCGCGTCATGAATGGTCTGTGTCGTGATGATGTGGTAATCGTCGAGGATAAGCAGTATATCATGTTCAAATCCATCAAGGGTATTGATCAATACCGTCAGGATGGCTTCAATCGGTGTTTCAAGGGATGGCAGCGGCGCTGCCTGAAGCATAGGCAGTACCTGTTCGCCGAGTTCAGGACACAGTCGCTGGAGTGCTGCGGTAACATACGTCCAGAAGCATATAGGATCGTTATCGCCAGCATCCAGGGAGAGCCAGGCTAGCGAACGTGTACTCGAAGATGTACGTGACCTGATTTTGCACCATGTGCTCAGCAGCGTCGTCTTGCCAAAGCCCGCCGGTGCCGAGATCAACGTTAACTTATGTTGCAACACCTCATCGAGACGTACAAGAAGCTGCGGACGAGGCACCAGCCCGGCGCGGCCTGGTGGCAGAAAGAGCTTGGTATTGAGTAATGGTTGTGGCGTAAGTGGTAAAAGATGCGCTACTCTAGATTCCTCATGTGCTGATTGGATAGATTGCTCGGCTTGCAGGGGAGTATTTGAGTTGACCAACCGATGCCTTGCTGCTTGCTCCTGCTCGGCCAGGGTTGCAGCAACAGTATCCAATCTGGGCAAAGACAATTCTTCAGCCTTACCCAGGTATGCCTTGCGCAGCTTGCCATGCAGCTTGCGATAGGCATACCAGTAATGCCCATTGCTCTTCTGTTCGCGGCGAGCAGTGAAACTGCCCTGTGGGCTCTGAAAATGAAAGGTCGTTGTGGTCTCATCAGCAAGCCAGCGCCACCACGCCGCACTCTCAATAGGAATGCTTGCTTCTTGTCTGTCTGCATGATAGGTGAGAAGCCCATCTCTCACTTGCGGAGTGGTGTGTGCCATTGTAGCCTCGTTTGTTGCCCTCAAAAAGTGGAATAACGACGCCAACGTTACCCAATTAATGATATACCTTTTTTGGGGTAACTGTGCAACTATGCTACAGTCCCACTCAACTATACGTTCCCCACAACTGTTTTTAACTTTTTCGCTCTCTCCAACGACATAAGAGTGTATGCAGCAACACAAAAATCGCTACGAGGATCAAGACGATGCCTCCCTTGTCGCCGCTGTACAGGCAGGCGAACGGGAAGCATTTGACATCTTAGTGCAGCGCTATGCATCGAGCGTGCTTCGCCTGTGTGCAGCGCTGCTCGGCAATATGGTAGAGGCTCAGGACATCGCTCAGGAAGCGTCACTCCAGGCGTTTCTCGGATTATCACGCCTGCGGGAACCTGCGCGCTTTGCCGCCTGGTTTCATGCGATTGCTGCGAACCTGGCGCGGTCGGCGCTGCGTCGTCATCGCGAGTGTTCTTTGTATACCCTCAGCGATGATGGCACGATACAGACGCTGTGGATCGATGCTCCTCTGACACTGGAGGAATATCAGACGGAAAGAGAGGTCCACGATACCATTCTGCTGGCGCTGCAAGACCTCTCTGAGGTGAATCGTCAGGCGGTGATTGGCTTCTATCTACAAGGATATAGCTACGAGGAACTCGCTCAGTATCTTGGCGTCCCGGTCAGTACGGTCAAAGGGAGGCTGTTCCAGGGACGCCAACAGCTCAAAACACGTCTGCGACCCCTCGAGGATACGCTCCTACAACCTATCAAGAGGCAAAGAAAGGAACAGAACATGACTACTTCAGATCTGGTTGAACTAGAGATTCACTCGGTGCGCCTGTTACTCCTCACCCAGCATCATGTTGCGATCCTGCGTGATCCACACAGCGAGCGCGGACTTGCCATCCGCCTGACGCCATCGGAGGCCGATGCCCTTGTCGTCGCCTTTGGTGCCCGAGCCAATAAGGACGAATGGACCTTTCCCTTCCTTCAGGACCTTTCTCAGCGCCTGCTTGAGTCATTTGATGCGCAACTCCAGCGTGTGATGATCAATGCGCTTGCAGGGCAGACGCTGTATGCAACATTGACGATCTCACAGAGAGGGCAGACACACGAGATCGATATGCGTCTGAGCGAATCCCTTGCACTGGCAACCCGTGTAGGTGCGCCTATCTTCATCACACGCTCACTCTTTGAGGGCGCGGCAACGCTAGACTTCATGACTCAGGCAAACAAGTCCTCGTGGCAGGAGCTTGAGGCCAGAAGAAACGATGCGCAGAATCTGGGACGAGAGGAACATTTGCTGTTGGAAGAGGATGTACGAGGTGCGGTGGCACCAACTGGACACATCACGCCAACGCTGTTCTGGGCGCGCCTGTGGTCATGGCTGATGGAAAGTCTGACCGGGACGCAAAACAACATTCCTGCTGAGAAAGTGCGCACCCTCGACATTGCTGCTACCTTTTCTCCACGCCAAGTCACCTGGGATGGGCAGCCTATGATTGCCATCCACCTTCCTGATCAAGTCGCACACCCCGGTCAACGAGAGGAACAGCAAGAGCCAGCGTGGATTCTAGTGCGGCCCGGCGTCTGGGAAAGAATCACGCGGATGGTGCAGCGTTTACAAAAGCCAGAAGAGCACAACGAAAAACCAGAACATGCGCCTAACGTTGCCAATCCCTTCCCAGATGGCTTGCCGCCAGCGATCCAACAGCGGGTCGAAGAGCGCCTTGCATGGCTGATCGAGGACCCTGATTTGCGTACGACATTCCTGCGCGATCCTCAGGGGACAGTGGTAGCCTGGAAGGGAGCTGATGCCCAGGATACGGTGCAGCGCTTCGCAAGCAAGTCCTTTAATGAGCACCGCAGACTGCATACGCCCCTGACCAACCAGAGCGGTCTGGATCATCAACTTGGAGACCAGCCACAGAAAATTGTTCCAGCCTTTGGCTCTAAAAAAGCTATCAGGCAAGATCTGCCAGAAGAAGCCGGAGGCATAATGGGAGCAGGAGTGCATCGTAGCGGCTGGGAAATGGTCGTCATCTTCGCGGGAAAGAATGCGCGTGACTTGAAAGCAGAAACGCATCAGCGTCTCCGTCAGGCCAGACAAGAACTGGAAAATATCCTCACTGGTTCGTAACAAACGCCGCAGGCAGTCATTGAAGTTCACAGGAAAATAGACTGCACACAGCGACAACTGCCGCAGGCAGTTGTCGCTGTGTGCAGTCTATTTTCCTATTGTCCTCGCTGCAGGCGGGGACTCCGCACTACCTGAACGTACCACCCTAATGTCCCAGACGGCGAGAGAGCAGTTGTTTTGCCTGCTCCGCGCACTGATTCTGGCTCTGCTGAACCTGGCGGAAGAACTGAGCTAATTCCTGATCGCCCTCGCGCTCTGCATCCTGGGCATAAGTTCCATATGTCTGAGCGCCTTCCAGAGCATGATAAAGCACGCTAACCAGGTCATAATGTTTGTTGCTTGTACTTGTAGACTGATGAGTTGCCATTCAAACACCTCCTAAATTTCTTCTTCCATATTCCTTCATTACTTGTCCGTCAGTACAATATGGTGGTTTTTATCTACCACTCATGTTAACCACGATTACCGGCTTATAAAAGTTTCTTGTTGAGTAAAGCTGAAAATAAGGGAAAAACGGGGTGGGCAAGCCGCTCAAGCCAACTTGTCCACCCCGTTTTTCCCTTATTTCTGGGCCGGTGCGACAACTTTGTTTACGAGACGACCGATGCGCTCGATTTCGATTTCGACTATATCGCCTGCTTTGAGGTAAATGGGTGGTTTGCGCACGAAACCAACGCCTGCCGGGGTACCTGTTGCGATGATATCGCCGGGCACAAGGGTCATGAACGAACTGATGAACTCGATAGTCTTTGCCACTGAGAAGATCATCAGCTTTGAGCTCGCGTGCTGTAATTGTTGTCCATTGACACGCGTAGTCAACATCAAATCCTGCGGATCGGGTATCTCGGATGCGGGCACGATACCGGGACCCATCGGGGCAAACGTATCAATGGCTTTGCCAGCAGTCCACTGGCTGGTGCGCATCTGCATATCCCTGGCGCTGACATCATCCATAATCGTATAGCCCGCGACATAATTAAGCGCGTCCTGCTCCGACACCTCCTTACAGGTACGGCCAATGACCACAGCTAATTCTGCCTCATAGTCGATTTGTGTGCTGGTGCGTGGCAGCACAATTGGATCATTGGGGCCGACCAGGGAGTTGCGATACTTGGTAAAGAGCACCGGAGCCTCGGGAATTGCCAGATTAGCCTCGGCAGCATGATCGGAATAATTCAGGCCCAGGCAAATAATCTTATCAGGATCTGGCACCGGAGGACCCAGAGTAATCGAGTCAAGCGACAAAAACTCCTGTTTGCCTGCATCAAATATCAGCTTCGCATTTGCCTGCGCCGCCTCGACCGCTGCCGGACCAGCTTCGAGCAACGCCCGCACAGTCGCAGGCTGATCGCCAAAATTATAGGTAGCAGAGGCCGTAATCACGCGTCCATCTCGTTCAATGCCCGCTAACCACGGCGTGCGAGCGTTACCCACACGGTAACTTACGATGCGCATACAAGAACTCCTTCTCAGTTTGAGATGATTAGTTTTGCCAATGGGTTTTTTAAAGTAGTCAGATACACTCTATGATATCATTTCTAAGATGATGAGGTGGGAGATCGAGATATAACTCAAGGTATTACCCTTGGAAGAGTAAAATAAAGTAGAGCATGATCATAGCTCTCTCACACAGCGAAAGCCACGTGTGCTAATAGTGCCTCTGAAGTGGTACTTTTGATAAAAACAAGTAGATTGATCATAAGGAGCGCTATAAACGCCTCCTCTTAATACAGAATATTCTACTGACTTTAACAGTGAAAAGAACATATAAGAAGAAAATATAATATTAAGTATAATAAGTGTTATAAAAAATATAGGAGTTAAAATGGTAAAAATAGAAATAACAAAAAATAATGTGGAACCTATGAGGAAAGGTGAATTAGATGTATCGCCAAATAAAAAATAGCCTTTTGTTATCTCATACACATTGCCACACATATCACTTGCACCGTATGGACTCATACCAGCTGGATAACTGCCTACAGGGGTGGTGTTCTCAATACCGGCTTCTTTCGTATTGCACTTATTTTTATCAAATTGATTGCCCCAGGGATATTTCCATCCTTGAGGTCCTGCCGCAGCCCACTCCCACTCCCATTCTGTAGGAAGACGATACTTTTTTCCAGTTTGGTTACTGAGCCATTTGCAATATGCCTCTGCATCCGTGCTGCTTATCCCTCTTACGGGATGCGTTGCTTCCTCCTGAGGAAATGTTCCTTCCAGCCATTGTTTGGGAGCTTTATGCCCGGTTGCCTCGATAAACCGATTGTATTCAAGATTGGTGATGGGATACTTACCAATCTCGAAATCGGCGCATTGCGGTCGTCGCCAAAGAGCATTCCAGGTGAGAAACAACCATATGTCCATAGGTCTCGTTACAAAACAATATGCTAGCTCAAATCGTCGCGTAAACTTTTTATCTTTCTGCCATTCTGGGGAAGCAAACAGCTCTTTCCATGTCTTTGGAGATGCAGCTACTATTGGATATGGTCTGTGGACACGAACGAGCATTGGCTCTATATTGGAGAAACGAGGATCGCCAACACTCGCCAGTGACTCTCTGGTGGCTACCGTGATTTCTGGTTCACTGACTGTATCCAACAACTGGAGCAGGTCGTTTTTGACACTTTCGATTTCAGGATCATTTGTCCTTGTCTGCCCCAGTGCTTTGATCACGGCTAATCGCTTTGCTAATGAGGGATGGTGCAATTGTGTTCGCAAGAATGCGGTTGTCTCACTTTGCCCCAGTTGGCCCATCGCTTTCCCAAACTCTCCTACCTGGGTATCATCTGCTTGCGAAAAACCTTGTTTAAGTTTTGCCAGCACCATGTGTTGCGCATCGGGATGCACCTTCTTTAAACGTTCTGTCAGGCAAGCTCCAGCGAGCAATACCCCGTATGGTTGTGTAGGAGCATCGAGCAGTGCATGAATTGTCGATGTTGCGTCATTAACGAGCGCGACATATAATAGTACCACTTCACGCCAGGCTGGCTTGAGCAAGTTGTGTCGGAGAATTGATCGATGTTCGTCAATATCGTTCGCAGCGACGGCAGCCAGGTATTCCTGAAACGTCAGATGCGAAAAACCGATTAGCGGCTCACCCTCTTGACCGAATCCTTGCTCAACCAGAATACCACTGTCTACCTGGATACCATCTATCCACTCTTCGGCTTTGCGCAGGAAAAACTCTTTTCTTTTGCCCTCAGATAGTGGCACCTCTGTGTTTAGAAAGTCAGGAAGCCGTTCAGCGATAATATCTCGTGCGGCATTACGTGAAATAAGAGTCGGTTGCCCCTCCTCTTCTCGCTGCTGCTGCATCGCAAAAGCAATTTCGCGCAACAATACTATTTTCTGGCTCAGCGTGAGTTCCTCGCGCTCTTCTTGCCGTATGCCAGCTTCTTCGGCTTTACTTTTCTGCCATTGCTCCGTTAGGATTTCCACGCAATCTCTATAAAGAAACTGCCGATCTTCGGGTAACTCTACCTTTAGAAAATGGACGAGTACGATCAGCGAGAGGAGCATCGGGTTGGTTGCCTGCGCCAACTCTTTTCTCCCATGCCGTATTCTTCGGCCCATTGCTCATCCCCGCTTTTTGCTGATACAGATAGCCTTACGTAGACCTTTTCCAGGTCTACAAGTTGTTGTCTTTCTCCCCAGCGCCGTGTTACCATCTGAGCTGGAATGATGCCTAGATGGCTGTTGTGGCCGATCAACCAGTCGAGGTATGCCTTCTCGAAGGTATAGTCATCTCCTTGACCTCGTATCTTTGCCCACACCGATCTTATAGAGTGGACAAATCGCGTTCCTATCCAAGGAATGAGTCTACCTAATACCCCTCCAATGATCAAGATAATGATACCGGCTATCACATTAGATACAAGTGGATTATTACCCCACCACCCATTGGCGACCTGCGAAAAGAACTTTAAAAGATCCATAACGGCTCCCTGGCTACTTGCCCACTAACTACTGTTCACACAAGTCCTGTAACTAATCTGCTGTTTCTGTATTTTACCTGAGAGATGTGTAAGTTCAAATTTTTCCCTTTCTCTATATAGACGTACTATTGTCGTATTTTCAAAGCATAAGGATATGGTGTGTTGTCTGCTGCTTGAACAGGAAGGAGTGCCCTTTTGTGAGTGTCACGAAGTGATAAGAACTCTCGTTGTCCAGGTAGATATAGTGTTGTAATTCTTCAGATCGCGATAGATCTGTAGAGCTCTTCCAGGAAATATTTTGTCACAAATATTTTGCGCTTTATGCAAAATGCTTGCGACAAAATATTTCCTGGAAGAGTACCGTAGACACGTGCTCGCGCTGTTTGCTGCTGAAACTCTTTGGAATCTCGCTACGTGATATAGAAAACTCTCCTATAACCTTCAAAGGTGAGTTATCAGATCACATGAAAACAGAAAGGTGAAACTATTTCCAGGTTCTTAAATCCCTGGAATTGCATGCATACATATACTCCACTGTGGGGATGAAATTGAGGTAGGGGGTCTACGAAGGGAACACCTTCGCAAAAACAAAATTATGAAGAAAATAGTCCTGATCGTTGAGGATGACGAAGTACATGGTAAGCTGCTTGCTCAGATCATTGCCCAGGAGACACCGCATCAGCCCATTGTCGCGTCTCAAGCAATGGCGACCTTGAAGTTTGTCCAGCATGTCAAACCCGATCTCTTGATACTGGATTATTTGCTTCCACGCATGGATGGCCTCGAACTGTATGATCAACTACAAAAAATGCCGGGAGTCAACGAAGTCCCCGTATTGCTCATCAGTGCATCATTACCATGCGAAGAGGTTGAGAGGCGTGGAATAGTGGGCATGAAAAAACCCTTTGAGTTGGATGCATTCCTGGAAACTATCGAGCGCTTGCTTGTGTGAAACCCGCTTAGCTCTCTAAGAGAGGACATCCAAACAAAATTGTTTCTTTTCCCGCCGGCGGGAAAAGAAACAATTTTGTTTGGATGTCCTCTCTTAGAGAGCGGCTCCATCGTTGGCATCAATAAAGCGAGGGAGGATCTTTGCCAGATTGGCCGCGTTGGGCGAACCTACACCTGTAGCCGGGTCCCAACCAGTCACACTATCAAAGCCCTGGACCGCCACGATATCGCCGTTGTTCTGCTGGAAGATGAAAGTATTGTTGCCGGTTCGTACATCATGAAATGCCTGCCCATAGGCGTTGCTGTGGCTGATACGGTAGAAGGCGTTGTTCAAGAATCCCAGGCGCTTCCCTGCCATCTGATCGATCAGCGTCGTCATACCCGCTGCGAGTGGAGAGCCAACGCTTGTACCTCCAAAGGGGAGGACCAGCGTTTTTCCAGGCTGGATCGAACTGGAGATAACCGGTACTCCAGTAAGCTCATCGCCATCGAAAGAGAGATCAGTGGTGAAGCGATGGGTGCTATTCACAGTATTTTGCTGAAATGCAGGCAGGGCAAAGATTTTGCTAGCCGCTCCTCCGGTTGCTCCGCCTCCCTGTAGTGACTCATTCCAGGCGCTCTCACGGATATAGTTACCATTGGTATTAGCAGTTTTTGAAGCCAGCAGCGTCGTTCCGCCAACGCTCGAAATCAGCGGATCGCTAGCCGGGTAGTTGACGCCCCGTGCGAATGCGACAGGATTACCATTAGCATCGCACTGAATAGCCGCTGCGCCCGTATCGCCCGCCGAAGCAAAAATCGTCTGTTTTTGTGCTCTAGCCTTCCTGAAAATCTGATGTGCAGTCTGAATGAACGTGGTACCGAGGCACGTCTCGCCGAGGCCGAAGCTCTGAGAAATCACGCTACCTATATTCTGCTGCACCGCAAAATTGGTAACTTGCAGAAGGGCTGTCAACTCGCCCTGGACGCTCGCGTTTTTCACGTTGCCCAGAACAAGATCAATCGTTGCATCAGGTGCCATCGCATGCGTCCACTCCACGTCCAGAGCGATCTCAGCTGCAAACCCAACCTGTGCTGGATCTTTCGCATTAAACGGCGTCAGGCCGAAGGGAGCAATAATATTCAGCTGCGGGTTGTTCAAGCCAAAGAGCTGATCGAAGAGCTGCAGGTCCTGTTTCAGCGTTGGGTCCTGAAAGGCATCGATGATTGTGATAATCCGCCCTTTGCCCGTAAAACCTGCGTTGATCAATGCCTGCATACCATAAGCCTGTCGAATCTGCTGCGGGGTATAGCACAATGGCAGAGTCGTTTTGTTCAAACAAGGTATAAGCTTCTGGTTCATCTGAGCGCCCGGAGCCATTGTGGTCATCATCTTATACTGTGGGCGCATCGGTAGAATAGTGACTTGCATTTTTTGCGCTCCACCGCCCCCACCGGCCTGAGCATTATCACCGGCAGCATACGCTCCCTGTTGTGAGCGCAGCACGATCGTTCCTAAAATGATACCCAGCACTACAACAACAACACTCACCAAAGAAATCACAAGGTAGAGAACACGTAGCTTCCTTTTTCGTGTATTCAAAACAGGTATCTCCTCATCCGCAAGTCTATTTCCTTGCATTCACATGAGCGCGAAGCGCTAGCTGCGAGAGCAGCGTTTGTGAATGCATATGGGTATAGCAGGTCAATATCGATACCTGTGAAGATACAAGATGGTCCAGATAGAAATGCTATTCCTCGTCATGTTTTGATAAAAAAGTACTAAATCAGGTTAAGAAACCTCAACTAGAAGCTTTCAAATATAGATAAGATGTACTGGGGAGAGCGATATCTGTAAAAAAATGGGCGTTGAAACGTAAAATCCATTTCATAAATATGGTAAATGAAACCACCTTCTCTCATCACCAGCGCCCGGGCGCTGGTGATGAGAGAAGGTGGTTTCATTTACCATATTTATGAAATGGA
>Ga0070741_10006713_pt1 | contig 24487 bp, 22 predicted proteins | sample Coa_R1_4_FD_66440 | JGI IMG/M metagenome (GOLD analysis project Ga0070741, IMG submission 66440) | Surface soil microbial communities from Centralia Pennsylvania, which are recovering from an underground coalmine fire - Coalmine... | ecosystem: Environmental > Terrestrial > Soil > Unclassified ...
CGGCGTCAGTCGCGGCGGGCGGCGGAAGGTGTCGCCGAAGAGCTCCTTGTCGACGTGCACCTCGTCTCCGTGCAGCTCCGCGTACACCGCGTAGCAGCCGCCGCCGAAGTTCACGAGGTTCAGGAGCGAGAGATGCTCCTCGAGCGCCTCCGGAGGGATCGAGAAGCGCTCGGCGAGGTCGCCGGCGGGGATCACCGCCTCCTTCTCGTCGCCGCAGGCGGCGAGGAGGTAGGCGAGGAGCGACTGGAGAACGCCGAACCTCTCCGGGGCGACGGGGCCCGCGGGCCGCTCGGCCGCACCGTCGACGCCGTCGAGGCGCACCTCGTCCGCGGGATCCGGCGGCGTGCCGGCGTGCGCCTGCTTCGCCGCCTTCGCACCGTCGAGGACGAGCTTGCGAAGAGCGGGGGGCTCGAGCGGGACCGCGCGCCCGTCCTGCCGCAGCACCCAGCGCGCGAGCAGCGGCAGCTGCGCGTACTCCGTGACGAAGATGTCGCCGTCGACACGGTTGCGCGGCTCGCGGAACGCGCGGCTCGCCCACCACGCGGTGTCAGGGGCGAGCGCGATCCGCGCCTCTCCTGCCGCGTCCCCGAACTGCCACTCGGCGCGGCCGTGGAACTCCTCAACGTCGAATGTCTCGGGAATCCGGAAGTCCCGCTCGCGACGCGTCGCGAACCGGATCTCGGATCGAATCCGCGAGACGCGGAAGCTCTTCACCTGCTTGTCCTCGAGGTCCTGCCCGATCACGTACCACGTGCCGTTCTCGGGTAGCAGCGCGTACGGGTTGATCGTGCGCTCGCGCTCCTCGTCGCGCCCGATCGACCAGTAGCGGAAGCGCACCGTCCGCTGTTTCGTGATCGCGCCTTCGAGCTTGCCGAGCCGCCCCTGGAGCTCCGGGGTGTAGTCCGGGTCGCGAACCTCGACACGCACCGCCGTGGCCGTGGGCGCGGCCTCCCTCGCATCCGCGGACCGGCCGAGGGCGAGGTTCTGGAGCGCGAGCCGAAGCGGCTCGGCGTAGGCGAAGCGCCCCTCGAGGAGGTAGAGGCACGTTTGGAGGGCCGCGAGCTCGTCGTCGTCGAGCTCGAGCGGCGGGAGGAAGTAGCGCTCCGACCGGAGTGTGTACAGCTCCTCGCCGGTGTGCTCGTCGCGCTGCGAGTCGAGCGGCACGCCGAGGCCGACGAGCTCCGCGCGATCCGAGTAGAACCGGCGCGCGAACGCCTCGTCGCTCATCTCCTGGTAGCCCTCGACGTTGCCCTTGATGTCGCGTGCGGTCAACGGCCGCAGCTCCGCCATCAGGAAGGCGACCAGTGACAGCTGGCGGATCAGCTTGTCCGTGTCGTGACTCACCGAGGGGCGAGCCTATCGCCGCAGCGGGATCCGCCGCCTACGCGGCCACGCGCGAACGTTCGAGGTGCTGGTGTGACGGGCAGTAGTCGCGGTCGGGGAGCGGCGTGCGCTGGCACGGCTTGCCCTTCCGCGTCGTCGCGTGACAGCGGGCGACGCCGCCCTCGAACGCGCCGTTCTCGATCTGCTCCTCGATGAAGTCGACGGCCGCGCCGACGCCGTGGGACACCGCCCAGGCCACCTGCGCCTGCACCGTGATCGGGAAGTAGCGGCGAATGTCCTGGAAAAGCGCCTTGTCCGGCTTCGCGAAGTAGTGCGGATCCGCGGCGAGCCGTTCCATCGTCCCCTCGCATGCAGCGAGCACCTCGCGCCGGTACGCGAGCTGCGTTTGTGCGTCAACATACGGGTCGATGAGGTCTTTGATCGACCTATAGATCGCGCGTGAATATTGATACATGCTGTTCTGAATCATCAGGATCCGCTCGTCTATCACCGTGGCGCTCATCCCCTTTGACTATGCCGTAATCGGTGTTAAGGAGCCGTAAAAGCCGCCTGACCGCCGACCTCCCGCCGTTCCGAGGGTCAACTCTACACTGCCTCCAAGCGTGTTACAAATGGTTTCCATTCTGGCAACGATTGCACAGGCGTCCATGGCCGCTTAGCGGGATATTTGCCGCGTGTACGCACTGCTGAAACCGGCGGCGCGCACGCTTCGGAGCGCGGCGTCGGCCTCACCCGCGCTGCTGTAGACGCCCGAGAACACGACGTAGTAGCCGGGATGGAGGCTCGCGAACCTCGCGGAGCTGACGACGCCCACCTCGGGGAGGCCTGAGTGCGCGGCTCGCGCGGCGGTCGCGTACGCAGCGGTCGTCCCCGTCGTCGCCGGGTACGAGAAGAGGACGATCGTCCAGCCGTTGCGGTGGGCGGGCCACGCCGTCAGGCCGCTCGCGGGCGCGGCGGGAGCGGCCGTGTGCTTCGCCTTCTTCCCGCTCCGCGCCGGCGCCGCGGGCAGCGCGGGCGAGGTCACCGCGCGGCGCGGTGCGGCCGCCACCGACGTCGTCGCCGGAGACGACGTCGGACGGCTCCCGAAGACGATCGCGACGGCGGCGCCGGCGACGGCGACGGGCAGCGTCAGCAGCGCGAACCAGATCCAGTCGCCCGGGTACCAGCCGAACGCGCGCAGCCACTTGCGCCGGAGACCGGGGAGCGACCCGCGCGCGGGCGGCAGCCGGAGCGCACACTCGGCGCAGTACTCCTGCCGCCTCCTCCGCGCCGCGCCGCAGCGCGGGCACCGGCCTTCCAGCACGACGACGGCGTCGGCGCGCGCCGTCACGTGCCTTTGCCGGGGGAAACGATCACCGTGTCCTCGCCGCCCGCAGGCGCGTCCAGCAGCCGGCCGCAGTTCGCGCAGAAGTGCGAGCCCCGCAGCACAGGCGCGCCACAGGTGCACCGCGGCACGCGCCGCTGGGCATGCAGCAGCTCGTCGATCTCGACGAGGCGCGCTTCGATTCCGACGAGCTCCGCACAGCCTTCGGCGAGGAGGTCCTCGCGGAAGCTGCCGCGACGGTAGAGCTCGACGAGGAGCCCGCCGAGGTCGCGCAGCTTCTCCTCCCGGATCTGGAGGAGCGCGCGCTGCTCCCGCCGGAGCGCGCCCGCATGCGGCCGGCGCGGGGTGATCCCGTCCGCGCCGGGGCCGCGGCCGCGCGAACGCCGCCGGTGAAACGGCCACATGGCGGGAGTGTACGACGCCCACCGGCTCCTACACTCCGCGGCGTGAACGGGATGCGGAGGGTCGGGGTGGTCGGCCTCGGGACGATGGGCGCCGGGATCGCGCAGCTCGCGATCGAGGCCGGCCTCGAGACGATCGCGCTCGAGAGCGACGTCCCGCGCGCGGAGGCGGCGCGCGACCGCATCGCCCACTTTGTGGGGCGCAAGGTGGAGAAGGGGCAGCTCGACGCCGCTGCGCGAGACGAGGCGCTCGCCCGGCTCTGCCTCGTGTCCGATCCGGCGGAGCTCGCGGGGTGCGAGCTCGTGGTCGAGGCGGTCTACGAGGACCTGCCCGTGAAGCGCGGCGTCTTCGCGGCGCTCGAGCAGGCGTGCGGACGCGGTGCGATTCTCGCGACCAACACCTCGGCGCTCTCCGTGTCGGCGATCGCAGAGGGCCTCGACCATCCGGAGCGCGTCGTCGGGATGCACTTCTTCAACCCGGCGCCGCTGATGCCGCTCGTCGAGATCGTGCGGGCCGAGCGCACGCGCGACGACGTCGTCGACAGCGCGTTCGCGCTCGCGGAGCGGCTCGGCCGTCGTCCGATCCGGTGCGCGGATACGCCGGGATTCGTCGTCAACCGCGTCCTGATCCCGCTCCTCAACGACTGCGTGCGCGTCCTCGACGAGGCGGGCGTGGCGCCCGACGACCTCGACACCGCGATGACGCTCGGCGCAGGGTGGCCGCTCGGGCCGTGCGCGCTGCTCGACCTCGTCGGCATCGACGTGCACGTCCACGCGAGCGAGACGCTGCACGCGGCGCTCGCCGAGGACAGGATGGCGCCGCCGGACCGGCTCGTCGCGCTGCTCCGCGAGGGCAAGCTCGGGCGCAAGACCGGTGAGGGCTTCTACCGCTACGACTGAGACGTCGCCGACGACTGCGGCGCGAGCCGGTGCATGCGGATCCCGAGCCGCCGTGCCGCGAACGGGACGGTCGTCCCCTGGACGACCACCGACGCGAGCACGACCACGAACACGAGGTCGTAGATGCGCGCGGCAGCCGGGATGTGCCGCTCGACCACGAACGCCGCGAGCAGGATCGGCACCGCGCCCTTGAGGCCGCTCCAGATCACGAACACGCGCTCACCGTTGCGGAGGCGCGCGGGTGCGAGCAGCGGCGCGACCACGAGCGGCCGGACGACGAGCGCGAGCAGCGCCGCGAGGAGGAGGCCGTCACCCCACGTGCGGGCCGAGACGCTCGAGATCGTGATCGTCAGCCCGAGGGCGCCGAAGACGACGATCTCCGCGAGCGACGACAGCGCCTCCTGGAAGATGCCGATCTCGTCCCGGAACGGGGCACGGACGTCTCCGACGAGGAGCCCGGCGACGAACACGGCGAGGAACCCGGAGCCGTGGGCGACGGTCGCGAGGCCGTAGACGATCCCGGCGCCGGCGAGGCCGCGGAGCGTGTACAGGCCGGCGCTCGGAAACGACACGCGCCTGATCGCCTGCGCCAACAGGAGGCCACCCGCGACACCGATCGCGAGGCCGATCGACATCTGGATCGCGAACTCGCGGACGACGATCCAGAAGGTCGCGTGCGGGTGGAGCGCGAGCTCGATCATCCCGATCATCAGCGCGATCCCGACGGGGTCGTTCGCGCCGGACTCGCCCTCGAGGATCGTCCCCGTCCTTCCGGCCACCTCGCGGTCGCCGAGCACCGAGAACATCACCGCGGGGTCGGTCGGCGCGAGCGCCGCGCCGAGGAGGCCGGCGGCAGTCCAGCCGAAGCCGAGCGCCAGGTGGGCGATGAGGGCGATCCCTCCGGCTGTCGCGAACGTGCCGATCACGCCGAGCGACGCGACGGGCACGAGCGACGAGCGCATCCGGCGCCACCCGATCCCGAGCCCTCCGTCGAACAGGATCACGATCAGCGCGACCGTCGCGAGGCGCACGACCGTGGTCGTAGAGACGCCGAGGCTGGGGTACAGATCGGACGCGATCGCAGCGACGAGGAGGAACGGTGCCGCGAACGGAACGGAGACGCGTTGAACGAGCTTCGTCGTATAGAGCGCAGCGCCGATTGCTGCGGCCGTGAGCAGGATCCACGCTCCGAAGGTGGTGACGTCGTGCACCGCTCGCGGCACCGTATCTGGCCGGCCTCGCGGCGACTCACAAAGTCCTTACTTTTCCGTTATTCGCGGCATACTTGGCGAGGAAATACTCCTGTTGCCTATGCGCAAGCTCTGCCTCATCCTGCTTGCGATTCTGGTTTTCCTTCCTGCAACTGCACTCGCCGAGCGCGGTTCCTCGGGGGACGGGTCGCTCGTCGTCGCGAATGCGAGCGCGCGCTTGACCGTGTCCGGCCGCGGACTCATCTACGGCCACCTCGACCGCGGTACCATCACCGTCGTCGGTGACTACAAGCCGGACAACAACACCTCCCTCTCGAGCGTCAGCGGCGCGAAGATGAAGGTCACCGGCGGCAACGTCGTCTACACCGGCGCCGACGTCCGTTTTCTGTTCCCGGGCGGGCGGTACACGCTGATCGTGGACGGCACCGGCATCGACATCTCCGCGGTCGGCTCCGGCAGGCTCAGCGCGACCGGCAAAGGCCTCCCCGACGACGGCACCTTCGCGGTCGACGGAGGCGCCCCGCAGTCGATCGACGTCGCGGGCCTCGTCGCCTACGGCAAGGGCAACGGCGGCGGCAGCGTCGCGGCGACCGCCGGCCCCGGCAGCGGAAAGGGCAAGAACGGCTGAGCCGGTGAACGCGACGGCACCGACGATCCTGGTCGTCGAGGACGAGAGCTCGATCGCGTCGTTCGTCGCGCTGTATCTGAAGAACGCCGGCTACACGGTCAGGACCGCGTCGTCGGGCACCGAGGCGCTCGCGCTCGCGGCGTCGGAGAATCCGGCGCTGATCGTTCTCGACCTGATGCTGCCGGACATCGACGGGATCGAGGTGTGCAAGCGGATCCGGCAGGACTCGGACGTGCCGATCCTGATGCTGACCGCGCGCGACGAGGACGTCGACAAGATCATCGGTCTCGAGGTCGGCGCCGACGACTACCTGACGAAGCCGTTCAACCCGCGGGAGCTCGTCGCGCGCATCCGGTCGGTGCTGCGCCGTGCGGCGCCGGAGCGGCGCGACCGCGAGAGCGAGACGATCCAGCACGGCGACCTCCACGTCGACGCCGGCAGGCGCGAGGTGCACGTCGCCGACCAGGAGATCCAGCTCGCGCCGAAGGAGTTCGACCTCCTCTGGGAGCTGCTCGACCACCGCGGCCTCGTGCTCACGCGCGACCAGCTGCTCGAGCGTGTGTGGGGCTACACCTTCGCCGGCGACACGCGGACGGTGGACGTCCACGTCCGCCAGCTCCGTCGCAAGCTCGGCGACGCCTCGCCCATCGTCACCGTCTGGGGCGTCGGGTACAAGGTCGCGCCCGCGCGCGACGCTCAGAAGGACGCCGCATCCGCCTGAGCAACATGTAGGAGCGATGTTCAGGTCCCTCAGGGTCCGGCTGCCGCTCCTCTTCCTCGCGGGGATCGTCCTCGCCGGGATCGTCGCCGGGCTGATCGCGGTGCAGCTCTTCCGCGAGTTCGCGCGCGACCAGACGCTGCGCGAGCTGCGGCGCGAGTCGCAGGGCATCGCCGAGCTCTACTCGAACGCCGTGAAGGCGGACTTCGGCGCCCCGAACCGCAGCCAGTCGCGGCGTGCGCCGAGCTTCGCGCGCGCGAATCTCGAGAAGGCGACCGGCGACCTGATCTACTTCGACGGGCCGGTCAACCTCTTCCCCGGCGAGAAGTCCGGCCTTCGGCCCCTGAACCTGAAGTCGATCGACTGGACGTCGGGCGAGACGCTGACGTTCGAGTTCGTCCCGCAGGACCTGCCGCGGAGTCAGCGCCGCACGTACCTCGCCGTTGCCTACCCCGTGGTGATCCACGGCCGCTCGCTCGGCGCGATCGTCGTCGCGAAGCCGAAGACGAGCGTCAACCACAGCGTCATGCAGCTCGTGCGGCGGCTCGCAGTCGCGGGTGCGCTCGGACTCGTCGTCGCGGCGCTCCTCGGCTGGTACCTCTCGCGCCGCCTCGTGCGGCCGGTACTCGCGCTCTCTCGCGCCGCCGACGAGGTGGCCGGCGGCAACTACGACGTCGACGTCCCGCAGCGTGCGCCCGGCGAGATCGGTCACCTTGCGGATCGGTTCGGCGAGATGGCCGAGCGGCTCGCGGAGACGGAGACGCGCGAGCGCAACTTCCTGATGTCCGTCTCGCACGAGCTCCGGACGCCGCTGACCGCGATTCGCGGCCACGTCGCCGCGCTTCGCGAGGGCGTCGTCGACGATCCGGAGCAGACCTCGCACTCGCTCGAGATCGTCGCGGCCGAGGCTCAGCGGCTCGAGCGTCTCGTCGGCGACATCCTCGACCTCGCGAAGCTCGACGCGCACCGGTTCACCGTGCTTCGCGAAGAGGTGGACATGGAGCAGCTCGTCGAGCGCGCGTACCAGACGTTCGCCGACGAGGCGCGCGAGCGCGCGATCGACTACCGCGTCGACGTGCGCGCGCACCCGGTGATCGTCTCCGACGGCGACAGGGTGCTGCAGATCGTCGACAATCTGCTCTCGAACGCGTTCCGCGCGACGCCGGACGGCGGGCGCATCCAGCTCGAGCTCGCGCAGCAGAACGGGTCGGTACAGGTCGCGGTCGAGGACACGGGGCCCGGCATTCCACCGGAGCAGCGCGAGCGGCTCTTCCGCCCGTTCGTCTCCGGCGGCGGCGGGACGGGTCTCGGGCTGACGATCGCGAAGGAGCTCTCGGGCGCGCTCGGCGGGCGGATTGTGCTCAGCTCCGAGGTCGGTCGCGGCTCGCGCTTCGAGCTGCTGCTACCGGCGGCGTAGTCGCTCGTCGGCTCAGGCCAGCAGCGCGTACGCGGCAACGGCGCCGCCGTACGCGCCGACGAGCGCGACGCCCTCTCGGCGGGAGGAGCGGCCGTCGAGGACCACGAGCGCGACGAGCACGGTCGCGATCGCGAGCGTCGCGATCTCGACGGGACGGAACGCGAGCGTGAAGTCGTGGCTGCGGATGATCGACAGCAGCGTCACCGCGGGCGCGACGAAGACCGCCACCTGCGCCGCGGAGCTGATCGCGATCTCACTCGCGAGCTTCGTCTTGCCGCGCCGCGCGACGACGATCGCGCCGCCGTGCTCAGCGGCGTTGCCGACGATCGCGACGATCACGGCCGCGATGAAGAACTCGGACCACCCGATTGCGTGGCCGAACCCTTCGAGTGATCCGACGAGGGCTTCGGAGACGAACGCGGTCGTGGTCGCGGCAATCGCGAGGACGACGACCGACAGCCGCAGCGACCACGCAGTCGCGTGCGCCTCGGGCCGCTCCTGTGCGCCGTGCCGGCGCAGACCCCTGATCGTCGACCCCAGGTAGAGGAGAAGCAGGATCGCGGCGACGGGGATGCTCGCGATGAAGAGCGAGTGGCGGTTGCGGTCTCCGCCCCAGCCGGCGATCGACGGGACGAGGAACAGCACGACGGCGATGCCGATCGTCGCGAGCTGGGGGAGGAGCGAACGGCGGTCGACCTCGCCGGCGCCGGCGATGATCGTCAGCCCGAGCACGAGCAGCAGGTTCGAGACGACGGAGCCGGTGATCGAGCCGCGGACCACGTCGGGGAGCCCTTTCTCGAGCGCGATCACAGCGATGATCAGCTCCGGCGCGTTGCCGAAGCTCGCGTTCACGAACCCGCCGATCCCGGGCCCCGTGTGCTCCGCGACGTGCTCGGTCGCCTCGCCGATCAGCCAGGCGAGCGGGACGAGCGCGGCGGCGGCGAAGAGAAATGTCGCGACGTCGCCGACGTGGAAGCCGTAGTGGAGGACGAGCGCGAGCGGCGCGAGCCCGAGCGACCCCCAGAGGATGCGTTGCGCGAGCCCGATGTCCTGAGCGTAGTCGCGGCGCGGCTCAGACCGCGTCGGCCGGCCGCCGGAGCTCGACGACCTTCGCCCTCGGCTCGAGCGCGTGCTCGATCCGGTCGAGACGCTCGTTCAACCCGCGCCACTGCGTCGTGATCAGCTCGACGAGCAGTGCGAGGTCGTCGATCCGCGCGTGCCGCTCCGCGAGGAGGTCGGTCTCGAGCCGCTCCAGCCTGCGGATCATCTGGTTCGAGAGCCCCTTCACCTCGGCGAGGCGGCGCGAGATCGGCGCCGCCTCCTCCCGCAGCCCGTCGCGGAGGGCGCTCCCGACGGCGTCCGGGAGCACGACCTGGAGCTCGTCCGCAGTCTGGGCGAGCGCCTCGACCTGGAGCCTCGCCCGGTCGAGCGCCGCGGCGACGTCCGGCGGGAGCGTGTAGCGGTCGTCCATCAGTACCGACGGTAACGTCGCCGTCGGATGAAGACAAGTGAGCTCGACTACGAGCTGCCGCAGGAGCTGATCGCGCAGCGCCCGGCCGAGCGGCGGGACCAGTCGCGGCTCCTCGTGTGGGCCCGCGGCGGGGGTGAGCCCCGGCACCGGGTCTTCCGCGACCTGCCCGACGAGCTCCCCGGCGGGACGCTCGTCGTCGTCAACGACACGCGGGTCGTGCCCGCCCGGATCCGCCTCGAGGAGCCGCGCGGCGAGGTGCTCCTGCTCGAGCCGGTCGGAGGCGGTGAGTGGGAGGCGCTCGCGCGCCCGACGCGGCGGCTTCGGGCGGGCCGCCGCTACGGGCCGGTCGAGCTCGTCGAGCATCTCGGCGGGGGTCGCTGGCGCGTCCTGCTCGCGGGCGAGCCGGCGGGCGAGGTGCCGCTTCCCCCGTACATCACGGAGCCGCTCGACGACCCCGAGCGCTACCAGACGGCGTACGCGCGCGAGCAGGGGTCGGCGGCAGCGCCGACCGCCGGCCTCCACTTCACGCCGGAGGTGCTGGCACGGCTCGACGTGGAGCGGGTGACGCTCCACGTCGGCCTCGACACCTTCCGGCCGCTCGCTGCGGAGACCCTCGAGGAGCATCGGCTGCACGGCGAGCGGTACGAGGTGGGGGAGGCGGCGTGGCAGCGGATCGCGGCCGCCGAGCGCGTCCTCGCGGTCGGGACGACAACGACACGGGTGCTCGAGACGCTCGCGCGCGGCGCACCGCTGGCGGGCCGCACCGACCTCTTCATCACGCCGGGATTCGAGTTCCGGCGCGTCGACCACCTGCTGACGAACTTCCACCTGCCGCGGTCGACGCTGCTCGCGCTCGTGATGGCGTTCTCGGGGATCGAGCAGACGCGGCGCCTCTACCGGATCGCGATCGAGGAGCGCTACCGGTTCTATTCCTTCGGCGACGCCATGCTCATCCTCTGACCCTGTGGACGAGACGTCACGCTTCCGTTCCAGGCGGCTGCCGCCGGAGGTGGCCGCTTCCGCCACGTCTCGCGGGGGCGGTGTCGCCTGCCCTGCGGACGGGGCCGTTGCAGGGCTTCTCCGTTCGCGTCGCGCCGGCGCCGTCGGCCCTGTGGATGGTTCGTCACGCTTCGGTGACAGCGGCTGCCGCCCGGCATGACCGCGTTCGCCGTGTCTGCGAAGGACGGGGCGGCTCGCGCGGGCGTGCTGAAGACGCGGCACGGCGACGTCCGGACGCCCGTGTTCATGCCCGTCGGCACGAAGGCGAGCGTGAAGAGCCTCGCGCCGGAGGAGGTGCGCGCGCTCGGCGCCCAGATCATCCTCGGCAACGCGTACCACCTCCACTTCAGGCCCGGCGACGCCGTCGTCGCGGAGCTCGGGGGCCTGCACCGTTTCATGGCGTGGGACGGCCCGATCCTGACCGACTCCGGCGGGTTCCAGGTCTTCTCGCTCCGCGACACCCTGCTCGCGGTCGACGACGACGGGGTCACCTTCCGGAACGTCTACGACGGCGCCGCCTCGCGCTTCACCCCGGAGCTCGCCGCGGTGATCCAGGCGAACCTCGGCAGCGACGTCGCGATGTGCCTCGACCAGGTGCCGCCGCCGACGGCGGAGCGGCGGGAGCTCGCGGACGCCGTCCGCCGCACGACGGACTGGGCGCGCCGCCAGCGGCACGCCGACCGGTCCGACGGCCAGCAGCGCTTCGCGATCAGCCAGGGGGGAACCGACGCGGAGCTCCGCCGTCGTTCGGTCGAGGAGCTCGTCGACCTCGACTTCGACGGCAACGCGATCGGCGGGCTCGCCCTCGGAGAGGACCGCGCGGCGATGTTCGAGACGACCGACTGGGCCGCGGCACTCCTCCCGGAGGACAAGCCGCGCTACTTCATGGGCATCGGCGACCCCGAGGGGATCCTCGAGGTGATCGAGGCCGGCATCGACATGTTCGACTGCGTGCTGCCGACCCGCACCGCGCGGACCGGCAGCGCGCTCACGTGGGAGGGGCGGCTCAACTTGCGGAACGCGCGCTACGCGCGCGACCCCGCGCCTCTCGACGAGACCTGCGACTGCCCCGCCTGCGCCACGTTCACGCGCGCCTACATCCGCCATCTCGTGAACCAGAGCGAGCTCCTCGGGCACCGCCTGCTCACCCTCCACAACCTGCGGTTCCTGCTGCGGTTGACGAACGGCGCCCGCGAGGCGATCGCCACCGGTACGTTCACCGGCTACAAGCGCGAGGCCGTGGAGCGCATCCGCCAATGGGACCCGTAGTCGTCATCGTCATCCTGCTCGCCCTCGCCTGGCTCTTCCTCGTGCTGCCGTCGCGGCGGCGCCAGCGGGCCCACCAGGCCATGCAGGACGACGTCGAGCCCGGCGACGAGATCATCACGGCGGGCGGCATCCACGGGATCGTTCGCGAGGCGCACGACGACCGGCTCCGGGTCGAGATCGCACCGGAGACCGTCGTCACGCTCGACCGCCGAGCCGTTGCGGCAGTCGCCCGTGACCTTCCGGGGGAGGAGGAGCCGGACGAGGGCGAGCTAACCTAAGGCGTAGCCTTGGCTTCGCGGCGCTCACATCTGACGCTCGTGGCGCTGCTCCTCGCAGCGCTCGTCGGCGTCTTCTTCATCGGCTGGTCGGGCTCGCCGATCCACAAGAAGCTCCGCGAGGGCCTCGACCTCCAGGGCGGCCTCGAGGTCGTCCTCCAGGCGCAGCCGCCCCGCGGGCACGTGCTGACGCCCGACGACATGACGCGGTCGGTCGACATCATGCGGAACCGCATCGACCGGCTGGGCGTCTCGGAGCCCGTCGTCACGAAGCAGGGCTCGAACCAGATCGTGATCGAGCTCCCCGCCGTGCACAACATCAACCAGGCGGCGTCGATCATCGGCCAGACCGCGCAGCTCGAGCTGTACGACCTCGAGACGTCGCTCGTTGCTCCGTCGATGAACTCCTCGCAGCAGCCGGTCGCGACGACGAGCCTCTACGGGCTCCTGACGAGCGTCCAGAGCGGCCAGAAGGGGCTGCCGTCGCAGTACTACCTCTTCAACTCGCGCACGAAGAAGCCCGTCGCAGGACCGACTCAGACGCTCGCGCAGCTGAAGCAGGACCCGACCGTGAAGGCGCTGAAGCCGCTTGCGGAAGGGACGTCGAAGAAGCCGCTCACGACCTCGCCGGGGCTGCCGAAGGGCTTCCAGGTGCTGACCGTCCCCGCGAAGCGCGTCGTCGTCACCTGCGACTCGACGACCTCCGTCGTCTGCCCGGGCCTCGCGACGAACCCGGAGCCGGGGGCGACGTACTACTACCTCTTCAAGCACGATCTCGACGCCCCGAACCCGGTGCCGCAGATGACCGGCAAGGACTTGAAGCTCAAGGGGACCCAGCAGGACTTCGATCCGTCGAGCGGCTCGCCGATCGTGACGATGCACTTCACCGGTCACGGGAACAAGGTCTTCCACGACATCACGCGCGAGGAGGCCATCCGCGGGCAGACGCTCGGCTCGCCGCAGCACTTCGCGATCGTGCTCGACAACGAGATCCGCTCGTGGCCGCAGATCGAGTACCAGAAGTACCCCGACGGCATCGACCCGTCGAACGGCGGCGCCGAGATCACCGGCCTCGCGTCGCTGTCGGAGGCGAAGAACCTCGCGCTCGTGCTCCAGACGGGCGCCCTGCCGGTCAAGTTCGTGACCGTCGAGCGCACGGACGTCTCGGCGACGCTCGGCAAGGACTCGCTCCGTCAGGCGCGGAACGCCGCGATCGGCGGCCTGATCGTCGTCGCGCTCTTCCTGCTCCTGCTCTACCGCTTCCTCGGGCTCGTCGCCGTGATCGGGCTCGGCATCTACTCCGCGTTCATGTACGGCGCGATCCTCCTCTTCGGCGTCACGCTGACCCTGCCGGGCTTCGCCGGTCTGATCCTGACGATCGGCGTCGCCGCGGATGCGAACGTGGTCGTGTTCGAACGAATCAAAGAAGAGGCGCGCGCCGGCAAGTCGGTGCGCGCCGCGATCGCGACGGGTTACGCGAAGGGCTTCCACACGATCATCGACGCGAACGTCGTCACGTGCATCACGGCGCTCGTCCTCTTCGCGGTCGCGACCGCGCAGGTGAAGGGCTTCGCGCTCATGCTCCTGATCGGCACCCTCGTGTCGCTGATCACTGCAGTCGCCGCGACGCGCGCGATGCTCGGGCTCCTCTCCGGCTTCGCGTGGTTCGACAACCCGCGCTTCATGGGTGCGGCGGGCACGCAGCGCGGCCGGTTCCTGCAGATCGACTTCATGCGCCGGCGCTACCTCTGGTTCGCGATCTCGGGGGTCGTCATCCTCGTCAGCGCGATCTCGCTCGGCGTCCGCGGCCTGAACCTCGGCATCGACTTCCGCGGGGGCGTGCAGGTCTCGTTCTCGACGCCCAAGCCGGTCTCGCTCACGGAGGTTCGCGCGCAGGCCGCCGACATCGGCCGCAGCGACGCCGTCGTGCAGGGGCGCGGCAAGCTGACGGGGTCCGACTCGTACCAGAACTTCCAGATCCGGCTGAAGAAGCTCAAGCCCGCGGAGCAGGCGAAGCTCACCACGGATCTGAGCGGGCGGCTGAACGCGGAGAAGCTCGGCGTGAAGAACGTCTCGTCGAGCTTCGGGCGGCAGATCGCCCGCTCGGCGATCCTCGCCATCTTCTTCTCGATCTTCCTGATCGTCCTGTACGCGACGATCAGGTTCGACTACAAGTTCGCGGTTCCGGTGATCGTGGCGATGCTCCACGACGTCCTGATCACGGTCGGGATCTACTCGCTGACCGGGCGGGAGGTGACAGCCGCGACGGTCGCAGCGGTGCTCACCGTGCTCGGGTACTCGATCTACGACACGATCATCATCTTCGACCGCATCCGGGAGAACGTCCCGATCATGCGGCGCTCGCCGTTCGCGGTGATCGCGAACGTCTCGCTGTGGGAGACGATTCGCCGTTCGCTGGCGACGACGTTCATCACGCTGCTGCCGGTCTCCGCCCTGCTCTTCTTCGGCGGCGCGACGCTGAAGGACTTCGCCTTCGCGCTCCTCGTCGGGATCGCGTCGGGCGCCTACTCGTCGATCTTCATCGCCGCGCCGCTGCTCACGATCTGGAAGGAGCGCGAGCCGGAGTTCGCACGGAGGCGCGAGATCCCGCTGGACGGGATCGAGGGCCGGAAGGTGCTCCGCCAGGCGGAGATCGCCGCCGCGGCGGAGCCCGCGCCGGAGCCGATCGTGGAGCGCATCGAGCACGCCGTCGAGGAGGCGGTCGCCGCCGTCACCGACGGCGGCAACGGCGACGAAGAAGCGAAGCGCGAGCGGCGGCGCCAGCGGCGCAAGTCGAGGCCTCATGGACGAGCCCGGTAGGCCCCCCGAAGACGGGCCGTACGCCGAGAGCGACCCATTCGATCGTCTCGGCGCGCTGCTCGGGCCGCGTCTCGACGAGCTGCGTTCGCTCCTCGACGATCTCACCGGGCGCTGGCGCGGCGACGCCGTCCGCGTCGGCGAGGGCACGCGACAGCGACTTCGCGACCTGTTCCGCGAGCTCGGGCTCGTGACGCGCGACGACTGGGACGAGCTCGAGCTACGCGTGTCGCAGCTGGAGCACCGCCTGCGCCTCCTCGAAGACGCGAAACCGTGAACGAGGAGCGGCTGACGGCACGCCAGGCGGAAGCGCTGCGGAGCGAGCTCGCAGAGCTCGAAGGCCCGAGGCGCACGGAGGCCGTCGCGGCGATCAAGAAGGCGCGCGAGTTCGGCGACCTCTCGGAGAACTTCGAGTACCACGCGGCGAAGAACGAGCAGGGCCTGCTCGAAGCGCGCATCCGGACGCTGCGGGCGCGGCTCGACCACGCGGAGATCGTCGACGACGCGACGGGAGACGAGGTCGCGATCGGCTCCGTCGTCGACGTCGAGGACGACGGCGGCGAGACGATCACCGTCGAGGTGAGCGCCGTCGGTGGCGCGGGCACGGTCTCGCCTACCTCTCCGCTCGGCTCCGCCCTCCTCGGCAAGAAGGCGGGCGAGACCGTCGACGTGCAGGCGCCGCGCGGCGTCTGGCGCGCGACGATCCGCGCCATCCGTTGACGCCGGCCCTCGAGGGCCTCGTCCAGCGATCGCGTCGGATCGGCGCCGACTCCGGCCTCGTCGTCCACGGCGGCGGCAACACCTCCTCGAAGCTCGTCGAAGGTGCGCGGCGGGTGCTCCGGATCAAGGGCTCCGGCCGTGATCTTGCCACTGCGGAGCCCCGCGACTTTCCGGGCCTTTGGCTCGACGACCTGCTCGCGCTGCGCGAGCGCGACGCGATGAGCGACGAGGAGATGGTGGCGGCCTTTTCGCGCTGCATGGTCGAACCGGATGCGCCGCGACCGTCGATCGAGACACTCCTGCACGCGTGGCTGCCCGCGGCGCACGTCGACCACGTCCACGCGGACGCGATCTGCGCCCTCGCGAACGCGCCGGACGTCGTCGCAGCCGTGCGCGACGCGCTCGGCGACGCCGTCGCCGTCGTCCCGTACCTGCGGCCCGGCTTCGCGCTCGCGAAGCTCGTCGCCGAGCACGCAGACGCGCGGGCCGTCGTGCTCGCCCACCACGGGCTCGTCACGTGGGGCGACACGCACGACGAGTCGTACGCGCTGACGCGCGAGCTCGTCGACAGGGCGTCCGCGTCCATCGGCTTGTCGCCCGTCGAGGTCGAGCCCGCGCCGGCAAGCCACCGGCTGCTCGAGCTGCGCGGCCGGCTGTCGCGCAGCCGCAGGCAGGTGCTCGCCGTCGATGCAGGGCAGCGTGCGCTTGCCGCACGTCCGGATGCCGAGGCGATCGCGGCGATGCGAAGCACACCCGACCATATGCTCCGGATCGGCGACCGCACGAACAGCGACGACGGCCCGGTGTTCCTCGTCGAGGACGTCGGCTGCGTCGCAGCGGGCCCGAACGCGCGCGCTGCGCGCATGCGGCTCGAGATCGCCGCCCACTCGCACGCGTCCGTCGCGGCGACGCGCGACCGCTTCGGCGGCGCGTCGTGGCTGTCGGAGGACGAGGTGCGCGAATTCCTCGAATGGCCGCTCGAGCTCTCCAAGCTGACGCTGGAGCCGCTGCCGCCGGAGCTCGAGGGTCACGTGGCGGTCGTCACCGGCGCAGCGTCGGGCATCGGACGGGCGATCGCGTCCGACCTCGGACGCCGGGGCGCGGAGGTCGTGACCGCGGACTTCACCGAGGCGGACGTCGAAGGCGACCTGACCGACCCGCACGTCGCCGACGCCGTCGTTCGCACCGCCGTCGAGCGCTACGGCGGCCTCGACGCGGTCGTCTTCTGCGCCGGCATCGCGTCGACGGGCGATCTGGCCTCCGTGCGCGACGACGAGTGGCGCCGGAGCCTCGACGTGAACCTGACGAGTCACTTCCTGCTCACGAAGCGCGTCTGGCCCGTGCTGCGCGAGCAGGGGATCGGCGGCAGCCTCGTGTACGTCGCGTCGAAGAACGCGTTCGCTCCGGGCGCTGGGTTCGGACCGTACTCCGTGGCGAAGGCGGGGCTCGTGCAGCTCGCCCGGATCGCAGCGCTCGAAGGCGGGGCGATCGGCGTGCGGTCGAACGCCGTCAACCCGGACGCCGTCTTCGCCGGCTCGAAGCTCTGGTCGGACGACGTGCGCCGCGAGCGTGCAGAGGCGCACGGGGTCCCTGTCGAGGAGCTCGAGGCGTTCTACGCGCGCCGGTCGCTGCTCAACCGCGCCGTGACCGCCGACGACGTCGCCGAGGCCGTCGCCTTCCTCGTCTCCGACCGCTCACGCTCGACGACGGGCGCCGTCATCCCGGTCGACGGCGGCGTCCCCGGGGCCTTTCCGAGGTAGCTGCAACACTGAGGTGATGGCGCAAGCTCGCCAGCGCTCGCACATCGGCCGCCTCGGCGAGATCGCGCAGGTGGCGGCACGGCACGGCTTCGGCTACCTCGTCGACGGCCGGCGCGAACGCGATCACATCGCGGAGGGGCTGCCGAGCGCGCGCGGGCGTCACCTCCGCGAGATGCTCGACGAGCTCGGCCCGACGTTCGTGAAGTTCGGGCAGCTGCTCTCGACGCGGCCCGACATCGTCCCGCCCGACATCATCGCCGAGCTCCGCGCGCTCCAGGACGACGTCCGTCCGTTCCCGTTCGCGGACGTCGAGCGGGTCGTGCGCGAGGAGCTCGGGCAGCCGATCGAGCGGCTCTTCCTCGAGTTCGACGAGGTGCCGCTCGCATCCGCGTCGATCGGTCAGGTACACCGCGCCGTGCTGCCGAACCACCGACGGGTCGCCGTCAAGGTGCAACGGCCGAACGCGCCCGCGACGATCGAGAGCGACATCCAGCTTCTCTACCAGGCCGCCCGCCTCGCGGTCGAGCGCGTGCGGGCGCTCGACTTCCTCGACACCCGCGAGCTCGTCGACGAATTCGCGCGATCGATCCGGCAGGAGCTCGACTACCGGCTCGAGGGCCGGAACGCCGAGACCTTCCACCACAACTTCGCCGGACACCCGCATGTCAGCGTGCCGCGCGTCTACTGGAGCTACACCCGCGCGCGTGTGCTGACGCTGGAGTATCTCGAAGGAGTGCAGCTCGCCGACCTGGAGCTCGATGCGTGGTCGCTCGAGCAGCGACGCCGGCTCGCGTACCTCGTCGCAGAGGCGTGGATGACGATGATCTTCCGCCACGGGTTCTTCCACGGCGACCCGCACCCGGCGAACATCCTCGTGCTCGGGCCCGAGCGCATCGGCCTCGTCGACTTCGGGCTCGCCGGCCGCCTGACCGACCGCGACCTGTCGAAGCTCACGCGGCTGTTCATCGACGCCGTGAACGAGAACGTCGACGCGCTGCCGAAGCGCCTGGCGGAGCTCGGCGTGCGTTATCCGCGCGAGCGCGAGCAGGAGTTCGTGACCGAGCTTCACGCGATCTACGCGCGGTACTACGGCGCGCGGCTGCGCGAGATCGACCCGCTGCAGGTGATCCGCGAAGGGTTCTCGCTCATCTACCGGATGAACCTGCGGCTGCCGACGCGCTACGTCCTCCTCGACAAGGCGATCGCGACCGTCGGGTCGGTCGGCGTCGACCTCTACCCGGACTTCAACGTGTTCGAGGTCGCACGTCCGTACGCGAGGTCCCTGATGCTCGAGCGGTTCACGCCGGAGCGGGTGCTGCGGCGTGCGAATCGCGAGGGCTGGCAGCTGGCCCACGTCGTGCACGAGCTGCCGTACCAGATCCACGACACGCTCGAGCAGGTGCGCGACGGGCAGATCGAGGTCGGCTTCGTGCACAAGGGCCTCGACGAGTTCATGCACCGGATCGACGTGGTCGCGAACCGGCTCGTGATCGCGCTCGTGGTCACGGGCGGCCTGATCGGGTCGAGCCTCATCGGCATCCTCTCGAACGCGAGCCCGCAGCTCCTCGGGATCAACGTGATCTCGTTCGTCGGCTTCATCGTCTCGGGCGTGCTCGGGATGTGGCTGCTCTGGAGCGTCGTGCGCTCAGGGCGCCTGTAGCAGGCGGCCGTGGCCGCGGCGGGCGCCTGAGGATTCTTCGTCTCGAAATCGGCGCAAAGGACACCTGGCCGGTGCCGGAGGCGGCGGCTACCGTCGCTGCATGTCGACGACGGTGCTGCTGACCGCTCACGAGCCGGCGACACGTGGCTTGCTCGAGCGGCAGCTCCGGGACGACGGCTTCGAGCTCGCCGCGCCGGGTTCCGCGCCCGACCTCGTTCTCGCCGGGAACGACGCCGAGCTCGAGCGCTGGCGCGGGCAGGCGCCGGTGATCGTCCTCGGGCCCGCGGAGGCGGATGCGGGGGAGCGCGTGCGCGCGTTCCGCCGCGGGTGCGACGACTACCTCGCGCGGCCGTTCCACTACGACGAGCTCGTCGAGCGGATGCGGGCGGTGCTGCGCCGCGCCGGCCCCGCCTCGTCTCCACTCGTCGCGGGGCCGCTCGTCGTCGACCGCCGCGCCCGTCTCGTCACCCTCGAGGGCCGGCGTGTCGATCTCTCGCAGAAGGAGTACGAGCTGCTCCTCCACCTCGCCTCGGACCCGCATCGCGTGTTCACGAAGGACGAGCTGCTCCGCGACGTCTGGGGCTTCCGGACCCGGTCTCGCACGCGGACGCTCGACGCGCACGCGTCGAGGCTGCGGCGGAAGCTGCGGACCGCGGACCCGTCGATCGAGCTCGTCGACAACGAGTGGGGGGTGGGCTACAGGCTGCTGCGACAGTAGGCTCGGCCGCGGCCGGTTCGACGCTCCGCTACCGATGGAGCACGAAGACGCTCCCGCCGAGCAGCTTCCCGTATTTCGAGGCCTTCCGCGGTCCGTAGCCAGGCCACACGTACCACCGGTAGGTGCCGGCGACGAGCGTGTGCTTCTTGCCGCCGTACGTCCACGACGACGGGAGCTTCAGCGACGTCGTCAGCGGCCACGTGCTCAGGATCTTCTTGCCCTTGAAGAAGAGCTGCACGTTGTAGTAGCTCGCGCCCTTGACCTTGCTCCACGTGAGGTTCGGTGGACGGCGCAACTTCGTCCCCTGCACGGGCTTGGAGAGCGCTAGCGGGGTCGCGGTCGCGCTCGCCTTGGCGGAGTTGCCCGCCTCGTCGACGGCCGACACCGCGTAGCGATAGCGAAGCCCGTTCTTCAGCTTCGTATCGGTGAAGCTTCGACCGCTGCCGTGATAGACGGTCTTCTCGGTCGTCCCTTTGGTCGCGAGCCGGGTGACGGTGACCGACGAATCCGTCGCGATCGTCCAGTGCAGCGTGACGCTGCCGTTGCCGCCGGCCGCGGTGACGTTGCTGAGCGTCGGCGGCGTCGCGTCGTACTTGAACGTGACGCTGTCGGAGGCGCTGTTGCCCGCCTTGTCCTTGCACGTCCCGGTCAGCGAGGCGCTCGCGTCGCGCGGCCCGCTGTAGCTGCCGCCGGTGCAGCTGTCGATCCCCGAGCCGGAGTCGGTGCCGCTCGCCGTGGCAGCGACCGGGTGGTTGTACCAGCCGTTCGCGTCCGGAGGGCGTTCGAGCGCGAGCTTCAACGTGGGCGCGGTCGCGTCGTACTGCAGCGAGACGCTCCCGCTCGCGGTGTTCCCAGCCTTGTCCGTGCACGTGCCCGTGACGCTCGTGCCCGCGGTATCGGGGCCGCTGTAGCTGCCGGACGTGCACCCGTCGACGCCCGACGTCGCATCGGTGCCGCTGAAGCCGACGGAGACCGGGTGGTTGTACCACCCGTTCGCATCCGGATCCCGCGCCGCGGTGGCGCTCACGCTCGGAGGCGTCGCGTCGTACTTGAGGGAGAAGCCGAACGGCGCGCTCACGTTCCCCGCGGCGTCTCGGCACGTGCCCGTCGCGGTGGCGGTCGCGGAGTCGGGGCCGTTGTAGCTGACCTGCTGGCAAGACGCGATCCCGGAGGTGGCGTCGCTTCCCGCGAACGTCACGTTGACCGGCGCGTTGTACCAGCCGTTCGCGTTCGGCTGCCGGTCGACGCTCGCGCCGGTCACCGTCGGCTTGTCCTTGTCGATCTTGAACTGGAGGTGCAGGCTCGCGCCGACAGGCGAGCCGTCCGTCGCGGTGCAGTCGAGCGTGTCGGAGCTCGCATGGAACGTCTTCACTGCCGGACAGCTCGTGTCGGTCGCCCCGGCGACGCCGATCTGCACGGTCACGTCGCTCACGTACCAGCCGTTGTCGCCCGTCGTCCCGGAGGTCACGGTCGGCGTGATCGTCGGCGCCGCAACGGCATGGCCGGCGAGGGCGAGTGCGGCGATCGCGACGGCAAGAGGCGCGAGCTTCTTCATCGACTTACGCATCCAGTCCGCCGCGTGCCGCACGCGCCGCGGCGCCGAGCAGGCATCCGCTCGTCGCGACGAGCGCCAGGAGCGCGAGCGCGGCCGGGACGAGGTCCCTCGGCGACGCGGACACCGCGGGCAGCACGTAGGGCCGGCGGGACGGCAACGCGAGGCTGCCGCTCACGCCGCGCGGCACCCGGATCACCGAGATGCGCCCGCCGACCGCCCGGGGCAGCCGCAGGCGAACGACCGTGCGCCCCTTCGCCGCGGCTCGAACGTGAGCGACCGTGCGCGGCTCGGTCGCAGCCGCCGGCGGGGCCGTCGTCACGTGAATCGCCGGGGCGGCCGCGGGCTCCGTCACCTTGGGGGCCGCGGGCTCGGTCACCTTGCCGGCCGTGGTCGGCGCCACCGGCACCTGCGGCACCACCGCGAGCGAGCCGCCCACGGCGGCCGGGTGCGCCGGCGTCGCGGGCTTCGTCGCCTGGGGAGCGGCAGGGCCCGGGAACGCGTCCGGTTGAAGCGCAGCCGGCGCCGGCTGGGTCGAGGCGTCCGGCCGGAGCTCCGTGGCGTTCGCCGCTGGGGCAAGAGCGGCCGGCGCGACCAGGAGCCACGCAATCGCCGCCACGCCGCGGCCAACCCGTCGATTGAGTCGTTCCTGCCGCAGCAACGACGACAGCGGTGTCATCAACCCCCCGTTGCTTCGGAACGCTCATACCCTAGATCCCTTTTCTCCTGCAATCAACCGTTCCGCGGTCTGGGAAGGGGCCGGTCCGAAGACCGGCCCCTTCCTTGTTGTCACCCCTGGTACTGGCGGGCGTCCTGCTGTGCCTCGCCGTCGTTCGAGCCGCTGCCGGCCGAGTCGGCGGCGTTCGACTGCCGCGCGGAGCCGCCGTTCCCGGGGCTCCACACGCTCGCGCCGCCGTTCGCGTTCCGAGGCGCGTGCTGCAGCGCCGCGGAGAGCGCGTACCCGACCTGCTTGTTCTTCGCCGACTGCGCGAGCGCCTGGATCCCCAGGTCGTCGGAGCAGCCGCAGCCGCCGGAGCCGTGCTGGCTCTGGTCGGCTTCCTGGTCGGTCTCGTTGTCGTTGTCGGCGGACGCGGAGGAGTCCGCCGTGTTCGACTGGCTCACCGATCCGCCGTTCCCCGGGCTGTAGACCCGCTTCGGACCGTTGTCGTTCGACGGGTCGAGCTGGAACGCGCCGGAGAGGGCGATTCCGAGCTGCCCGCTCTTCGACTCCTGGCCGAGCGCCTGGATCCCGATCCCCGACGTGCCGGACCGGTCCTGATCCGCGTCCTGCTCCGTCGAGTTCGAGTTGTCGGCGTTCGCCGAGGACTCGGCCGAGTTCGACTGCGAGACCGAGCCGTCGTTGCCCGGGCTCCACACGCGAGCCGGCTCGTTGGAGTTGCCGCCGCCACCACCGCAGCCGCACTCCGACTTGCCGCCGAAGTCCTGCACCGTCTTGGACGCGGCGAGCGCGCCCTGCTCGTTGCCGGACTCCTGGCCGAGGATCTGGACGCCGAGCCCGTCGCCGCAGCCGCACTTCTTCGAGTCGCTGCCGGACTGGCTCTGGTCGGCCTCCTGATCGGTGTCGTTCGCGTTGCTTGCCGAGGCGGTCGAGTCGGCCGAGTTCGACTGGTCGACCCTCCCGTCGTTCCCCGGGCTGTACACGCGGACCGGTGCGTTCTCGTTCTTCGCACCCTTCTGCTCTGCGAAGGAGAGCGCACCCGCGCTCTGCTCGCTCCAGCTCGACTGCTCGGCGGCCTGGATCCCGTCGCTCGTGTGGCAGCCGCAGCCGCCGCCCGCCGACTGACCCTGATCGACGCTCTGCTCGGCCTGGTTGTCGTTCGACGAGCTCGCGTCGGAGCTGACGTCGTTCGACTGCGTGACCGAGCCGCCGTTGCCCGGGCTCAGGACGCGAACGGGGGTGTTCTCGTTCTTCGCCCCGATCTGGGAAGCGACGGACAGCGCGGCAGCGTCCTGATCGTTCGAGGCGCGCTGCTTGGCTGTCTGAACGCTCGATCCGTCAGAGCCGCAACCGCACGCCCGGCTGCTGCCGGACGGGTCCTGGTTGGAGCTCTGCTCCGTCGAGTTGTCGTTGTCCGCGGTCGCCGACGAGGAGACCGAGTTGCTCTGCGTGACGTTGCCGTCGTTGCCGGGGCTGAGGACGCGAACCGAGATGTTCGTGTTCGTCGGCCTCACCTGCGACGCGGACGACGCAGCGACGCTTTGCTGCTCGTTCTTCGCCGACTGGTCGGACGTCTGGATCCCGGATCCGGACCCCGCCTGGCTCTGGCGCGAGTCTTGACCGGTGCTGTTGTCGTTCGAGGACGTTGCCTGCGAGTCGGCGGAGTTCGCCTGGCTCGTGCTGCCGGCGTTGCCGCTGCTCCCGACGGCGGTCGGGGCGGCGCCGTTTGCCGGTGCAGCCTGCGCGGCGCCGGACAGTGCTCCTCCGGCCTGTCCACTGCGCGCGGACTGATCCGACGACTGGGCGCCCGCGGGCGCGCAGCCACACGAAGAGCCGCCCTGGTTCTGGCGGCTGGTCTGGTCGGTTTCGTTGTCGTTCGTCGAGCTCGCGCTCGAGTCGACGGTGTTCGACTGCGTGACGTTGCCGTTGTTGCCGGGGCTGAGGACGCGAACGGGGACGTTCGTGTTCTTCGCTCCGTACTGGCTCGCGATCGACAGTGCACCCGCGAGCTGCTTGTTGCCCGAGTCCTGCGAGGACGTCTGGATGCCGCCCGAGCCACCCTGGTTCTGGCTCGCGCTCTGATCGGCGTCGTTCGAGTTCGACGCCGTCGCATCAGACGACACGGAGTTGGTCTGACTGACCGACCCGTCGTTCCCCGGGCTGAGGACACGAACGGAGATGTTCGTGTTGCTCGGTTGTGTCTGCGTCGCGCCGGAGGCTGCGGATGCGCCCTGTTCGTTCGTGGCGGACTGCCCCGCAACCTGCACCCCGTCGGATGCGGTTGCGGTCAGTGCGCCTGCGGACAGGAGCAGCATCAGAGCCCCGACGACGCACGCAAGGAGTCGCTTGTTCAAGTCTTCTCCTCTCGTGGAGCGTTCGTGGGCGCCGGTCCGCCGACCGGCGCATGGGGCGTGAGCGCGCTCGGCGCTACCCCGGTCGCTCCGGGCGCCCGGGGCGCAAGGCGCGCGGGCGCAGCTCGGCGTTCGCCCCGAGCCATTGGGCGAGGCCGGGCACGAGAAAGACGAGCAAGGCGAGAAGGCTTGCGGTTGCACCGGGCGAGCCGCCCGAGCCGTGGCCGCCGCTTGCCGCTCCGACGTCCGGGCCGTCCGCAGGCGGGAACCGCG
>Ga0070741_10006715_pt1 | contig 24466 bp, 22 predicted proteins | sample Coa_R1_4_FD_66440 | JGI IMG/M metagenome (GOLD analysis project Ga0070741, IMG submission 66440) | Surface soil microbial communities from Centralia Pennsylvania, which are recovering from an underground coalmine fire - Coalmine... | ecosystem: Environmental > Terrestrial > Soil > Unclassified ...
GCGCGACAGGCCGAACAGCATGCCGCCGATGATCGTCGCACCCGAGCGCGAGGTGCCCGGAATCAGGGCGAGACATTGCGCGAGGCCGATCTTGAGCGCATCGGGCCAGCGCATCTCGTCCACGCTGTCGATGCGCGCGGCATCGGAGCGGCGTGCCTGGCGCCGCTCGGCCCACAGGATGATGAATGCCCCGACGATGAATGCGCTCGCGACCGGAATCGGTGCGAAAAGATGAGCCTTGATCGCCTTGCCGAGGGCCAGCCCGACGATCGCCGCCGGCAGGAACGCGACGATCACATTGACCGCGAAGCGCTGCGCACGAGGATCACTGCCGAGGCCGGCGATGACGTGCGCAAGACGCGCACGATATTCCCAGCACACCGCGAGAATGGCGCCGGCCTGGATCACGATCTCGAATACCTTGGCGCTCTCGCCGGTATACCCGACGAGCGATCCCGCGACGATGAGATGGCCGGTGGAGGATACCGGCAGAAATTCGGTCAGGCCTTCGACAACGCCAAGGAACAGCGCCTTGAGAACGAGAATGGTTTCCAATCGTCAGCTCGCGAGCTCGCAGAACGAGATCTCGTCACCCGTGTTGTTGCGAAAGCTCGCGGTCGGCTTGCCGTTCGGCACGCGATAGATCGGCGCCTGTCCATCGAGCGCGCCGCCTCTGAAGCGGATGGCACTGCTTGCTGCGTCGTAGCTCCAGGTGCCGGTGTGGTTCGCCGAGTCGACATAGCGGCCGTTGCCCTGCAGCTTGAAATTGAGCCCGAGCCGTGGCGAGGAAAAGAACCAGCACTCGTACGAGCCAAGCATCGGTGACTTCATCGCCTGGGCCACTTGGGCCGGCGTGGGCGCGGTACCGCTCGCGTTGCCTCTGGCCTGCTGCACCGGCGCACCGGCAAGCGTATTGGCGGGGATGCTCGACACGCCCGCTGCCGGATTCGGCTTGCATTGCATGCTCGTGGTCATGGCTCCTTGCACCTGCCACTCGCCAAACGCGTTGCGCGACAAGGTGAACGGCCACTTGTCCATGCGTCCGACGCACGTGTCGCCGTAATAGCGATTGGCCGGGTAGCCGGGACCGTAATCACGCACCGTGAGGGTCACCTGGAAGGGATAGCTGTTGCCGGTCGGCGCACCTGGGCGCACGTCCTCGAACAGCACGTTGCGCTCGGTTTTCCCGTCCGGCTTGAGCGATTGCAGCCGCGCATTGAGCGCTTGCTTCAGCGTGTCGACGGTGGGTGCAGGTGTGGCTGCGAGAGCTGCGCCGCAGGACAGCGCGAGAAGCGCGGCGAAACAAATGAGAGGTCGCATGAAGAAAGAGTGATGTCGGTCGAGCTCAGGCAATGGCTGGAAAAATCCACAGATCGTCCGGCGGCAGCTCCAGCCAGTATTGCGTCGCGCCGGGCGACATGCGGCCATAGCAACGCAGGCGCAGCTTGCCCAGCTTGAAAAGATGCTCGCGGCGGTCGCCCAGGAACATGTCCGTGACGAGCTCGGTCGCGACGCGGTTCTCGCCGGGGCCCTCGGCGATCGCGGTGCGCTCGAGGCGGATCACGCCGGTGGCGGACGCGCCGACCTGCACGCTGCCGCGCGAGGCGCCCCATGCCCGCCAGCCGTTGCCTTCGAGCAGGGCGTGCCCGTTGCGCAGCTCGCGCACGGTACCGGGCAGGAAGTTGTTGCTGCCCATGAATTCGGCCGTGAACTGCGTTTTCGGCCGGTCGTACATTTCCTCGGGCGTGCCTTCCTGCTCGATGCGCCCGGCGTTGAGCAGCAGGATGCGATCGGCCATCGCCATGGCCTCGGTCTGGTCGTGCGTGACGACAACGGCCGACAATCCGAGCCGTACGATGAGCTCGCGCAGCCATGCCCGTGCTTCTTCGCGCAATTTTGCGTCGAGGTTCGACAGCGGCTCGTCCATCAGCACGACAGGCGGGTTGTACACGAGCGCTCGCGCGATGGCGACGCGCTGCTGCTGTCCCCCGGAGAGCTGGTGCGGCAGGCGCTTCGCGAGATGGCCGAGGCCGAGGTTCTGCAGCGCCTGCGTGACACGTGTGTCGACCTCGGCCGAAGTCGCGGAGCGCAGGCGCAATCCATAGGCGACGTTCTCGTAAACGGTCTTGTGCGGCCACAGCGCGTAAGACTGGAACACGAGACCGAGATTGCGCTTTTCCACCGGCAGGTCGATCCCGGCGGCGCTGTCGTAGAGCACGCTGTCGCCGATCGCGATGCGGCCCTGCGCCGGCTGCTCGAGGCCCGCGATGGAGCGCAAGAGCGTGGTCTTGCCGCTCCCGGACGCACCGAGCAGCGCCACGACCTGACCGGGCACGAGGCGCATCGATACGCCCTTCAGGATCGGGTTGTCGCCGTACGAAAGAAAGAGGTTGTCTACGACGAGCTCATTCATGCAGGCGCACTCCGAAGCGCAGCGCGACGGCGAGCCCCGCCGCCACGAGCGCGATGTTGATCACGGACAGCGCCGCGACCTGGTCGATGGCACCGCCGCCCCACAGCGACACCAGCATGGAGCCGATCACTTCCGTTCCCTGGCTCAGGAGATACACGCCCGTGGAATACTCGCGCTCGAAGATCATGAACACGAGCAGCCAGCTCGCGAGCAGGCCGAAGCGGATCAGCGGCACCGTCACGTCGCGCAGCACGCGCGCCGGCGCGGCACCCGCGGTGCGCGCGCCTTCCTCGAGCTCGGGTGCGATCTGCAACAGCGCGCTCGAGATGAGCCGCAAGCCGTAGGCGAGCCACACCACGGTATATGCGAGCCACACCGAGAAGATGCTGTTGCGCAATTCGGCAAGGCCGGGAACGAAGAGGAAGATCCAGAGGAAGGCGAGCCCTGCGAGCAAGCCCGGAATCGCGCGCGGCACGAGCACGATGTAATCGAGAAAGCGGGAGATTCCGTCGCCGCGGCGATGCCCCGCGAGCCCGATCGCGGTGTAGCACGCGACCGCGAGACCGCCGCCGATCACGCCCACGAGCAGCGTGTTCCAGATCGCGCGCACCTCGTCGGACTGGTCGAACACCTGGCGGTAATTGGCAAGCGTCAGCACTTCGGACAGCTTGATGCCTTCGCCCCATTGCTCGACGATCGAGCGCAACACGATGCCCGAGATCGGCACCACGATGGTGAACGCGAGCCATGCCGCGACGATCGCGAGCGCGACCCACTTCCAGCCCCCGAGCGGCAGCACCTTCTGCCGCGTCGCCTTGCCTTTGACCGAGACGTACTTGTTCGCCGACTTGAGCAGCCAGCGCTGGAACAGCACCAGCGGGAAGGTGATCGCAACGATGCAGACCGCCACCGCCGCCATGAGATGGTAGGACGGCGTGCCGAGCTTGTTCGTCAGCTTGTAGAGATAGGTCGCGAGCACGAGGTGACCTTCGGGATCGCCCAGAACGAGAGGCAACCCGAACAGCTCGAACCCGAGGAAGAACACCAGCACGGCCGCGTAGAACAGCGCCGGCATCGTCATCGGCAGGCTCACGTCGAGCGCAACGCGCAAGGGGCTTGCGCCTGCCACCCGCGCCGCCTCCTCTACGTCGGAGCCCAGGCTCTTCAACGCGGCCGACGAATAGAGATACACATGCGGCACGTGGGTCAGGCCTGCGATCACTGCAATGCTGGTCAATGAATAGATGTTCCATGGCACGTCGCCGAAGATCCCCTTCGCCCATAGCGACCAGAACCCGACCGGGCCCATCGCCACCACGTAGCCGAACGCGAGCACCATGGGCGAGACGAACACCGGTACCAGCACCAGCACCTCGATCCACCGCTGCGCGGGCAGGTCGGTTCGCGTGAGCAGGAAGGCGAGCGCGGCGCCGAGCGGCAGCGCGATCAGCACCATGCCGCCTGCGATGACCACCGAGTTGAGTGCCGCGCTCCAGAAGTCCGAGTCGGCGAAGATGAACGCGTAGGCGTCCAGGCTGATGTGCTTCGTCGCGGCGAAGAACGGCGCCGACAGGAAGCTCTGCCAGAAGATGAGTCCGAGCGGAGCAAAAATGCAAAGCGCGGTGACGGCAACGACCGTCAACCGCGCTGGATGGGCGCCACGGGTGCGCACGTTGCGGCTCAGGCGCTCGTGCGCTTCATGCGATCCTCGCCAGGACAGGCCGCATGCGAGCTCACTTGCGGCCGAGCGCTGCCTGCCACTGCTTCATGAACTCGAGGCGCTTGCTCTGCTCGAGACCCGCCAGGAGATCGGTGTTGACTGCGATCGGCTTGATCGCGCTGCCATATTCCTTTTGCAGGCCGGTGCCCGAGTCCTTGCCGGTGATGTCGGTGCGCACCGAATAAAGGTCGGCCTGCTCGGCCGCGATGGTCTGCCCCTTCTTCGACAGGAGATAGTCCACGAACAGCTTCGCCGCGTTCGGATGCTGCGCGTTCTTCGCGATGAACACGAGACGTGACAGGACGAGGTTGTAGTCGGTCGTGATCTGCACGCCGATCGACGGATCCTTCTTCGCCCGCGTGATCGCGTACGAGCCGAGCACGTTGTAGCCGATCAGGTTCTCGCCGGAGGAGATGCGCTCGATCATCGTGCCGGTCGAGCTTTGCAGGTTGACTCCGCGCGCGCCCATCGCCTTGACGAGATCCCAGAACTGCGGGAAGAGCTTCGCGTCCTGGTTGACCAGCATGAAGCCCACGCCGGACTTCTCCGCGTCATAAGTCGTGATCTTCTTGTTGTACTTGTCGGCCTTGGTCGTGAGCAGCTTCAGGAAATCGGCATGCGTCTTGGGCACGTCCTCGGCGGGCACGAGGCGCTTGTTGTAGACGATCGCGATCGGCTCGAAGGTCGTCGCATAGACCGTGTCCTTGTATTTCGCCCAATCCGGCAGCGCTCCCGCTTCCGGCGACTTGTAGGCGGCGGCCAGTCCGTCGGTGGCGAGCTTCATCTGCAGGTCCATCGACGAGCTCCACGTCACATCCGCGCTCGCCGCCTTGGCCGCGCTTTCGCTCAGAAATCGGTTGTAGACCTCGGTGGAGTTCATGTCGCCGTACTCGACCTTGACCCCGGGGAACGTCGCCTCGAAATCCTTGATGAGCGGAGTCACGAGCTTGGCATCGGTGGTCGAGTAGATGACCACCTTGCCTTCCTTCTTGGCGGCATCGACGACCGCCTTGTAATCGGCCGGGTAGCCGGCGGGCACCTGCGCCTGGGCCAAGCCGGCGACGGTAGCGAGCGCTACGAGCCATGTCAGAGCACGCATGGATTTCTCTCCTGATGGAAACGGTGGGCCGCGTGGCGCGGCGACAGCGGGGGAACTCTTGGGAGCGGGAGTTTACCGCACCTGCCTCTCAGCCCGCTGGCGGAGGCACGCCCAGCTCGGCGCACAGCTTTGCGACGGTGGCTCGCAACGCGCTGACTTCCGCCTGCAGCTCGCGCACGTTCGCCTTGAGTGCGGTGATCTCGCTGTGGGCGACGGGGTCATCGCCGGCCACCGTCTCGGCCGCGGCCGGCGCCTCCGGCGCGCCGGAGAGGAGGTGCATCCAACGCGTCTCGCGCGTGCCGGGCTGACGCGGCAGCTCCATCACCAGGGCGCCGGCGGAGCGTTGCGCGAGCTCGCGCAGGAATCCTTCCACCGCCGAGGCGTCGGCGAAGCGATGCAATCGCTCGCTGTTGATGCGCAGCTCCGCCGCCGTTTGCGCTCCGCGCAGCATGAGCACCGCGATGAGCGCTACCGCCTGCGAGGGAATCGCCAGGACGCGCTCGGCGTTGTGGGCGTAGCGCATCACGCGTCCGCCGGAGGATTCGACCACGAGCGACAGAAGCTTCAGCCGATCGAGCGTGGACTGCACCTCGCCTTCGGTCACCGAGATGACGGGGTCGCGGCTGGTTTTCTGATTGCAACCGGCCGTGATCGCGTTGAGGGTCATCGGATAGCCGTCGGGGACCGTGTGCTGCTTCTCGATGAGCACACCGAGCACGCGGGTTTCGAGCAGGGACAGGACGGGCAGGGCCATGGGGCGCGCCGGGCGTTGCTCACGCACCGGCGTCAAGACGGACGGACGCGAGTTTAGCGCACGGCCTCGGCGTTGCCTGTGGCTGATCAGTGCACGGATTGCGCCTTGTCGCGGGCCTCCCGGAGCGCGCGGAGCTCGGCATCGCGGCGTACGCGCTGCCAGCGGCGGCGGCGCAACCTGAATTGCGCAAGCTGATCGAGGCTCCTTCGTTCGCCTGCCTGGACACCGCGTGCACGCATTGCCTGCTCCTGGTTGCGGGCGCCTGCAAGACATTGTGGTCAACGGCGGGCGCGCCACGTTGTCGCAGGTCAAATCACCGCGACATGAAGCATCAACGCGCAGGGTGGCCGCGAGGCTGACAGCAATCTGACAGGTTGCGCCGCCCGTCCGGGCGCGGCTCGGTATGATGGGCCTTTCAGCGTTGACAAAGGCGGCACGTGACGGATCGTTCCGAAGTGACAAGCATGGCGGTGTTCTGCGATTTCGAGAACATCGCGCTCGGCGTGCGCGACGCCGAGTACGAGAAGTTCGACATGCGCAAGGTGCTCGAGCGCCTGCTGCTCAAGGGCAGCATCGTGGTCAAGAAGGCCTACTGCGACTGGGACCGCTACAAGGCGTTCAAGTCGCCGATGCACGAGGCTTCGTTCGAGCTAATCGAGATCCCGCACGTGCGCCAGTCGGGCAAGAATTCCGCCGACATCCGCATGGTGGTCGATGCGCTCGACCTCTGCTACACGAAGTCGCACGTCGATACCTTCGTGATCATCAGCGGCGATTCCGATTTCTCGCCGCTCGTGTCCAAGCTGCGCGAAAACGACAAGAAGGTGATCGGCGTGGGCGTCAAGAATTCGACGTCGGATCTCCTCATCGGGAATTGCGACGAGTTCATCTTCTACGACGATCTCGTCCGCGAGCAGAAGCGGCGGACCTCGGCGAGGAAGAGCGCGACCAAGTCGGCGGACGCGGCCCGCCCGGCGGTCAAGCCCGGCGAGGCAGCCGCTCCCGCGCCTGCGGCATCGACCAAGGCAGCCAAGTCGGCCACGAAGACCGCCCGCGGCGGGCGTGGGCGCAAGAAAGCATCCCCGGAGCCGACCAGCGCCGAAGCCGCGTTTGCGCCGGAGTCCGGTGACAGCGTGGCGACGGCACCGGCGCCCGAACCGGTTCCCGCCTCCGCCGAGCGTGGCGACGACGAGCGCCAGCAGCGTGCGATCGATCTCGTGCTCGAAACGGTCGAGGCGCTGCTTGCCGAGCGTGGCGACAATGCCGTGTGGGGATCCATGGTCAAGCAGACCTTGAAGCGCCGGCAGCCAGGCTTCAACGAGTCGTATTATGGGTTCCGGTCTTTCAACGGCCTGCTCGAGGAAGCGCAGACACGCGGCCTCATCGCCCTGACTCGCGACGACAAATCGGGTGGCTTCAAGGTGCGGCTCGCCGAGCGCGCGGACGAACCGATCGACTGACCGCGCCGTCCAAACCGTTGGGTCAGGCCCCGCTGCCTTCAAGTTGCGGGCAGGGAAAAGAGGAGTCCCGCAATGGACCACGTTCGCCCCGCTGCCGTGGCGGGCACGTTCTATCCCGGCTCGCCGGGCGCCCTGACGGCGCTCATCCGGGAATGCTTTGCCGACGCCGCCCCCGGCGCGCGCGAACCCGCGTTCTACCCCGCCCAAGCGCGACGCTGGCCGAAGGCGATGATCGTGCCCCACGCCGGGTACATCTATTCCGGACCGGTCGCCGCGAGCGCCTACGCGCGCCTCGCGCCGGGGCACACGACGATCAGGCGCGTCGTGATGTTCGGCCCCGCGCATCGCGTGGCCGTGCGCGGCCTCGCCTTGCCCGCCGCCGTGCGCTTCGAGACGCCGCTCGGGCCGATCGAGATCGACCAGGCTGCCGTCGCGCGACTCGCCGACCTGCCCTACGTCTTGCGCAGCGATTCCGCGCATGCCCAGGAGCATTCGCTGGAAGTGCAGCTGCCGTTCCTGCAGACGGTGCTGGACGATTTCACGCTGGTGCCTTTCGCCGTCGGCTACGCGAGCGCCGATCAGGTCGCAACGGTCATGGACCGGCTGTGGGGCGGCGACGAGACCGTGATCGTGGTGAGCTCCGATCTGTCGCACTATCACCCGTATCGCAGCGCGGTGGAGATCGATCGCGCGACGGCCGACGCGGTGCTCCGGTTGCGAGCGCCGCTCGATCACGATCAGGCGTGCGGGGCGACGCCCATCAACGGCTTGCTCGAGTGCGCGAGCGCGCATCACCTCAAACCGACGCTGCTCGACCTGCGCAATTCGGGCGACACCGCGGGCGATCGCTCGCGGGTGGTCGGCTACGCTTCGTTCGCCTTCGACGAGGCCGCCCATGAGTGATCCGGCGCTCGGTCGCTGCCTGCTCAAGCTCGCGCGCGGCGCGATCGAGATGCGCTTCGGGAGCACCCGGCCCGAGGCTTCGCATCCCACGCTCGACGAGCCCGGCGCAACCTTCGTCACGCTGAAATGCGATGGCGCGCTGCGTGGTTGCATCGGCACTCTGGTTGCAGTGCGGTTGTTGCGCGCCGACGTGATGCACAACGCGCTCAATGCCGCATTCGCCGATCCGCGGTTTCCGCCCCTCGACGAGCGCGAGCTCCACCGCCTCGAGCTGGAAGTGTCGAAGCTCGGCGTGCCGGCAGCGATGGCATGCTCCGATGAGCAGGCCCTGCTGCGCGAGCTGCGGCCTCACATCGACGGTGTTGTGCTTTGCTATGGCCCGCTGCGCGGCACGTTCCTGCCGCAAGTGTGGGAATCCCTGCCCGAGCCGCGCGAGTTCGTGCGCGAGTTGAAGCGCAAGGCCGGCCTGCCCGCCGATTTCTGGCATGACGGGATCGAGATCTCCCGCTACACGGTCGACAAATGGACCGAGCGCGATCACCTGTTGGAGATCGATCTCGCTCTTCAATCGGGAGCACCCGCGTCATGAGCGATTTTCCCGGACGCTGGTGGCACCGTCTCGACGACGGACGCATCCAGTGCGATCTTTGCCCGCGCGATTGCCGCCTGCACGAAGGCCAGCGCGGCGCCTGCTTCGTGCGCCAGCGCGTCAACGATGCGATGGTGCTGACGACCTACGGACGCTCGTCGGGCTTCTGCATCGATCCGATCGAGAAAAAGCCGCTCAATCATTTCCTGCCGGGTTCGTCGGTGTTCTCGTTCGGCACCGCGGGCTGCAATCTCGCGTGCAAGTTCTGTTTCCATCCCGGTACGTGGATCGCGACGGCGCATGGACTGCGCCGCATTGGCGAGCTGTTCGAAGCGTGTCCCGAAACGATCCCGCTCGAGCACGGCAGCGTCGGCTTCCCGGCGGACCTCGAGGTCTGGACCCGCGAGGCGCGTCGAACGCGGGTCGAGAAGGTCTTTTCGCGTCCGTATACCGGCGACCTGGTGTCACTGAAAGCGGCATGCTGCCCTCCGGTCCAGGCCACGCCCAACCACGGCATCTTCGCGGCTCATCGCTCGGACCTCGACGCTATCCGCAAGATACCCGCGGGAGAGCTCACGCCGGAGCATTACCTCGTCGTGCCCAAGCGAGTGCCCGGCAACGAAGAGGCCGTCATCTCGACGCGGCAATGGCTGTCGCGCCTCGACATTCCGCCGCATGCGGCGCGGCGCCGGCGCATTGAACCGGAACGTCTGGCGGAGTCGTTGCGGATGGACGGCACGTCGGGCGAGGTCGGTGCGGCGCTTGGATACCACCCGAGCTATGTGCGCAAGCTTCGCGGGCAGCTCGCGGTCGGGGCATTGGCGCCCTGCGAGGAAGGGAGGGAGGTCACGCTCATCGCGGCAAACGGGCGCGTCCGCTTCCTGGGCGAGAGGGGCGACGGTGCGCCCGAGTCGCTCGCGCTCACACCCGATCTCGCTTGGTTGCTCGGAATCTTCTGCGCCGAGGGCGCAATCACCACCCACCCCAGCCGGCCCAACTCGGCCCTGCTTTCGTTTTGCTTCGGCACGCACGAGCAGGAGCTCATCGCCCGCACCGCGCGGCTCCTGGCCGACGCATTCGGGGCAAGGGCGGTTGTCGTTCATCGCCGCACCACCATCACGGTCGAGGTCGCGCAGACCTCGATCGCCCGGTTGTTCGAGGCGCTCTGCGGACGCGGCGCGCACAGCAAGCAAGTGCCACCGCCGGTGATGAGCGCGCCGCTGGCAGTGATGCGGGCGTTCGTCGAAGGCTATGTCGCCGGCGATCATTATTCACGCAACTACTCACGCCGCGTGCTCGGGGCGGCCCATCGCCCGCGTCGTAGCGATCGCACGGCGACCCATGCCGCGGGAATTACCGCATCCGAGCGCCTGGCGCTGGGATTGTTCGAAGTCGGCCTGCACCTCGGCCTGCTTCCGACCTATTTCGAGCACACACCGGCGCCGACCAGGGACATCGAAGGCCGCACCGTTGCGCAGAGCAAGTGCTACATCGTCAAGTACCTTCGCAAGCGATTCGACGCCGGCGCAGACAACGGGCCCGAGCGTTCGCGCTGGCGTGAAACCGAAACCTCGTTCCTGGTTCCCCTGCAGCGCATCGAGCGCGTGCCGTATTCGGGCCCGGTGTACAACGTAGAGGTCGCGGACCCGGATCACTCCTACCTCGCGCCGTTCCTGGCGGTGGCCAATTGTCAGAACTGGGACATCTCGAAGTCGCGCGAGATGGACACACTGCAGGACCAGGCCTCGCCCGCGGCGATCGCGAACACCGCGCAAACCTATGGCTGCAAGAGCGTTGCGTTCACGTACAACGATCCCGTGATCTTCGCCGAATACGCGATGGACACCGCCGATGCGTGTCACGCGCTCGGGTTGAAGACCGTTGCGGTCACGGCCGGCTACATCGGCGTCGATGCGCGGCGCGAGTTCTACGCCAAGATGGATGCGGCGAACGTGGACCTCAAAGGCTTCACCGACGAGTTCTACGTGAAGCTATGCGGTGCGCACCTGCAGCCGGTGCTCGACACGCTCGTGTACTTGAAGCACGAGACCGACGTCTGGTTCGAGATCACCACGCTCCTCATCCCCGGCAAGAACGATTCCGACGAGGAGGTCACGGCGATGTCGAAATGGATCGCGCGCGAGCTCGGGCCGGACGTGCCGCTGCACTTCACGGCCTTTCATCCCGATTACAAGATGACGGACATCGCGGCGACGCCGAAGTCGACGCTCGTTCGCGCGCGGGGCATCGCCCTCGGGGAAGGGCTGCATTACGTGTACACCGGCAACGTGCACGACACGCACGGCGGCACCACGTTCTGTCCGGCATGCGGCAAGGCGCTGATCGTGCGCGACTGGCACGAGATCCTGGACTACGAAGTGACGGGGCAGGGCCACTGCGCGCATTGCGATGCGGCCATCGCCGGCGTCTTCGAGCAGACGCCGGGTCGCTGGGGTCGGCGGCGCGTTCCGATACGCGTGCGTCACGCCGCCTGAACACGCCCGACGCTACGTCGCAACCTTGACGAAGGTGCGGGCGACGAAATACAGAACGACGAGCAGACCGATACCGAGCCCGAGGCTCCATCCGATCAGCTTCTTCTCGATCGGCAGCAGGGGTTCATAGGCCATCTTCTGTATTTCTTCGGCGATCCTGGGCTGCTCGAGCGGCTTCTGCACGGCTTGTTGCATGATCATCCTCCGTTGATTACCCGACCACCGGCGGCTTGATCCCGCCGAAGAAAAGCCACGAGATCACGAGGCCCACCCAGATGATGAAGCCGAACAGGCACACGACATAGACGGCCGCCAGCTTGCCGATGCCTTCCTCCCAGAGCTTCCTGAAGTTGGACATCACGCCGATGGTGAAGAACGTCAGGACGAAGAAGATGCCGCGGAACGTGTTCGCTTCGCCCATCGCCGACTTGATCTTGCCCAGGAGCTCGGGGGTCGCTCCGAGCGCCAGGAACAGGATGAGCAGGAAGGTCACCACGTAACCGATGATGAATTTCGGAAAGCGGTCCCAGATCTCGCCGGCCCGCGCGGTGTCGCCTTCACGCACTTCGATGTGCCGCGTCCAGATGTAGGCGAGGACGAACGCCCAGATGCCGATGAAGATGTCGATGAAGACCTTCACCGTCGCCGCGGTGCCCAGGATCCATCCCTTCTGGTAATTGACGCCTTCGGCCGCTGCCTTGGCCAGGATCAGCGACTCGGTGATGGCGCCGCTCGCGACGGCGGCGCCGTCGGTCTTGACCGAGAGCGCCATCCACGATCCGCTCACCATCGGCTCGTGGGAAAGATACGTTTGTGCCACGAACGGCAGGAACAGGAGCTCGACGACGGCGAATACGACCACGAGCGAGGACACCATGATGGCGACGACGGGGCGCGCGCGGATCGCGGCCCCCGTGGCAATCGCAGCCGACACGCCGCAGATCGAGATGCCGGAGGCGAGCGGGGCCGCCCATTCGCGGCTGAACTTGAACCAGGTCCTGGCCACGTAATACACCACCGACCAGAAGATGAGATACGCGACGATGATCGCGGCAAGACCGAGGAACATGAGTGCCGTCGCGAGCGACAGCTTCTCGGCCGCGGTGACACCGAGGAAGCCGCCGAGAATCACGATCGCCGTCTTGACGTACAACTCGGGTCGCACCGCCTCCTTGATCCAGGCGGCAAAGGCCGGCATGAAGTTGCCGACGAAAAGTCCGCCCAGCAGCGCCACGATGAATCCACCTTCCGACGTGAGCTTGAGCGACCACGAGATCCCGAACTTCTGCATGTCCGCCGGCGTGTTGACGGCGAAATTGGCAAAGCTGCCGATGATCCAGCACACGTAGCTCAACCAAAAGACGACCGTGAAGCCGAGCGCGAACCGCTTCACATCGACCTGCAAGGCGGCCGCACCGATCGTCATCACCACGAGCAGGACCACGTACGTCACCACCAGCGCGCCGACACCACCGAGGCCTGCATACGCTTTGGAAACGGGCGCCAGGGCCTTCGAGAGATCGGTCCATACGCTGGTGGTGACCGCCCATCCCAGAATGTCCGCACCTGCCAGCAATCCCAGCGACAGCACGAATACGAGCAAGCCGATCCACAGCGACAGCCAGTCCTCGCTCATCGCTGAAGTGCGCTGATCCATGGATTCCTCCCTCGATGTGGCTCCGTCGTCGTGTGGGCGAGACGGAAGCTCGTTCCGCTTCTATAGACATCGCCGGCCTAGGCGCCGGCACTGCACCGCGAAGCATTTCGAGTCGCCGGTATGCGTCCGGCGTGTTGGGAGCGACCTTACGCCTCACCCCGGAAAGGGTCAATCGCGCGAACGCCCCGTGCGCGATCCGAAGGAAAGGCCATGCGGGTGCGGCGAGCCCATGCGGCCGTTCGCCGATGCATGCTTACTTCCGGCCGTACGTCGCCTGAATGCTCGCCTTCGCGACCTGGTTCGCGTTGATCATGAAGCCGATCATCGCGGGCGACGCGTTCTCGTCGGCGCCTTGCAGCGTGTCGACCTTGAGCGCGAACACGGTGAAGATGTAGCGATGCGGCCGATCGCCCGCGGGCGGGCAGGGCCCACCGTAGCCCGCCTTGCCGAAGTCGTTGCGTGACTGCACCGCGCCTGCGGGCGCCTTGCCGCTCGCCGGATCGCCGGCATTCTTCGGCAATGATCCGGCGCTTGCCGGAATGTTGAACATGACCCAGTGCCACCAGCCGCTTCCTGTCGGCGCATCGGGATCGAACACCGTGACGGCGAAGCTCTTCGTCCCCGCCGGTACGTTGTGCCACGTCATCGATGGCGAGACGTTGCCTCCCGTGCAACCGAACCCGTTGTAGACCTGCTCTTCGGGCACCGTGCCCTTGTGCTTGACCTCGGCGCTCGTGACGGTGAACGGTCCGGCGGCCGCCACCGTGCCGGCGAACAGAAGAGCGGTGGTGAAAACGATCAGGCGGGTCGCGATGGGTGTCATGGTGGTGCGCATCAATGCAGCAGGAACTTCTGCATGCGGCGGGCCAGGGCTTCGGGCCTCTCTTGCATCGGATAATGCCCCGCCTCGGGCAGGACTTCGAGCGGATCGGTATCGGCGACCTGCCCCGGATCGCGATTCGCCGCACCGATGCACATCGTGATGCGCGCGTCGCACGGCAGATCGACCCCGCCTACTTGTCCGCTCAACGCGCGCCAGGCACTAGGCGCGCGTGTAGATTTCTGCGCCCTTCTGCACGAATTCCACCGCCTTCACTTCCATGCCCTTGCGCAGCGCCTCCTCGTCCGACAGTCCCTGCTTGGCGGCGTAGTCGCGCACGTCCTGCGTGATCTTCATCGAGCAGAAGTGAGGGCCGCACATCGAGCAGAAATGCGCGAGCTTCGCGCCGTGCTGCGGCAACGTCTCGTCGTGGAATTCGCGCGCCTTGTCCGGATCGAGCCCCAGGTTGAACTGGTCTTCCCAGCGGAACTCGAACCGCGCCTTGGACAGCGCGTTGTCGCGGATCTGCGCGCCGGGATGGCCCTTGGCCAGATCGGCCGCATGCGCTGCGATCTTGTAGGCCATGATGCCGTCCTTGACGTCGTTCTTGTTGGGCAGGCCGAGATGCTCCTTCGGCGTCACGTAGCACAGCATCGCGGTGCCGTACCAGCCGATCATCGCCGCGCCGATGGCGCTCGTGATGTGGTCGTAGCCCGGAGCGATGTCGGTGGTGAGCGGCCCCAGGGTGTAGAACGGCGCCTCGCCGCACAGCCGCAGCTGCTCGTCCATGTTGTGCTTGATGAGATGCATCGGGACGTGGCCGGGGCCTTCGATCATCGTCTGCACGTCGTGCTTCCAGGCGACTTGCGTGAGCTCGCCCAGCGTGGCGAGCTCGGCCATCTGCGCTTCGTCGTTCGCGTCGTAGCCCGAGCCGGGACGCAAGCCGTCACCGAGCGAGAAGGCGACGTCGTACGCCTTCATGATGTCGCAGATGTCCTCGAAATGCGTGTACAGGAACGATTCGGTGTGATGCGCGAGGCACCACTTCGCCATGATCGATCCGCCGCGCGAGACGATGCCCGTCATGCGCTTGGCCGTCATCGGGATATAGCGCAGCAGCACGCCGGCGTGGATGGTGAAGTAATCCACACCCTGCTCGGCCTGCTCGATCAGCGTGTCGCGGAACATCTCCCAGGTGAGCTCCTCGGCCTTGCCGTCGACCTTCTCGAGCGCCTGGTAGATCGGCACCGTGCCGATCGGCACCGGCGAGTTGCGGATGATCCACTCGCGCGTCTCGTGGATGTTCTTGCCGGTCGAGAGGTCCATCACCGTGTCGGCGCCCCAGCGCGTGGCCCACGTCATCTTCTCGACTTCCTCCTGGATCGAGGACGACACGGCGGAATTGCCGATGTTGGCGTTGATCTTCACCAGGAAATTGCGTCCGATGATCATCGGCTCCGTTTCCGGGTGATTGATGTTGGCCGGAAGAATGGCGCGGCCGCGGGCCACTTCGTCCCGCACGAACTCGGGCGTGATCACCTTGGGAATCGCGGCGCCGAAGCTCTGCCCTGCGTGCTGGCGCGTGACGATCTCCGGAAGGGTGGCGAGCATCTTCTCGCGCAGGAGGTTCTCGCGGATCGCGACGAACTCCATCTCGGGCGTGACGATGCCCCGTCGCGCGTAATGCATCTGCGTCACGTTGGCGCCGGACCGGGCGCGGCGCGGCTTGCGCAGCAGATCGAAGCGCATGCCGGCGAGGTTCGCATCGCCGAGGCGCTCGCGACCGTACGCCGACGTGGGTCCGTCGAGATCGACCGTGTCGTCGCGTTCGCCGATCCAGGAGAGGCGCAACGCTGGCAGGCCCTTGCGAATGTCGACCGTCACCGTCGGATCGGTATACGGGCCCGACGTGTCGTACACCACGATCGACGGGTTCTTCTCGCTGCCGAAGGACGCCGGCGTATCCGCCTGCGCGATCTCGCGCATGGGCACGCGAATGTCGGCACGCGAGCCTTCGACGAAGATCTTGCGCGAATTGGGCAGCGGGGCGACCGCGGCGGCATCGACATGCGCGTCGCGGGCGAAGAATTGGTCGTTGGCGTTCATTGGGCTCTCCTGCGTTGCGTTTGTGCGGAGAGCGGACGGGGCGGAAAGCGACGCTTCCCTGCGCCGGCATTATCCGCACAGGTACCAAGGGTGTGATCTCACCCTGCCCGCGTGCGCGGCGCAAGGACCCCTAGCGCAAAACGCGACCTTACGCCATCGGGCCGAGGCAGGCAACTCGCGGCTTGACGTGCAGCCGAAGTGCCGCACGAGGTTGCCATCTACCGCGGGAGCGCGGCCGAAGCCCGCTCTCGCGCGGGGCGGAGGTAGAATCCAAGCCCAAGCCGGGCGGGTGTAGCTCAATGGTAGAGCAGAAGCTTCCCAAGCTTACGACGAGGGTTCGATTCCCTTCACCCGCTCCATTCGCCCTTTGAGCATGCGCGCCAGCGAAGGAACAGATCTGACCACCATGCGCCGCCTCGACGTGATGCGTCGCCGCTACCGCGGGGGCACCTTCGCCCTCGTGGTGCTCGCGGTCGCTTCCATGTGGATTGCGCTGTGGCTGCAAGCGCGAGCCGGCGCAGCGAGCGGTGGCGCCGTCGTGCTCACGCTGATCGCATCGTTGATCGTGCTCGTGCTCGGCACCGGCTTGGTCGCCCTGCTCTCCCGCGCACGCGCGTCGGAAGACCAGCTCGCGCACATCTCCACGAGCGATCCGCTCACCGGCGTACTGAACCGCCGCGCCTTCGTGAGCCTTGCCGCACAGGAGTACACCCGCACGCGTCGGTATGATCGTCCGCTGTCCGTGCTCGCGATCGACATCGATGCCTTCAAGTCCGTCAACGATGCGCATGGGCACGAGGCGGGCGACGAGGTCCTGCAGGCGCTCACCATGGCCTGGCAGGGTGCGCTGCGCACGACGGACGCCATCGGGCGGCTCGGGGGCGAGGAATTCGCCGTGCTTCTGCCGGAAACTCATCTCGCACAGGCGCGGGATCTCGCCGAACGCGTACGTCAGGCGTGCGAGACGGTCGCGTTCGAGTTCATGCGTGAAGGCGAGCGCATCACGGTGAGCGTCGGCGTTGCCGCCGTGGATACCGCCGACAGCTCGATCGATCACGCCATGGCGCGTGCCGATCGCGCATTGCGCGAAGCGAAGAACGGCGGGCGCAATCGCGTGCAGGCCTTCAGCGAGGCCGCGCTGCACTGATCCGAAACGCGCGTGCACGTGCGCAATGTGCGTGCAGTGCGACCGTGCGCTGCACTGCGCTGGTGCCGCAGGCGCCGCCACCGGGGCTCTCCCGTGCGGGTCGATATTGCCACTTCGCCCGCTGCGTCAAGTGCTTGGCGATTTTGCTGCCCTGCGGCACGGCGCTTGCAATGGAGTCGCTGTTCTCACCGGACGGAGACCTCATGTACGCCGAGACACTGGATGGATTCGCGCGCATCGCCGATCGCAAAGTGGCCATGATGCGCCGCTCGCCGGGCGCGTTCATGGTTGCGAGCATGCTCGCGGGCGCCTACGTCGGCATGGGCATCCTGCTCATCTTCACCCTGGGCAGCCAGGTGCCGAAGGAATTCCAGAAGCTCGTGATGGGCGCAACGTTCGGCATCGCGCTCACACTGGTGGTGCTCGCCGGTGCGGAGCTTTTCACCGGCCATACCATGTTCATGCTGCTGCGACGCTTCACGGGCATCGGCGGCTGGAACGACATCGCGGCGTCGTGGACACTGACGTGGGTCGGCAATCTCGCCGGCGCCGCCGTGCTGGTGACGCTCTTCAAATGGGGTGGCGGCGGTGGTCTCCTGTCCGCGCCCGACACCCTCGTGATGAATGTCGCGGCAGCGAAGATGAGCGCGTCGGCGCTGTCGCTCTTCGCCCGCGCCATCCTGTGCAACTGGCTCGTATGCCTCGCGCTCTGGATGTCGGCGCGCGTCACCTCCGATTCGGCGAAGTGCATCGCCATCTTCTGGTGCCTGCTCGCTTTCATCGCGTGCGGGTTCGAGCACAGCGTCGCGAACATGACGGTGCTCGGCCTCGCGCTTGCGGGTGATCATCCGGAAACGGTGTCGTTCGCCGGCGCGCTGCACAACCTCGGCTGGGTGACGCTAGGCAACATCGTCGGCGGCGGACTCTTCGTTGCCGGTGCGTACTGGGCGGCGACGCACGGATTCGGCGCGGCCGAACCCGTTGCCGTCGCGGCGCCGGCGAAGGCGGACTGAAGGCGCGCGATGAGCGGACGCGTCTACCTCATCGGCGCAGGGCCGGGCGATCCCGAGCTCCTCACGCTCAAGGCGGTGCGCTGCCTGCGCGAGGCCCATGTCGTGCTGATCGACGAGCTCGTGGATCGGCGCACGCTCGAGCATGTGCGCGGCGATGCGCGCGTGATCAATGTCGGCAAGCGTGGCCGCAAGCCGTCGACGCCGCAACGCGCGATCGGGCGCCTCATGCTGCGCCTCGCGCACCGTGGCCTGACGGTGGCGCGTCTCAAGGGTGGCGATCCGTTCGTGTTCGGCCGCGGTGGCGAAGAGGCATTGCTGTGTGCGCAGCACGGCATCTCGTTCGAGGTCGTGAGCGGCGTGACGGCGGGCATTGCCGTGCCCGCGGCTGTGGGTATCCCCGTCACCTATCGCGGTGTCAGTCGCGGTGTGACTTTCGTGAGCGGCCAATCGGCCGACGAGGAGGAGCCCGACTGGTGTGCGCTGGCGCGAACCGGCACGACACTGGTCATCTTCATGGGACTCGCACGCTTGCCGCGCATCACCGCGCGCCTGCTCGCGAGCGGTCTCGTGCCGCGCATGCCCGTCGCGGTCATCGAACGTGGCACGCTCCCCGGCCAGCGCATCGTGCAGGCGACGCTTGCGAATATCGCAGCGCGTTGCGCCTCGGCACGGATGGAGGGGCCGGCGCTCGTGGTCGTCGGCGAAGTGGTCGGGCTCGCCGATGAACTCGCGCTGCCGTCTGCGGCCGCGCAATGGCAGCGCGCGGCATGAGCAGCGAAGGATTCAGTGAAGCGCAGAAGCAGTTCCTGGAGGCGTTTGGACGCGGCTTCGCCATCGCGCGATCGGGCACGCCCGCAGCGACGGCGTTGCCGGGAGGGCCCGAGCGCATTCATCACGATGCACGCAACCGCACCCTCGAACGCGGTGGCAAGCTCACCCGCGAGGAAGAGGCCAAGCGCGATCGGCCCCCGCTCGACATGTGGGACGAGATCGTGGCCAATGCGCAGTCGGGCGCGTTCCCCAAGGGCGTGGACGTGTTCCGCTACAAGTTCCACGGCCTTTTCCATGTCGCGCCGGCGCAGGACGCGTTCATGTGCCGCCTGCGCATCCCGAATGGCATCCTCGATGCGTACAAGCTTCGCGCGATTGCCCGTCTCGCCGAGCATCACGCCGGCGGCTACGCGCACGTCACCACGCGGGCGAACCTGCAGCTGCGCGAGATCGCTCCGCAGCATGCCGTCGCGATACTGCAGGGCCTGGCCGAATCGGGGCTGACGTCGCGGGGTGCCGGCGCCGACAACGTGCGCAACATCACGGGCAGTCCGACCGCGGGCATCGATCGCGCCGAGTTGATCGACACGCGTGCGCTGGGCCTCGCGCTGCATCACACGATCCTCAATCATCGCGAGCTCTATGGCCTGCCGCGCAAGTTCAACATCGCCTTCGACGGCGGCGGCACGGTGGGGGCGCTCGAAGACACCAACGACATCGGCTTTTCCGCGATTGAGCTCGGTGCCAGCGCCGATGTCGCGCCCGGTGTGCATTTCCGCGTCGCGGTGGGCGGGATCACCGGGCACGGCGATTTCGCGCGCGATCTCGGGGTCGTCGTAACGCCCGCGCAATGCGTCAGCGTCGCCATGGCCATCGTGCGCGTGTTCATCGCCGAGGGCGATCGCACCGACCGCACGCGCGCACGCCTCAAATACGTGCTCGACCGCATGGGCTTGGACGCATTCCTGCAAGCGGTGGAGAAGGAGCTTGGCGCAACGTTGCCGCGGGTGCCAGTGGAAGCATGCGCACCGCGTGCATCCCTCGTGCGCGGAGCGCATGTGGGGTTTCATGCGCAATCGCAGGCAGGACGCGTCTACGCCGGCGTCGCCATTCCGGCCGGGCGCCTGACCGTGGCGCAAATGCGCGGTCTCGCCGCCATCGCCGAGCAGCATGGCGATGGCGATCTGCGCCTCACGGTGTGGCAGAACGTGATCATCTCGGGGATCGCCGAGCACGCATGCGACGCCGTGGAGTCCGCCTTGCGCGAGCTCGGACTGACGGCGCGGCCTTCCGCGATTCGCGCCGGCATGGTCGCGTGCACCGGCAACACCGGATGCAAGTTCTCGGCGAGCAACACCAAGCGCGACGCGCTGGCGATCGTCGAGCGCGTCGAGGCCCGCGTCGCGCTCGATACGCCCGTCAATGTCCATATCACCGGCTGCCCTCATTCCTGCGCGCAGCATTTCGTGGGCGATATCGGCCTTCTCGCGACCAAGATTGCGACCGGTGACGACGCCGAGATCGAGGGCTATCACGTGTTCGCCGGCGGCGGGTACGGCGAGCGCCGCGGGTTGGGTCGCGAAATCGCGCGCGACATTGCAGCCACGGACATTCCCGCGGTGATCGCACGGCTGCTCGAGGGCTATCTTGCGCACCGCAAGGATGCGCACGAGACGTTCGACGTCTTCGCACGGCGAACGAGCGTCGAGGACCTGCGCGAGCTATGCACGTCCGAACGCGACCCCATGCGGCGCGCGGCCTGACACGACACGGTCATGCAAACTTCCTCTCCCGTCGCGTTCATCCCCGACAACGCGCCGTTCGACGAAACGCAGCGTGCGTGGCTCAATGGTTTCATCGCCGGCTTGCTCGGCATGGAACGCGTGCTCGCGAGCGTGCCGGGCGCTCCGATCGCCGGTTCGGTGCCGGTCGCGGCTCCTGCGGAGGAGGATTTCCCGTGGCACGATCCCACCCTGCCGCTTTCGGAAAGAGTGCAGCTCGCCAAGGGACGTCCCATCGAGCAGCGGCTCATGGCGGCCATGGGCCAGCTCGATTGCGGCCAATGCGGATATCAATGTCAGACCTATGCGGCGGCCATTGCGCGCGGTGAGGAGAGCGACCTCGCCAAGTGCGTACCCGGCGGCCGGGAAACCGCGAAAGCGTTGAAGCAGCTGGCGTCGGAACGCGGCGTCATCATGATTTCGCCTGCGCATGCGGTGACGCCTGCCGTACCGGAGCGCGGCTATGGTCGCGAGGCACCGGTCACGGCGCGGCTGCTTTCGTCACGCGCGTTGTGCCGCGACGGGGCCGAAAAGGAAACGCGTCACGTGACGATCGACCTCGCCGGCAGCGAGCTCCAGTACGAGCCTGGCGATTCGCTCGGGGTGTGGCCGTACAACAATCCCGAGGAAGTGGAGCTCTTGCTCGCGATCCTCAAGGCGAAGGGCTCCGAAGCCGTGACGCTCGCCGATGGCGCGGTCATCACGGCGCGCGAAGCGCTCACGCGAGAGTGCGATCTGCGCAATCCCGCGGAGGGGCTCTATCGGCTCATGTCGGACGAAGCGAAGGACAGCGTCGACCGCGCACGCCTGTCGAAGCTCGCCGACGACGACGCGCAGGCCGATGCCTTCGGGGTGCACGACGTGCTCGACGTGCTGATGGAGTTCCCGTCGGCGCGTCCGCGCATCGGCGATTTCGTCGCCGCGCTCTCGCGCATGCAGCCACGCCTGTATTCGATCGCGTCGTCGCAGCGCATGCATGCTGGCGAGGTGCATCTCACGGTGGGCGTGCTGCGCTACGAGCGCAACGACCGCGCGTATCAGGGCGCTGCGTCGAGCTTCCTGGGCTCGCATCTGCGGCCCGGCCGACCCCTTTCCGTGTTCGTGCAGCGCGCGCACAACTTCCGCTTGCCGCGGGATCCCGCCGCACCGGTGATCATGGTCGGTCCGGGCACGGGCATCGCACCGTTCCGGGCCTTCCTGCAGGAGCGCGCGACAACCGGCGCACCGGGGCGCAACTGGCTCTTTTTTGGCAATCAGCGCCGCGACAGCGACTTTCTCTATCGCGAGGAGCTCGAGGATCTTGCACAGCGCCGCATCCTCTCGCGCATGGATCTCGCGTTCTCGCGCGATCAGGCGAGCAAGGTGTACGTCCAGCACAGGATGCTCGACGCCGCACCGGAGCTGTGGCGCTGGCTCGATAACGGAGCCTATCTCTATGTATGCGGCGATGCCAAGCGCATGGCGGGCGACGTCGATCTGGCGCTGCGCCAGATTGCATCGCGCGAAGGCGGCATGGACGAGCAGCGCGCGCGCCGATACCTGATCGATCTCGCCAAGGCGGGCCGGTACCTCCGCGACGTGTACTGATCGAGCACGAGTCGCTGCGGGAGCTTGCGCAGCTTCGAATGACTGCGTTGCGCGTCCCGCCTAGCCCTTCACCGCGCCCGCGGTGATCGCGCTCACGAGATGGCGCTCGAGCAGCGCATAGAGCACCATCACCGGCGCGGCCGCGATCAGCGCCGCCGCCATCAGCTCGTTCCACTGCACGCGATATTCGCCGACCATGTTGGCGATGCCCACCGACAGCACGTACATCGACGAGTCGGTCGTGAGCACGAGCGCCCACACGTAGGCGTTCCACGCGATCAGGAACGTGAAAAGCGCGACCGCGACGAGCCCCGGGCGCGCGAGCGGCAGGATCACCCGGAAGAACACCTGCAGCACGCCGGCACCGTCCATGATCGCGGCCTCGTCGATCTCGCGCGGGATCGAGCGGAAGAAGCCGATCAGCATCCACACCGAGAACGGCAGCGCGAACGACGAGTAGGCGAGGATGAGCGCCCAGTAGGTGTTGAGCAGGCCCAGGTCCGACATGAGCTGGAAATAGGGAATGATCAGCAGCGTTTCGGGCAACATCTTGGTGAACAGCAGGAACACGATGAAGGCGGTCGCGCCGCGCACGAAAAAGCGCGTGAAGCCGTAGGCGGCGAGCGCGGCGAGCAGCACCGACAGCAGCGTCGAGCCGACCGACACCACCACGCTGTTCACGAAGTAGCGCGCCATCGGCTTGTGCGCGAACAGCGACGTGTACGCATCCAGCGTCCAGCGCGAAGGGCCGAAGGTCGGCGGCGAGAGGAACACGTCGGTCGCGGGCTTGAGCGAGGTGTTGAGCATCCAGTAGAACGGAAATACCGTGATCACGAGCGCCATCCCGGTCACGAGCCACAACAGCGCCTGGCGTCGTGTCCGGCGGGTCACGTTGCCCCTCCCATCTCGCGCTCGGGACGCGTGATGCGCAGGTACACCACCGAAAACGCGAGCACGATCGCAAGCAGCGCCACACCGATGGCCGCCGCGTCGCCGAAGCGGTTGCCGCGAAACGCCGTGTTGTAGAGCAGCACCGGCAGCACTTCCGTCGCGCCGGCCGGACCGCCGCCGGTCATCACGCCGATGATGTCGTAATGGCGGATGGTGTTGATGATGTCCAGCGTCGAGGCCACGATCAGCAGGTACTTGAGGTTGGGCAAGGTCACATAGCGGAACCGCTGCCAGCCGTTTGCGCCATCGATCGCGGCGGCTTCGTACTGGTCCTGCGGGATCGTCTGCAGTCCGGCCAGCATGAGCAGCATCACGAACGGCACGCCGCGCCAGACGTCGACCATCACGACAGAGGCGAACGCGAGCGCCGGCTCACCCAGCCACGCGAGCGGGGCGTCGATCACGCCGAGCGCGCGCAGCAGGTAGTTGATCACGCCGAACTGCGGCTCGAGCAGCCACAGCCAGATGGTGGCGCCGACCGCCGGCGCGACCATCCACGGCGTCAGGAACAGGATGCGCACGGGTGTGCGCAGCGCGCGCAGCTGGTCGAGCAGCATCGCGAGTGCGAGCCCCAGCACGATGTGCAGCGCGACGCAGCTTGCGGTGAAGCGCAGCGAGACGCCCAGGCTGTGCCAGAACGCCTCGTCGCCGAGAATGCGCGCGTAGTTGTCGAGACCTACGAAGGTGCTGTTGAGGCCGCGTACCCGATGCAGGCTGGTCCAGAACGCGTAGGCGAGCGGAAAGACGATCACCGCCGCGAGAAACGCCAGCACGGGCGCAAGAAAGGCGTACCCGTACCAGCGTCGGCGGCTCATCTACGCATTCGGACGATCAGATATCGCGCAGCTTCTTGGTCAACCGCGCATCGAGGTCGCGAAAGATCTCGTCCGTCCTCTCGGGCGCGAGCAGCGCCTTCTGCACGGCATCCACGATGTCGTTCGCCGCGATCTCGGCCCACGCCGGGTGCGGCAGCGGGTAGCTGCGCGCATTCTGGCCGATGCGCACGAACTGCGCCAGGATGGGATCGCGCTTGATCTCCGGATCGTCGGCCAGATCGTTGCGCATGGGCATCCAGTTCGAGACCTTGGCGCGCTCGATCGCCCATTTCTTGCCGGCGTCGAACTTGATGAATTTCCACGCCAGGTCGGGATGCGGGCACGAGGCCGAGATGCTCGAGGACGTGACGGTCGCAAGCGTCGG
>Ga0070741_10006716_pt1 | contig 24465 bp, 17 predicted proteins | sample Coa_R1_4_FD_66440 | JGI IMG/M metagenome (GOLD analysis project Ga0070741, IMG submission 66440) | Surface soil microbial communities from Centralia Pennsylvania, which are recovering from an underground coalmine fire - Coalmine... | ecosystem: Environmental > Terrestrial > Soil > Unclassified ...
GGAATATTGAAACGCTCGGCGAGCTGCTGCGCCATGAGCGGTTCCTGATCGCAAACTGCAACGATGCTGCAATCCGGAATTCGCCGGATAGCATGTACATGCTGGTCGGCGATCTTGCCGCAACCGATTATTGTGACACGAAGCATTTTAATGAGAGATCAGCCCTCTCCGTTTGTTCCGAACTGCGCAAGGAATGCTTCCATTGCTTGGTTCATCGGTACGCGTGGCGTCCAACCCAGTCGTGTTTTGAGTTTCTCGTTCGAGTAACGCTGACTCTTCCAATTGGCCGCGCAGCGGCGACGGTTGAAGGCAGGCGGAAGCTGGCCCTTTGACCAGTTCGAGTATTTTTCCCAGGCATAGCATGCGCTATAAGCAACCCAGTAGGGAACGCTAACTGACCGAAAGCGCCTGGCTACTTTATAGGTTTTGAGAAACTGGCGAGCAGTGGGCAGGTCATCATCAACAATATTAAAGACTTCGCCATCGATTCCCGGCGTGAGACCAGCCAAGACAATTGCTTCGGCACAATTATCGACATAGGTCAGTGGCAAAAGATTGGAGCCATTTACCTGGATGAATGGTCCGAAAATCTTGATCCCGACCCGGCCGTTTAACTCCTGTTTGCCAGCTCCAAAAACGTAACCTGGCCTCAGCGTCACACAGGGCAGTCGGTAGTGTTCCGCGTATTTCCGGACAATTTCTTCCTGTTTAAGTTTCCCAAAACCATAAGCGTCGAACCGCTCCTGCGGAGCCGTTTCCAACGGGCAGGTTTCATCAAGGAGACTGTTGTGCTTTGAGTTCAAATTCGAATAAACCGCAAAGGAACTGACATTCACGAACCGTTTTGGCTTTCCGACTTTGAGAAATGCGTCCATCAAATTGCGCGTGGCCAAGGCAGAATTCATGAATGCTCCGGCGAACGACTTCTCGATCCCAGCGGCAAGGTGATAGATGATCGAAATGCCTTCAGTGGCCGCCCTACAGTCGTCACGCGAAAGAAGATCGCCTGTAACAAGCTCAACGTTTGTTTCAGCGTCTACGTCGCTCAGCGAGTACTGGAGGCCGCTAAGATTACTAGAGGGGCGAACAAAACAGCGGAGATTAGTAAAGCCGCACTTGAGAAGCTTCTCGACTACTTTTGCTCCGATAAAGCCACTCGATCCGGTGATTAGGATTCGCGCATCTCGCGATATAATGTAGTCGGAATTCATGCCGGGTTGGAAGCGTGTCTTCAAAGCTGTCGTTTCAGTTTCCGAGATTTTCCGCGCCTTCAGCCACCCCACTAGCCGGCTTCTCTTTGGCTTTTCTCCTGGGTCTTGTTACCCCTTTTTTCTCCTTTTGTTTCCAGCCGCCCCAGGGCGTGCGTAGGGAGGTCCGCGTCGTCGGCCGCGAACTTGACATTGGACTCGGCGGCGGATTGCCAGAGACCAGCGGATGCGGGTAGGTGTATGGTGTGTATCCCGGCATGGGGGTGTTGTTAAAATAATGTACATTAGCTCTTACGCTCGGTCCCGCGCTGAAATTAACTTGTCCGTTAACCTCGTTCGTGTTGTTCCACGAATAGCACGGCTCGGTTACCTGGTCGTTCCATCCGCCGGGTCGAACCGGCGAGTCACCGGCAATCAAAGATCCCCGCGCCCTTCCGGGTTGATCCAAGGCGTGATCTATTTTGCGGATTTCAAGTGAGTCACCTGTGCAAAACGACATGGACGGCGGCGTTGGATAACCGGGGTTACTGGCGTAACTGATCGTCTTTGATGTGTTACTCACAATCCAGCCGAAGTTGAGACTGCCGGAATTACAAATATCAGTGGTTCGGCGTAGGGTGTATCCTGCCCATTGGTTTGCCGTCCAGTTAGCTCCGGAGATGGTTACGCTTGCGCCAGAGCTATTAGCTGCTGCCTTTCCTGTGAAAAAGACAGTAGGTTCGTTGACGTCCCACGCATTTGTTCCATCAGCACCGCCCCAAGGTTGAAACGGGTAGATGTTTCGATAATTTTGAAGATCGAAGGCGGCTAAATTCCCCGAGTATCCACTAATTGTATTGTCGTGAAATAACGTTCCGCCTGAACGTGATCCGCCTAGCTGTGAGTTAAGGTTAGTCCCATCGAAGTTGTTATTGTAAATTTCCATCGCGCGACAACCCCGTGTGCGTCCTGTGCTTTCAGTACCGTGATTGGTTATAAGGCTGTTGAAAATCGTATTATACCGAACGACGAATCGCGCTCCTGCGTATGCGTCTATCATCCCCCGCAAGTTGTGCTGGCTATGCGTAAAGGTGTTGTCCTCGATAAATAAGAATTGGGACGAGCCATAGTTGGTGGGAGCGTGCCAGGAACCGTCACCGTAGTTCTGTCCATCCCAGTGTGAACCATAGGGGTAGATCGCACAGCCAAACCTGTCCATTACGAATGTGTTGTGATCTATTACGCCGATCACGGTATCGAACACCGTCGCGCCGTTCAGATTATTCCATTTGCAGTGGTCAAAACGAAATGTAGAGCCGTTGGTGTTCGATCCGTCAACGTGCAGTATGCCACCCGGCGCATCAATTGTGTTTACTCTGCCTCCGTCCTGAAATTCAATCCCGGTCAGTCTTGACGGGTAGCGGGCAGGGAGTGTCCACTGAATGAGTTGTCCGGATTGTACGCTGTCCTTGATGATCGTTGCTCCGACGCCGGCTCCCTGGATTGTGATCCCTTTTGTTACTCCTAATGTGCGAGTCCAGCTGGTCCTTCCAGCAGGTATCGTTACGGTGTCGCCATCGGCAGCTGAGGCGATGGCGGCCGCAACATCGGACTGCGATGCGCTCTTGGCGTTAATTGTTGTTGTTGTTGCTGCCGTTAGGTCAGAGGTAGTGAGGACCAGGGTGGCGGCAAGTGAAACCAGAGCCGAAACGTGCGGGGTCGGAATGGTTGGGCGGCGAAGGTTCCGGACCGGTCTAGGATTCGTCGGCATATACCAGTTCGCTGCTCTCTTCCGGGCCCTCGACCCCATCGGATGTGTGGGCGCTGGCAAGGAGGATTCGTGGGTAGTCCGTAGCTATGAGGTAGAAGGCAAACCAGAGAGGACTTAACGTTTTAAAGGCTGCTTCCGTCCAGTTGTATAGTATTAGTGCCGCGAGAAAGCCCAATCGATATCTTCCCCATTCAAAGTCCCTAAAAAGCTCAAGGCGTATTTTCCTGAACGTCGCAATAAACAATCCAATTAGGAGGAACAGGCCAATTCCCCCCAGGGTCAAATAAATTTCCAAATAGCCGTTATGCGCCTCGTTTGGAATAAAATAGAAGATCCCCTCCAGCTGCTCTAGCCTTTTCCCTAACCAGAAGCTCTCAAATCCCGTCCCAAGAATCGGATTGGTATGCAATCCCAGAAGGGTCGTCCAGAGCTCTGTTCTTCCTGATAGCTCCGAGCCCCTGCCTAGATTCTCAGACATATGTGATGAGAGCCCAAAGATCATTTCTCCTGCGACGAGGAGAACGAGGGCTGCCAGCATGTACGTCCCAATATAATTCTTGTTTATACGACGGCTGCCGACAAACAGTAATACCAGGATCCCTACAATTAGAGATATACTCGATGTGGCACTGTGTGCCTGTGTGAAAAGCCACCAAATGCCGATCGAAAACCCGGCGATCAACCAAAGCTGATTTCGTCTCCACCTGCTCCGCTCGCTTTGCCAGGTTTGCAGCAAATACCAGAAGAAAAAGTAACCCAGGATCAGGCAATCGCCGCCCAGCGCGTTTTTGTCTGTGGCGATGCCTGTGTTCACTCCCCCGCCCCACGGGCTAAAACCCCGTCCCAATTCAGGATAATATTTGATAAACAGAATGGAGACGGGGACGACGACATAAGCGCATCGCTTCATTAACCGGATTAGCGCTTCTTTGGGATCTGGTTCCGTAAGGACGATTAGCGCCATGATCGGATGACCAAGAATTTTGAGCCACCGTTTGAAAGCTATGAATGGAAAATCAGACCAGGCGACGGAAATCAAACAGTAGAGCAAAAAAGCGATGAGCCAACCATTGTTGGAAATGACTTCCGAAAGACGGACTTGTCTGTTAGCGAGGACACAAAACCCCGCTATAATCAGCGCAAAATAAAACCAGGCATCCAGCGGACTTCCCTCTTCCACTGAAGGGGCACCGCTCACAGGCAGGCCGAAGATGTTGAGCCAGGCGGAAACGGATCTTGAGCAACCGAGTATCAGCCAAAGCAATGGAAGCCAGAGCGCCCCGCTGACATCGGGCTTCTCTCGAATGTCGCGCCGGAAAAGCCAGACAATGAAGGCGACCGTAAGGCAGGAGGCGATACCGGCAGGCAAGTGTAGGCCCATAATTATGTTCTGTTAAATCCGTAAGCAGTTACAACGATCGGATTAGAGAAGGGAACGTTTTGAGTTCCCAATAGGTATCGATGCTTTGGAGCGTCGAACATTGCCTCCGATTTTCAGGTGCTGGCCGCTGGAGTTTTTTTTGACCACTTGATCCCAAATGGTAGCCGGGAGGGATAGTGGCAGTTGTCAGCAATGCTCTGCAAATTGGATTACTTTCACGGGGACGCTATCCGGGTCTTGAAATTCTTGGAAGAAATTGCCGATATGCTTTACTGCCTGAATAATCATCTCCTTCGTCATCTCCGGATAGATCGGCAGTGATAAGATGCGGGATTGGTTAAACCAGGCCGCGGGAAAATCTTTTGGAACGTGGCCGAAATGCGCATAGGCAGGGTAAAATGGCAACGCCTTAGGATAGTTCAAAACAGTGGAGATCCCTGCCTGGGTGAGATAGTCTCTCAGTGCATCCCGATTTTCTGTGCGGATAACATAGAGATGATAAACGTGATCGCAGCCAGGAGCGACTTTCGGTGTGATTATATCACCTACATCATGCAGAAGCTCATCGTAACACGAGGCAATATAACGGCGTGCCTCCGTCCAAGCAGATAAATAAGGCAATTTCGCATTTAGAATAGCTGCCTGAAGGCCGTCCATGCGGCTGTTGATTCCTTCCATGATGTAATCGCCTTTTTCGCCCTGCCGGGCGAATGGCGTCATCCAGTCGGCGAGTCGATCGTCATTAGTCACAACGCATCCGGCATCTCCATAGGCGCCGAGGTTTTTACCCGGATAAAACGAAAACGTCGCGGCATCTCCGAAGGTTCCAACGTTTTGCCCCTTGTATCTGGCAAGATGTGCCTGGCCACAATCTTCTACGACCCAAAGATTGTGCCTTCTTGCGATCGCCATGATGGCATCCATATCGGCTGCCTGCCCATAAAGATGGACTGGAATAATGCCAACGGTGGCGGGGGTGATCTTTCGTTGGATATCGGCGGGGTCGATGGTGAACGTTTCCTCGTCTGTGTCGCAGAATACGACCCGCCCACCCGCTTGCGTGATTGTTTCCGATGTTGAGATCGAGGAATGTGCCGATGTGATGACCTCGTCGCCGGGCTTTACCCGAAGTCCGCGCAGGGCTATGTAAATTGCGTCTGTCCCATTCGCACAGGAGATACAACGCTTCACGCCTAGTGCCCTCGCCCATGCCCGTTCAAAGGCTTCCACGTGCCGCCCGCCAATGTAAGCCGACTCTGCGATGACTTCGGCAATCGCACGGTCGATCTCTTGTTTGATCGTCAGGTACTGCGCGTGCAGGTCAACAATCGGGAGTGTCATGGGATAGCCAATGGATGGCGGAGAACCGAGTACTGAGGACTAAGATCGGTTTTTTCGCTCAAAGCCGACGTAGAAGGCGCGCGGGGTTGCCTGCGTAAATACCGGGAACGGTAATATCCTTGGTAACAACTGCGCCGGCTCCGATAACCACGTGATCGCAGATCGTTACCGGAAGGATCGTGGCATTTGTTCCGACACTTACCTGATTGCCAAGCTTAGTCGGCCGCCAGAGCTGTGGTTTTTCGGCAGGCCCACCAGTAACAAACAGATCGTTGATAAACATCGCGCCATGGGAAACAAAGCACTCATCCCCGATCGTTACCAGCTCACAGATGAATGAGTGGGACTGAATTCTGCATCGTTTGCCGATGTTGGCTCCCTTTTGAATCTCTACGAATGGTCCGACGAAACTATCGTTTCCAATTGTGCACCCATAGAGATTAACAGGCTGTACGACCGTGACGTTATTACCAAACTCAACATCTACAATTCCCGCATGACGGATTTCTGGCTTTGCCGCAAAGCCCGCGCTTAGGGGCTGAGTTAAATAAACCGGGGTAGTCAAGAACGGAGTGGGGCGGTTTATCCTGAGAGGCCAGAGCCAGTCAGGAAGTGATCGCTGTGATTTTCTTGTCGCGATGACCTGCGGGAGAGGCTTTTATTTCACGACCCAGGAGCGTCTCATATGCGGTTAGAAGGTTCTTGCCAACCTTTGCCCACTGCAGCTCGTCCTCAACCCGGCGGCGCCCATAAGCGCCCATTTTTTTCTGAAGCTCGGGTTTATCCATGAGTTGCGCAATAGTTTCCGCGAATTCCGCTTCGTTGTTCGGTTTAACATAGACGGCAGCCTCTCGGGCCGAAAAACGCGTTTCCTTCAAATCAAAGGTCACAATGGGCTTTGCCGACGCCATGTACTCCATCACCTTGATCCAGGTGGACACGTCGTTCAACGGGCTGGAAGGATCTGGGTCCACGCAAATATCGGCGGCCGCAAGGTTAGCTTGCAAATCTTCATCGGAGACAAAGCCCGTTAACTCAACACAACCATTAAGTTGCAGGTTTCCAGCCAGTTCGCGCAAATCTTGCAGTGAATCCCCGGTGCCCATTATGACGCAATGAAAATCCGAGCGCCTCAAACCATGTAGTAAATGGCGCAACGAACGAAGCAGGTAATCGACGCCATCTTGTGGATTTAGGCTGCCAACGTAGCATAGGATGGACTTGTTCATCCCTTTCAAGCGGGCGCTCGGCGCGGCGGTAGTCATTCGCATTTGGTTCGGCCCATTCCTTACAATGAAGACACTGGCGGGATTCTTATTCGCTCGCTCAATTTGTATTTGTTTATACGATTCGTTCGTAGCGATCGTGACATTGGCAAGTTTCAGGCTGCACCACTCAAACATCTTTAGGAACCGAGTGTAAATTCCTTCCGCAGCTCTATAACGAGATCGATAAAGCTCCGGGCAGAGATCGTGCTGATCAAAGATAAATTTCTTTCCGAGTAGTTTGAAAGGCACCGCCACTAAAAAGAGAGTATCGGGCGGGTTGTGGGCGTGCATTACGTCGAAGCCGCGCGTTAGAAAAATATATGTGCTAACAAAAAAGCAAGCTGAGGTGAAGTAAACGTATTCTACAACGTAGCCAAGAAAGGACTTCAGCCTAACGAACATTAGATTCGTTCGACTGCTATTTGTAGTTAAAGTCTTTTTAAAGAGCTCTAATCTGGGTACGCGATAAACTTCGATGCCGTTCCAGGTATCATGTGCCGCCTGGCCCTCTCTCCGGAGCGCGATCACTGCGACTTTGTAACCTGCATCAGCGAGTAAACGTGCCTCGTTTGCGACACGGGTGTCCTGTGGAAAATGGTTTTCGACCCACATCAAAACTTTGGTTGGAGATCGCATTATGGTCGTACCCTTACTCGGTTACCAGCAGATGCCTTGATAATTCGGAGAAGCCTTCACGGTTTCGCGAGGTAACCGAATCAGATCAATAATCAACTTTGAATCGCTATTATTAGCTACAGCCTCCTGAATTTTGGAGTTATTTTTTCCAACGACAACTACATCGCTTGCTTCGATAGCTTCCTTTGGCGAAGACACCATCAGCGATGAGATATGGGGTATCGCTTGCTCGATGTAGTGCTTGTTTGCACCCACGAGTTTCGCCAAAGCAACTTCTTCATCGTAGATTGCCAATCTATATCCTTTGCCGATCAAGGTTTCGATCAAGCCGACGATAGGACTTTCACGAAGGTCGTCGGAACCGCCTTTGAAACTGAGGCCCAAGACTCCAACACGGTTTGTTCCTGCGCGGCGGATCAAATTGAAGGCTAGCTCGACCTGCTTACGATTCGTCTCGAGTACAGCCCCGAGCACCGGCAGTTCCAGGTCCAGTTGCTTTGCCTTGTAAAGAATGGCACGAAGGTCCTTTGGTAGACAAGAGCCACCGAAAGCAAATCCGGGTTTGAGATAATAAGGAGAGATGTTCAGCTTGGTATCTTTGCAAAAAATCTCCATCACTCTATGGCTATCAATGCCCATAGCCTTACTGAGATTTCCGACCTCGTTCGCGAAACATACCTTGAGTGCGTGAAATGCGTTCGAGGCATATTTAATCAACTCAGCTACCGAAATGGGGACGCGCTCCACAGGAGCTTTCAGGCTGGAATACAGAGTGGCAACATGTTCGGCGGCACGCTCGTCACAGGTCCCAATAATTGTAAAGGGAGGATGATAAAAATCATGAATTGCCGTGGTTTCACGCATGAACTCAGGGTTCATGCAGATCCCAAAGTCTTTTCCGTCGTTTTTCCCAGATTCTTGTTCGAGCAAAGGCCGCACCACATCGTTCACAGTTCCCGGCAACACGGTGCTTCGGACGACTACGACATGGAAGCGATCTGTGGTTCGTAGTAATTCTCCGATCTGGCTTACAACCCTCTTTAGTTGGTCAAGACCCAGGCTGCCGTTGTCGTTGCTAGGTGTACCGACGCAGATTAGGGAAATGTCGCCAAGCCTCTGTACGCGTTGAGTGGCTTGCAAGCGTCCGGCCTCAACTCCGCTGCGAATCAACTGTTCCAAGTCCGGCTCGATAATGGGACTCTTTCCCGAGTTAACGAGAGAGACTTTGATCTCTTGTAAGTCCACGCCGGTTACTGAATGGCCCATCTCGGCCAAGCATGCGGCCGTTACGCAGCCTACGTAGCCCATGCCGAAAACCGTGATCTCCATAGAAGTTATTTTTATGGTTTTAACCTTTTACTAGCTGCTTGTGGCATGCGTTACTCGAGCACAGAACTGGGCCACCTCTCTCGGAGTGGCGTTCCAAAAAGCGCCGTCGTAGCGCTGGCTCACGTATTTCAGAAAAGATTTGTAGTGAGCGACTGGATATTCCCTTGATGTTGTGGTCTCGCCATCGAGACTCAAATAGTCAGGATGGACGTCAACTAGCGCCATCCCGCCGTGTTGGGCAATCCAGTCGAGTTTTCGCATCCAGATTTCCGGCGTCTTCTCTTGCAACAGCACGAAGAGCGTGAAGTCTTGAGGAAGCGTGTAGGGAAGTTCAACGTAACCATTGGAAGAAGACTTAATGGCTGATCGTTGATACCTTATCGAGTCGCCATTTGGATTCGGCACCCAGAATGGAAAAATCGTATGGCGGCCCTGGGGTTGCGGTTCGAACGGATCCGTATCGAAAGTGGACGCATCATATTGCACGTCGAGGTCGTGCAGCCAATCGAGATTACGCAACATAAATCCCGATCTGAATCCCGACGCTCCCCACTCGCGAGCATAAACATTGATTCTCGCGGCGCGCTGCGTGAACTTGCGACGCGAGGAAAAGAGATGCCCATCGTGTTTAAGATCGTGTATGCCAACCTCGAAGCCGTTAGCAGTGAGTTCCTCCCTTAATTCAACTGGGACGCAGTAGCTTCCTTCTGGAATAAAGTTAAAGGAAGAGCAGAATCCAAGATCTCGTTCCAATTCCATCAAAGACCGACACCTGCCGAGCCCGGCCTTGCTCTCGACGTCATGCGTCAAAACAAACGCAAATTTTTTGTTCCGCGGCCAGCCTGGCCAGTTTTCCGGTGGCCGCTCCGAGCCCGGCATAATAGGCCATACATCTCCGATTTGCGCGCGTAATCGCATAGCCAGCTTTCGTCGAATCGCGGTTCGAAGGACTTGAGGAACGAAAGGCTTCAGCCCGTAATAGATTCTATTGCGTAACATGAGAGGATAGCGACCCCGGTGGCCACCATAGAGATTGGTTTGATCACGAAAAGCAGCGTTAAAACTTCTGTGCCTCTGCTGTTTCGACTCTTCAAAACCGCGACGCTGGCGTTCAGCGAACGCCTCTATAAGCATCGAGGCCGACATGGGAGGACAAGCAGATATATGAGGAAGAGCGGCAACAGAGAAAGCATTTGCAGGATATCAACATTCCCAGCGAACGGAAAGCGAGCCACTACCAAAAGTCCAACCGCGGTTGGGCTGTTATTCATAGGGGCAATTAAGACTCAGAATCAAGCCACTTCGGGACGTAGGAACGCGCCTTGTTGACCACGACGGCAACATTGTTTCGCTCAGCGACTAACTTGCCGTAACTGCGCCTGATGACCTCGCGGCTGTCCTTTTCCGCCTCGACTACAAGCAAAAGCTTGTCCATAAAGGCGGCCATTCCCCATGTGGGACTCGTTTGGTCCAACGGCGGCATGTCAAAAATAATGTAGTCAAAGTCGCTCGCTTTCATGTTCGGCATCATGTCGAAGAATTTTTTCAACCCGAGCTGCGCTGGACCTCCGGAATTGGCGGATCCGACTGTAGCGAGATAAAGATTATCCGCAGCCGAAGAAATGGAGTCAGACGGCTTAAGAGCTTTGTTCAAAGGATAAGCTGGTTTCCCCTTGAAAAAAGGATGCACCTCTTCCGGGCCCAGGTTCGCATCGACGAGCAGCACCTTGCCGTCGTTGGTTTCCGAGAGCGAGGCAGCGAGGCCAGCAGCAAGTGTAGAAGTCCCGCCGTCTTCCGACATGCCGGTAACACCGACTAGCTTCGGCTTATGGGTCAAATGATTGAGCTCGAAATAAAGACCGAGGCGATCTCGGATTGCGTCACAATATGGCCGAATGAAATGCTCGGACTCCCACGGCGCCAACTTGGTATTGCGGCGTCCCGTGGTAAGCGCTCCCGAAGGTCCTGGGGAACCGTTACGGTGCAAGGCGAAACGCCCGTTGGCATATGGGATTGAAAGCATTAGTGGAATACGCAACTGCGTTTCCAGCTGAAGCGGGCGTCCAACAGTCTGGTTCAGAACCAAGCCCTTTAACAAAGCCAGGGCGATACCAAAGGCTATCCCGCCACCGCCAAGCGCTAAGAGAATCTTGTCGCGCTGCTTTGTTTCCAAGCCGGGGGGAGAAGGCCGCTGAACCGCGCTGATATTGGGTATTTTGGACGGATCCAAGGCCTCATCAATTCGGGCCTTTTCGAGTGACGCTGCGAAATACTTGTAATTTGCTTCATCCATCTCTTTCTTGCGTTCCAAGTCTTCAATCTGAGGGGCCAGTTCGGAGAGCTGTTTGGTTCGCCGCTGAATGTCCTGAAGGTGGATTTTAAGCGCCTCGATTTTAGCCTGGATGCCGGCAACCTTTGCCTTTGGGTCATCTGCAGGTTTTTTCTTTCTCCAGGTCTTTGTTTCATTTCCAGCTTTGTGACTAACAAAAGCTTGCTGCTCGGCCAGGTCCGCCTGCGCGGCGTTCAGTTGTTCCTGTGTTTTGGCCAACTCGGCGGTGAGGGCGGCTGAACCCTCTTTGAATGACGCAATCCCCGTTTTTTCCCTTAGCGATTTCAGAGCGTCTTCCGTCTGATTTAAACGCGCGCGGACTTGATCGGTTTGTTGAGTCACAAAGTCGAAGGCGCCAGCAGAGCGATGCACCTCGAGGTGCTTAACGAAATACCGACTCAACAGTTCCTGCAAAACCAGCGTCGCAACCTCCGGATTGCGGTTCTTATAGGAAACGAGAATGATGTTGCTTCCTTTGTTTGCAATCACCTTCAGGCCAGAGGCGATACTACTGGCAGCCTCCCCTTCTGTTGCCGATGGTCCAGAGGGCGGCAGCAATCGTGTCAGTCCTATTGCGCGCACGAGCTTGGAGAACAAGTCTTGCGGTGGTGGCAGCATTCGCTGAGGACCGATTGCCTTGGCGACTTCCACGGCCAGATCCCAACTGGTCAGAATCTCGATTTCTGCGTCGATGACTTTATCCCCTTCGTTGTTCGACGCGATCGCGGCTTTCTCTGCCTCGGTTGGGTCGACGGCACTCCTTTCCGTAACATAGCGGACCAACAGCTTGGCCTGCGATTCGTACGAAGGCGGAAGAACAAAATAAACTGCCGCAGCAGCGATAATGCCTACAGTCGCGCATACAATGATTGTTCGCTTCCGCTTGAACAGAGCGAAGAGAATGTCTCCTAGCTTGATGCCGGAGTGAGGTTGGGTTTCGCGTCGTATTTCAGCCATAATTTTAACTCCTAGTCGAGATGCGGATAAATGATTGAGCCGGCCAGCTGGTTGAAGACCAGCGGTAACCTGCCAAAGACTTTCTTGTGAAAGCCAGAGTCACGGCGGACCCGTGCTAAACACTGCCGGCCCGCTGGACCAATTCGGAAGTAATCAATTGCTTCTTCCTGTGTGCCCCAGGAAAGCTTGAATCGTCGCAGACCCTCGTTTTCGGGATCAGTGCGTCCAAAATGTAATTTTTCTACACCGGCGTGCGCCAGGAACTGAATGCCCTGCCACATGACGAGATTGTTCGCGCGGAATTCCTGAAAACGCTTGTCAGAAGCACCGTACTTATAGATAGCGTTGTTCCCGAAGCGGAAGAAGATTGCCGCCGCAATTGGGCGCGACTCGCGGTGTGCGACAACGGTAAAGCCGAGACCTGATTTGACGATGTACTCGTAGATGTTCAGAAAAAAAGAGGCTGGTTGCGACGGAAGACCGTGTCGCCGGCGCGTTTGAACATGAAGGCGATAAAAATCGTCAATGGCCTGGCGATTGCGAGCGACGAACGCGCTCACACCACTGCGTTCTGCTTTGCGAATCGCGCGGCGGACCGGGGCGTCGAAGCCATCGGCCAAGTCCGCCACGCGCCGGCGCAAATCGAGCGTATGTCCATAGAAATTCGCTGCTGAACCTGAGGTCGGTGGAAAAAACTTGCTCCCGCGGATTTCGATGTGTCTCCAGCGGCGTTCTTCTGCGAAGCGAATGAGGCGATCTCCTATGGAATGGGCGACTTCCGGATCAAAGATGAGCGGTTCACACGAATCGCTGAAGGGGAGGCAAACTCCACGGCGACCCGTGAACGGGCTGCGCACTTCCATTAACGGTATCAGCGCCGCCAATCTGCGTCCCCGGGAAAACTGAAGGTAAAAAGGGCGATGCTTGTAAGTTTGGTGAAGCACCTTCGCCCAAGCACTGGTATGGAAGCAACCGGCATCGGGATGTAACGCTACACGAGGGTCCCAACCAGGATTGCGCACAGGATCCAAAATCTGCAGTTGCAGCGATTCCTCGCTCGCCTTCGGCTCCATCGGAGAATCGTCGCCACAAAAGGGCGACGCTTCTACGGATTCTGCTTCCTTTGGTTGGAGAGTTTTCAAAAAACTTTCCTTAGACCAGTGCTTCCACGCCAACAGCTTCGTTAACGCAGTTGGCGACGTATTCGATCTGTTCTTTCGTCAACTCCGGAAACATCGGTAAAGAAAGAAATTGGTTGGCCAGATTTTCCGCAATTGGGAATGCGCCCTTTGGGTAGCCGAGATTTCTGCCGGCCTCCTGGAGATGAATCGGGACCGGATAATGCACTGCACACCCGACTTCTTTTTCCTGGAGATATCGCAAGACCGCGTCGCGTTCCTGTACCCGAAGAGCATAAACGTGATAAATATGGCGCGAGTACGTCGCCTCGAAGGGTGTAAGCACCTCATCGATTCGAGCAAAAGCCTGATTGTATTCCAAGGCATGTTTGCGCCGCAGGGAATTTGCTTCGTCGAGATGACGCAGTTTGATGGACAAGACTGCCGCCTGAATGCCGTCCATTCGGCAATTCCATCCCATCATAGCGTGGTAATATTTTCGTGACTGACCGTGGTCTCGCAGCATCTGGATTTGCTTCCGTAAGTCAGGGTCGTTCGTTACGACTGCGCCAGCCTCGCCGAAGGCGCCAAGATTTTTTCCGGGATAAAAACTGAAAGAACCTGCATCACCCATCGTGCCTGCTTTTCGGCCTTTGTACTCAGCGCCATGAGCCTGAGCGGCGTCTTCAACGACGAAAAGTCCGTTTGCGCGTGCGAAATCCAAAATCGGGTCCATGTCCGCGGGTTGCCCGAAAAGGTGAACCGGGATAATCGCTTTTGTTCTCTCGGTCAGCCTCTTCGCAAGTTCCGCCGGGTTCATGGTGAATGTCTCCTGGTCCACATCCACAAATACGGGTCGAGCTTTGCAGTAGGTAATCGCCTCGGCGGTGGCGATAAATGTGTTTGGAACCGTAATGACTTCATCGCCCTCACCAATTCCAAGCGCCAGCAGAGTTAACCAAAGCGCATCGGTGCCATTGCCCACAGCGATCGCGTAGGAGGACCCGCAGAATGCCGCGAACTCTTCTTCGAACTTTTCCACGAACGGCCCACCAGCGAAGGCGCTGCTATCGATCACTTCGCGAATAGCGCGATCGAATTTTTCAATAAAAGGGGCGTGATGCGCCTTCAAATCGAGGAAAGGAACTTTCATCTGGTGTTATGCGATGGAGATCCGGGAAGCCTCAGGTCAAGCTTTACACGCTCGCGCTGAGCTGATGTAAAGCTCACCCGATATCATCCAGCGAATGCTTCGACCTGAAGAATCTCTTCGGCTTTAACGGGGGAGCGAGCCGGAACGACGTTACTCGGTTGAGAAAATGTCACGGGTGCACCGTTCATCTTGAGTGAAGCGCTTGCCGCCTCCAGGATTCGCACCATTTCAAGGCCCCGACGGCCATCCGTTAGCGGTTCAGAATCCGTTTTGATGCAGTCAACAAAATGCTGACACGCCAGCTTTAGCGGCTCCTCCTGATGAAGGTACGGGATGTAGCTGTCTCCGTAATGATACGAGTATTGAAATTCAGCGAATGTATCGTAGTGCGGCGGACGTTCTACCCGTGCATCGTAGATGCGGATTTTCTCACGTGTCCGCAAATCGTCATACACGACCATGCGCCGCGTACCGACGATGGTCATTTCACGGATTTTTCGTGGCTCGAGCCAGCTGCTCTGGATGGTTGCGAAGCGTTTACGCGAAAAAGACAGGGACATGTTCGTGACGTCTTCCACACCAGGCGTGATATGCGCGTTTCCCTGGCAGTTAATCGTGGTAGGAAATTCATCCAGAATATGGAGTATGATCGAGATGTCGTGCGGAGCCAGATCCCACGCGACATTAATGTCCTTTTGAAACAATCCCAGATTGAGACGCCGGCAATTGATATAGCGGATTTCGCCCAGGTCTCCAGCTTGAACGATTTGGGCAATCTTCTGCACCGGCGAGGAGTAGAGAAAAGTATGATCGAGCATCAAAACCAGACCGTTGCGGTTGGCGATTTCGATTAGTTCCTCGCACTCGGCTGAAGACGACGCCATCGGTTTTTCGATGAACGTATGCTTGCCTGCCAGGAGGCTTGCCTTCGCCAATGAATAATGATGCTTCACCGGGGTGGCAATGACGACCGCGTCCACATTTGTGCCGTTGAGAAGCTGCTGCGTCTGTGTCAGTCCCTCGATGTCCGGATACAGCGCGCGAATATGTTTTAGCCGCTCCGTATTGACATCGCAGACAGCTCTGACATGGCAGTCCGAAAGACCTTTGAAGTTGCGAACCAGGAGCGGTCCCCAGTAACCGCATCCGATTATGCCGACTGTGATTTGTTTCTTCATGGTTTCTGGGCTGATCTTGCGAAGCCCTGCAAGATTGTTGTTGGCGGGCGCGGACTTTTTTGCGCCGTTTGTAGCAAGCTTTGCAAAATCGGCGCCGGTGAAACGGGAGCGCCGCCTTGTTGGCAATGTTCTGCCGCCAGTCGAGATTCGAACAGCTGCCCTGCGATCACGGCGCAGGTCTTGAACATGATTTTTAGGTCGAGTAAGAACGAGAGGTTTTTCAGATAGAAAAGATCCATCATGATCATTTCGTTAAAGGTCGTTTTGTTCTTCCCGTTCACCTGCCAGTATCCAGTCAAGCCTGGCAGACCGTTTACGCGTCCGCGTTGCCATGATTCATAATGGGCAAATTCATTTGGTGTGCACGGGCGGGGACCGACCAAGCTCATCTCACCACAAAGGACGTTGAAGATTTGCGGCAATTCATCCAGACCGCTCGCACGCAAAAATCGCCCGAAGGGAGCCAGGCGAGGATCACCATAAGCATCCAGTTTGGTCATCGGACAATCGCCCCTCATCAATTCTTGGAAGTAGTTCTCGTGAGTGCGGGTTTCAGCGCTCACCTTCATTGTCCGGAACTTCCAGATGGAAAAATGTCTCCCCCCGAGACCGACCCGTTTCTGTCGGTAGAAAATCGGTCCTGGTGAAGCGAGTCGCGTCACCAACATGAGTAAGACCATCAGCGGCAACCAAATCGGCAGCGCGAGCAGAATGCACGTAATGTCGAGTGCTGATTTCCAGCCAGGCACCCGGTACCCGGGCGCTACCGGGAACTCGATTGTAATGCCAGGAGCTTTCGCCCCGTTGCCGTTACCGTTCAAGCCGTTACCGTTATGGGGCAAGCTGCCGCCCTTGGTCGCTCGCCCGACATACGGGAGATGACCTTCTATCCTCATCTGATGGGTTTCCTCCAACTACTGCTAACCCGCTAATTGCGCGGGACTGTGTGAGCGAGAAGGCACCCGCATCTAGGTCTTACGTCCATCAAGGAAACGTGACCGAGGAGCGGGCTCTCGAAAAAGTCACTCTCAAAAATCTGAATACCGGGGGAAAACAGGGAATGAAAACCGAAATCGGCTCGGTAGAGCGATGTTTGGTTGCAGATGCTGCGGCATGCCGGGAGAGGCTGCTCGATTGGTGTAATTCCCCGCACGTCTACTTCTACGGAAACTGGAGAGCGAAGGTTCCGATTATTTTGCAGGACAAGGGATTTAACGAGGTTGTCACAATCCGAAGATCAACCTCCGAAACACGACAGAAGCCGCGATCGCAGCTGACCGGTTCGCACACTTATTCGATCTCGGAGAGGAGAGTGTCGAGATTGTCGCTCTCGGATCCTTCGTCTTCGGTCAGCCCAGCTTGCACCAAACACCCGAGGCAAAGTCCGTTATGGTGCACACGCACCACACTGCAGCAGTGTGGGCACTCGTCATCGTCGTGCGGGGTTGCTGAAAGGGAATCAGTAATGCTGGTAAAATCCATTTTTCGTTGTCTCAGTTGGCTGCTGGTCGCTCAGTGCGCTGCTTTTGTTTAATGTTGCAAGGCAAGGCGTCCGCCGGACCCAGGTTCTCTGATGATTGGCCGGGTTCCCTAGAGGACCAAGCAGCCTCGCAAGAGCGTGGAGAACGAGATGCTTGAGTGTGAGGTCGAGTATTACGCCCTGCACAAGCTCTTCTACGGAAAAGCACCGGCGAAGTTCTCCTAAAATGCTTATTCCAAGGGAAAAAAGGTCTGGTTTTTACATAGATGTTTCAATTACGGTTGCAAACCGACCTATGGGCCAGTCCTCTGAGATTTTAAAGGCGGCAATCGAAGCGGCGAAGGAGACGCTGCACTCGCTTCACAACCTAGACTCGCAGATCGCAAACGCTGCTGAGTTGATCGAACAATCTTTGCGCACCGGAAATAAATTGCTCGTTTGCGGCAACGGCGGCAGCGCGGCGGACGCTTCGCATTTTGCAACGGAGTTTGTGGTGCGCTTCATGAAAGATCGCCCTGCTTATCCCGCAATCTGTCTCGCCGGGGATGGTGGGCTTCTTACCGCCGCAGGCAACGATTATGGGTTCGACGAGATTTTTGCCCGCCAGGTGGCGGCGTTCGGCCTTCCAGGAGATGTGCTGATTTGCCTGACCACCTCCGGCAAATCCGGGAACATTGAGCGCGCACTGCAGGAAGCAAAGGCTCGCGAGCTTAAGACAATTGCCTTCCTCGGTCGCGACGGCGGATCGACCCTCGGCATAGCGGACGTCGACCTCCTGGTTCGCAGCGATTCTACGGCCCGGATCCAGGAAGCGCATCAGCTTCTGCTGCACGTGCTGTGCGAGATCTCGGAAACGCGCTTGTCAGGAAACAAGCTGTAGTCGCACCGGCCTGCCGCCTGCGTTTCGCGAGAAATAGTAGCCGATACGGGCCGCCACTACAAAATTACTCGGATTTTCTTAGAAGCCTTTCGCGTTCGCGATCAAGTTGCCGGCGCTCGCTGGCCGTCAAACTACCAATTCCAAATTTGGAAATCTTGTCGAGAATTGGATCGATCGAGGTGTAAACATCATCCGATTCCGCCGAACGAGCCGAATGCATTTTGGGCATAACATGGAACTTCGGCTTGGGCGCCAAACGTGTTTTCAACGCGTCCCACCAGGCAAGTTCGGGTCCGGCCCCATGTATTTCAATGAAGAGGAACGCTGCGCCAATGCTTGTCCAAACGGCTATCAGATCGCTCCAGGCGTGGTATGCGAGGAGTTGAAGGGTGTAAACCGCGGCTAGAATCAACACGATCCATTTCGTCATGATCCGCAGAAACAACTCAGCTCTGGGATAGATGGTGGCGAAGGCAACGAAAATTCCAAAGTGCAACGCTGAAGAACCGGAAGGAAGTGACAGCACTGAACGCTGCCAGAACCCCCAGATCGTAAGCACCACCGCCGGTGCGACCAGCAAGACAAGATAGAGCGCAATATAGGCTCGCCGCCCAATGAAGCGCTCCACTTCGCGGCCAAACACGAACAGCATGTACATCTCGACGGCAAACCAAAGCAGCGCGTTTGGCGCATGCACGAACGCATACGTGAAAAGACGCCACACCTGACCGGACCAGACCGCGGCGCTATCGAATAGCAAATAGGCTGGAACGGAGTGCGCCCCGATTGCCACGAGAATCGCTGTAAGAATTGCGGCCGCGACGTGCAACCCAACGAGCATCGTGGTCACATCGACGGGATAGCGACCCATCCACGCTACCGGCCGATAATCATCGGAGGTGGTGACCCCGAACATGCTTTCAATTAATGCCTCCCACTGTTCTTACGCAAGCGTGAAACAATCTAACCGTTGTACGATTCAGCTTGCCAAAGCCGTTCGCCCGTCGCGCCGTCTTGCCCCGCCGTAGCTTATGCGCAGGCGCAACTCTCGACGAAGGCGGATTCGTGATTAAGATGGACATCTTCGTTTCATGAAAAATATCGCACCTGCCATATTCCCGCCGAATGGAATCGGCGACACGAAACCCACAAACCGGGCCGTGCTTGATTGGGTACACGAAATCGGAAAACTGACAAAGCCCGAGAACATTTTCTGGTGTGATGGTTCCGAGCGCGAGAATGAATTCCTGATCGCGCAATCGTTAAAACAGAACGTACTGATCAAACTGAATGAGAAAAAAGTTCCGCGGTCCTATTTGCACCGTTCCAATCCGAACGACGTCGCGAGGGTCGAGAAATTTACATTCATTTGCACGCCGACCAAAGAAGAAGCGGGGCCCACAAACAACTGGTCGGAACCGGCGGAGACGTATTCGAAGTTATACGGACTACTCAATGGCGCGATGCGCGGGCGCACCATGTTTGTTGTGCCTTACATCATGGGTCCGCCCGGTTCGCCCCTAACGAAAGTCGGGTTCGAAATCACTGATTCAAAATACGTCGTGCTCAGCATGCGGATCATGACGCGTATGGGCAAGATTGCGCTCGAACGGCTGGGCGACGATCCAAAGGCGGAATGGAACCGCGGCGTGCATTCGTTGTTGGACGTCGATCCTGATCGCCGGTTCATTTGCCATTTTCCCCAGGATAACGCGATTATATCGGTCGGGTCCGGTTACGGCGGCAACGTTTTGCTGAGCAAAAAATGTCTGGCCTTGCGCATCGGTTCGTATTTGGCGCGCAAACAAGGCTGGATGGCTGAGCACACGTTGGTCCTCGGTGTCGAATCGCCTGAAGGAAACAAGTATTACGTGGCTGCGGCGTTTCCAAGCGCGTGCGGCAAAACCAATTTCGCCATGCTCATTCCACCCGCCCATTTCAAAGGTTGGAAAGTGACAACTGTGGGTGAGGACATCGGCTGGATGCAAATTCGCGATGGCCGTCTTTATGCGGTCAATCCGGAGAGCGGTTACTTCGGCGTCGTGCCCGGCACGAGCTACAAATCGAATCCGAACGCGATGAAATCGATCGAGCACGATACGCTCTACACCAACGTCGCACTCACTGAGGACGGCGATGTCTGGTGGGAAGGCAAAGACGGCCCGCCACCGAAGCACGCCCTCGACTGGCGCGGGAACGCCTGGACGCCGGACTCAAAAGAAAAAGCCGCGCACCCGAATAGCCGGTTCACCACGCCGATGCGGAACAATCCTGTTCTTGATGCCGATGTTGAAAATGGGGAAGGCGTTCCGATCAGCGCCATCATTTTCGGCGGGCGCCGCAGCGATACAGTGCCGCTGGTCTATCAGGCGTGCGATTGGAATCACGGCGTTTATCTTGGCGCCACCATGGCGTCGGAGACAACCGCAGCGGCAGCAGGCGATGTAGGACGAGTCCGTCGCGATCCGATGGCGATGCTGCCTTTCTGCGGGTACAACATCGGCGATTATTTCCAGCATTGGATCGACATGGGAAAACGGCTCACCAAACCGCCACTCATCTTTAGCGTGAACTGGTTCCGCAAAGACGCGAACGGTCATTTCCTTTGGCCGGGCTTCGGCGAGAACATGCGCGTGCTCAAGTGGATCATCGACCGCTGCGAGCAAAGCGGCGGGGCAACCAAATCGCCTGTTGGGTGGTTGCCCACTCCACATGATCTCGATCTTGGTGGTCTCAACATCGATCACAAATGCGTCGCCGATCTCCTCGGAATCGATCACGAGGAATGGCAAAAAGAACTCGCCGAGCACAAGAAGTTTTTCGACTCGCTCGGCGGCATTGTGCCGGAGGAACTGCAGAAACAACGCGAAGAGCTCGTCGCGCGTTTCGCCGAATAGCTGCTGCAGTCCTCGTCCTGTGCGCGACGTGATGCGCGCCAGATCGACAGCCTGCCTCGCGCTTCGCGCAGCCACGCGGCTACAGAAATTTGCGCACCGCTTGACTGGCAGCGAATATTTCCAGTGGGTTCGAAGACTGCGAGCAGAGAACATCTCAGAGTTCCAACGGCGAAGGATCACATTGAGATTCGTGGGGCGCGCCAGAACAATCTCAAAGGGATCGATGTCGACCTTCCGCTGGGGAAATTGACGGTCGTCACGGGGCCTAGCGGCAGCGGCAAATCGAGTCTGGCATTCGAGACGATTTACGCCGAAGGCCAGCGACGTTACGTCGAAACGTTCAGCCCGTACATGAGGCAATTTCTCGACCGCATGGATAAGCCGCGCGTGGACGACATCCGCGGTGTCCCTCCTGCAATTGCCATCGAGCAAGCGAACTCAGTCAAGAGCTCACGCTCGACCGTCGGCACGATGACGGAGATCAATGATTATCTGAAGTTACTCTGGCCGCGCGCTGCTCGCGCATTTTGTCCGGATTGCGGCCGCGAAATTCGCCCGGAAACCGCGCAGTCAATCTCTCACCAAGTATTGCACAACTGCGCCGGAAAAACTGTTTTGATTACCTTCTGGGTTGCCGTTCCGCCGAAGACCGAACCGCGCAAGTTCTTCAAATTTCTTCAGCAACAGGGTTATCTTCGGGTATGGATCGATGACGAAGTCGTGCGCGTCGATTTCGAACCAAAATTCAAGCGACTCGGCGCGCGTGTTCAGGTTATTCAGGATCGCATCACAATTTCCGAGGAAAACCGCGCGCGATTAGTCGAGGCAATTGAAACAGCGCTGCGCTTTGGGAAAGGCAAGATCAATATTATTGCACTTCCCGTGGAAGCAGGCGCGTCGCATGCGAGTTCTGCGGCGGCGCGCCCGGCGGTCGTCCCCTACCGATTCGCCATGCCATTCTCTACTGGCTGGCATTGCGCCCATTGCGACCGGGATATTCGCCCACCTACGCCCGGGCTGTTCAGTTTCAATAATCCGCTTGGCGCGTGCCCCGAATGTCGAGGCTTCGGTCGTACCATCGCGATCGATCTAAACAAGGCGATTCCGGATCGCAGCCTGAGCATCAAACAAGGCGTGGTGCGCGTTTTTCGCGGTGCCGAGTTTGGCGAATCCCATAAAGATTTGCTTCGGGCCTGTGCGCGAAAAGAGATCGATATCGATGTTCCATTCGAAGAATTACAGAAGGCCGATCAGAATTTCGTCATCGAAGGCGAGAAAAGATCGGGCGACTTTACAGACGAAGATTACGAAAACGATCGGTGGTATGGCGTCCGCGGATTTTTTCGCTGGCTCGAGAGCAAGACTTACAAGATGCATGTGCGCGTTTTGCTAAGCCGCTATCGCGCTTACATCACCTGCCCGAAGTGCAACGGAGAACGATTCCAGCCCGAAGCACTCAATTATAAATGTAGCGCATCCGTCTCGGTTGCGCCGACAGATCGCAAGTCGGAGGCAGGCGCTACTATAACCCTTCCCGAATTCCAGGCGCTTTCGATCCTGCATGCCCGCAATTTTCTAAAGGGCGTCGAGATTCCGTCGAACGATTCGACCGCGCGAATGTTACGCGATGAAATCTGCGCGCGGCTTAACTATCTGTGCGAAGTTGGCGTTGGCTATCTCACGCTCGACCGATCCACGCGCACTTTGAGCGGTGGCGAAGTGCAACGGGTAAACCTCACAACATGCCTCGGTGCATCGCTGGTCAACACACTCTTTGTCATGGACGAACCGAGCATCGGTTTGCATCCTCGCGATGTTGGCCGGCTGGTGCGGGTGATGCACAACCTGCGCGACAAAGGCAATACGCTGCTCGTGGTCGAGCACGAGGAACAAATCATTCGCGCCGCTGATAATTTGATTGATATCGGCCCAGGCCGCGGCGAACGCGGTGGCGAGCTGGTTTGGAATGGCACCCTCGAACAGTTTGTAAATGGAGCCGGCGCGTCCTCGCGTCATATAGAGTCTGGAAATCGGCGCGAGGGCGCGCCGGCTCCATCCTTGACGCGCGACTACCTAACGAATCGTAAATCAATTCCGCTGCCGAAATCACGGCGAAGATGGACATCATCGGTCAAGGTCATCGGTGCGCGGCAGCACAACCTTAGGAACATCGACTTCGAATTACCCTTGGGGGTTTTCACGTGTGTCACCGGCGTTTCTGGTTCCGGTAAATCCACGCTGATTCACGATGTGCTCTACCGGAATTTGCTGATTGCGAACGGGCAGTCGTCCGATTTGGAGCCCGGTGCATGCAAATCAGTGACCGGTGCGCATTGCATCCGTGAGGTAATCATGGTCGATCAGGCACCGCTTGCGCGCACGCCCCGGTCAACGCCGCTGCTTTATTTGGGACTTTACGATCGCGTTCGCCAATTGTTCGCCGCGCAACCGGAAGCAACGTCGCAGGGACTCACGGCGGGCACATTCTCGTTTAATTCCGGGAGCGGACGCTGTGAACGCTGCTCAGGTACCGGATACGAGAAAATCGAGATGCAATTTTTGAGTGACCTTTTCGTGCGCTGCGCGGAATGCGAAGGCAAACGATTTCAGCCGCATGTTTTGAAAGTTCAACTGCACGGAAAATCAATTCACGAGCTGCTGAAGCTCACCGTAAGCGAAGCGATCGAATTCTTCGGGCGAATCGGGGAGGACGAGACCTTGTCCGACCCACTTCGTGTGCTTGAGGAGGTCGGGCTTGGTTATTTGCGATTAGGCCAGCCACTGAACACACTGAGCGGCGGCGAATCGCAAAGACTGAAGCTCGTCGGGCATCTGGCGGGAACAGACAACGCCCAACTCCCAAATGGGAAGGCAATCGGCAATTTGCTTATCTTCGACGAGCCGACCACGGGACTTCACTTCGATGACGTGGCAATGCTGCTGCGATTATTTCAGCGGCTGGTCGATCGCGGTCACTCCATTGCGGTGATCGAGCACAATCTCGAAGTAATCAAGTGCGCCGATTGGGTTGTCGATCTTGGCCCCGAAGCAGGAGACGCAGGCGGCGGTGTAGTCGCTGTTGGAACCCCAGAGCAGATCGTGAAGGTTAAAAACTCGCACACCGGGAGGTTCTTGCGTCGCGTCATTTCGAGCGGAGCGAAGCGGAGTCGAGAGATCCCGTGGCGAAATGGAAAGGGTAGTTATCCGGGATCGCTTGACTTCCCTCAGGATGACAGCACCGAATTAGCCCGGGCCGCTGAAGAACCGCCTCGGTTTCGAGTTCATGGGACAAATGGCGCCATCCAAGTTCACGGTGCTCGCGAGCACAACCTGAAGAACATCGATGTCAAAATCCCGAGGGAACAAATGGTGGTCATTACCGGTCTGAGTGGCTCCGGCAAATCGACGCTCGCATTTGATATTCTCTTCGCGGAAGGACAACGGCGTTTTCTCGACAGCATGTCCCCGTACGCACGGCAATTTGTCGAACAACTGGAAAAACCCGACGTCGATTTGGTCAGCGGGTTGCCTCCCAGTGTCGCGATTGAGCAACGGGTCAC
>Ga0070741_10006717_pt1 | contig 24464 bp, 21 predicted proteins | sample Coa_R1_4_FD_66440 | JGI IMG/M metagenome (GOLD analysis project Ga0070741, IMG submission 66440) | Surface soil microbial communities from Centralia Pennsylvania, which are recovering from an underground coalmine fire - Coalmine... | ecosystem: Environmental > Terrestrial > Soil > Unclassified ...
GATCGCACAATTCGATGATCATGAAATCGTTCTCGACCTTGTCGCGGATCGGCGCCGGCACGAAGTCGGCGTTGTCCGATTCGCCCGACGCGTAGAGCGTGATGATGTTGGGATGGCCCTGCACGCGCTCGAGCAGCTCCTTCTCCATCTGAAAGCGCAGCGCGTCCTCTTCGCTCACGCCCTTCTGCAGGATCTTGATGGCCACGTTGCGGCGAAATGCCGTCTTCGATTCGTTCCAGCGCTCCTCGCCGAGATACGCCTTGGCGAAGCGGCCGGAGCCGAGCTCGAGCGGCATGCCGTTGAGATCGAGCACGAACGAGTACGTGCGCGAGCGCGTCACCAGCGAGATGGCGTCGGGCGACGGCAGCATCGTGCCGGGCGTGGTCAGCTCGTCGGCGTAGCCTTCGTTCGGCGGCGTCGTCGAGAACGAGCCGGAACCATGAGACGGTTGGCCCTTCATCGGTGGCCCCCTTTTCTGGTCACTCTCGCGGGCGCGCCCGCGGCGCGGAACGCCAACACCAGCTCGCGGCCGGCGCCGAAGTCGAGCAGCACCGCGCCCGGCGCCAGCTCGCGCGGCAGCGCCAGCGACGACGCCTCGGCGACGGGAAACAGCCGCGCGCCGTCGTGCGTGGCGCCGAAGTGGCAGCGCACGCTGCCCGCCGGCTTGCGCGCGTTCGACAAGATCTCGATGGTGTCGTCGGCGTGCACGTCGACCGCGCCCGACGGCCGCTTGCCCGCGCGCGAGACGAAACAGTTGAGCCCCTTCAGGTGCAGGCGCGCAGCGCCGTCGGCGGCGGGCAGCAGCGTCACGCGAAAGCGCAGCTCGCCGGTGGTGAGATCGGCGTGCGCGCCGTCGGGCACCGCGAACAGCCGCACGCGCCCGCCCGCCGCCACCAGCTCGTCGCCTTTCAAATGATCGACCACCACGCGCGAGCGCGGCACGTCCTCGCGGCGGAACTCGTTGGTCTCCACCTGCTCGAACAGGAGCTCGGGGATCTGCCGCAGCGCCGACAGCACCGCGTCCACCGTCGGAAAACGGCGCCGCGGATCGACGCTGCACGCGCGCCGGATGAGCGCGGTGCACTCGTCGGGCAGCTTGAGCGTCGCGAGGATCTTGTCGACGTAGGCGTCGCCTTCGCGCCGGCCCTCGACGGTGGCGAGCAGGTTGTCGTCGGGGAACACCTTGCGGCCGGTGAGCATGTACGCGATGAGCAGGCCCAGCGCGAACACGTCGGCCGTCGGGCCCACCGCCTCGCCGCGCAGTTGCTCGGGCGCCGCCCAGCCGGGCGAGAACAGCGACACGCGCTTGCCCACCGACTGCCGCGTGTCCTCGGCGCGGTGGTGGAACTCCATCGCCTCGACGTGCACCTTGGCGATGCCGAAGTCGGCCAGCTTGACGATGCGCCGCTTGCCCGCGCTGCCGAACAGGATGTTGGTCGGCTTGATGTCGCGGTGCACGATGCCGCGCCCGTGCGCCTCCGCGAGCGCGCCCACCAGCGGCTCGAGCACGTCGAGCGCGCCCGACGCCGACAGCGGCCCGCGCGTCTGGATGAGCGAGTGCAGCGTGCCGCCGTTCATGAACTCCGAGACGTGAAACGGCGCGCCGCCCCCGTCGAGATAACCGAAGTCGTAGATGCGCAGGATGTTCGGGTGCGAGAGCTGCGAGAGCGCGAACGCCTCTTGGATGAAGTGCTCGTACACCGTCTGGTAGGTCGTGGTGCGATCGAGCCCCGAGAAGATCTTCACGCACACCGAGCGGTGCAGCCGCTCGTCGTCGGCGCGATAGATGACCGACATGCCGCCCTGCGCGACGCGCTCGGCGAGCGTGTAGCGTCCGAGCAGCTGCCGGCCGAGCAGCGCCAGCGGATCGCCCGTGCTGTGAGCGCCGGACATGGGGAATTTCAGCTTACGCCCGTCGGGGGGGTGAACGCCAGTCAGGGCGTAGGCATGTGACCCGGAACGCATCCACGCCGGCGTTGGTGCGATAGACTCGTTTCATGGTTGCAGGCGCGAGATGTTTGTCTTGTCTCGCTGTGGTCGCGCTGTCGCTGTGCAGCGCTTGCGGCGGCGGCCTGCCGGAGTGCATGGCGCCTTCCTCTTGTCTTGCGCGCGCGCACACGCAGGTAAGCGGGGCCTCGCTGGTCGCCGATCAAGGCCAACTATTCTGGCTCACGAATGACGGCGGCGTTTACCGAATGCCGGTCATGGGCGGGGACGTCGTCGAGCTCGTCCCACCCAGCGACGGCCGCGAGACTTGTGCGGATGCGATTGCGCTCTCCTCGGACTCGATCTATTTCGCACGGACCGCCACGATCTGGAGAGTGCCGCGGACCGGTGGCGCCGCCGCGCAAATCGTCGGAACCGATACGCCGCGGGAATGCAATACGGCGATCGTCGTCGATAGTGGCTTTCTGTATTGGGTCAGCGCAAAGGCGATCTTTTCGCAGCCGCTCGACGGCGGCGCGGTCGCAACGCTTGCGGACGTGACGAAGCAATACAGGCCGGAGATCAGGATGGCCAATGGACGCGTGTATTGGGGCGTCGACTCACTGACACCATTCGGAACGAGCGACGACCTTGCTGGCAACCTCGGCGTGTGGAGCGTGCCCGTCAGCGGCGGCCCAGCGACGCGAATCATCGCCAACGACGGGAGCCGCATGATCGCCGTCGACGGCGATCATATCTACTTCGGCGCGGACGGAGGCATTCACGCCGCGGGGGTCGACGGAGGCGGCGATCAGTTGTTGCTCACAGGCGGTGGCCTTTGGACTCAAAAAGATGACCGCCACTTCTATTGGGCGGATCAGTCCAGGAGTGGACTGGAACCGTCGATCGTCGCAGCAACGGTCTCCAGCGGCGCGATCACCACGCTCATCCGCGACGGTTTCTTCGACTCCATGACTGAAGACGACTCCGCGCTCTACTATTCACGGGTCGGCAGCTCCGTCGGCGACGTGATCGTCCGACTACCGAAGCCAGTCGACTGAGACGAACGACGGCGCGCCGGCAGGGCCTACTTCGCCAGACCCAGCTCGCGCGACAGGCGGTCGACCGCGCCGTCGACGGTGACGCGCGAGGTGTCGACGACGTGCTCGGCCTCGGCGTAGAGCTTCTCGCGCGCGGCGAGCAGCGCGCGCAGCTCGGACATCGCGTGCGGGTGCTCGGCCATCGGGCGCTGATCGCCCTGCTGCAGCACGCGGTTCCAATGATCCTCGGGCCGCGCCTTGAGCCACACCGTCACCGCGCGCCGGCGCAAGAGGCGATAGGTCTCGCGATCGTTCACCAGGCTTCCGCCCGTCGCCAGCACCATGCCGGGCGCGTCGGAGAGCAGCGCCATCAGCGTCTCGCGCTCGAGCCGCCGGTAGTACGCCTCGCCGTGCAGCTCGAAGATCTCGGCGAGCGACAGCCCCGCCGCCTCCTCGATCGCCGCGTCCAGCTCGACGAAGCGCAGGCGCAACCGCTCAGCTAAACGCCGTCCGATCGTGCTTTTGCCCGCGCCGCGCAAACCGAGCAGCGCGATGATCGGCGCCGTGCGCTTGGTGAAGCGCGCCTCAAGGAAGCGCCGCACCTCGCGCAGCTCGCCGAGGTCGCGCCCGTCGAGCAGCTCGCCGATGGCGTCGCGCAGCACCGCCACCTCGGCCGTCTTGGCGGCGCCCGGCGGCGCGCGGCGCGGCTCGGCGCGCGGATCGAGCAGCGCCACCAGCGTGGTGCCGAGCGCCTGCGCCACGTCGGTGAGCCGCTCGAGCGAGATGTTGGCGCCGCCCGCCTCGAGCTGCGCGAGGTAGCGCGGGCTCACGCCCGAGCGCTGCGCCAGCGTCCGCTGCGTCAGGCTCGCGTCCTCGCGCAGCCGGCGCACGCGGCCGCCGACCTCGCCGAGCAGGTGCGATCGCGACCCCTTGGTCATTCGCGCCACTCTAACCAGCGCGGCATTATAATGCAACTGACTTCTGCGTCGCATGCACTATAGCGCTTGATTCCCTCGGCGCGAACCGCTACTGATCCCACATGGCCACGGACCACGCGACCCACGATCCGGTCGACTTCGAAACCCACCCCTCGCGCTATCACCACTGGAAGCTCGAGCTCCCCACCGACGGCTCCGGCGTCGCGCGCTTGCTGATGGCGGTCGACGAGGCGCACCCGCTGCGCCCCGGCTACGTGCTCAAGCTCAACTCGTACGACCTCGGCGTCGACATCGAGCTGGCCGACGCCATTCAGCGGCTGCGCTTCGAGCATCCGGAAGTGCGCGCGGTGATCGTCGGCTCGGCGCGCGATCGCATCTTCTGCGCGGGCGCCAACATCCACATGCTGGCGTCGTCGACGCACCCGTTCAAGGTCAACTTCTGCAAGTTCACCAACGAGACGCGCCTGTCGATCGAGGACGCGAGCGCGCGCTCGGGACAGAAATATCTCGCGGCGTGCAGCGGCCCGACGGCGGGCGGCGGCTACGAGCTGGCGCTGGCGTGCGACGAGATCGTGCTGATCGACGACGGCTCCTCGACGGTGAGCCTGCCGGAGGTGCCGCTCCTCGGCGTCTTGCCGGGCACCGGCGGGCTCACGCGCGTGGTCGACAAACGGCGCGTGCGCCGCGATCGCGCCGACGTGTTCGCCACGCTGGCCGAGGGCATGAAGGGCAAGCGCGCCGTCGAGTGGAAGCTGGTCGACGCGTCGGCGCCGCGCTCCAAGTTCGCCGACGCGGTGCTCGAGCGCGCCAAGCGGCTGGCCGCGCTCTCGCCGGCGCCGAAGAGCGGCGCGGGCATCAAGCTCGACGAGCTGCGCCCGGAAGTGAGCGCCACGCACATCCGCTATCGCTTCGTCGAGGTCGAGTTCGATCGCGCGCACCGCACCGCCACGCTCACCGTGCGCGGGCCCGACGCCGAGGTGAAGGGCGTCGACGCCATCGTCGCCGCCGGCGCGTCGTGGTGGCCGCTGCGCGCCTTCCGCGAATTGGACGACGCGCTCCTGCGCCTGCGCTTCAACCACGAAGAGTACGGGCTGCTGCTGCTCAAGACGCGCGGCGCGGCCGGCCTGGTGCTCTCCGTCGACGCCGAGCTGGAGGCGCGCCGCGATCACTGGTTCGTGCGCGAGGTGCTGCTCAACATGGCGCGCACGCTGCAGCGGCTCGACAACACCGCGCGCAGCCTGTTCGCGATCTTCGATCCCGGCTCGTGCTTCGTCGGCAGCCTGCTCGAGATCGCGCTGTCGGCCGATCGCCGCTACATGCTCGACGACGACGCGCGGCCGGTGGCGGTGCAGGCCAGCCGCTTGAACGGCGGCGCGCTGCCGATGCTGCACGGCCTGAGCCGCCTCGGCGCGCTCGGCATCGAGGAGGAATTGGGCGGCATGCTGGAGAAGCCGCTCGATCCGACCGAAGCCGACGAGGCGGGCCTGGTCACCGTGCTCGCCGACGAGCTCGACTTCGACGACACCTTGCGCCTCGCCGTCGAGGAGCGCGCGTCGCTCAGCCCCGACGCGCTCACCGGCATGGAGGCGTCGTTCCGCTTCGTCGGCCCCGAGTCGACCGAGACGAAAATCTTCGGCCGCCTGTCGGCGTGGCAGAACTGGATCTTCAGCCGTCCCAACGCCGTCGGTGAGCACGGCGCGCTATCGCTCTACGGCAAACCCGAGCGGCCCGCTTTCGACTGGAGGAGAACGTAGCGATGCCCGACATCAGCCAGGACAAGATCCCCAACAACGTCAATCTGTCGTCGGACAAGCGGCTGCAGCGCGCGCTCGAGCAGTGGCTGCCGAGCTACCTCGACTGGTGGCGCGCCGTCGGCCCCGACGGTTTTCAGGAGCGCGACGTCTACCTGCGCACCGCCATCAGCGTCGACACCGACGGCTGGGCGCACTTCGACTACGTGCGCATGCCCGACTATCGCTGGGGGATCTTTCTCACGCCGTCGGAGAGCGACAAGAAGATCGGCTTCGGCGATCACTACGGCGAGCCGGTGTGGAACGAGGTGCCGGGCGAATTGCGCAACATGCTCCGCCGCATCATCGTCACGCAGGGCGACACCGAGCCGGCGTCCGTCGAGCAGCAGCGCCTGCTCGGCCACACCGCGCCGTCGCTCTACGATCTGCGCAACCTGTTTCAGGTGAACGTCGAAGAGGGACGCCACCTCTGGGCGATGGTCTACCTGCTGCACTCCTATTTCGGCAAAGACGGCCGCGAAGAGGCGGAAGGTCTCCTGGAGCGCCGCTCGGGCGATCCCGACAAGCCGCGCATCCTGGGCGCATTCAATCAACCGGTCTTGAATTGGCTCGATTTCTTTTTGTTCACCATGTTCACCGACCGCGACGGCAAATATCAGCTCTATGCGCTGTCGGAGTCGGGGTTCGATCCGCTGGCGCGCACCACGCGCTTCATGCTCACCGAAGAGGCGCACCACATGTTCGTCGGCGAGACCGGCGTCGACCGCATCGTCACGCGCACGTGCGAGCTGATGAAGTCGGGCGACGTCCGCGCGCAGGGCGGCATCGACCTCGCGACGCTGCAGAAATATCTCAATCTATGGTTCAGTCTCTCTGAAGACCTCTTTGGCGGCGAGATCTCGTCGAACGCCGCCGACTTCTTCGCCGCCGGCGTCAAAGGCCGTTACAAAGAACAACAGTATGAAGATCACCGCGCGCTCGATGGCCACTACAACATGTCGGTAGTGGAAGACGGACGTTTGGTGGACAAACAGATCCCGCTGCGCACGGCCATGAACGAGATCCTGCGCGACAGCTACGTCGAGGACTGCCAGCGCGCGGTCAACAAGTGGAACCGCACCATTGAAGCGGCGGGATTCAGCGAGCGGCTGCGTTTACCGCACCGGCGTTTCCATAGACAACAAGGCATCTATACCGGGATGCCGTTCGATATCGACGGGCGCATGATGTCCACCGACGAATTCGCGCGCCGCGCCGGCGAGTGGCTGCCGACCGAGGCCGATCACGCCTATGTCGCGTCGCTGATGAAGCCGGTGCACGAGCCCGGCAAGATCGCCAACTGGATCGCCCCGCCGACCAAAGGCATCAACGGCCAGTCGTTCGAGTTCCAATACGTCCGCGCCGATTGACCACCAGTCAGTAGTAGCAGCTCGCATCGAGCGGGTAGACGATGCAGTACGCCGTGATGCAGGACGCGAGCTTGGCGAACGGATCGCTGCAGTCGGAAAAGGAGCTGCACGCCTCGGCGAGATGGGCGTCGGCGCATAGCCAGTAGTTGGAGAACTCCTTGGTGCAGTCCCGCGGGATCGCGTGGCAGAGCCCGCCGCAGTTTTGCTGTTTTACGCCGGCGCACTTGTTCTGCGCGTTGCAGGCGTCGAGGCAGGCGAGCTGCTCGGGCGAGCCGCCGCACGCGCCGAGCCAGAGGACCAGGAGCAGCGCGCGCCAGTGCATGGCCACCTCAGTGCCAAATTTTTGCACCGGGGCACGCTACGGTCAATGGCAGGGTCCGCGATCACGGTCTTTGCATTCTCAGCGCGAGAACGACGCGCACACGCCGAGCCCGAGATAGCAACGCCCGACGACGCAGCGATTGGGCGCGCCGCAGTCGGAGTCGTCGGCGCAGCTGGTTCGCTCGCAGACCGTGCCGTTGCAAGCGAAGTTGCTCGGGCAGGTCGGCGACGAGGAGCGGCACGGGGGCGGGCCGCACAATCCGGCCGCGCAGACCTCGCCGTCGGCGCAATCGCCGTCGCCGTTACAACCGGGCGCGCAGAAGTTCCCGCAGCAGACGTTGTCGCAAGGCTGTGGCAGGCACTTCGGGTTGGGGCCGCGGCCGGCGCAATCGGCGTCGTTCGCGCATTCGCTTCCGCAGAATGGAATCGGTTGACCAGGCGGGACGCACACGGTGCCTTGGTTGAGCGCGCACTCGGCGTTGGTCGCGCAACAGATACCGATCGGGCAGCTCGGCATCGGACACGGCTTGGGCGTCTCGCCGGCGCTGCGGCAGCCGACGAACGCGGCGACTTCGCAGCCGCAAAAGTGGCAATGATCGGCGACGCAGCCCGGCGTCTTCGCGCACGCCGTTTCGTCCAATCCGCTGCACGAGCCGCCGCGCGCCGGTGCGCCACCGTCGGAGAGCGCGCCCAGATCGTTCGCGAGTCCGCCGATGGCGAGTGGGTTATTGTTACACGCCGCTAAGATGAACAGAGCAGACACCAAAGGCCAACGCATGGCGGGGCGCGCAGCAAGGGTCGTGCCCTCCGCAAGCACGCAGATTCGCGCAGGCGCGCATCAATAAACTGACGACCGACTCGGTTTTTCAGCTACGCGTCAGCGGGCGGACTCATAGTAGGCCATGAACTTCGGCGCCATCTCGCGCAGGCGCGCCGGGTCGATGCGGCCGGAGCGGGTGATGTAGCTCATGGCGAAGTCGCGCGGCGCGAGCGACATGTGCTCGGGGAAGTGCTCGTGCCAGTGGGCGCTGGCTTCGGCGGCTTTGACCAACTTGTCGAGGATCGGGCGGCGCGTGTCTTGATAGTGCTGTAGCGCCTGCGGCAAATTGCCCGGTTTTGCGTCCAATGCTTTGACCAGCGCAATGACGTCCTCCAAAGCCAGTCGCGTGCCGGAGCCGATCGAGAAGTGCGCGGTGTGGAGCGCGTCGCCGACCAACACCAGGTTCTGGTACCAGAAGCGCGAATTCGACAGTACCGGGAACGTGCGCCACGCGGAGTTGTTCTGTACCAATGGATGGCCGTCGAGCGTCTCGGCGAACGCGCGCTCACAGTACTGTTGCGATTCGGCGGGAGTCAGGCGGGCGAAGCCGACGCGCTCCCACGTCGGGCGATCGCACTCGACGATGAAGGTGCTCATGGTCGGCGAGTAACGATAGTGGTGCGCGGTGAACGTGCCTTCGGGCGTGCGCACGAACGTCAGCGTCAAAGAGTCGAAGCGCTTGGTGGTGCCGTACCAGGCGAACTTGTTGTCGAGGTAGCGCAGCGACATGCCGAAGTCGCCTTCGAAGGCGCGGCGCACCAGCGAGTTGAGGCCGTCGGCGCCGACGATCAGATCGGGGCGGCCGAGCTCGTCGAGCGACTTCACCACGCGGCCGAACTCGGGCTCGACGCCGACCGAGCGCGCGCGCTCGACGAGCAGCTCGAGCAGCTCGAGGCGGCCGATGCCCGAGAAGCCGACGCCGTCGATGCGCACCGACTCGCCGCCGTGCGTGAGCGTGATGTCGTTCCACCGCTCCATGCGCGGCGTGATCAGTTGATACGTCGCGGGATCGTCCTCGCGCAGGAACTCGAGCGCGCGCTCGGAGAAGACGACGCCGAACCCGAACGTCGCGCCCTCGGGGTTTTGCTCATAGAGGCGAAGCTCGGCGTCGGGGTGGCGCTGCTTGTAGAGCGACGCGAAGTAGAGGCCGGCGGGGCCGCCGCCTAGAACGGCGATGCGCATGCGCGGGAGTCTAGCCGGATTCGAGCGGGCAGGCGTAGAACTGCGCGCCGCGGCCGCAGCCGGCGGGGAATGGATCTTCACCGAAGGTCACGCGGCAGCCAAAGGTGCGCAGCGTCGGCTCGGGGTAGTCGTCGACCGGCGCGACGAAGCGCCCCTTTTCGACCCGCACCGGAATGCGGCGCGCGTCGATCTCTACGACGTCTCCGTCGCGGCGCCAGCTGAAGCGCAGCTCGCACACGACGTGCTGCGCGTAGCCGTACACCATCTCGCCGCGCCCGCCGCGCTCGAACGTGATGTTGCGCAGGTAGTCGTAATGCGGCACCGGGCCCATCCAGGCCTGCTCGAGCGGACACGCGCGGCGCGCCGGCCAGACGAGCGCGGCGGCGACGGCGCAAGCGGCGGCGGTTCGCAGGCGCATGTCACGGATTACGGCAGCGAGGCGTCAGGTCTTCTCGCCGGCGCGGCGCCGCCCCCACGCCACGAACACGGCCAGCGCCCCGAGGACGGCCGGCGCCGGGATGTGCGAGAGCTCGCCGCGCATCACGTGGAACCCGATGGCCAGCAGCATGACGGTCGCGAGACCGACGGCCGCCAGCGCCGTCAGCCGGGGCCGTATGCGGGTCACCATCGGCAGGATCATGCCGAGCGCGCCGGCCACCTCGGCGACGCCGATGAAGCGGACCAGCGCCACCGACGGGCCCGGATTCTTGGCCAGCGTTTCGCTCGACAGGATGAGCTTCATTCCGCCGGCAAAGAGGAACGCGACGGCGAGCAGCGCCTGCGCGATCCACAGACTGATGTTGAGCGCCTTAGACATGTTGGTCTCCGATCCTCGTGTAGAGTATCGCGAACGTCTGCATCGCGGCGAGCCAGGCGACGAGGACGAGCGCCAGGCGCACGTAGTTGAGATGCGCCCACTGCGACATCGTGGCGCGCGCCTCCGGCGAATCGGCCGCGCGAAGCAGACCGGCCATGCGCGGAATGAAGTAGCCGAAGGTGAAGAGCCGGTCGCCGAGCGCGGCCAGCGCGGCGATCAGCCACCACGCCCGAAGCTCCCCCGACGATTGCCACGCCGCCCACAGGTTGGCCAGCGTCAGCAACGTGAGCGGAACCGTGGTGACGAACACCCAGAAGCGCCGTCCGGTGTCGTCGCGAAGCGCCTCCTCCGGGTGCCAGGCCGGGCCCGACGCCTCCGACCGGCCGATCCAGCGCGCGACGGAGATCCGCGCCTCGTAGATCCCCGCGCCGAAGACGACGCCCAGATTCAGGACGAACAGCCAGAGCAGGATCTTCGTGGTCATTTTTTCCTCACTAATAAAGAATCTTAGTTGCTAAGATATAACATCATGCCGAAGAGATCAACGTCCGCCCTCAAACCGGTCGTCGACCTGCTGGGGAAGCGGCTCAGCACGGCCACCATCCTGTTCCACGCCGCGGTGGCCGATCGGATGGGCGTGAGCGTCACCGACGCCAAGTGCCGCAGCCTCCTCGTCCAACTCGGGCCGATGACCGCCGGCGACCTCGCGCTGCGCCTGCAGCTCACCACCGGCGCGGTGACCGGCGTCATCGATCGACTGGAGCGGGCGCGGCTGGTCCGGCGCGTGGCCGATCCGAACGACCGGCGGCGCGTGGTGGTGGAGCTCGTCGTGAACCGCAAACGCGACCTGGAGATCGCGCGGCTGTTCGAACCGATGGGCCGGCGGGTCGTCGCGCTCACCGCCGGCTATAGCGCCAAGGAGCGGACGATCATCTTCGAGTTCCTGACGCAGGCGTGCGAAATCCTCGAGGAGGAGACGGTCCACCTACGGGCGAAGCGATGACTACTTGAACGCGACGGCGAAGCGGATGCAGACGACGGGCTCGACCGGCGCGGGGAGGCCGAGGTCCCAGTCGTCGTCGGTGCGGGCGGATTCGTGGCCGTGGATTTCGAGGGTGCGGCGCCAGCGGGCGTGCTCGCCGAAGAGCGTGGCTTTGAGCAGCAGCAGGGAGTCGCCGAGCGCGGGCGCGCCGGTGGTGAAGGCGGTCGCGCGGGCGAGCGCGGCGAGCTCGAGCGCGGCGGCGCCGGGGCCCATCACGCGCAGCGGGCCGACGAAGCCGTGCGCGCCGGGGACGCCCCACGGCTCGGAGCCGTCGAAGTGATCGGCGTCGAGCAGCGGGCGTCCGGCGGGGAGCGACAAGATCGGCGCGCCCGCGAGATGGACCCAAACGCGCGCCGCGTCGGCGAGCTGCTTCTCCAGCGTGTCGCCATAGCCGGAGACGCACGCCTCCAAAGTGGACTGTGGGCGCGCGGCGATCGCGGCTTTGACGTGAACGTGCGCGCGTTGGGCATTGACGTCTAAAATGAATGGCTCCAGACACACGCGCCGTTTGGCGACGAACAACTGCGTAGCTTCCACGGTAGAGTCGCCGGCGACGTCCGGGATGCGCGTCGCCAATTCGGCGGCCAGCAGCGCGCGCAGCCCGCCTGCGTCCATCAGCCGTTCTGCCAGAGCACTTTGCCGTTCGCCAGCAGCGCGTCGAACTCCACCCAGCCGTGCACGATCGACTTGCAGAGATACTTATCGCCGTCTTGATCGGCGTACTTCAGTCCCAGGTTCTTGACGATTTGATGGCTGTCATAGTTATGAATCGTCACGCCGTACTCGCCGGGGATCCAGCCGCCTTGAATCGGGCTGGTGATGCTGATGGCGTTTTCACAGATGGCTTGATAACACGCCTGGCGAACGTCAGTGACGTCGGGGAACTGCTTTAGATACACCATTGGCATCTGGTGTCCCATGTCGCGCAGGAGCTGCATCAGCAGCTCCGCCGTCGGCACCGGAAAGCGGCCGGGACCGTGCTGCGCCAATATCTCTTCAATCGCGCCGAGCACGTTCGCCCCGCCGAGCCAGACCTGTTTGAGCTCTTCCCACAGACCGGCTTCGCGCCTGTGACACTCGATGAGCGGCGCTTCGATCACGCGCGACTGTGGGCTATAGCGCGGCACCACTTGCGTCGAGACACTGAAGCGCGCCGGGTCGCTCGGGCTCATCGGCAGATCGAGCGTGCCGATGTTCTTGGGAAAGCCGAAGACCGTGCGCCCGCCGATGAGCGGCACGCCGGTATCGACCCAGATATAGGGCGTGAACGTGGCGAAGCGCTCGGCTTTGAACTCCGCGCCGTCGACCTTGCCGGCGGCCACCGGGATCCAGAAGCCAAAGTCCTTCTCGGCGCAGGAGCCGATATCGTCCACGGTGGAGTGAACGTTCATCGCCGCCGAATAGAACATGACGAACGGCAGGAACGGTCGATAGACGACCGGGCCGCCGAGGTTGAGATAGCGATCGCACACCGCTTGCAGCGCGTCCCAATCGGCGTCGAGCAGGAACAGATAGAGCTTCATGTGCATCGCCGCCGGCAGGACCGCGAGCAATTCGCCGTCGCGGGCGATATAGGGCACTGTCTTGTTTTCCACGGTTTCCCCTTTGACCTGTTCTTTGGCTATCTGGCGATTGCTTGAACGTGGCGCGTCGGTTTCCAGTCGCCGATGGTGGCGCGCGTATCGGGACGAATGGCGCGCGCGGCTTGCAAGCCCGAGATCGTCGCGGCCTCGAGACAGCCGGCGCTGAGCGGCGTCAGGATCCAGTCGCCGGTCAGGACCAGGTTCTGATAACCCGACTCGTCGGCGCCGAGCCGCGACCAGCTCGACTTCGGTACAGACAATACATAACGCTCTGACGGACTGACCGGCGCGTGCCAGTACTGTGAATCGAAGCGCGCCTCGCCTTGGCGGTTCTGCGGATCGACCAGCCACCACCAATTGAGTGTATTGGGCGCGCCCGGTTGAGTGGCCAAAGGCCACAGTCCGCGGACGCTGTTCTTGCAGAAGTCGAGTCCGAGCTGGCGCGCGCGCGCGTTCTGGCGTTTGGGATAGTCGTGATCGCTACGCGGCGCGATCGGCTCGACGTCGTCCAGATCGGAGCAGAGATAGGCGATATTGCCGACGGGAAATTTCGCCGGCCAGTCCTCGAGCGCGATGAGCTGGCTCATGTCGGCCCAGGTGTCGAGCGGCTCGACGTAGGGGATCACGATCGGGCTCGGCGTGGGCCAGCCGAGCCGCGGCAGGTCGGGCGCGAACCAGAGCTGCAGCGCCTGCGTCTGGCAGGTCTTGACGGTCTCCGCCATCTCTTTGAAGCGCGGATTGGCGGCGTCCTCCATCATGTCTTTGCAGAGAAACGGAATCGAGCCAATCGAGATCCCGAACACCACTGTGTCGAAGTCGCGATCGACCTGCAGTGTGTACTGTTCGACGTCGGGCCAGTCGGCCCACCAATCCTCCAGATCGATCCCGCGCCGCTTGAGCTCGTCGCCCTCTTTGAGCTGATCGTAGTGCGGCGTCGACGCCCAACAATCCAGTCCCTTGACCTCATGCAGCGGGCGATAGGGCGGATTCAGCACAGTGGCCTGGCGGCCGATCTCGATCTTCTCGACGCGCTTCTTGTCGGCGGAGAGCTTGAGCTGATTGACGCACGCGAAGAACTCGAACTTGACGCCGCGGCGCGACAGCACTGTGTACAAGGGAGTGAAGATGGTGTCACCCATCCCCGCTTGCATCTTGTAGAGCACCGAGCCTTTGTAGGTGAAGCCCATTCGCAGGAGCAGGTGGACGATCGTGCCCGCGCCCAGCTCCGCGTCGGTGGCGAACACCGCGTCGTAGAGGCCGCGCACCAGCGTCGAGCCGATGGTCTCGGGCTTGGCGCCGTGCCTCTTGAGCCACTCGCGAAAATCGAGGTCGTCGATCTCGAACCAGTTCTCGGGCGGGAAGATCAGCTTGTCGCAGATCAGGCCGACGGCGATGGTGATGGCGAAGTCGAGCGAGATCTTCATCCGGCGCATGTCGGTGTCCCAGCCGGGCAGATCCCAGAACCACTGATCGAACTTGCGCAGGAGCCAGACGAGCGCGTTGTGATCCATCTCTTCGTGGTCGCCGGCGTCGGCGGGCATCGAGCGCGCCAGGCCGTGCGCCAGGTCGAGATAGAAGAACTGTCCGGCGATGTCTCTAATGAGTGTGCCGCTCGCCAAAGAGCGCAATGCGTTCCACAGTCCACTCTCCAAAGACTCTGTAGTGGACGCGGTCTCTGGAAGCTCTTGCGGATTGCCGGCGAGCTGGTGCACCTGTTTGCGGATGAAGTCGAGATCGCCGCCGAGGCCGAGGCGCGCGGCGGTCTTGGACAGCGCGCCCTGCGACGAGTTCTCGGCCCAGGTGTGGAAGTGGCCGGCGATCCATTCGAGCAGCATCTCGACGTAGCCCCACGGGCCGGGCGTCGCCGCGCCGTCGCCGGGCACGCTCGAGTTGGTGGGACAGTCGACGATCCACGGCAGCCATTTGCCGTCGAGCTGCTCCATCATCACGATCAGGTTGTGCGGCTTGAACGCGTCCTGCCACGTCGAGAGCGGCGCGGTCGGGCTGCGGCCCAGCTCCTGATACGTCTCGCGCATGCAGCGAAACACGTTGTCGTAGAAGCCGAACATCACGTGCAGGCCGTGCTCCTCGATGCGCTCGCCGGCGTCGGCGTTGCGGCCGCTCGCGCCCTTGCCGCCGAGGCGCCAGCCGTTGGTGTAGACGGTGATGTCGTAGTCGTTCTGCCAGTTCTCGTGATTGGTCAGCTCGAAGGCGGTGGTCAGTGACGCCATGCCGCCGCCGAGAATGGCGATTCGCTTCTTCATCGGTCTCCCCCTCCGCCGAATGCGGCAATTTGCCGCAGGTGCCAGGCGCACTGCATGCGCTCGAAGCGGGCGCGCGCCTCGTCGAGGTGCGTGGCGCGCGCCGGTGAGTCGGGCGATTCCATCCGCGCCAGCGCCAGGTGCGCGGCCGCCTCTTCGCGCGGCATGCCCAGGTCGCGCGCGCGGTCGAGCGCCTGTTCGAACGCGCGCCGCGCCGCCTCGCCGCCGCCGAACGCGCGCGCGAACTCGCCCGCGCGCAGGAGCGCCGCCGGCGCGGTCATGGGAAACGCCTTGGCCAGCTTGCGCAGCGCCTTGACCAGCCGCCTGGCCTGCGCGCGGTCGCCCAACTCGACGTAGACGTCGAACGCGCCCGCGTAGCCGTCGATCACCGAGAACGCCGCCGGGCGCGAGCGCTCGATGCGGCTCAGCGCCTCTGCGGCATTTTGCCGCGCGGCCCCGGCGTCGCCCAGCCTGAGCCGCGCCAGCGCCAGCAGGCCGAAGGTGATCACCTCGGACGCCTTCTCCGGTTTCTTCTCGAGCTCGCCGCGCGCCTCGTCGAGCAGCGCCGCCGCCTCGTCGAAGCGGCCGAGATCGACCAGGCTGCGCGCCATCGAGAACAGGCCCCACGTCGCGTGCTGGCGGTTGCCGCGCGCGCGCGCCAGCCGCAGGATCTCGGCGTAGCGATCGTACGACGCCTGCAAGCGGCCGGTGTAGAACTCGACGTGGCCGATGGTGGTGAGCACCAGCTCCTCGAGCACCGGGTCGCGCACCTCGCGCACGCGCTCGAGGCCGCGCACGACCGCCTGCTCGGCCGCCGCCCAGCGGCCGAACGCGGCGTGGAACGCAGCCTCGGCGGTGAACGCGAAGGCGAACTCCGACGGGTCGCGCAGCGCCTGCGCGCCTTCGCGCGCGCGCTCGAAGTACGAGCCGGCCAATTTCGCGCGGCCGATCAATCCTGCGACCAGGCCGAGCAGCGAGTAGGAGCGCGGCACGCGCGTCGACAGGCCGGCGCGCTCGGCGAGGTTGATCGAGAGCAGCGACGCGGCGAGCATCTTGAGCGAGTCGTCGATGTAGAAGTAGCGGTGGGTCATGAGCGAGGCCGCCAGCGCCGCTTCACCCAATACGTCGCGTTTGGCCGGGCGCTTTTCCCCGCCGCGTCCGAGGCCGGCGAGGTGCAGGAGCTGGCGCACGACCTGGCCGAGCAGCATGCGCACCCAGCCGCCGCTCGCGCTCGGCAATTTGTGGCCGAGCAATTCGAGCGCGTGGCGCGTGTGCTCCTCGGACGCGGGCAGATCGCCGAGGCCGAACTGCGCCTTGCCGATGCCGTGCTGCCAGCGCGCGCGCCGCGCCGGATCGTTGCGCGCGCCCGCCGCGCCGCGTTTCTCGTCGAGCGCGAGGGCGCGCTGAAAGTGATCGGACGCCTCGCGGTACGCGGCGCTGCGCAGCGCCTGCTCGCCGGCCAATTCGAGGTACGTGAACGTCTTGTCGTCGACCTCGGCGATGGCGTAGTGGTGCGCGAGCACGGCGTAGACCGGCGCGAGCTGGCCCGACTCGACGGCGCGCGCCTCGACGCTCTCGGCGGCGGCGCGGTGGAGCGCGCGGCGGCGATCGGCGGCGATGTTGTCGTAGGCGGTCTCGCGCAGCTTGTCGTGGACGAAGCGCAGCGTGCCGGCGGCCTCGTCGGGCTCGATCACGTAGCGCGCGATCAGCTCGTCGATCGCCTCGGGCGCGGCGCGCTCGTCGAGGGCGGCGACGCGCGGCAGGAGCTCGGGCTGGAACTCGCGGCCGAGCACCGCGGCCGCCTCGGCGAGCGCGCGCGCGTCGGGCGGAAGCCCCGCGAGACGGCGCGTGACCAGGTCGCGCAAGAGGCCCGGCAGCGGCAGCGCCTGGTAATCGCCCGACCCTTCGGCGATCTGCCAGTGGCCCGACTTGTCGCGCCGCAGGATCTTTTCCGCGACCGCGGCGCGCAGGTACTCGGCGACGAAGAACGGGTTGCCCTCCGACTGGCGCGCGAGGAAGGCGACGAACTGCGGCGGCGGCTGCGGCAGCGCCAGCATCTCGCCGACGATCGCGCCGACGGTGGCGGCGTCGAGGCGGTTGAGCTCGAGGCGCGCGGCGTGCTTGCACGCGAGCAGCTCGGCGAGCGCGGGGCTGACCTCGTCGGCGCGGTAGGTGGCGAGCACCAGCAGCTTGCGCGCGAAGTAGCCGTCGGGGAGCGAGGCGAGAAATTTCAGCGTCAGCTCGTCGGCCCACTGCAGATCGTCGAGGATGAGCAGCAGCGGCTTGTCGACGGCGAACGCGGCCAGCGTGTCGGCGAGCGCTTCGAGCAGACGGCTGCGCGCGGCGTCGGCGGGGAGGTCGGGCGGCTCGGGATGGCCGGCCACGCCGGGCAGCGACGCGAGCGCCGGCTCGACGGCGGCGAGCACGCGGCCGCGCGCGCCGAGCAGGCGATCGGTCACGCTCGGCCCCTGCTCCTGGCAGCGATCGGCGACGGTCTGGAGCAGCGCGCGCAACGGATGCAGCGGTCCGCCGCCGAGACCGCCGGGCACGCACTCGGCGGTGATCACGTTCATGCCGCGCAGCGTGGCCACGCGCGCGGCGTCGGCGGCGAGGCACGTCTTGCCGACGCCGCTCTCGCCGCCGATGAGCAGGCAGCCGCCCGCGCCGCCGATCGCGCCGGTGAGCTGCGCGTAGAGCTGCTCGCGCGCCTGCTCGCGCCCGACCAGCGACGGGCGATAGAGGTACGGCTGCGGCTCGGTCGACGGCGTGCGCGCCGGCCGCGCGACGCCGAGCAATTCCGAGAGCGCGATCTCGACGTCGTCGGCGTGGCCGAGGCGATCGCTCGGCCGCTTGGCCATCAGCCTGAGGATCAGCTCCTCGAGCGGCGGCGCGATCCCCTCGACGAACTGCGACGGCGCGCCCGGCTCCGAATACAGGTGGTGCTCGGTGACCGCGCCGGTGACGCCGGTGAACGGCGACTGGCCGGTGACGATCTCGTAGAGCATGCAGCCGAGCGAATACAGGTCGGCGCGCGCGTCGACGCGTTCGCCGCGGATCTGCTCGGGCGCCATGTAGCCGGCGGTGCCGGTGGTGAGGCCGGCGACCTCCAGCACCTCGCGCCCGACGGAGGCGAAGCGCGACACGATGCCGAAGTCGACCAGCACCGGCTCGCCGCCGGGGCGGATGAAGACGTTGTCGGGTTTGAGATCGCGGTGGACGATGCCTTCGCCGTGGAGGAACGCGAGCGCGCTGCACAGGCCGTGCAGCGGCAGGAGCGCGTCGGAGAGCCGCCCCGCCGCCGCCGGCACGCGGCCCGCCTTGGCGAGACGCGGCGGGCTCGACGGCGGCAGCTTCGTCTGGCCGACCACGGTGGTCTGGTACTGCACGTCTTTTTTTCCCGCGCGCGTCTCGGCGCGATCGGTCTCGCGGCGCGCGAACGGCTCCCAGATGACGCGCTGGTAGTCGCGCAGCGTCTGCCCCTCGAGCAATTCCATCGCGTACCACGGCAGCCCGCCGGCCACGCCCTCGGCGACGATGCGCACCACGCCCGGGTGCTGGATGCGCATGAGCGCGCGGATCTCGCGGCGGATGCCGGCGAGGTGCGACTGGCGCGCGATGCGCACCGTCTTGACGGCCACGCGCGCGCCCGACTCGGCGTGCTGCGCGCGGTAGACCACGCCCATGCCGCCGAGGCCGAGCTGATCGAGGATGCGATACGGTCCTATGTTGACGGGATGCATGCCCCCCGCGCGCGCCGGGACGGTCCCGGCCGGGGCATCAGATTACATGCGCTCGACGGCGAAAGCGAGAATGCGCGGTCACGCTTTTCCCGCTTTGCGCGCTTCTGTTTCGGCGCGCGTCAGAACGTGCGCGGCGCGGCGAACGAGCGCATCGCGCGCTGCGAGGAGCGGTCGGCGCCGGCCTTGACGCGCGGCTCGCCCTGCAGGTCCTCGCGCGTGATGCCGCTGCGCAGCGACGAGGAGGCGGTGCGATCGGCGACCGGGCCGTAGACGCGGCCGCGCTCGATCGACGCCAGCTCGGTGGTGCCGACCGCGCGCCCGCCCGAGTCGTCGGCGTCGGCCGTCTCCACCACCCAGTGCAGCGCGAACGCGCGCACGTCGTCGATGCGCACGCCCGGCGGGAGCGCGAACGCCAGCTCGAAGCTGCGCGCGCCGCCGGGCAGCACCTCGATCGCTTGCGGCAAAGTGCCGCCGTCGAGCTCGGTCATCGCCACGCGGCCGCTGCCGAGCTGCGCGAGGAAGAGCTCGCCGATCGGCACCGCCAGCTTGTGGCTGCTCACGTTCTCGACGCGGAAGCCGACGCGCACGATGGCGTCGCCGCGCCCGCGCGAGACCGCCTCGCCGGCGCCGACGAACACGCGCGCGCTCGGCGTGATCGCGTCGCCGGCGAACGCCACCTCGTAGCGCGACAGCTCGCTCGGCCGCCCGTTCGCGATCGGCTCGACCGGCACCATGGTCGATCGCGCCGCGGCGCATCCCGCGGCCGCCGCCACCGCCACCACCAACACCTGGAACGTCCTTCTGGTCTTCATGGGGGCGAATATGGGATCGCTTGTGTTATGGTAAAGGGCCCATGCCCAAACGGACTCCGCGGCGTGCGCCGCCGGCCAAACGCTCGGCGTCTCGACGGGCGAAGACCACCAAGACCAAGACGGCGGCCAAGACCGATCAGATCACGGTGAGCCCCGAGGAGCTGGCCGCGCTCTACGAGGAGCTGGAGGGCCTGCGCGCCGAATTGGCGCGCGTGGGCAAGGCGCTGAGCGCGCGCGATTACGAATTGAGGACCGCTTTGGCGGAACTGGAGATCCTTCGCCTCCGTCAAACCTCGACGTGACGCACTTGCGCCGCGACTCCAGCCGTGCGACGAGATACCCATGAAGCTCGAAGACACGCCGCTCAACCCCGTCGAGCGGGCGGCGGCCGAGAAGTGGATGGCCAAGCACAAGGCCGCGCACGCGGAGGCGGTGTTCGATGCCGAGACGGTCGTCGGCGGCTACGGATATCGGATGAAGATCGTGTGTACGACCTGCGGCACCCGCGAGGACGTCACCGACCTGGTCGCGCACGGCGGGTATCCGCATCGCTGAGCCATGAATATGACCGGCCTCGTCCCGTCGAATCGGCCCAGATAATGGTTCGCGCGTTCTCCCTCATATTAATGATCGCCGCCGCGGCGCCCGCGCTCGGGCAGGCGGAGGTGCCGGCGACCAAGCTGCCCGACATGGTCACGCTCGACGACGCGCTCAAGATTTTTCGCGCGAACGGGCTCGACCTCTTGATCGCCGAGGCAGCGGTGACCAGCGCCGAGGGCGACGTGAAGATCGCCGGCGCGATCCCGAACCCCAACTGGCAGGTCTCCTACTCGCGCCTGTTCTTCAGCCCGTCGAGCGCGTTCGACTCGGCGGACGGTTTCGGCATCGGGCTCGGCGACTCGAACGCGATCGAGGACTCGCTGGCGGGCAAGCGCGGGCTCCGCTTGCGAGTCGCGCGCGCGGCGCTGCAGGCGGCCAGGCTCTCGCGCACCGACGCGCAGCGCACGCTCGAGTTTCAGGTGAAGCAGGCGTACATCCAGGCGGTGCTGGCGCGCGACGCGCTCGACTTCGCGCTCGAGGTGCAGAGCGCGACCACGCAGACGTTCGAGCTCAATCAGATCCGCTATCAGAAGGGCGCGATCAACGAGGCCGACGAGGCGAAGGTCGAGGCCACCAAGCTCGAGGCCGATCAAGCGGTCGACTCGGCGACGCAGGCGCTGCGCGTGGCCAAGATCTCGCTCGCGTTCCTGCTCGGCGTGCGCGGGCCGATCCCCGACTACAAGGTGGAGCAGGACCTGCCGAAGTATTTCGTGCCCGGTCCGCTGGCGACGGCGACGCCCCAGTCGCTCTTGCGCGACGCGTACGAGCACCGCGCCGACTTGAAGGCCGCCGCCGCGCAGCGCGACCGCGCGTCCGCGTCGGTGGCGCTGGCGCGGCGCATGCGTTTTCCCGATCTCTCGCTCAACCTCAATTACCAGCAGATGGGCGGACCGGTGCAGAACGCCGCGCAGCCGCCGACGCTGACCGTCGGCATCGGCGGCACGCTGCCGGTCTTCTATCTGCAAGGCGGCGAGATTCGCAAAGCCGAGGCCGACTATCGAACCACGTCGGTGCAGCGCGCGAAGATCGAGGCGCAGGTGGCCGCCGACGTCGAGGCCGCGTTCACCAACTTCACCGCCAACCGCAAGCTGGTCGAGCGCATGGAGTCGCGGCTGCTCGACCGCGTCAAGCGCGCGCGCGAGATCGTCGGGCTGCAGTACAACAAAGGCGCGGCCTCGCTGCTCGAGTTTCTCGACGCCCAGCGGCAATACATCTCGACCAATGTCGAGTATCTTCAAGACCTGACGAATTATTGGACCGCCGTGTACCAGCTCGAAGAGGCGGTCGGAGTGGATTTGCGATGAGACGGTTCACGTGGTTCGTCCTCGCGCTCGCCGGCTGCTCCTCGCACGCGACGGAGCCGAGTGTGCCGCAGTCGCCCGCCGGCGAGGCGTGGCTCTCGCAGCGGCAGATCGCCGACGCCAAGATCGTGGTCGCGCCCGTCGGAGATCAAGACGTCGGCGGCGCGATCGTCGCATCGGGCAAAGTCACGTTCGACGATCTGCGCGTGTCGCACGTGTTCTCGCCGGTGACCGGGCGCGTGGTGAAGATCCTCGCCAATCCCGGCCAGCGCGTGAAGAAGGGACAGCCGCTGGCGGTGATCGCGTCGCCGGACATCGGCACCGCGTTCTCCGATCTGGAAAAAGCGCAGGCGGAGTTCAACGCGGCCGAGCGCGATCTCAAGCGGCAGAAGGAGCTGTACGACGCGCACGCGGTGTCGCAGAAAGAGTACGAAGCGGCGCAGAACGCGTACGGCAAGGCCAAGGCCGAGCTGGATCGCGCGCGGCAGAAAGCGCGGCTGTTGCGCGCGGGGAACGTCGACGCGGTGATGAGCGAGTACACGCTCACCGCGCAGATCGACGGCGAGGTGATCTCGCGCTCGACCAACCTCGGCGTCGAGGTGCAGGGGACCTACGGCGGCGGCGCGGCGCCCGAGCTGTTCACCATCGGCGAATTGGACAAGGTCTGGGTGCTCGCCGACGTGTTCGAGATGGATCTCGCCCTGGTGAAGAAAGGCGCGCGCGTCAGCGTCAAGGTCGTCGCGTATCCCAACAAAGTGTTCGAGGGGCATGTCGATTGGGTCTCCGGATCGCTCGACTCGAACTCGCGCACCGCGAAGGTGCGCTGCTCGATCGACAATCCGCTGCACGACAACGGGCCGCAGCGCGAGCTCAAGCCCGAGATGTACGCCACGGTCTCGGTCTCCGTCGCCGAGCGCAAGGCGCTGGCGATTCCGCGCAACGCGCTCCTGCGGCTCGGCGATCAAACGGTGGTGTTCGTCGAGAAGGGCAAGACGCCCGACGGGCAGCTGCGCTTCGAGCGCCGCCCGGTGGCCGTCGACGAGGAAGAGGGCGGCGACTACCTGCCCGTCACGCACGGGCTCGATCCGGGGGAGCGCATCGTCACCTCGGGCGGCATCTTGCTGCTCGGCCTGATTTGAGAGGACGCTGATGATCCAACGGCTGGTCGCGCTCGCGCTCCGCCTGCCCGTGATCGTGGGCGCGTGCGCGGCGCTGGTGATCGCGACGGGCATCTGGGCGTACAAGCTGCTCGACATCGAGGCGTATCCCAACCCGGTGCCGCCGCTCGTCGAGGTGATCACGCAGCCGGACGGCTGGAGCCCCGAAGAGGTCGAGCGCCAGGTGACCATCCCGCTCGAGATTGGGCTGTCGGGAATGCCCGGCCTCGATCACATCCGCTCGCAGTCGCTGTTCGGTCTCTCGGACGTCAAGTGCTACTTCAAGTGGGGCACCGAGTACAAAGACGCGCGGCAGGAGGTCATCAATCGGCTCCAGTTCGTGCAACTGCCGCCGGGCGCGCAGGCGCAGCTCTCGCCGTGGAACGCCATCGGCGAGGTGTTCCGCTACACGGTCAAAGGCAAAGGCTACACGCTGAAGGATTTGAAGACCGCGGAGGATTGGATCCTCGAGCGGCAGTTCAAGCAGGTGCCGGGCGTCATCGACGTCACCAGCTACGGCGGCGAGACCAAGCAGTACCACGTCGAGGTCGATCCCTATCGGCTGCGCGGACAGAGCGTGACGCTGTCGCAGCTCATCCAGGCGATCGCCAACGCCAACGTCAACGTCGGCGGGCAGCGGCTGGCGATCGGCGAGCAGTCGTTCAACGTGCGCGGCATCGGGCTGATCAAATCGTTGCGCGACATCGGCGAGGTGGTGATCGCCGAGGCGCGCGCCAAGGACGGCAGCGGCACCGGCACGCCGATCCGCGTGCGCGACGTGGCCAACGTGCTCATCGGCTACGCGCCGCGGCTCGGCATCGTCGGCAAGTTCGGCTGCAACGATCAGTTCGACGAGGAGCGCGGGAAGAAGAAAGAAAAAGATCAGCTGCTCATGCTGCACGAGCTGACGCCGTGCGATCCGGCGGATCAGCCCGACGTGGTGCAGGGCATCATCCTCATGCGCTACGGCTCCGAGACGCCGAAGGTGCTCGAGGGCATCTACAACCGCATCGACTACATCCGCAAGTTCCACCTGCTGCCGCCGGGCATGGACATCGAGCCCTACTACGATCGCGGCAAGCTGGTCGAGATCACCACGCACACCGTGATGGAGAACCTGCTCGTCGGCATGGGGCTCGTCACCATCGTGCTGTTCCTGTTCCTCGGCAACACGCGCGCGGCGATCATCACCGCGATCAACATTCCCATCGCGCTGCTCATCGCGTTCTGCGGAATGGTCGGCACGGGGACGCCGGCCAACTTGATCTCGCTCGGCGCCGTCGACTTCGGAATCGTCATCGACTCGACGGTGATCATGATGGAGAACATCTTTCGCCATCTCGGATCGCACGGGCGCGGCTCGATGAAGGACCGCATCCTCGCCGCCGCGGCGGAGGTCGGCGGGCCGATGACGTTCTCGACGCTGATCATCGGCGTCGCGTTCCTGCCGCTGTTCACCATGACCGGCGTCTCGGGCGTGATCTTCTCGCCGATGGCGCACACGTACGCGTTCGCCATCGGCGGCGCGATCATCCTGGCGCTCACGCTCACGCCGGCGCTCGCGTCCAAGACGATGCCCGCCGACACCGAGGAGAAAGAGAACTGGCTGATGCACGGGCTCAGCCGCGTGTACCAGCCGCTGTTCGAGTTCGCGCTCACGCGGCCGAAGGCGGCGGCGCTGCTGGCGGCGGTGCCGGTGGCGATCTGCGCGGCGCTGTTCCCGCTGCTCGGCGGCGAGTTCATGCCGAAGCTGGAGGAGGGGAA
>Ga0070741_10006718_pt1 | contig 24464 bp, 22 predicted proteins | sample Coa_R1_4_FD_66440 | JGI IMG/M metagenome (GOLD analysis project Ga0070741, IMG submission 66440) | Surface soil microbial communities from Centralia Pennsylvania, which are recovering from an underground coalmine fire - Coalmine... | ecosystem: Environmental > Terrestrial > Soil > Unclassified ...
AATTTTTCCGCCAGGTCTTCGCCATACGCGCGTCGGCACGGCTCTCTCGGTATCATGGTGAGTACCGCACTCACGGCGAGATCCCCTTTGCTGTGCAAATGGAGGATAACCGCGCTTTCGACATAGTCTGAACACGCGAACGCCTGGCTGTATTGGGAGACCGGATGTCCAGCGAGGTATTGTTATGCCGAGACTTCCAAAGCGTTTTCCGGAAAATACCAAATACGTTGTCGAAGCCTGCGGGCCGATCATCCGGCGTTACGTCGAGTTGCCGGATGGCAGGCGAATACACCTGCCGCCGCGCAAACCGAAGCCCTGTTCCTGTCTCGAGCAATCGACAAGCATCGTTCCCGATCACGACATCGCAGGTCCGCAACCGCTCGATCGCCGCGTTTTCGCCTAGAGCGTTCGCCGGGCGCGTGAACTTTCCTACACTCCCTCCGCGATCCGGTAGCCGATGCCCGGCTCGGTCAGAATGATCACCGGATCGTCCGGCCGCTCCTCGACCTTCTGCCGCAACTGGCCGATGTAGACACGCAGGTATTGCGTGTCCTCGGTATGCGCGGGTCCCCACACCGCCGTCAGGATCTGCCTGTGGGTCAGCACGCGGCCGGCATGTTTCGCAAGATATGAAAGAAGCTCGAACTCCTTCGGCGTCAGCCTGAGCTCGGCGCCGCCGCGCGTCGCGCGGTGACGCACGGCGTCGACCTCGAGCGTGCCGACGCGCAACACCGGGATCTCCGCCCTGCGCTGCATGCGGTGCCGCAGCGCCGCGCGCATGCGCGCGAGCAGCTCGCCGACATTGAACGGCTTGTTGATGTAGTCGTCGGCGCCGAGATCGAGCGCCTCGATCTTCTCCGCCTCGCGCTCGCGGGCGGAAAGAACGATGATCGGCACGTCCGACCATTCGCGGGCGCGCCGGATGACGTCCTTTCCGTCGCCGTCCGGCAGACCGAGATCGAGGAGGACAATGTCCGGCGTCTCGGCGGCAACGCGCTTGATGCCTTCGGCGGCCGTGCCGGCGCTCGTCATCTCGTAGCTGTTCGCTTCCAGCGCAGGCCTGAGAAAGCGCAGGATCGCCGCCTCGTCGTCGATCACCAGGACGCGGAGCCGGGCGCTCACGCCGCCGATCCTTCGCGCGGGAACGTCATGGCGAAGCGCGCGCCACGCCCGCCCTCGACCGGGCTTTGCGCGGAGATGCTGCCGCCATGCGCTTCCATGATGCCCTTCGCGATGGCAAGGCCGAGCCCGGTGCCCTGCCCACCATCGAACGGCGGGCGGGCCGCGGCCGGCCCCTTCACGAACTTCTCGAAGATATGCGGCAGCTGCGCCGCGGCAATCCCCGGCCCGTCGTCGGTCACGCGCAGCGTCACGGCGCCCGGTGCGGCGCCTGCATCCACCACCACGTGCGATGCCGGCGGCGTATGCGCGACGGCATTGCCGACGATGTTCCCGATCGCCTGCTCGGCGAGAGTCGCGTCAGCCTGCACCAGCGGCAGGTCGGGCGGCAGACGAAGCTCGATGCGCTGGCGCGCGCCATGGCGCCTTGCCGCACTTACAACGCGCTCGGCCACTTCCCGCAGGTCGATCCAGTCGCGCCGCAGCTCCAGCGCGCCAGCATCGATGCGGGTGATGGCAAGCAGGTTGCGCACCATCTCGTCGAGGTCCTCGGCCTCCGTCCTGATCTGCGCCAGCAGATCCTGCTTTGCCGCATTGTCGAGCCTGTCGCCGAGTTCGATCAGGCTGGTCGAGGCGCCGAGGATCGAGGCGAGCGGCGTGCGGAAATCGTGCGAGACCGAGGCAAGCAACGTATTGCGCACGCGCTCGGCTTCGGTTGCGGTCTTCGCGCTCACCATCTCGCGCGACAGCGAGGCACGATCGAGCGCGGCGGCCGTCTGCTCCACCAGCGTGTCGAGCAGAGCGCGCGCCTCGGAATCGAGCGGCACACCGTCCTTCTCCCTGGCGACGCCGACTACACCCAGCGTCTTGGCGCTCGCGCGCAAGGGAACGAAATACCAAGGAACGATCGGCAGGGTGCCGGTATCGGCGCCGGCCGGCTCGTTGTGGCTCCAGGCCCAGCGCGCCGCCGTCATCGCCGCCGCATCAAGCGAATCCTCGGGCGGCCACGCCGCCGTCAGCACCAGGTCGTCGTTCTGCGCCAGCAGGACGATGACCGGACGCGCAAGGCTTGCATGAATCTCGCCTGCGGCGCCTTCGGCTACCTCGTCGAGCGCAGCAAGCCCGGAGAGGCGGCGCGTGAACTCGTACAGCCGCCGCATCGCCCGCATGCGGTTGGCGGAAACCCTCGCCTGCTCGCGCACGCGTCCCGCCAGCGCCGAGCTGATCACGGCGACGACAAGAAAAATGACGAGCGCCAGCAGCTCGTAGGGCTCGGCGATGGTGAAGGTATGGATCGGCGGAATGAAGAAAAAATTGTAGACGAAGAACGAAAGGACCGACGCAAAGATGGCCGGCCAGATGCCGAAGCTCATGGCGGTGACCAGGACAGCCAGAAGGAAGACCATCGACAGGTTGGGAATGGGGGTGAGCTCGGTGAGCGCCTCGCCGACCGCGAGCGCGGCGGCAACCGCGAGCGCCGCATAGAAAAAATGCAGCGGCGTGCGCGGCAGATCTCCGAGCCGGCGCAGGCCGGAGCGCCGCTCGCCCGGCTCCGCCTCCCGGGTGACGAGATGAATCGCGATGTCCTTCGTGCGGCGCAGGAGCTCGTGCGGCAGAGAGCGCCGGAAGATCTCGCTGAGGAAACTGTCGCGCCCGCGGCCGATGACGATCTGCGTCACGTTCTCGAACCGGGCGAAACGAAGCAGCTCCGCCGGGATGTCGGTTGCGGTCAGCGTCTGCGTTTCGGCGCCGAGGCTCTGCGCTAGCGTCATGGCCTCGTCGAGCCGCCTGCGCGCCTTGTCGGAGAGGGCCGCGCCCGGCCGCTCGACGGTGACGGCAATCCAGGGCGCGTCCATCAGGTCGGCCAGACGCTTGGCGGCGCGGATGACCGTCGGCGACACCGGATCGGGGCCGATGCAGGCAAGGATCCGCTCACCCGCGGCCCACGGCCCCTCGATCGCCTGCGCCTGCATGCGCTCGACGAGATCGGCATCGATCCGCTCCGCCGCGCGGCGCAGGGCGAGCTCGCGCAGCGCCGTCAGGTTCTGCGGCTTGAAGAAATGCTCGACCGCGCGTGCCGCGGTGTCCTGCACGTAGACCTTGCCTTCCGCCAGCCGCTTGAGCAGCTCGTCGGGCGGAAAATCGACCAGCACGATCTCGTCGGCCTTGTCGAAGACCGTGTCGGGGACGGTCTCGCGCACCCTCACCTTGCTGATCTTCAGAACGACGTCGTTGAGGCTCTCCAGGTGCTGGATGTTCAACGTCGTCCAGACGTCGATTCCCGCCGCCAGCAGCTCGTCGACGTCCTGCCAGCGCTTCGGATGCCGGCTGCCGGGCACGTTGGTGTGGGCATATTCGTCGACCAGCAGCAGGCCCGGCCGGCGCGCAAGCGCGGCATCGATATCGAACTCGCGCATGACCTGGTTGCGGTAGACAATCGGGCGGCGCGGCAGCACCTCGAGACCCTCGATCAACTGCCCGGTCTCGCGGCGGCCGTGCGTCTCGACGAGGCCCGCGACGACATCGCGCCCGCCCGCTTTTTCGGCGCGGGCGGAAGCGAGCATGGCGTAGGTCTTGCCGACGCCCGGGGCAGCACCGAGAAATATCTTCAGGCGGCCCCGCCCTTCCTTCCTGGCCAGGGCGAGGAGTGCATCGGGTGAAGCTCGCTGCGCTTCCTCGCCGGGCATTCGGCTCCTCAAACTGAAATTTTACGACTGGAGCCGGTCGAGCGCGAGGTTAAGTTTGAGCACGTTGACGCGCGGCTCGCCGAACAATCCGAGAGTCCTTCCTTCGATATGGGCTTCGACCAGGGCGCGCACGCGTGCCTCCGGAAGGTTGCGCGCCCTCGCAACGCGCGGCACCTGAAAAAGGGCCGCCTCGGGAGATATGTCGGGATCGAGCCCGCTGCCAGATGCGGTCACGAGATCAACCGGAACGGGCGACGACGGATTGTCCTTCCGGAGCGCGTCTACGGCGCCCCCGATGCGCTCCGCAAGCGCCTTGCTGGTCGGCCCGAGGTTCGAGCCCATCGAGTTGGCGGCGTTGTAAGGTGCCTCGATCGTCCTGCCCGGATCCTTCGGGTCCGGCGCGGTCGTGGCCGACGGGCGCCCGTGGAAATAGCTTTCGCGGGCAAAGGCCTGCCCGACCAGAGCCGAGCCAACGATCTTGCCGTCCTTCCCGATCAGGCTGCCCTGCGCCTGATACGGAAAGACCGTCCCGGCGACCCCGGTGATGGCCAGCGGATAGGCCAGGCCCGTGATCAGCGCGAGCGCGACGATGAAAACCACGGCCGGACGAATTTGCTTCAACATGGGTGTCTCTCCTCACACGAGGTGCAAAGCCGTGACCGCAAGATCGATCGCCTTGATGCCCAGGAAGGGCAGCACGATTCCGCCGGCGCCGTAGACCAGGAGGTTCCGGCGCAGCAGCGCGGCGGCGCCGATCGGGCGGTACTTCACGCCCTTCAGGGCGAGCGGGATCAGCGCGATGATGATCAGCGCGTTGAAGATGATTGCGGACAGGATCGCGCTCTGCGGTGTCGACAGGTGCATGATGTTGAGCACCTCGAGCTGCGGATAGAAGGCGACGAACATCGCGGGGATGATCGCGAAATATTTCGCGACGTCGTTGGCGATCGAGAAGGTGGTAAGCGCCCCACGCGTCATCAGCAGCTGCTTGCCGATCTCGACCACCTCGATCAGCTTGGTCGGATCCGAGTCGAGGTCGACCATGTTGCCCGCCTCGCGCGCGGCCTGCGTCCCGCTCTGCATGCACACGCCGACGTCCGCCTGGGCGAGCGCGGGTGCGTCGTTGGTGCCGTCGCCGCACATCGCGATCAGCCGCCCCTGCGCCTGCTCGTTGCGGATGTAGCGCAGCTTGTCCTCGGGCGTGGCCTGCGCGACGAAATCATCTACGCCGGCTTCCGAGGCAATCGCCGCCGCGGTGACCGGGTTGTCGCCGGTGATCATGACGGTCTTGATGCCCATCCGCCGCAGCGCGGCAAAACGCTCCCTGACGTCCGGCTTCACCACGTCCTTGAGATGGATGACGGCGAGCAAGCGGCCGTTCTCGATCAGGCCGAGCGGCGTTCCGCCCGAGCGGGCGATCCTGTCGACGGCGGTACGGAAGCCGGGCGGCTCGGCGACGGCTCCGCCTGCCTCTTCGCCGGCGAACCTGAGCACGGAATCGACCGCGCCCTTGCGCAGCCTGCGGTCTTTCATGTCGACGCCGGACAGACGTGTCGTCGCGGAGAACGCGACGAACTTCTGATCTGCGCCTGTCGGCTTGCGATGCACGTGGTATTTCGTTTCCGCCAGCATCACGATCGAGCGGCCTTCCGCGGTCTCGTCGGCGGCGCTGGCAAGCAATGCCGCCTCCGCCGCCTCTTTCTCGCTTACGCCCTGCACCGGGATGATTTCGGTGGCGAGCCTGTTGCCGAAGGTCACGGTGCCTGTCTTGTCGAGAAGCAGCGTATCGACGTCGCCGGCCGCCTCCACCGCGCGGCCGGACATGGCGAGGACATTGAAGCGCACCAGGCGGTCCATGCCGGCAATGCCGATCGCGGAAAGCAGCGCACCGATCGTCGTAGGTATCAGCGTCACGAACAGCGCGACGAGAACAATGACCGGGATGGTGCCGCCGGCATAGGCGGCATAGCTCGGAACCGTTGCGGTCGCGAACACGAAGATGATCGTCAGCCCGACCAGCAGGATGTTCAGCGCAATCTCGTTCGGCGTCTTCTGCCGCTCGGCGCCCTCGACCAGCCTGATCATGCGGTCGAGGAAGGAGGACCCGGGCGACGATGTGATGCGGACGATGATGCGGTCTGAGATGACGGTCGTGCCGCCGGTCACGGCCGACCGGTCGCCGCCCGACTCGCGGATCACCGGCGCGGATTCTCCGGTGATCGCCGCCTCGTTGACCGAGGCGATGCCTTCGATCACCTCGCCGTCGCCGGGAATGATGTCGCCGGCCTCGCAGACCACGAGATCGCCGGCCTGCAAATCCTCGGCGCGGACGCCCTGGTAGATCTCGTAGTTGTCCGGCATCAGGATGCGCTTGGCGCGCGTCTCGGTGCGCGTCGCGCGCAACGTATCCGCCTGCGCCCTGCCGCGGCCTTCCGCTACCGCCTCGGCGAAATTCGCAAACAGGACCGTGAACCACAGCCAGATCACGATCTGGACCTCGAAGGTCAGCGTCTGCGCGTGTGTGGCGATATCGCGCGCAAGCAGCACCGTGGTCAGCAGCGTAACCATCTCCAGTACGAACATCACCGGGTTCCTGGCGAGCGTGCGCGGATCAAGTTTCCGGAAGGCCTGCCCGATCGCCGGCACGGCGATTTTCGGGTCGAGCAGTGTCGCCACCGGCATCCGTTTGCGCAGTTTTGAGGTTTCCATGTCGCAGGCTCCGAAAGAACGTGTTCAAAAGACGGCGCCCGCCTGCATCGCAAGCTGCTCGGCGACCGGCCCGAGCGCGAGCGCCGGGAAGAACGTGAGGCCGCCGACGACGAGGATCACGCCGACCAGAAGCCCGATAAACATGGTTCCTGTCGTCGGAAACGTGCCGAGCGAAGGCGGAACCGATTTCTTGGCGGCGAGCGAGCCGGCAATCGCCATCGTCGGGACGATCATCCAGAAGCGTCCGACGAACATCGCGACGGCGCCGGTGACGTTGTAAAAGAGCGTGTTGCCGGTCAGGCCGGCGAATGCGGAGCCGTTGTTGCCGGTCTGCGAACTGTAGGCATAGAGCACCTCGCTGAAGCCGTGCGGGCCCGCGTTGGCCATCGAGGCGACCGCCGGCGGGTAGGCGATCGCAATCGCCGTCCAGCCAAGAATCATCAGCGGCAGGATCAAGATGGCGAGCATCGCCATCTTGACTTCCTTGGCCTCAATCTTCTTGCCGACGTATTCCGGCGTGCGTCCGACCATCAGCCCGGCCACGAACACGGTCAACACGACGAAGAGCAGCATGCCGTAAAGGCCGGCGCCGACGCCGCCGACGATGATCTCGCCGAGCTGCATGTTGAAGAGCGGAATCATGCCGCCGAGCGCGGTGAACGAATCGTGCATGGCGTTGACCGCGCCGCACGAAGCGGCGGTCGTGACCACCGCAAAGAGCGCGGACGCGACGATCCCAAAACGGACTTCCTTGCCCTCCATGTTGCCGCCGGCCAAACCGAGGGCGTTCAGCGTGTGCGTGCCGCCGGCCTCGGCCCAGTAGGTGATGAGAACGCCCGCGAGAAACAGCACGCCCATGGCCGCAAGCAGCGCCCACCCCTGCCGCTGGTTGCCGACCATGCGGCCGAAAACGTTGGTCATCGCGGCGCCGACCGCAAAGATCAGAACGATCTGCAGGAAATTCGTCAGCGCGGTCGGGTTTTCGAGCGGATGCGCGGCATTGGCATTGAAGAAGCCGCCGCCGTTGGTGCCGAGCATCTTGATCGCGACCTGCGAGGCGACGGGGCCGACGGCGATGGTCTGCCTCGCGCCTTCCAGCGTGGTTGCCTCGACATAGGGGGAAAGCGTCTGCGGCGTGCCCTGCCAGACGAGGAAGAGCGCGGCGGCGACGCAGAGCGGCATCAGGACGTAGAGCGTGGCGCGCGTGACGTCGACCCAGAAGTTACCGACGGTGCGGGCCGATGCGCGCGCAAATCCGCGGATGAGGGCGACCGCAAGCGCGATGCCGGTCGCCGCCGACAGGAAATTCTGCTGGGTCAGCCCCAGCATCTGCACGAGGTAGGACAGCGTGCTCTCGCCGCCGTAGTTCTGCCAGTTGGTGTTGGTGATGAAGCTGACGGCGGTGTTGAACGAAAGGTCCGGCGCCACGGCCGATTGCGCCTCGGGGTTGAACGGCAGGAAGGCCTGCAGGCGCATCAGGGCATAGAGGATGGCAAAGCCGCCGACCTGAAACAGCAGCATCGCGACGGTGTAGGTCAGCCAGCCCTGCTCGCGCGTTTCGTCGACCCCGCCGGCCCGGTAGAGGACGCGCTCGAGCGGGCGCAGCAGCGGCGCCAGGAGCGTGCGTTCGCCATTGAACACGCGCGTCATGTACGCGCCGAGCGCCGGCGTGATCGCAACGATCACCGCGCAGAAAGCCAGGATCTGCATCCAGCCGTTGAAGGTCATTGCCGTAACCCTCGTGTTTTTCCGTGCGCTAGAACTTCTCCGGCGTGAGCAGCGCGTATACGAGATAGATCATCAGTCCGGCGGTCACGGCGGCGGCGAGCGAATAGTCGAAGGTCATGGATCCCCTCCCTAAAGCCGGTCGCAGGCATAGGCGTAGCCGACCGACAGCGCGAACAGCGCAAGAGCGAGGCCTACAAGGATGATGTCGAGCACGGCGCGCTCCTTTCCAGTGCGCGGTATGCGGTTGAGCGGTCTTGCAACTAGGCGTCCGCCGATAAAGAAGCGATGCGAATCCGGGCCGCGCCAGATCAAGGCCGCATAAAGACCGCAGGCCGGCGCCAGTCGGACGCCGTCTTTATGACGGCCTTATTTCCGACCGCCGATTTCACAATCGAATTTGTATGCGCCGGCACCCACAATTCCGGCGGCGGGAAGCCATGCGGTAAGGCACACCTCCCGGGAAAGGAGCAAAACATGTCGCTCGTCGCACATTCCAATTCCGGCGCGCGGAAATCCGATGCCCCGACATCCAGACGCAGGGCGAAAGCACCCGCCGCCCGCCTGCGCGACGCGGCGGTCGCGGGCGCAGACAACAAACCGCATAAAACTTGGATGGAGAATGAAGATCGGACAGGTTCGAACGCGCACCGGGAACGGCTGAGGTGGGGTCCTGCCCGACTGATGCGACCCCGAGAGCCGTTCCCGGCGGTTCGTTCTCAACTTGCCGCTACGTCAGGTCCGAACGTGTGACGCTTACGATCGTCGCGGCGCCTTTGATCCGGTGGCGTCATCCAGAACTCCGTGCTTCCACCACTACAAGGAGAGACCTCCTACCCCGTCCCCACAGGCGGCACTATGCCGAAAGACATTCCGCAAACAAACAGGCACGGCATGGAACTTCGCCGATTTTCAACCTCTGTGACAACCGGAGCACACGGTAGCAAACTACTGCAGCGAGTCGGTTTACCCGATGCTCGGTTGCAAGCCGGACTGCGGAGATGCGGACCCGACCGACAAACTATCTGCTCCGTCTGTTCATCATCGCTGCGGCGGGCTACGGACTGCTGGACTTCAGCGACCTGATCCTGATCGAGCTGCGCAATCTCGTTCGCCCCTTCAAGCTGTATACCCTGGCCGCAGGGATCGTCGGACCCGCCCTTGCAATCGCGGCAATCGGGCTTGCCGCCGCGAACAGGTACCTGTGGTTCGCGGCGCTCTCTGCGCTTGTCTCGCTGGTGATATTTGCAACGCCGGTCGTCGTGTTCATTTTCGGCCTTGCGAAATAGGACCCATGCCGGCCGGCGGGTTCCACCCCGTGTTCCTTGCGACCAGGACCTGTCGGCGGCCGGAACAGTCCACCTATGGTGCCGCCGGGAAGTCTGGTAATTTCGTCCCGGCAAAGCCTTTCAAGAGCGCAAAGACCAGAGGAGCCGAAAACAAGAAGCGCGGAGGGAGCAATGACCGACACCAAATGGACGATCAGGGCGCGCGAGTTCGCCAACTGCAATTGCTCTTACGGCTGCCCGTGCCAGTTCAACGGCCTTCCAACCCACGGCAATTGCCGCGCGGTCGTCGGCATTCAGATCGACACCGGCCACCACGGGGCCACGAAGCTCGACGGCCTGAAGGCTGCCGGGATCTTTCGATGGCCCGGCGCCGTCCATGAAGGCCGAGGCGAAGCGGCGGTCATCATCGACGAACGGGCGAGCGAAGCGCAGCGGAGCGCGCTGCTGCGCATCCTCAGCGGACAGGACACCGAGCCGGGCGCCACCATCTTCAACGTCTTTGCCTCGACGCTGGAAAAGGTCCACGACCCGATCTTCGGCAGGATCGATATCGAGATCGACATCGACAGACGAAGGGCAAAGCTGAACGTCCCCGGCGTCGTCGAGATGCGCGGCGAGCCGATCCTCAATCCCGTAACCGGAACGGAGCACCGCGCGCGCATCGATATCGTCGGCGGCTTCGAGTACAGGCTGGCGGAGGTCGGGCGCGGCTGGTCAAAAACGCAAAACCCGATGCCTTTCGAGCTTTCGGACTCATACTGCCATTTCTGCCATCTCAACCTCAGCCAGAGCGGCGTCATAAACTGAAGCGATGACGGACACCTCGCTGACGGCGGTCCTGCGGCGGGACAAGATGATCGTCGCTGCGGCGCTGCTCGCGCTGACCGTGCTCGCCTGGAGCTACGTGCTCTGGCTGGCGCACGCCATGAGCATGGGCGGCATGGAGATGGAAGACGTGCGGATGGGCGCCAATCCGTTCAACGTCGTCATGATCCCCTCGCTGCGGCCGTGGAGCATGACGGAGTTCGCCTTCGCATTCGTGATGTGGGTTGTCATGATGGTCGGCATGATGACGCCGTCGGCGGCGCCGATGATCCTGATCTACGCGCGCGTCGGGCGGCAGGCGGAGCTGCAGGGCAAGCCGCTCGCCGCCACGGGCTATTTCGCCGCCGGCTACCTGAGTGCATGGGCAATATTCTCGCTGTTCGCCACGACGGGCCAATGGCTGCTTGAACGCGCGAGCCTTTTGACCCCGGCGATGCAGAGCGCCAGCGCGACGATCGGTGGCGTCCTGCTCGTCGCGGCCGGCCTCTACCAATGGACGCCGATGAAGGATACCTGCCTCAACTATTGCCAGGCGCCGCTGCAATTCATCCAGCGGCACGGTGGCTTTCGCCGCGACGCGGCCGGCTCGCTCGGCATCGGATTACGCCACGGTCTTTACTGCATCGGCTGCTGCTGGGGCCTGATGACCCTGCTGTTCGTCGGCGGAATCATGAACGTGGCATGGATCGCGGGCATCGCGTTCTTCGTGCTGGCCGAGAAAGTCATCCCGTCCGGCCGGCTGCTCACGCGCGCGGCCGGGGCCGCGTTCACCGCGGCCGGGATTTGGTTGCTCGCCGAATAGCATTTGCCGCCGGCCGGACCGCGTGCCCTACACCTTGAAAATGTCGGCATAGCGCTTCTTGACCGCGTCCGCCTGCGCGAAAATGCCCTCCGGATCCTCCTTCATCAGCTTGATATCGGCGAGCCGGCGGATGCCGGGCTTCTCCACGGTCTGCGCGTGCGGCGAGTACTGGCGGGCGAAGTCGACGAGAATCTGCTGCGCCTCGCGCCCGTGCATCCAGTTCTGGAACAGCCGCGCGGCGTTCGGATTGGGCGCCGCCTTGAACACCGCGCTCGGGCCGGTGGCGAGCGGCGTGCCCTCCTCCGGGTAAATAATGTCGATCGGCTGGCCCTGTTCCTTGTAGCGGATGACCAGGTAACCCGCGCCGTCGACCATCACCGCGCGCTCGCCGGCGGAAACCCGCTTCGGCGTATCGGTCGCCGACTGGACCTGCATCACCTGCTGTGCCGCGAGCTTCTCGAGGTAGGACCAGCCGAGATCGCGCGCGATCTCGAAGGTCGCATTCATGATCGTGCCGCTGTAGGCCGGATGCGCCTTGACCAGCTTGCCCTTCCACTTCGGATCGAGCAGGTCCTTGAAGCTTTTCGGCGCCTCTTCCTTTTTCACCAAGTTGGTGTTGTAGGCGAGCGGCGAGATCAGGATGCGCGTCGTGACGTGCAGTCCTTCGGGGTCGTAGTAGCGCTTGTCGTAGTGCCTGACGACTTCTTCCGGAAGATACGGCGCAAGCCAGCCGTTACGTTTCCAGATGATGCAGTGCGCCTGGTCGGCCGTGTTGACGACGTCGACGGCGTGGATGTTCGACGAATATTCCTGCGCAATGCGGGTGAACACGCGCTCGGCGCCGGATCGCTCGACGCGCGCGGCGATGCCGGGATACTTCGCCTCGAACGCCTTGCCGAGGCGCTCGGCGAACTGGAGGTCCATCGCCGTGTAGAAACTGACCTTGCCCTCCTTCCTCGCCGCCTCGATCAAGGCCGGAGTGATCGCTTCCGCCGCGGGCGCCGCCGCAACCCGCACCGCAAAGGCGCTCAGGCCCAGCGCGCCTGCGCCTTTGAGCACGTCGCGTTTCGTGAACCGCTTTGTCATGGTGTCCGGTTGCCCTCCCATACCGCGCAAGCCCCCGCAGGCATGGTAGCGGCAAAGACCGGGATTTTTAAAGAGGCAGCCTGCCTACTCGACCACCTCGTCGGCCAAAAGCAGAAAGGGCTCGCGGATCGTCAGCCCGAGCGCCCTGGCGGTCTTGAGATTGATGGCGAGCTCGAACTTGTCCGGCGATTGCGCCGGCAGATTGCCGACTTTCTCGCCGCGCAGGATGCGGTCGACGTAGGCGCTCGACCGACGGAAGATGTCGGCGGTGTCGGGCCCATAGGACATCAGGCTGCCCTCGGCGACGAATTGCCGGTACGGCGAAATAATCGGCAGATTTTGCCGCCGTGCCGTTTCCAGAATGGTTCCGCGCGTGGTGAGGATAAAAGGGTCGCCCGGGGCGATCAGCCCGGTGGCCGGATCGCGCGCGAGCTCGGCAACCGCGGACTCGATTTCGGCCGTGCTGCGCACGTGCGCGGCATCGATGACGACCGAGGACGGCCGCGCGCTTGCCTTGTACGCCGCAATGAAGCGGTCATAGTACGGCGCCGTTCCAGGATTGAACATCAGGGTCACCCGCGACAGGCCGGGCTTCACGTCGCTGAGCAGGCTGATCCATTTGCCGATGATCTCCGGCTCGATGAATGAAAAGCCCGTGATGTTGCCTCCGGGGCGCGTGAGGCTGGAAATGAAACCCTGGCCGACCGGATCGTTTACGACAACGAAGACAATCGGAGTCGCGGTGATCGCCGGCTTCAGCGAGGCGACGACCGGCGTGGAATTTGCGACAATCACATCCGGCGGCGCTGCGGCAAGCTCGGCGACATGCTTTTTGATCGTGTCCAGGTTGCTTCCGGCGAACCGGTATTCGATGTGAATGTTGCGTCCGTCGTACCACTCCAGGTCGCGCATGCCGAGCCGGAACGCCTTGAGGCGCGCGTTAGCCTCCGGATCCTGTTCGCTCAGGCCGACGATGACGCTGATCCTGCGCGCCTTGCCCGGCTGCGCACGGGCGACGAGCGGTCCTGCGGCGATGGACGCGGCAAAGACCCGGATGAAGTCGCGACGTCGCATGCCGCCCCCGACGCTTTTCAGGCGATCATCGTACCGTTTCAGACGGCATGCGTGGAGGGGGTATTTCGTGCCGGTCATCTCCATGCGCGGCCTCGAAAAAACCGCAACGGCTATCGCGCCTGAATGTCCAATTTGGCCAGAACAATGCCGTCTCTCTGCTACGCTCCCGCCTTTGTCCCGTCACAGCCTGATGTCCTGCTCTGCACATTCAGCCAAAAGTCGGCTGCCTCTTTGAATGGTTGCAGTCGGATGCCAGCGGATCCCTCTCTCAATCCGGCCTCTCAGCCGGGAAGGCCCACGTTCGGGACAAGCGCCTTTGCGCGCTCGCCGGAGGAATCAACCGCCTACGTCGATGCCACGGCAGAGGAAACCTGCCCGGCGCCGGAACCGGACAACACGGCAAAGCGCTCCGCCGATGCGACCGCGGCGAGTCCCGAAGTGATGGACCAGCTCAAGGCGCTGGCGCAGAACGTCACCCGAAGCCAGCGCGCCCTGCCCGAGCGGCGCAGCATGAGTGACGACACGAACGTTGGCGCTCGCGGCGCGGCGCCGGCAGCCGAGCCGTCCATCCGCGTGCTGCCGCGGCCCGCCGGCTTCCAGGACACGCTGGCCGGCGACCGCGCATCGTCATTCGGCAGGCGAGCCCGCACGTTCGCCGGGATTGCGGCGGCGGCGCTGATCGGCGCCGGCGGCACCCTGGCCTGGAAGGCACACGTCAAACCTGGCGATGTCGCCATCCCCGCGCGCCCGCCGGCCCCCGCCGCACCTGCCATATCGCCCGACCTCGTCAAGCAGCTCGACGCGTTGGCACAGGACATCGGCTCCGTGCGGCGCGGCATAGATGAACTTTCCGCCAAGCGGGGGCAGCTTGCCGCCCTGCAGCAGCAGCTCGAGCAGCTCAAGGCCACGCAGCAGCAGCTTGCTGCCAAGCAGGATCAGGTCGGCCAGTCCCTCGCCAAACTCCAGGCCCTCGAGCAGGCGCGGCAAAGAGCTCCGGCTCCCGTAGCGCGGGCTACGCCCGTTCCGCGACCTTCCACGCCGCCACCGACACCTGTCGAACCGGCACCACCACCGCCACTCCCGCCCCGCACTGCGTCGCATCCGGTGCCACCGCTGCCGATACCGCCGTAAGGTATTCGCATCTAGCCGGGCCGGACTGCGTGACATTTTGACGGGTATTTCCAGCTCATAGTCGTTGACCGGCGCCGGCGATAAAAATTACGCTGACCAAATCAATTTCCTGCATCGAACAAAGGGGTGACAAATGCGAGCGTTGCTGGCCGCGGGCGTTCTGATGATTGTGACAGGCGTACCTTCTGCCCAATCGTCCCCGGCATCGAATCCCTACAACGCCCTGGCCAATGAGCCCGGACTGATCGAGCGCGTTCATGGCTGCCACCGGGCCTGCGTGCTGGGAGGAGCCGGCTGGCACTACCATGCCGGTCCGGCCTGCCTGCGGGTGGCTTGCGGCCCTTCCCCCGGAGGTCCATGGGTCTGGACCTGCCGGGCGGGACGCTGCGGCTGGTGGCATCCGCGTTACCGACGCTGGCACTGAGCACACCTTGCGCGGGTAAACCTTGAAGGCGGGCCCGCCGAGGGCCTGCCTTTTCAGTCCGGTGCGGTCAGGCCGCCGGTCCCGTCATTCGCATGTAGCTTTCGAATTTCTCGCGCAGCGCCCTTGGCAGCTCCACCGACTGGTGCGTCTCCAGCGACGTCATCGCGGTGACTAGGCGCGCGCGCAATCTCTCGATGCCGTTCACGTGTCCCGCAATGACGACGCTCAACGACGAGCGGCCCACCCGCGTCAGCAGCAGCGTCAGATCCAGCCGCTCGCCCATGCGGCTCGGCAGTTTGAAGTCGGTTTCGATGTGAACGTAGGGAAATCCGTGCCGATCGCCCAGGATCAGGCTTGCGTAGTTGACGCCGAGCTGCTCGGTGTACCAGTCCTCGACCAGACCGTTGAACATGTCGAAGTAGTGCGGAAAGTAGACAATGCCGGCCGGATCGCAGTGGGAAAACCGGATCGGTACCGTGCGCGTGAACGCGCCGGGCGGCGGGAAGAAGCGGTCTTCTTTCAATCCACTCACCTGACGATCGGCCTCCGCAAATATTGCCCCTTTGCCGGGCCAATGACATTGCCATTGTCATAAATGAGCGCGCCACGCAGGAACGTGCTTTTCACCCGGCCGGTGAGCGCAACGCCCTCGAAAGGCGAATAGCCCTGCTTGGACTCCGATTCCGAGGCGCGCACGACGAAACTTTCGTGCGGGTCGACGAGCGCGATGTCGGCATCGTAGCCGGGCGCGATATCGCCCTTCGTCTTGAGGCCGAAGCGCTGCGCCGGCTTCCAGCTCAGAAGTTCGGCCATGTGGTTGTACGACATGCCGCGCCGGCTACCCTCGCTGATCACGCCCGATAGCAGATATTCGGTGCCGCCGAAGCCTGACTTGGCGAGCCAGATATTGTCGGGGTCGTCCTTCGACCACTTCTGCTCGGCGGAGCAGCAGGCATGGTCGCTGACGATCCAGTCGATCCTGCGCTCGAGCACGGCCTGCCAGAGCGCCTCCACGTCCTCGCGCGGACGGATCGGCGGATTGACCTTGGCATGCACCGCGCACTTGCAGTCGGTGTCAAGCAGGAGGTGACCGACCGTCACCTCGCGCCGGAACGCAATGTGCGGGAAGACCTGCTGCATGGTCCAGGCCGCATCGACAGCCTTGCGCGAGCTCAAGTGCAGCAGGTTCACGTTGAGGCAGTTCGTTTCGTTCGCCAGATACGATGCAATCCAGATGGCAAGCCCCTCCGAGTGCGGCGGGCGCGCCGCGCTGTAGGCATGCAGCCCCTGCAGCTTGCCTTCGCGCTCCACGAGCTTGGTATAGGCATTGAGAATTTCGGCGAGCTCGCAATGCAGACTGACGCTGATGTAGGGCGACAGCTCCGGAAATTTCTGCATCAGGCGCTGCGCGGAACGCATGATGAACTCGAAATGCGCTATGTCATAGCGGTCGTCCGGCCCGATCATCAGGAATTCGTTCTGCTGCGCAGAGCGTCCGTGCAGGCCATAGCCGCCGTAGAACATGAAAATCTTGAACGAGGTCACGCCGTGGTCGGTGACAAGATGTTCCATCTCGTCGATATGCGCGGATTCGATGGGCGCGATGTGGAATCCGTAGTCGACCCAGAACCTGTCCTTCGCCTGCCTGAACACCTCGGCCATGAATTCGCGGTAAGGCCCGCCGCGATTGAGATAATAGTGTCCGGTGCGCACGTAGTTCAGGCTCGAGGTGACGCCGCCCATGGCGGCCGCCTTGCTTTCGGAAACCGCATCCTCGGCGAGCGGCGCGTAGATGCCGATATGCATGTGCGCATCCACGCAGCCGGGGAACGCCAGGCGGTTCTTGGCATCGAAGACCTGTTTTGCCTCCCCCGCCTGGATATCGGGCGCAAGCAGCGCGACTTTTCCGTCCCTGATCGCGATGTCGAGACAATCGACCGAAGTCCGGTTCGGGCGGACCACGCGGGCGTTCTTGATGACGGTATCGTACTGCTTATCCATGCGAGACATTCCCTGAATTTACGTGCTGGCTAGTTAGGTGTTGCGCCCGACGCTTTCACGACCGGCGCCCAGCGCGCGATATCCTCGCGCACGAAAGCTGCGAATTCTCCGGGTGAACTGCCGACGCTGACGGCGCCCTCCCTCTTGAGCTGCTCGCGCAGCCTCGGCTCGGCGAGGGCGGCGACGATCGCTGCTTGAAGTTTCGCGGTGATCGCATCGGGAAGCTTTGCCGGAGCGAAAACGCCAAACCAGGCAGTCGACTCAAAACCCGGCACCGCTTCCCCGATCGCCGGCAGATCCGGAAACGCCGGCTGGCGTGCCTCGCTGGTCACGCCGTAGGCACGCAGCTTGCCTGCGCGCACCTGCTCGGCACCGGTCACCATGCTGATGAACATCAGGTCGATCTGTCCGCCGAGCAGATCTGTGAGTGCCGGCGCCGTTCCCTTGTACGGCACGTTGAGGAGGTCGATGCCCGTCATCAGCTTGAACTTCTCGCCGGCAAGATGCAGCGAGGAGCCGATGCCGCCGATCCCGATGGTCAGCTTGTGCGGCTGCGCGCGCGCCAGCGCAATCAGCGCCTTGAGATCTTTTGCCGCCAAGTCGGGGCGCCCGACCAGCAGGCTCGGCACCCGGGCGATCATTGTGATCGGCGTGAAATCGGCGACCGGATCGTAGGGCAACGATGGATAAAGGCTGGCGTTGATGGTGTGGCTGCTGAAGCTCACCAGCAGCGTGTAGCCGTCGGGGGCGGATTTTGCGACCGCGGCCGCGGCGAGATTTCCGCCGGCGCCGGGCCGGTTCTCGACCACGACCGGCTGCTTGAGCGCAGCCGCCATCGGCTCCGCGATCGCGCGCGCCATCGTGTCCGTGGTGCCGCCGGCCGTAGCTCCCACCAGAATCTTGATCGGCCGTGCCGGATAATCCTCGGCGCGCGCCGCGTGCAGCGACAGCAAAGCGATCGCGGCGCAAAGTTGGGCAAATAGGCGCATCGTCACTGGCCACCGCCTTTCTTGCCGTCCTCATACCGCCTGCCGAGCGCGATCATGGCCGGCGTCCCGATCACCTCGTTGAGGCCGGTGAAGTCGTACATGCGGTTCTGGAACGGTTCGGTGGTGCCATTGGCGGCGAGCGATGCGTAGAACTCGCCCGCCGCGTGCGCCACCGCGCGGACGATGCCGCCCGGGAAAATCACCAGTGAAAAGCCGAGCGCCTCGAGATCCGCCGCCTTGAGCACCGGCGTCTTGCCACCCTCGACCATGTTGGCCATCAGCGGCACGCCCTTGAGCGCCGTCGGAATCCGCTGGAGCTCCTCGCGCGTTTTCGGCGCCTCAACGAACAGGATATCGGCGCCAGCGTCGCGATAGAAAGCGGCACGCGTCATCGCCTTTTCAAAACCCTCGACCGCGACCGCGTCGGTGCGCGCGATCACCAGCGTCTCGCGCGAATGCCGCGCATCGAGCGCGGCCCTGATCTTGCCGACCATCTCCTGAACCGGGATCAGCGCCTTGTCATCAAGATGGCCGCAGCGCTTGGGAAACGCCTGATCCTCGATCTGGATCGCGTTTGCACCGGCGCGCTCGAACAGGCGCACCGTGCGTGCAACGTTGAGTGCATTGCCGTAGCCGGTGTCGGCATCGACGATCAGGTGGCAACCGACGCGGTCGCGGATCAACGCAACCGTGTCGGAGACTTCACTCATCGACACCAGACCGATATCGGGGCGCCCCAGCCGCGTATAGGCGATGGCCGCACCGGAGACATAGACCGCGGAAAATCCCGCGCGTTCGGCAAGATGTGCGGTCAGGGCGTCGTAGACGCCCGGCGCGATCAGGATCGGCGGAGCGGCAAGACGTGAGCCTAGGGTCGTATCGGTCATGCGTCACATTCCAAGGTAGGCGCGCTTGAGTTCGGGATCCGCGCCGATGTCCTCCGCCCGGCCGGACATCACGAATTTTCCTTCGGCCAGGATATAGGCACGGTTGGCAAGCTCGAGGCTCTGCACGACATTTTGCTCCACCAGCAGGATGGAAACGCCGTCGCCGTTAATGCGCCGGATCAGCGCGAACAGCTCCTCGACCAGAATAGGCGACAAGCCGAGCGAAGGCTCGTCCATGATCATCAGCCTCGGTTCCGCCATCAGCCCGCGCCCGATCGCCAGCATCTGCTGTTCGCCGCCGGAAAGCGTGCCGGCCCGCTGTGCGCGCCGTTCGTAGAGGCGAGGAAAAATCGAAAATACGCGCTCGCGGTTCCGCCCGCGATTGCGTGCACCACGGCGATAGCTGCCGAGATCGAGATTCTCGCCGACCGAGAGATTAGGGAAAACGCGCCGGCCCTCCGGCACGTGGATGAGGCCGCGCGCAACGATCGCCTGCGGCCTTTCGTGTGACAGATCGTGACCTTCGAAACTGATCGATCCGCCGCGCGCGCGCAGGACCCCGGAGAGCGTGCGATTGAGGGTCGACTTGCCGACGCCGTTCGAGCCAAGTACGGCGACGATCTCGCCCTGCGCAATCCGAAGATCGATCCCGCGCAGGACCTCGGTTTCGCCGTAGCCGGCGCGCAGATCGCGCACATCGAGCAGGGCTTCAGTGCTCACGCGAGGCTCCCCATTTCGCCGCTGCGCCGTGACCAAGATAGGCCTCGACCACCTGCGGGTCGCGTGCGATTTCCGCGGGCGCGCCATGCGCGATCACCCGCCCCTCGTTGAGTACATAGATGGTCTCGGCAAGCGACATCACCGCCTGCATCACGTGCTCGATCATCAGGATGGTGATACCGCGCCGGCACAGGTTGCGAACGAGCGGAACGATGTCGCGGATTTCCGCCGGGTTGAGCCCCGCCAGCACCTCGTCGAGCAGCAGCACTTTCGGCTCGGTAGCAAGGGCGCGCGCAAGCTCCAGCCGCTTGCGCGCGGCAACCGTCAGGGTATCCGCCGGCCGATCGAGCAGGTCGGCAAGTCCGACCTCGCGGCCGACCGCGTCGGCAACGGCGAGAGCTGCGGCGCGCGTGCGATGATGAAGATGTGCGCCGACCAGGATGTTCTCGCGCACCGTAAGCCCGGCAAATGGCTGCACGATCTGGAAAGTGCGCGCGATGCCGAGCCGCGCCAGTTCGTGCGGTGGCCTGCCGGTCACGTCCTGCCCGGCGTAGCGGACGCTGCCTTCGCGGGCACGCACAAAACCGGAGATGATCGAGAACAAAGTGGTCTTGCCCGCCCCGTTGGGGCCAATGAGAGCGGTGACGCGATGCGGCTGTGCGGCAAGCGAAGCCGCGTCGACGGCCTTGAGCCCGCCGAACCAGCAGGACACGCGGTCGACCGCGAGCAGCGCGTCAGGCATAAGATCACCCAAGGTGCGCCTCCCGGACCGACCTCACTCGCGCGAAAAACTTCCGCGCATCGGCGATTCCGCCGATCAGCCCTCGCGGCATGACCCAGATCACGATCACGAGCACGGCCCCGTAGATGATGAGATCGAGGCCGGGCGCATCGCCGACTATCAGCCGTGTCACCTCGCCGAGCGACTTGACGACCAGCGCCCCGGCCAAGGGCCCGAAGACGGTTCCAACGCCGCCAATAATGGCGGTGAGCAGCGCCTCGACCGAAATCCACGTGCCGTAGGCAATGCCGGAGTCGATGAACAGGAAATATTGCGCGTAGAAACAGCCCGCGGCGGCTGTGATCGCGCCGGAGATGGCCATTGCCGCAGTTTTAACCGTGCGGGCGTCGACGCCGAGCGCAGAGGCCGCATCCTCGTTCTCGCGCACCGCCATCAGCCATGTGCCGAAACGCGATCGCTCGACCAGTTCCGCGACCATGAGCGAGATGCCGACCAGCGCGAGAATGACCCAGTAGAATGCGGCGCGGCTCTGAAATTGAAACGTGCCCGCGCCGAGCTCGAGCTTGATCAACGTGCCGACGCCCGCCCCGGTGATTGGCGCAACGCTGGCGACGATCCGCAGCACCTCCGCGAAAGCGAGCGTGACGAGAGCAAAATACGAGCCACGCAGGCCGGAGCGGAACGTCAGCGCTCCGATCGCGGCACCCAGCGCCGCACCGGCGGCGATACCGATCACGAAGCCGGGCCACGCATTGACGCCGTAGCGCACCTGCAGAATAGCGGTGACGTAGGCGCCGGTTCCGAAAAACGCCGCGTGCCCGAACGAATACTGGCCGCCATAGCCGCCGAGGATGTTCCAGCCCTGCCCCGCGAGCGCGATCATCAGCGTCACGACAAGAAAATTAAGCGCGGCATTCGAGTGCACGACAAGCGGCACCGCCGCGAGCACCGCGATGACGGCAACGCTCGGGCCAAGCGGCCTCATGCGCGCGCTCCGAACAGACCGGTCGGACGCAGCAGCAGAACGGCAATGAAGATCAGGAAAATCCCGATCTGGCCGAGCGACTCGCCCAGAAAGAGTCCGCACAGGCTCTCGACAACGCCAATGAAAAGCGCGCCGATGAGCGCGCCCGGCACCGAGCCCATGCCGCCGAGCACGACGATGGTGAACGCAACCAGCACGAAGGCGTTGCCCACGCCCGGGTTGACGTAATAGGTCGGGATCAGCAGGCACGCGGCAATCGCGACACAGGCCGTGCCGAAGCCGAACGTCATCGCGTAGACGTGCCCGACATCGATGCCGGCAAGTTCCGCGCCAAGCTTCTCCCTGGCGACCGCACGGATCGCGCGGCCGATATCGGTGAACGTCATCAGCAGCCAGAGGCCCAGTGCGACAACGAACACTGCGACAAGACCGACGACGCGCGGCACCGCCAGGTACGTGAAGCCGATATTGAAGGTCTGGAATGCGTAAGGGACGTCAATGGTGCGGGTGTCGGCGCGGAAGCTGTAGAGCAAGCTGTTCTCGATGATCACGGCGACGCCGAGAGTGACCAGCAGCATGTTGCGGTCGTCGCCGTGCGAGGCCGGACCGATGACAAAGCGCTGCAACGCGTAGCCGAGCACGAAAAAGACCGGCGCCAGCAGAAACAGCGCCATATACGGGTCGAGCCCGAGCAAACGGAAGGCAAAGAACGCCGCGAACAGTGCCGCGCTCAACATCGCACCGTGCGCAAAATTGATGATGTGCAGCACGCCATAGATCAGCGTCAGCCCGAGCGCCACGAGGGCATAGATCGCGCCCATCAACAGCCCGTTGAGAATCGCGGGAATGAGAATGGCAGCCGACAACATGACGATCCCGCTGGACGGGCCGAGGGCGGCGCCGGCGGGCGGCGCCCTCGGACGTGGCCGCTAGGCGGGGATCGGGAACACCGCCTTCGCGTTCGCGAAGGCCGGCGGCAGGATCACCTTGATGTCGTTGTCGAGTACCTGCGTGTTGACGGGTGCTGCGCCCTCGTTCTGTCCGTTGACGAACTTCGTCGGACCGTAAGGCATCACGTGACCGGAGAAAGTCGAACTCGCCAGAGCCGCGGTGAGCTTGGCGCGATCGGCGGACGCCGCGCGCTGCAGCGCATCGGCCACGAGATAGATGCAGCTGTAGTTCATGTAGACTTCGTAGGTATAGAACTGCCCTTTGTCCTCGACCTTCTTTTTCAGTGCGAGCGCCTTCGGGTTGCGCGGGTCGAACCAGTGATTGCAATCCATGATGTACTTGGCCGCATCCGGAAATTCCTTGACGAACTTGTAGGAAGAGGCCGCCCCGCCAAGCACCGAGTAGATGCCCTTCGGCTTCACCTGCTGCTGGCGCATCGTACGGGCGAGCAGCACGTACTCGTTGTAGTAGTTCGCCGGAATGACAAGATCCGGATTCTGCGCCTTCATCTTGAGCACAACGTTGTTGAAGTCGCGCGTCGGCGTCGGATGCGGGATCGTTTCCAGGATCTGGAACCCGTGCTGCGGCAACTGCGCATTGAGCAGCTTGGCGAGCCCCGAACCGAACAGTGAGTCCTCGTGCACGATCATCACCGTCTTTGCCGGCTTTCCTGCCGCTTCGTTGATGGCGGCGAGATTGGCCAACGCGGTCTTCGAGATGACACCGAAGCCGGGGCCGAACCGGAAGGTATTCTTCAGGCCGCGCGTTACGATGCCGTCGGCGACGCCGACGTCGACCACGTAGGGCAGTTCATAGCGCGCCGCCGCCTGCGTCGTTGCAAGGCAGATGTTGCTGGCATAACCGCCGACGATGCAGGCAACGCCGGCCGAATTCATCTTTTCCACCTCGGCAGTGCCGCCTTCCGGGGTCGACTGCGCGTCACCGAGCACAGGCTCGATCTTGCCCAGGCCCTTGATGCCGCCCGCGGCGTTGATCTCCTCGATCGCAAGCGTCGCACCGAGCCGGCCCTGCTGTCCGGAATAGGACAAGGCGCCAGTGACCGGATGCAGCACGCCGAGTTTCACGGGCGCGCCCTGCGCCCGTGAAACGGCCGGCATCGCAAGCGTTCCGCTTGCTGCGGCGGCAACGCCGAACGCGCTGCTCGCCAGGAATCTACGGCGACTGACTGACTTCGACATGATGGCTCCTCCGTGTTTCATCGCCGTGGCGCGAGATCCATCGGCTTTGTCCTGTGGCCTGAAAGTTTCGTAATTGCTGACGTCGGACGCCTGATCGCTTTTGTGGCGGTCTTGCCGACTACCGGCGCCCAGCCCCGGGCCTCGTTCACGCCCGAGCGCATGAGATCGAACTCGAAGCTGTAACGGTCGGGCCGGTAAAGCGCGTGCAGATGCTCGACGCCGCGGCCGGCCTGATCGTAGACGGTACGGACAAGTTCGATCAGTGGCGAACCGGTGTGCAGGCCCAGCGCCTTGGCAACCTGCGGCGTGGCCAGGCCGGCACTGATGCGCTGGCGCGCGCGCTCGACCTTCACGCCGGCGCGCTCAAGCAGTTCGAGGAGCGGACGGCGGGCAAGCTCCTCCTTGGTGAAGGTCACAGAGATACTCTCGGGAACGTGCGCAACAAGGTAAGAAAACGGCAGGCCGTCTATCGAACGCACGCGCACCGAGCGCTGCAGAAGCTGGTCCGGCTCCGCGCCAAGCGCCTCCGCCACCGCACCCTGCGCCGGCACATAATCGAAGGAGAGAAGCTTGACCGCGGTGCGTCGTCCCATGTCGGCGAGGTTCGCGAGCACGCCGGAGATGTCCGCGGTCATCGGCGCCGGCGACGGGCGATAGATGACGCGTGTGCCGGTGCTGGGCCGGCGCTCGATCAGCCGTTCGCGCGCGAGCTCTCCGAGCGCACGCCGGACCGTCACCCGCGAGACGCCGTGATAGCGCGCAAGCTCGTTTTCATTGGGAAGCTTGGCGCCGAAACCGACCGTCCCGCTCAGGATGCGGTCACGCAAAACGAGATAGACCCGTTTTGCCTTCGCCTCACCGAGCCAATGGCGCAACGCTGCTCCCCTCTACCCAACGCCGACCGAGCTTTACTTGGTATTTTTTAGCATACAATAATACGAAGTCTCGACAAGCCCACAACGGTGCGGCACAGCAGCCGGTACACCATGAGCGAGCCCAGGACCCTCTTCGACAAATTGTGGTCGGCGCACGAAATCGCGCGCCGCGAGGACGGCGCCGCCCTGCTCTGGGTCGACCGGCATTACGTGCACGAAGGCTCGTTTCACGCCTTTTCCCAGA
>Ga0070741_10006719_pt1 | contig 24456 bp, 28 predicted proteins | sample Coa_R1_4_FD_66440 | JGI IMG/M metagenome (GOLD analysis project Ga0070741, IMG submission 66440) | Surface soil microbial communities from Centralia Pennsylvania, which are recovering from an underground coalmine fire - Coalmine... | ecosystem: Environmental > Terrestrial > Soil > Unclassified ...
GGCTGCTGCCCGCCGATGGCCGCGACGTTCACGATCGCGCCCTGGTTCTCGATCAAGTGTGGGAGGCAGAGGCGTGTCGTGCGGATCATCGAGAACAGCTTCAACTCCAGGTCGGCCTGCCAGTCGGCGTCGGTGATGCTCGCGAACGGCCCGGCCGCGCTGCCCCCGGCGTTGTTCACCAGACCGTGGATCGTCCCGAAGCGGTCCAGCGCCGCCTGGACGAAGCGCTCGACCCCTTCCGCGGTGCCGACGTCTGCGGGTACCGCGAGCGCGTCGCAGTCGTACTCCTCGCGGAGCGTTCGCGCCGTGGCCTCCAGCCGCTCCACGCCGCGGGCGCAGATTGCCACGCGCGCGCCTTCCGCGGCGAGGCGCAGGGCCGTCCCCTGGCCGATCCCGCTGCTGCCGCCGGTGATCAGGATCACCTTATCCTTCAGGCCCAGGTCCATCCACTCTCTCCTTGCCTGGCATCGATCGCGGCCAGCCGCCGGGCTCCCTGAGCATGGCGGCTAGCCCTGCCCGGTCCGCGTCGCACGCCAGGTGCTCGTACTTCAGACGGCGGCTGACCTCACGACGGCCGCTGCGCCTCGCGAGCGACCTGGTCCTTGGACACGTTCAGCCGCACGACGTCCGGGCCGGTGTCTGCGATCCAGCGAGCGGGAATGACCACGTCGTGGGTCAGGATGAACCCCTCGCGGACCACGAAGCCCTCCAGATGCTGGGTCTGAGCGTCGAACAGCACGCGGTCGACCACGCCGATCTTCCCGTCGGTACACTCTACGTCCGTGCCCTCGGTGATGGCGACCTCGTGCTCGCCGATACTCAAGCGCTCCGTCGTCGGCGCCGCCGGCTGGCCGAAGTAAGGAGGCCAGAGGACGACGCTCTCGAAATACTCCGGCGGCGGCACCCACCCTTCGCGGGGCTGCGCCCACTCCACCTCGACGAAGTCCGGCAGCCCGTCCACCTCGTCCGGGGTGAGCCGCAGGTGGACGCCTGCCTCATCAGTGCGCTCGACGGCATCGAGCGGCACGACGATGTCGCGAGAGAGCCACGTCCCCTTGTGAATGACGATGTGGGTAACCTGGTGGGCGTCGGGGTCGATCACCACGCGGTCCACCTTGCCCACGTGCGTGCCGTCGGCGCAGTACACGGGCGCCTGGATGTCTACTTGCATTGTCTGCCTCCGCCCCGGCAATCGGCGCGCTCGTCGCCGTCGGGCCGCGGCCATATGCGGACCGAAAGTATGGCCAGGGCACCGTTCAGACTGTACACTACGTGCGGGGCGAGGCACCCCTCGGGGCGCGACGCGCGGAGCGGGTCCCAGCGGGCGGGAACGCGCTGCGACCTCGCGCGAGCGTTGCTGCGGCATAGCGTTAGGATCGTACCGGCTCATGGGTAACCTATCTGGCCACGAACCCGACGTGTCCCTCACGCTGCGGGCCGGCGAGCTCGCCATGACGGGCGAGCCGGCCGTGTCCGTCGAGCATGCCTATACGCGCTACGTGGTGCCCATCTACCGCTTCCTCTATAGTCGGTTGGGCAACCAGGAAGAAGCGGAAGACCTCACGTCCGAGGTGTTCCTCAAGGCCGTGCGCCAGCTCGAGCCCACCCGCGACGACGCCAGCGTCCAGGCCTGGCTGTACCAGGTCGCGCGTACTACTCTTGCGGACTACTGGCGCCGGCGCAACCGAACCCCCGAGGCACCGCTGGGCTACCTGGACGTGCCGGAGGCGAGTGGTGCGGCCGCCGCCCCGGATCAGTTCGCCACCCAGTTAGCGCTCTGGCTGCTCGACCAGTTGTCGGACCGCTACCGGGAGGTGTTGACCCTGCGCTTCCTGAAGGGCTACTCGATCAAGGAGACTGCCCGCGAGATGGGCATCACGGAGAACCACGCAAAGGTGCTGCAGTTCCGCGCCGTGCAGAAGGCCGCGGCCCTTGGACAAGAGCATGTCGAACGAAGAGGCTGAGGTCTCGAGCGCGGCGGCCGAGAGGCTGAACGCGGCGATCGACCGGCTGCTGGCCGAGCGACGCCCGCCCGACCCGACAGCGGGCACGGACGAGGCGGAGCTGTGGCAGGTGGCGGCGCTGCTCAAGCAGGCGCGGCCCGATCTCGCCGCGCCGCGGCCGGCGTACCTCGCCGCGCTGGGACAGCGGCTCCGCGCGGCCGGCGACCCGAGCCGGGGGCGGGTGTCGCGCCGCCAGGCCCTATCGACCGGCGCCACCGCCCTCGCCGCCGGCGCGGCAGGCTTCGCCATCGGGCGGCTGACTGAGCCGGCCAGCACCTCGTCCTCGACCAGCCCGCCCGCGCGGCTCCCCTCGCGCGAGCTTACCCTGCGCCAGGGCGAGTGGGTCCCCGTCGCTCACGTGAGCGACGTGCCCCCCGGCGCCGTGGTGCCCTTCGCGGCGGGCGCCGTGCTCGGCCACCTGGTGAACCGCGAGGGACACCTGGTCGCCCTGTCGGCGATCTGCACCCACATGGGCTGCGTGCTGCGGTGGAACGACGACACCCAGTTGTTCAACTGCCCGTGCCACAATGCCGACTTCAACAGCGAGGGCGTCATCCAGCCGACGCCGGACTACCCCTGGACGCCGCCCCCGCTGCCGGTCCTTCAGGTCAAGGTGGAGGACGACCAGGTGTGGGTGCTGGGTACCGGCGACCCGCCGCCGATCCTGCGCCACCACGACCACCCGCCGGCCTAGGCGCGCGATTCTGACTTCCGTGCATAAATCGCCAGATGGCGTCCAGACGCCGTTCCTGCGTGCGGTTGGCTGAGCGGCCGCCGCTGGCGCCTCGGCGCCGCTGCGGCCATCCCGGCGGACTCCCTCCTGGCAGCCAGGAGTTATGCCCGGATCTCAGGGCGGTAGCCTGCTGGCTGGCGAAGCAGTACACTCCCGACTGCGTCCGTCACGGCGCATGGGAGCGAGCCAGATGCGGAAAGAGATCTTGCTCGAGGACGAGCGCGGCCGGGGCTTCGCCGCGGTGGTGCGCGGCGGGCCGTACCTGTTCGTCGCCGGCTCGGACGGCCATCGCGACCCGGCGACCGAGCAGATCGTGCCGGCGCTGGCCGGCCAGGCCGAGGCGCAGTGCCGCAACTCCTACGGGCGCGTGCGGCGACGGCTCGAGCAGTGCGGCTACGGCGGCGACCGCGCGGTCCAGATCCAGAACTACACCAGCGGCCAGGAGTGGCGGCTGGCGCGGATGGGCCTCTGGCCCGAGTACTTCGGCACGACCGAGCATGGCCTGGCGGTCAGCTTCGGCGCCCAGGCCAAGATGTCGGGCATCAATATGATCACCACGGTGGTCCTGGCGCTGGCGCCGGAGGTCGAGCGAGTGGCCGTGGTGCCCCAGCCCGAGCCGGGGCGCGCGGCGCGGGTCGTGCGCGCAGGCCCGTTCGTCTACGTCATCGGCGTGCGCGGCTACGGCCGCAACCCGCTGACCGGCGAGCAGCCGCCCGAGGAGACACCCGAAGCGTTCGGCGCCCAGCTCCGCTGCTGCTACGACAGCCTGCGGGCGCATCTACAGAAGGCCGGCGCCGACGTCGGGGACTTCGTGCGCGTCGACGCCTGCCTGCGCGACGTGAACCGCGTCGGCGACTACCAGGCCTTCTGCCGCGACTACTGCGGCGGCACGGTTCCCTTCGCCGGCCACGCCGTCGGCGTGCCGCTGGGGGCGCGCGGCGAGCAGGAGATCGGCGGGATCGCTGCCGCGCCGGGCGTGCCGCGCGAGGTGGCCTGGCTCGACGAGCGACAGGAGCGGGCACAGGCCGTGCGCGCGGGGGGACTGATCTTCGTCTCCGGCTGCCTCGGCGCACGCGACGCGGCCGACAGGCGCTGGCTGCCCGAGCTGGCGAGCGACAAGGCTGGCCAGGCGCGGCAGGCGCTGCGCCGCCTGGAGGCGGGACTCGGCCGCTTCGGCGCCGGATTGGAGAGCGTGCTGCGCCTCGACATCTTCCTGCGCGACATCTACTTCGAGGACGAGCTCGCCCGCCTCGCCCGCGAGGTCTTCGGTCCCGCGACGCCGGCGATGAGCTTCGTCGGTGCCGAGCTGCCCGGCTACGGCGAAGTCGAGCTAAGCGCCATCGCCGCCGACCCCGCGACTGATGACCTCACGAGGCCGGAATGACGCCAAGCTGGGCCATGAGGTAGAGACCATCCGAGCTGACCCAGTACTCGACGAGCTTCCCAGCCTCGACGCGCAAGAGGTCGTTCCCACCAAAGCTGATCGGCGTGCCGGCCGGCGCCGTGGCACCCGGGATGCCGCCCCGGTAGGTGCCTCGTCCCGTCCAGCGAGCCGCCATCATCGCGCCATCGACGATTGGGCCCACCTCTACCGTGAACCTCAGGTCCGCAAATGGCCCCCGCCCCATGCCGACCAGCTTGGCCAGCCCCGTCGGACCGCGAAACTCTGCCGGATCGAGGGGGCCGGCAGCCCCAACCTGGTGGATGACGAAACCGGGCGCAATGATCTCCTGGGCCAGCGCAAGATTTCCGTTCCACACTTCCAGCCACTGACTGTAGAGCTGCTTGGTCGTCACGCTCGCCATTCGGCCTCCTCGTCCATCGCTGCGACGCGCCGGGGGCGGGACTATATTGTCAGTTGCAGCCGGCGCTCCAAGGTCCGTCGATACCCCGGCAGAGAGCATGCCGGACGCTCCGCAGGGTAGACGACCGTGACCCTCGAGGACTACCATGACGAGCCGGGCGGCTCGCAGTAAGGCACGGTCGGCGGTGAAGGAGGGGCGGATGACGGCGACCGCGCTGTGGCAGCACTCGGCGAGCGAGCTACTGGAGGGCTACGCACGGCGGCAGTTCTCGCCCGCCGAGGTGCTGGACGAGCTGTACGCCCGCATCGAGCAGCTCAACCCGCGGCTGCGCGCCTACCTGGCGCTGAACGCCGACGACGCCCGCCGCGCCGCTCAGGCGGCCGAGGCCCGCTGGCGGGCGCCGGGCGAGAAGCCGCTCCTCTGCGGCGTGCCGGTGGCCGTGAAGGACACCATCGAGCTGCGCGGCCTGCCGACCACCTACGGCTCGCTCGCCTTCCGTGACAACTACCAGGACGACGCCGAGATCGTTCGCCGCCTGCGGCAGGCCGGCGCCGTGCTCGTCGGCAAGACCAACACGCCCGAGTTCGCCCTGGGCACCTTCGTGCTGAACCGCCTGGGCGAGCCGGGCACGAATCCCTGGCACCTCGACCACACCTGCGGCGGCTCCAGCGGCGGCTCGGGCGCGGCCGTCGCGGCCGGGCTGGTGCCGCTGGCGCTCGGCACCGATTCGGCCGGCTCGATCCGCGTTCCGGCCGCCTACAACGGCGTATTCGGCCTCAAGCCCACCTACCAGCGCATCCCCACCGTCCAGGCCTGGCGAGCCGCCCCCGGCCGCTCGCACAACGGTCCGCTCAGCCGCACCGTGCGCGACAGCGCGCTCCTGCTCCAGGCGCTGGCCGGGCCGCACCCGCGCGACCACAGCTCGCACATCGGGCCGGCCCCCGACTTCCTGGCGTTCTCGGCCGGCAGCGTGCGCGGCGCGCGAGTGGCCGTGAGCCACGACTTCGGCAACGTGCCGGACGTCGATCCGGAAGTGCGCGGCGCGATCGACGAGGCGGCGGCCCTGCTCGGCGACCTTGGCTGCGAGGTAGTGCCGGCCAACCCGCCGTCGCCGCCTGGTCCTGACCTACTGGAGCCGGGGGTCTGGGCCTACGCCGGCGACCACTACGCCGCGGCCGAGGCGCTGGTGCCCGGCTTCTGGGAGCGCCACGCCGACGACCTCACCGACTACGCGCGACCGATCTACGAGGCCGGGCGGCGGGCGCTGGCCTGGCAGTACCGCCGCATCCTCAGCCGCAACGCGCTGTACGCTGCGCAGATGAAGGAGTGGTTCGCCGCCTACGACTTCCTGCTGGCGCCGGTGGCCGGCCCGGCGCCGCGCAACGATATGCTGCGGCCCGGGGCACGCGGCGAGGCGCGCCCCGGCTTCCTGGTCCACTTCAACGTCGCCCAGAACCCGGCCGCGGCGGTGCCGTTCGCCTTCCACTCCAGCGGCCTGCCGCTCGCCATCCAGCTCGTGGGCCGCCACGGCGACGACGTCGGCGTCCTCCGCCTCGCCGCGGCGATCGAGGCCCAGCGCCCCTGGGCGCAGCGCTGGCCGCCGTTGGCGACGGAGCCAATCGAGGCCCGAGTGCCAGCTCCATTCGGGCTTGACCCTGATTGACGGGCCGGCAACCGAGACATACAATGGTCGCCCGGGCTGGCTTCCTGCGAGCGATAAAATGGCGCGATTTCGGAGGGCAGACGAGATGGTAGACATCGCACCCAAAGGGTTGGATCACATCGCCTACCTCACCTGGGACACCGCGGCCACCGTTGCGTTCTACGAGGACGTACTCGGCATGCCGCTCGTCAAGGCCATCGTGGAAGACAAGGTCCCTAGCGTGGGCGTCACCGATTGCCGCTTCGTGCACACCTTCTTCGATATGGGCGAGGGCCAACTGCTTGGCTTCATCGAGATCGAGGGCCTGCCGCCGGAGCAGCCGGACCGCAATATGCCCGACTGGCCGCGGCACATTGCCTTCCGCCTGGCGAGCATGGAGGCACTCGAACAGCGCCGGCGCGACCTCGTCGCCAAGGGTGTCGACGTTACCGCGATCCACAACCACGGCCCGACCTCGCACTCGATCTACCTCCATGATCCGAACGGCATCCGGCTGGAGTTCACCTACGCGCAGTACGCTGTCAGCCGCGAGTCCGCCCAGCGCGCACACGAGGTCGTCCGCGGCTTCCGCCAACCCGCGAGCTCGACCGCTCCGGCCCGCTGAGCCGGCTGGGGCGCCAGCGGGGTTTCTCGCTCTGATAGCTGTTCGCCTCGCTCATCGTGCCTGCGCACAATCGCCTGGTCGACATCTCGCCGAGGTGTGGTAGGGTAGGTATCGGCATGCGCATCTCCCGCGTGCTCACACGGTGTGTCTGCATCCTGGCCACGGGCCTGGCCGCGTGGCTGGCGGCCTGTGCGCCGGCCGCGGCGCCCCCGGCCAAGCCGGTGGCAGCCCCGGCCACCCCCGCAGCGTCCGCGACGACGACATCGCCCGGGGCCGCCGCCCCCACCAGCGCGCCCAGCCTCGCCGCGCTCTCGCCGCCGATCAAGGTGCAGTTCGGAGGCACCACCCCGAACTCCGCGGTGCTGATCGCCATGGGCGAGGGCTACTTTCGAGAGCTGGGCCTTGATGTGGACACTCAGATCCTCACGCCCACGGCGGCAGTCATCCAGGCGGTGGCTGCGAACACCGTACAGGTCGGTGCGACCGGTGTGGGTCTCGCGCTCCTGAACCTGATCGACCGGGGCCTGGACATCCAGCTCGTCTCCGGCGATCAGAGCGCCGCACCGCCGGGCACACCCGGTCCGGACTACCTGTGCTACCTGGCACGCCCCGACCTAATCGACGCGCTCCACGCCGACCCGAAGAACCTCCGGGGCCTGACCGTTGCCACCCAGGGCTACGGGACGGGCAGCATCGCGGATATCTACACGGACCGGCTGGTCAGGCAGGCTGGCCTCACGCTCCAGGATATCAACCCCAGTCCGCTCGCGATCGTCGATGTGCCGCCTGCGCTCGCGAACGGAAACATCGACCTCGGCTGGTCCGCCGAGCCGAGCACTACACGTCTGGTGGACGGCGGCATTGGGGTTCGCTACAAGTGCCTGTCCGACCTCTACCCAGGCCACCAGATCGCCTACCTCATCTACTCGTCCACGTTCGTGCGCGAGAATCCCACGGCCGCGCGGTACTTCATGCTCGGCTACCTGAAGGGCGTGCGGGCGTACACCGACGCCTGGTACGGCGGCCAGACGGACCGCAAGGCACGCCTCGCGCAGCACCTGGCCGCGGCGACCACAGTGCCCGCCGAAGTGTGGTTCAACGCCCGGCAGGCCTGGATAGATCCCAATGGCACGATCCGGTCCGACCAGATCGCCGCCGACGAGCAGCAGCTCATCGAGCTAGGCTTCTTGGCCGCGCCCGTCAACTGGCGGCCGACCCTCCACCCTGAGTACGCCGAGTGGGCCGTGGGCGTCCTCGGGAAGCGGTAGCCCGAGCACAGGAAGAGGAGACCGATGATGCCCGAGCGCAGCTTTCAGGACGCATGGGTTGTCGTGCCGCAGGTGCGAGCCCTGCGCGAGACCGTCTACGGGGTAAAGACGCACTACCTGCACGCTGGCGCGGGCGAGCCAGTGGTGCTGATCCATGGCGGTGGGCCCGGCGCTGCGGCCGAGCCCACCTGGCGCCTCACTCTGCCGGCGCTCGCCGAGCACTTCGCCGTATACGCGCCCGACCTCATGGGCGCGGGGCTCTCGGATCGGCCGCTCGTCGACTACTCGTTTCAGACGCTGGTCGAGCACGTCGCGGGCTTTGTGGACGCGCTCAACCTGGACCAGGTGCGCGTGGTCGGCAACTCGGTAGGAGCCTACCTCGCGGTGAAGTACGCACTGGACCATCCTGGTCGCGTGAGGCAGGCTGTCGCACTCAGCACTGGCACACTGGCGAACGCGGTGGGGCTGACCGACCAGGGCAAGGCGACACCGCTGCCGCACTTCGACGGCACCCCGGAGTCGGTCCGCCAATTTCTGCGCGTGATCATCAACGATCCGGCGCAGATCACGGATGAGCTGGTCGAGGTACGCCTGCGCATGGCCGCGTTGCCGGGGCACCGCGAGATGCTCGAGTCCATGCGGCAGTACCGCACGCTCCTAGCTCGGGACTCCAGCCACCAGCAGGTGTTCGACGTGCGCGCGCGGCTGCCCTTGCTGACGGTGCCCTGGTGCATGATTTGGGGCGAGCAGGACCGCACGGCGCCGCTCGACCCCATGGGCCAGGAGCTGCACGCCCTGGTGCCCGACGTGCCGTTCCACGTCGTGCCGGGCTCTGGCCACCAGGTGCAGAACGACAAGCCTGAGGAGTGCAACCGGCTCTTGCTGCAGTTCTTCGGCGCCGCCTCGCGCGAGCCAGTGAGCGCGTAGCGAGGCGACCATGGAGCCTCTTGGTCTCTCGATCTCCAGTCGCGGCGGGTTCGCGCCCCAGCAGTTCGCCGAGTACGCGCAACTGGCCGAGGAGCGTGGTTTCGCTGCCGTGTTCGCCACCGAGAACTACTCGGATGCGCTCGCGCTGGCGCAGGCGATGGCAGCCGCCACCCGCCGGATCGCGGTCGGGACAGCTATCACCAACGTCTACTTGCGCCACCCAGTCCTGGCGGCGCTCACCGCGGCCACCATCGACGAGCTATCCGGCGGCCGCTTCCTGCTCGGCCTGGGAGCAGTCAGCAGTACGTTCAACGAGGGCGTGCTCGGCCTGCGCGCGGAGCCACCGCTCCGGCGCACGCGGGAGTACGTCGCCGTCGTGCGTGCCGTGCTCTCCGGCGAGCCGATCACTTATCAAGGCGAGGTGTTCCAGGTAGCCGAGTTCCGGGCGTACCGCCGCCCGCCGCGGCCGGACCTCCCCATCTACCTGGGCGCGCTGCAGCCCCGGATGCTGGCCCTGGCCGGCGAGGTCGCCGATGGCGTGCTGCTTGCCCTGAGCACGCCCGAGCAGGCGCATACGGCGGTCGAACGAGTCCGTGCCCAGGCCGAATCCGTAGGCCGCGATCCCGCACGTCTCCGCGTGGCCTGCGTCCTGCCCAGCGCTGTGACCAACGACGTAGCAGCCGCGCGGCGCACGGCCCGTGAACTGGTAGTCGACTACGCCCGGCATCCCGCTACACGGCAGCGCTTCGCGAACGCCGGCTACGCCGACGAGATGGCGTGCATCGCTGCCGCGCTGGCGGCGGGGAACCGCTCAGCAGCACTCGCCAGCGTTGGCGACGCGATGGCCGAGGCGCTGGTGCTCCATGGTGCGCCACAGGACTGCCAGGCGCGCGTCGCGGCGTTTCGCGCTGTCGGCGTCGAGCTGCCAATCCTGTTCCCCATCCCTATCGATGGGGATTGGGACGCCTCTATCCGTGCCGCGCTGACGGCGTTCGGCTAGCGTGTAAGCGTACAGTTCCACGGAATCGGTCCGTCCCTCAGCAGAACAGGGAGGAGCGCTGGAGCGGCGATGGTAAGCGTCCGGCTACGCCTCAGCCACCGCGAACAGGCACGGCGCGTGAACTATCCTCGCGCCAGGGGAGGCGGGAGAGCAGCGGCGAAGCGGATAATAGAGAGGGCCCTAGCCGTATGGCCGGGGCTCTCTCTTCGTTGTGGACGCCGCCTTATGGCACCCATACCACCTGGCCCCACGGGGTGAGGTAGGCCGCCGGAGGGGTCCAGTAGGGCACGAAGGCCCAGGTGTTCGTCCAGGGGTTGTACTGCCACATACCAAACCTCCTTGTCGCCAGTCGCCACGGCGACTCGCCCGCCCCTCGGGGCCGACCGATTCGCCGCGGCGGATACAACCCAGATCAGACGCTGCAGCCTGCATGCCAGCACGTAGCGTGCATCTGGAACCGCGGCGCACTGCGGTTCGAGACGCGGCGCTGGAAAGCGGCGCTCCGGCCGAGCTACGCGCCGAGCTGGCGGGCGAGGTCGAGGAAGTCGGTGGCGACGACGTCGAAGATCGGGTCGGGGGTGAGGTCGCGCTGGCGGTTGGGGCCGTCGGCCTGGGGGCGCGGCACGAAGGCGGTGCGCAGCCCTTCGGCGTGCGCGGCGAACAGGTCGCCTTTGTGCGCCGCCACCATCATCACCTGGTCGCGCGGCAGGCCGAGGAGGTCGGCGGCCATGCGGTAGACGCGCGGGTCGGGCTTGTACGCCCGCGCCAGCTCGGCCGAGAGCACGCAATCCCAGGGCAGGCCGCCGTACCTGGCCATGTTCACCAGCAGCGACACGTTGCCGTTGGAGAGAGAGGCCAGGATGTAGCGTCGCCGCAAGCGGGTCATCCCCTCCACGGCGTCGGGCCAGGGGTCGAGGCGGTGCCAAGCCTTGTTCAGGTGCACCTTCTCGTCTTCGGTCAGGCCGCTAATGCCGTACTCGGCGAGCAGTTGGTCCAGCGACCGGCGGTGCAGGGCGTCGAGATTGGTCCAGGGCAGCTCGCCGCTCATCACCTTGTCCATCGACGGGCGGTACTGGCCGCGCCAGGCGTCGGCGAACGCTGCCCAATCGACGCTCAGCCCCTTCTCGGCGTTCAGGCGCGTGCCTTCGCGGATGATGCCGCCCCGCCAGTCCACGACCGTCCCGAACACGTCGAAGGTGAGTGCTGCGACCATTGGCGCCGCCATCAGGCTCGCTCCTTCGCCCCCGACGCCAGCGCCTCGCGCGGTGCCTTCGTGAGGTCCCAGAAGGCGGCGCCGCAGCCGACGACCCAGTCGGCGACGGGCTCGTAGCTGATCACCTCGCCCGGGTGGCCGCCCACCGCCGCCGCGACGGTGAGCCAGTTGCGGATCTCCTCGCCGCCGTTCCCCGCCTCGCGGTTTATCTCCTCCGGCGTGATGGTCGCCAGCGCGTCGACGTGGCCCTGGCAGATCTCGTCCAGGAACCAGCGGTCCCATCGCTCGTTGACCACGCCCATCTTCTTCACGCCGATCCAGTGCGAGATGCCCCCGACGCCGATCAGGGCGAAGCGGTCTGGCCGCGGCCACTCGGCGATCGCCCGCGCGAGGAAGCGGCCCACCTCGACGCAGCGCCCGAGCGTCGGCAGCGGCGGCTGCACGCAGTTCTGGAGCAGGATGGTGATCGGCAGGTCAGTGCCGTACTGTAGGTGGTGCAGCGGCAGCATGACGGCGTGGTCGGGCTGGAGCTCCTGCGAGCTGGAGAAATCGAAGTGCGCGTTCAGCGCCGCCTCCAGCAGGTAGTGGCCGAATTCCGGATAGCCGCGCAGCCTGTACCGCGGAATCGGCATCCAGGTCTCGATCGGCCCTTCCATCTCCTCGGGAAAGGCGAGGCAGAAGGTCGGCCAGTTGTTGAAGAAGAAGTTCTGGATGTGCTCGTTGGAGACGATCAGGAGCGCCGTGGGCTGAGTCGCGGCCAGCCGCCGCCCGGCCTCCTTCAGCCCATCGTAGAAGCGCTGCTTCATGCCGGCGGCGTCGAGCTCCGGCCGCGTGGCCAGGCCGGGCGCGTGCGAGCAGGCAACGGCGGCGACGATCTCGGCCATAGTGTCCCTCTCCCTGGCGCCGCCGGTGGCGGCACGTGACTAGCCGCGGCTCAGGCCAGCTCGATCTGCCGGATCAGCTCCTCGTTCGACATGCCCTGCCGCACGGTGTAGAAGCGCAGCAGGTAGGGCTGCACGCCCTGGCGCGACATGGCCGTGGCATCGACCTCCACGACCGCCCGGGCCTCGTCGGCGTCGAGGTGGTAGCGGTCGGCGACGGCCTGGGGCGAGGCCTTGAACTCGTCCCACAGGCCCGGCTTCATCTGCAGGTCGAACAGCAGGCGATTGATACGGTAGGCACTCATCGGACGTCCTCCCGCCGCGCGCGGCCCTCCGGCCCCGGCTCGCTGCGCGGCGGCGCGGTGCGCCGGCAGTACACTACGGAGGGCTCGTTCGTATCATGGGCGATCCGCGCCGGCTTAGCAAGTAGCCAGCCACGGGCGGAAATTTCTCCCCGGAATCTTGTCCAACGGCCAGGGATGGGATACAATCAACGGTAGCGGGGCGTTGCCCCCTATCCTTGCGGAAGTGGCTCAGTGGTAGAGCATCTCCTTGCCAAGGAGAGGGTCGCGGGTTCGAATCCCGTCTTCCGCTCCCACACCCTGCCTCGTCTGGGCTGGCGCGTCCGAATGGGCTCTGTGACAGAGCCCATTTTTCTCAGTTAGGGCGCGCGCCCGACATCCCCAGGCGCTAGGCTCAGAGAGAAAGGTGGCGGACTGATCGTGAAGGTCAGCACTCAGGAGTTGGAAAGCAGCCAGGTGCTGCTGGAGATCGAGGTCGATCCCCCGCGCATCGAGCGGGCCGTCGACCAGGCGTACCGGCGCTTCGCCAGCCGGCTGAACGTGCCGGGCTTCCGTCGTGGCAAGGCCCCGCGGCCGATCGTTGAGCGGATGGTGGGGCGCGAGTCGCTGCTCGAGGACGCCATCGAGCACCTGGTGCCCGAGGTGTACCAGGAAGCGGTCGGCGAGGCCGGTCTGAAGCCCATCGAGCAAGCCTCGGTCGAGGTGGTCGAGACCGAGCCGCTGCGGATCAAGGCCACGGTCCCCGTGCGGCCCGAGGTGCGGCTGGGCGACTACCGCCGCCTGCAGCGCGAGCTGAACGTCGCCGAGGTCACGGAGGAGCAGGTCCAGAACGTCATCGACCAGCTCCGCGACGAGCACGCCACCTGGGTGCCGGTCGAGCGGCCCGTGCAGTACGGCGACCGCATCGCGATGGACGTCCACGGCACGGCGGGCGAGGAAGTGATCTCCGACCGCAAGGACGTCGAGTACGTGGTGAGCGAGGACGCGACCCGCCCCTTGCCGGGCTTCGGCGCCCAGCTCGTGGGCATGCAGGCCGGCGAGTCGAAGGAGTTCACGCTCCACGTTCCGGACGATTACGAGGACAGCGAGCTAGCCGGTAAGGACGCGACCTTCACGGTCCAGGTGCACTGGGTCAAGGAGAAGCACTTACCCGAGCTGGACGACGCCTTCGCCTCGACGGTCGGCTCGTTCGGCACAATGGCCGAGCTGCGCGAGCGGGTCGAGAGCGAGCTGAAGGCCCGCGCCGAGGCGACGGCCCGCCGCGAGCTGCAGGAGGGCGTGATCGAGGCGGTCGTGGAGACGGCTCACCTGGAGCTGCCGCCGCAGGCGATCGAGCGCGAGGCCGAGCGGCGCCGCGAGCGGCTGGCCAACTCGCTGAGCCAGCGCGGCTTGACGTTGGAGCAGTACCAGCGGCTGGTCGGGAAGTCGGCCGCCGAGCTGGACGAGGAGTTCCGCACGGCGGCGCGCCGCGACCTGACCCGCGAGCTGGTGCTCGACGAGGTGGCCGAGGCCGAGCAGATCGAGGTCACGCCGGCGGAGATCGAGGCGGAGATCCGCGAGATGGCGGGCGATGGCGCCGACGCCGCGCGGCTGCGCAAGGCCTTCGCGCGCCCCGAGGCGCGCGAGCGCGTGAGGAACATGGTCCGCGAGCGCAAGGCGGTCGAGCGCCTGGTGGCGCTGGCGAGCGGGGAGTCGGCCGACACCGGCGCGTCAGCGGAGAGCGCCGCCGGCACGGCGGCCGCAGAGGAGCCTTCTCATGCTTAGTCCGCGGGCCCAGGCCCTGGTCCCGATGGTGATCGAGGCCACCAATCGCGGCGAGCGGTCCTATGACATCTACTCCCTCCTGCTCAAGGAGCGGATCGTCTTCCTTGGCACGGCGATCGACGACTACCTGGCGAACCTCATCGTGGCCGAGCTGCTCTACCTCGAGCGCGAAGACGCCGACAAAGACATCTCCATGTACATCCACTCGCCGGGCGGGAGCGTCACGGCGGGCCTGTCCATCTACGACACGATGCAGCTCATCAAGCCCGACATCAGCACGATCTGCGTCGGCATGGCGGCCAGCATGGGGGCGGTGCTGCTACTGGCCGGCGCGAAGGGGAAGCGCTACGCGCTGCCCAACTCGACCGTGATGATCCACCAGGCGGCTGGCGGGTTCGAAGGCACGGCCGCGGACATCGAGATCCGCGCCCGCGAGATCCTGCGGCTGCAGTCGCGGCTGCGCGAGATCATGGCCTTCCACACCGGCCAGCCACTGGAGCGGATCGCGCGCGACTCCGACCGCGATTTCTTCCTTACGCCAGAACAATCCCAGGCGTACGGCATCATTGACGAGATCATCGGCCGCCCGCCCGAATCGGCGGCTGGGGCTTCGAAGGCCGATTAGGCCGTACGACTCGACGGAGGACCAGAGGCATGTCGACGAACTCGCGGGGGACGCGGGGTCAATACCATTGCTCGTTCTGCGGTAAGCCGCAGGACCAGGTCCGGCGGCTGATCGCCGGTCCAGGCGCGGTTTACATCTGCGACGAATGCGTCGAGCTGTGCCGCGAGATCATCGACGAGGAGACACCACCCCCGCCGCGCGCTAAGCTCCCCCTGGCCAAGCTGCCGACACCGCGCAAGATCTACGAGCAGCTCAACCAGTACGTGATCGGCCAGGACCGCGCCAAGAAGGTCCTCTCCGTTGCCGTCTACAACCACTACAAGCGCGTCAACGCGGGCATGCAGGTCGACGACGTCGAGCTGCAGAAGAGCAACATCCTCCTGGTCGGCCCCACCGGCTGCGGCAAGACGCTTCTCGCCCAGACGCTGGCCAAGATCCTCGACGTGCCGTTCTGTATCGCCGACGCCACGGCCCTGACCGAGGCCGGCTACGTCGGCGAGGACGTCGAGAACATCTTGCTCCGCCTGATCCAGGCGGCCGATTTCGACATCCCGCGCGCCGAGCGCGGCATCGTCTACATCGACGAGATCGACAAGATCGCCCGCAAGAGCGACAACCCGTCGATCACCCGCGACGTGTCGGGGGAGGGCGTCCAGCAGGCGCTGCTGAAGATCCTCGAGGGCACCGTCGCCAACGTGCCCCCGCAGGGCGGCCGCAAGCACCCGCACCAGGACTTCCTGCAGATCAACACCACCAACATCCTGTTCATCTGCGGCGGCGCCTTCGAGGGGCTCGAGGACATCGTCAGCAAGCGCGTCGGCGGCCGGCGCACGATCGGCTTCCGCTCCGAGATCCGCACCGAGCAGGACACGGCAAACCTCCTCAAGCAGCTCAACTCCGACGACCTGCTCAAGTACGGGCTCATCCCCGAGTTCGTCGGCCGCCTGCCGGTGGTGGTCAGCCTGGACCCGCTCGACAAGGGCGCGCTGATGCGCATCCTGGTCGAGCCGCGCAACGCCATCACCAAGCAGTACGGCAAGTTCCTGGCGCTGGACAAGGTCGAGCTGGTATTCACCGAGGACGCCCTCGAAGCGGCGGCGGTGCGCGCGCTGGAGTACAAGACCGGCGCCCGCGGTCTGCGCACGCTGATCGAAGAAGTCCTGCTCGACGTGATGTACGAGATCCCGTCGCGCAGCGACGTGCGGAAGTGCGTCATCAGCGCCGACACCATCACCCACGGCAAGGCGCCGCTGCTGCTGACGCGGAGCGAGCGCGTCGTCGAGATGGAAGACCTGGCCGACGCCTCGGCCTAGCTCCACCAGTCCTGGCGCACCGGCGGCTGCCGATCGGGTCGGCAGCCGCCTTTTCTTATGCCTGCCTTACCCTGCCTGTCCTGGCAGCACCTTCCGCCTGCTTGGTGCAACTGCACAACTCAACGGCGCGGGATTTGAGATGGGTTGCCCGTAGGCATGTCGAGCCCAACGGCGCACAATACAGCCACGATAACAGGCAGGGGACGGAGTACCGTGGCCAGGGCTGGCGGCCGGTGGCCACCGGAGGGAGCAGGCGATGGACCGAGCACAGGCCGAGCTGGCGCGGGGAGTCGAGCGGTACATGTTCCGGCGGGTGGCCGCCGACTCGTCGCCCTTGCTCGACGACCACACGCGCGAGATCATCGCCGAGGCGATCGCCTGGGCCGTGACGCGCGCCATCGGGATGCAGGGCAGTGCTCACGTCGGCCCCAGCGCCGAGGGGCGCTCCCCCGTCGCTCTGCGCGTGGGTGCCAGTCGCTGACTGCTCTGCCGCAGGAGGCAGAGGAAGCGGGCGCCTCGGCCAGCGAGGCGCCCGCTTCCTGGTTGGACGAGTAGCTGCGCTCAGTAGACCGTGGCGCCGGGCTCGCCGCCGGTGATGCGCTCGGTCACCTCGGCGCTCTCCCCCTGGTTGGCCGGCGGCACGATCCGCGCTCGGTCCTTCCCGCCATCCTCGGTGGTCGGGTGGGCCGTCAGGTCGCTCTGCGCGACGTCCTGCGCCGGGTCCCCGATCGGCGCCTCGACGCCGGGGATGGCGCTCACGTCGCCCGGCTGGGCCGAAGTGTTGGCCAGGCGGCCGGTATTCGTCGTCTGCTGCCGGCTGCTCGCGTTGTCGAGCTGCCGATCGTCGCGGCCAGTCATCCCATCCCTCCTCGTGGTGATGCAGGCGGCTCTGCTCGGCCGTGGAGCGGAACGCCCCTGAGCGCTACCAGAATGCTCCGGGCCTTCCCTCTGGCCAAACACCGCCTGCACTTTCCAGCGCAAGTCTCGGACCAGGAGCGAGGGGGCCTTCGTGTTGGTCGCCGGCTCAGCGCAGGAAGAGGCTGTAGGTCAGCACGGCCCAGACGAAGCCGGTGAAGGTTGCGTACTTGCCGTCGCGGGCGACGAGGGCGAAGTACAGGAACGAGGCGGCCACGCGCAGGTAGGGCGTCAGGAGCAGCGTGGCGATCCCGAGGCTCACGAGCAGGCGGGGGCGGAAGGCGCCGGCGAGCGCTTGCTGGAGGTCGGCTAGCAAGAACTGGAAGAAGCTCATGCCGGCGAGCGTGTAGTCCAGGCGGGAGCTGCCCGTCGCCGCCCAGTGCCAGAGCAGGCCGGCGGCGAGCAGCGCCACGCTGAGCAGCACGCCGACCTGCAGGATGTAGCCGACGAGCGTCTCCATGTCCTGCGCCGGCGCGGCGCCCCGCCCGTGGCCCAGGGCGCTCGACTCGCTCACAGCGCGCCCCGCACACCGCGCACCAGCATCTCGACGCCGAGCGCGAGGAGCACGATCAGGAAGAAGCGGCGGATGACCTGGTTGCGCAGGCGCACCAGCAGCCGCGTGCCGACGAACGCGCCGAGGACGATCCCGAGGATCACGGGCGCGGCGAGCCCCGGATCGATCAGCCCCCCGGCCAGGTACACGCTCGTGCCGGCCAGGGCCGTCACGCCGATGATCAGGTTGCTCGTGGTGGTCGCCACCTTGGTCGGCAGCCCCATCGCCACGTCGAAGATGAGCACCTTGATCGCGCCGGCCCCGACGCCGAGCAGCCCCGCGATGAGCCCCGCGCCGCACATCAGCGGCCCACCGAGATAGGCGCGCACGGCGTGGTACCGCACGGTCTGGCCGCTGGCCTGGTCGTAGTAGCTGCCGTCGCAGTCGAGCCAGCGGGTGAAGCGATCCTGGCGCGCGGTCGTGGCTTCGGCTTGCTGGCGCTGGAATAGTAGCGTGGTCCAGGTGGCGAGCAGCACGAGGCCGAAGGCGACGTACAGCGGCTGCTGGGGCACGACGAGGGTGAGCGACGCCCCGGCCAGCGCCCCGACGATGGTGAACATCTCGAGGAACATGCCCACCTTGAGATTGGTGAGCCGGTCGCGGACGTAGGCCGCCGCGGCCCCGCTGGACGTGGCCACCACCGAGACGATGCTGATCGCGATGGCCTGCTTGATGTCCATGCCGAGCAGCGTGAGCGCCGGGATGAGCACGACGCCGCCGCCCATGCCGCTCATCGCGCCGACGAACCCGGCGGCCACCGAGACCAGGAACAGCGCCTCAGGCAGCACGACTCAGCCTCCCGCGACGGCTCCCCTTTCTCGGACGGTTGGGTGTGAGGCGCTCAGTCGCCGGGCTGGAGCATCTGCTCGGCGCGCACCAGGCGGTCGAACTCCTCCTCGTCGAGGAAGGCCAGCGCCTTGGCCGCTTCGCGCAGCGTGGTCCCCTCCTTGTGCGCCTTCTTGGCCACCTGCGCGGCCTTGTCGTAGCCGATGTGCGGGCTGAGCGCGGTGACCAGCATCAGCGAGCTGTCGACGTACTCGGCGATGCGGCGGCGGTTGGCCTCCAGGCCGGCCACGCAGTGGTCGGTAAAGGAGTTACAGGCGTCGCTCAGCAGCTCGATCGAGTGGAGCAGGTTGTAGATCATCAGCGGCTTGAAGACGTTCAGCTCGAAGTTGCCCTGGGTGCCGGCGAAGGCAATCGCCGCGTCGTAGCCGATCACCTCGACGCAGACCATCGTCATCGCCTCGGACTGCGTGGGATTCACCTTGCCCGGCATGATCGACGAGCCCGGCTCGTTCTCGGGCAGGATCAGCTCGGCGAGCCCGCAGCGCGGCCCCGAGCCGAGCCAGCGCACGTCGTTGGCGATCTTCATCAGCGACGCCGCCAGCGTGCGGATCGCGCCACTAGCCATCACCATCTCGTCGTGGGAGGCCAGGGCGGCGAACTTGTTCGGGGCGGAGACGAACGGCAACCCCGTCAGCTCGGCGATGCGCGCCGCGACGCGCTCGGCGAAGCCGACCGGGGCGTTCAGCCCGGTGCCGACCGCCGTGCCGCCAATCGCCAGCTCGTAGAGCCCCGGCAGCACGCCGTTCAGCCGGGCCAGGTCGGCGTCGAGCTGGGCGACGTAGCCCGAGAACTCCTGGCCCAGGGTCAGCGGCACGGCGTCCATCAGGTGGGTGCGGCCGATCTTCACGACATCGTCGAACTCGGCCTGCTTGCGGGCCAGCGCGTTGCGGAGCTTGCTCACGGCGGGGAGCAGCCGGTGGACCATCTCCTCGGCGGCGGCGATGTGCATGGCGGTGGGGAAGGTGTCGTTCGACGACTGGGACATGTTCACGTCGTCGTTCGGATGGATCGGCTTCTTGCTCCCCATCTCGCCGCCGGCCAGCTCGATGGCGCGGTTGGAGATGACTTCGTTGGCGTTCATGTTGGTCTGGGTGCCGCTGCCGGTCTGCCAGATGCGCAGGGGGAAATGGTCGTCCAGCTTGCCCTCGGTAACCTCGTCGGCGGCCTGCACGATCAACCGCGCCTTGTCGGGCGGGAGCTTGCCGAGCTCCTGGTTCACCTCGGCGGCGGCGCGCTTGAGGATGCCGAAGGCGCGGATCACCGACCGCGGCATGACGTTGTGGCTGATCGGGAAGTAGATCAGCGAGCGCGCGGTCTGGGCGCCCCAGTAGCGGTCGGCGGGCACCTCGATGGGACCCATGCTGTCGGTCTCGGTGCGGGTGGCCGGTCGGGAAGTGGTCCGGTTCGCCATCACTCACCCTCTGCAGACGGTGCCGACGCGAGCGCGGGAAAGGCACGGCGGTGGCGACTCGGCGTGACACCCGTAATCGTGGGAAGGCGGCACAAAATCGTGAGCCCAGACCATATTGACACGCGCCGCGGAGACGCTACAATGAGAACGTATGTTCGTTGAACATGTGTTCGAGCGGCCGGCCACCGGCCGCCGGCGGAGGAGTCGTGAACAGGCCGCCCATCCCTGGCGAGTCCCCCGACACCCTGGCGCTCCGCTACCAGCACGGCGACCCGGACGCCCTGGCCGACCTCTATCGCGCCCTGGAGCCGGCACTCCGCTCGATGGTCTGGCGCACCTGCCAGCGCGGCTTGCCTGCCACGCTCCAGGCCGCTGACCTGCACCAGCAGAGCTGGCTGATCCTCGCCGAGCTGGCGCGGCGCTGGGAGCCGCGCGCCGGCGTGCCCTTCGCCGCCTACCTCGCGCTGACCTTTCCCTGGGCGCTCGGGCGCTACCTGCGCGCTCAGTCGCCCGCCCGGCGCAGTATCCACTACCAGGTGTACAGCGCGCCGCACGACCACCTGGTGGCGTCCCTGGCCGGATCGGCCGACGACGACGGCCGTGACTGGGACGAGCGGCTGTACTGCCAGCACCTCGTCGGCGCCATCGAGCCGCGAGCGCGCACCGCCCTGTGGCTGCACGCCGTGGAGCACCGCTCCTTCACGGAGATCGCCGTGGCGCTCGGTGTGCCGCGTGCGACGGCCTACGACCTCTACCGCCGCGCCGTGGCGAGCGCGCGCCGCGCGGCGTGACGAGCTGACGGCTGACGGCTGATAGCTAACGGCTCCCGGTGGTACACTGCTCGGGTTGGCGCGGGGTATCCACGCGGGGAGTCGGCGATGCGCGTGACGATGCTGGGCACGGGGACATCGTTCGGCGTGCCGTCGGTGGCCTGCGACTGCCCGGTTTGCACGTCGAGTGATCCCCGCAACCACCGCGACCGCGCGTCGGTGTACCTGGAGACCGATCGGGCCGCCATCCTGATCGACACTGCTACCGAGTTCCGCCTGCAGGCGCTGCGGCACCGCATCTGCCGCGTCGACGCCGTGCTGTACACCCACGCCCACGCCGACCACGTCGGGGGCCTGGACGACCTGCGACGCTTCTGCGAGCGCGGCCCGCTGCCCTGCTACGGCGACGCCGGCACGCGGGACGCGATCGTGCGGCGCTTCGACTTCGCCTTCGAGCCGCCCTCCTATCCCGGCGGCGCCCCACAGCTCGAGTTCCACACCGTAAACGGCCCGTTCCGCGCCGCGGGCGAAGCGGTGATCCCGGTCCCGCTGCGGCACGGCGGCATGACCGTGCTGGGCTTTCGGCTGGGCGGCTTCGCCTACGCGACCGACTGCAACGAGATCCCTCCTGAGTCGCGGGCGCTCCTGCGCGGCCTGGACCTGCTGATCCTCGACGCGCTGCGGTTCTCCCCGCACCCCACCCACTTCACGCTGCCCGAAGCCCTGGCGATGATCGAGGAGCTGCAGCCGCGGCGGGCGCTGCTCACCCACATCGCCCACGAGATCGACCACGCGGCAGTGGCTGCCACGCTGCCGCCGGGAGTGGAGCTAGGCTACGATGGCCTGATCGTGGAGGTCTGAGCGATGAGCGACGCCCACCTCTACACGCTCCTGTCGGAGCTGCCGCCGCGCGGCCAGGAGCTATTGAACCACCTCGCCGCGCGCAGCACGCGGTTTAGCCTGCGCGACGCCGACCTCCCGCCCGGCGGGGTGAGCGCCTGGGCGGCCGACTTCGAGCGACTCGTGCAGATCGGTGCGCTGGAGCGGGCCGGCTGGGGCCAGTCGCCCCGCTTCCGCCTGACGACCGCCGCCCGCGAAGCCTGGCGCCAGCTTGTCCAGACGCGTCGCTAGCCGGGTCGGCCGCTCAGACCAGCACGAGCAGCGGCCACGGCGCGACGATGAGGCCGAGCGCGATCGCGCTGAGCACGGCCGAGCGGGTGCGCATCCCCAGGCCGTGCCGCACCACGAACCAGCTCGCCACGCCCAGGACGACCACAGCCAGCGGCATGATGGCCAGCCGGTGCTGCATCACGTAGGACTGGGCCAGGAAGCCCCCCACGCCCGAGGCCTCGCCTTGCTGGCGCAGACGCTCCACCACCGTCGGGTCGACCGCGGCGCTCGAGAGCTGCAGCAGGATCGCCCCGACGACGATCACCGCAGCCGTCAGCCAGAGCGCCGCGACGGCCGTCTCCAGCACGTCGAAGCGCATGATCAGCCGCACCGTGAGCTGCACGGCGGCCAGGCTGGCGTAGACCCAGACGTAGGTCGCCAGCAACGCGAGAACGCCGTAGGTCCAGCCAGCGCTCTCCACTCTTCCGCAACTCCCCGAAACGATCGGCCCCCCGCGGCCCCGAAACGGCTGCACGGGTTGCCCCTCCAGTCTATCGCGAGCGCCGCGGGGCACAGCCGGCTGCGCCTGCCGCCAGCAGCGAGGAGGGTCTATACTACCCGACGGCTCACTGTCCGCCCCGACTCGCTCGTGGGCGGCTGCGCGGCGCGGCGCCGTCCCGAGCAGCCGAGCGCGCACCCTGGAGGTCGCCGATGGAGATGCCCGAACGCCGCCTGGCCCCCGCCACGCGCCTGGCGCACGCGGGCCGCGCCGCCACGCCGTCGGCCACCCAGCCCGTGGCGCCGCCGCTCTACCAGAGCGTGGTCTACCGCTTCGATAGTATCGAGCAGCTCGACGGCGTCCACGCGGGTACTACGCCGGGCTACTTCTACTATCGCTACGGCACGCCCAACCACCACCAGCTCGAGCAGCTCGTCGCCGACCTGGAAGGCGCTGAGGCGGCCGTGGCCGCGGCCTCCGGCATGGCCGCCTTCTCGGCCACGGTTCTCGGCCTGCTCGGTGCCGGCGACCACCTGATCGCCGATCGCAACCTGTACGGCGGCACCTACACCGTGCTCACCGCCGAGCTGCCGCGTCTGGGCGTGGAGGTGAGCTTCGTCGATCCGGACGAGCCGGGCGCGCTGGAGCGCGCGGCCCGCCCGACCACGCGCCTGCTCCTGCTGGAGACTCTGACCAATCCCACGCTGCGCGTTACGGACCTGCCGCGCCTGTGCGCCGAGGCCCACGCTCGCGGCTGGCTGGTGTGCGTCGACAACACCTTCACGACGCCCTGCCTCATCCAACCGCTCGCGCACGGCGCGGACCTGGTCTGGCACGCCGCCAGCAAGTACCTCGGCGGGCAGAGTCAGGTGCTGGGCGGCGTCGTGGCCGGATCGCGGGCGCTGATCGAGCGCGTGCGCGACTGCATCATCCACCTGGGCATCGCCGGCGGCGCCTTCGACCCGTGGCTGGCCACCCAGGGCCTGGCCACGCTGGCGCTGCGCATGGAGCGCTGCAGCCAGAACGCGCAGCGCGTCGCCGCCTGGCTGGAGCAGCAGCCCGCCGTGACCCGCGTTCACTACCCCGGGCTGGCCAGCCACCCGCAGCGCGCGTTGGCCGAACGGCTGTACCCGCGCGGCTGCGGCGGCATGCTGTCCTTCGAGCTGGCCGGGGGCCGGGCCGCGGCCGTGGCCTTCCTGCGCCGGCTGCGCCTGATCGCCTTCGTGCCCAGCCTCGGCGACGTGACGACCACCGTGGCCTACCCGCTCGCCATGTCCCACCGCAACGTGCCGGCCGACGCCCTGGCAGCGATGGGGGTCGGTCCGGGCCTGGTCCGCCTGTCAATCGGCATCGAAGCCGTCGAGGACATCATCGCCGACCTGGAGCAGGCGTTGGGGGATAGCGATCGGTGAGCCAGACAGGTCCTACCCGCGCCCGTCGGCAACCCACAGTCCATCGGCTCGCCAGAGCCCCGCGTCTGTCCGATCCGGTCCGGCACCTGGTGTGCTGCCTGGTCCTGGTGGCCCTGGCGTCGCTCGCGCCGCCCGCTCGTGCCCAGGACGTCATCCGCGGCCAGGTACGGCCGCTGGCCGATACGACCGTGCAGGTTGCCCTCGACAGCGTGCAGCCGCTGCGGCAGCTCAGCGACAGCGGCAGCGGCGACTTCTACCGCCTGGCCGGCTGGGCGGCCGACGTGCAGGCCGCCACGCCGCCGGGCGTGCGCCAGATCGTCGCCTACCTCGACGGGCCGGCCGGGCGGGGACGGCTCCTTGGCTGGGCGCGCTACGGCCTGCCGCGCCCCGACGTGGGCTCCGCCTTCAATAACCCGGCCGTCGCGCCGAGCGGCTTCGAGCTGGTCTGGCGCGTGGCCGACCTGCCGCTGCAGACCGAGCCCGTCCGCCAGGCCACCCTCTACCTCTACCTGGACACCGCCCAGGGCTGGGTGCTCGCGCGCCTCCCCCTGGCGATCTCCATCTGGGCCGACGGCGGGCAGTAGGAGCCCTCACCCCTCGCCCCTGGTGGGAGAGGGGGGCGGGGGGGTGAGGGGGTTACCGGTACGGCCCGAGCTGTTGGACGGCGTGGCGGACGAAGGAGGGGTCGACGAGGTCGGTCACCGTCACCCGCTCCTCCTGGTAGCCGTTGGCCAGCCAGAACTCGTAGTCCTCGCGCAGGCTGTCGACGTTGACCTCGCCGTCCGGGTTGAGGCCGGGCATCTCCATGCGATCGTAGAGCGCCGGGTCTTTCACGGTGG
>Ga0070741_10006720_pt1 | contig 24452 bp, 21 predicted proteins | sample Coa_R1_4_FD_66440 | JGI IMG/M metagenome (GOLD analysis project Ga0070741, IMG submission 66440) | Surface soil microbial communities from Centralia Pennsylvania, which are recovering from an underground coalmine fire - Coalmine... | ecosystem: Environmental > Terrestrial > Soil > Unclassified ...
CGCCGGTTTGTCAGTAACGCGCTGGACAGCGCTCGCGGGCGCGCTGGCGTTCCTCCCGCCGGCCGCCCACGAGTCGCTGGTCGAGAAACCACCCATGTACACCATCGTGTCCGGCGGCGCCGTTCCGCGTGCGTCGCTGGACACCGGTGCCCTCGTCGGGTATGGGTTCGATAAGGTCGTGCTGCATCAAACCGACGGCAACGTGGATGTCGCGTGGTGGTCGGCGATGTCAATGGCGGCCGTCTTGACCGCTCTCGAGCACCTGCACAAATCGGATGCTCGCCTCTACATGAGTCGCTTCTACAACTGGCGTCGCGGATCCTGGCACGATGCCTACACGCAAGCGACCTCGTTCACGCTGAAAGCCGATGCGCCGAACGACGCGGTAGAGTTGCTGAGTCAGAACATCTTTGTGCCGCTGTTCGAGAAATTGCTCGCGGACGGCACACTGATCGAGTACCGGGTAGACGTCGAGGCGGAACACACGGAAGCCTCCAACACGTTTTGGATCAGCTTCATCACCCCGAACGCGGAGGGGTTGGACAAGGTGAACGCGGCGATCGCGGACACCTTCAACGCCAACCCCCTGGTCGGCCCGACGTTCGGATCCGCCGTCGATTTTCCGGCGCACCGGGATTACCTGTATCGCACCGACGCGACCTACCGGTGATTGCCCGGCTGTTGGATCGCCGCCGATGAGCTGTTGATCGACATCTCGCGCAGCTCGGTCAGCTTTTTTCCGATGGCCTTCAATCGATCGACCTCTCGTTGTTGCATGAACGGGAGGTCGTTCATGAACTCCATGATGGAACTGTAATCGGCCTGGAGTCGGGCGAAGTCCCGGAACGGATTGTAGGCGGTGTTCACTTTCGTCACCGCCGTCACCAGTTGATCGTCCAGCAGGGAGCCGAGCGCGTCGATGTACTGGCGCTTCGACGAGAGATAGACCTCGGCCTCGCGCTGCTCCACCAGGAGCTTATAGACGTAGTCCCGGTGAAACTTCTTCGCTCCCAGCTCCGAGCGGAACATGTTGGTGATCAGGACGGCGAGAAATTCCTCGTAGTCGTCCATGAGATCGAGCGGCGTATCGTCGTACGCGGGATCATGCAGGTCGCGCGAGGCATGCACCATCTCATGGAAGAGCACTTGCTCGGCGGTCATGCCCGGGTACCAACCGCATTGATCGACCTCGAAGTGATCGGGGGAGTACTGAATCTTCACGCCTTCGAAGTCCTCCCGCCCCGTCTCGAGGCCCTTGGACAGGAACGCGCCCGTTCGCGCGTTGCAGTAGTCGTCGTCGAGGTGGTACGGCATGATCCAGACGGCCTGATCGTTCTTCGCCGCCGCGACGAAGGTGCCCAGGAGGGCTCGGCCGGTATGCGTCCGCTGGATCGCGTTGACGGCGACGCGGACGCGCTCTTCATATTTTTTGGCGGCCTGGCTGCGCGCGTCGGGACCGAACGCATACAGGATCGTAATGTTCCACTGGTCTAGGCGGATCATGTGCTCTCCGTTTGGCTCACCTATCAATCGTGAACCGGGTGCACATCATGACACACCTCCTGACCATGGCGCGATCTATCGGCTGGGCGTCGCGTCGTTGCGGATGACGACGCCGTCTTTCATCACGAAGCGCGCGTGCTCGAGTGCGCGGACGTCCTTGAGGGGGTCGCCTTCGACGGCGATGATGTCGGCGCGTTTGCCGGCCTCGACCGCGCCGAGGCGGTCGCCCCAGCCGACGAGGTCAGCCGCGTTGACGGTCGCGGCGCGAATGACCTCGAGTGGGGACATGCCGGCGTCGTGGTAGGCCTCGAGCGGGAGCAGGCTGGCCTGACCGCGCGTGTGACCCGGGACGTCGTAGTACTCGTCCGATCCGAACGCGATCTTGACGCCGAGCTTCATGGCGCGGGCGAGGCGCTCATGCGAGCGGGTCTCAAATCCACGGGCGGCCGCCATTTCGCGATCGTGTTCGGCGGGCCTCATGCCGCTCGGGGAGAGCGCGTCGACGTAAAACGCTGCCGGATAGTCGGTCGGGACGAGATAGATACCCTTTTCCGCCATCATTCGGAGCGCGTCGTCGGAGATCGTGTAGCCGTGCTCCACCGAATTCACGCCGGCGAGCGCCGCGATCCGCGTCGCAGAATCGGATGTCGCGTGGGCCGCGACGCGCTTGCCGACGCGGTGGGCTTCTTCGACGATGACCTTCAGCTCATCGAGTGAGACCACGCGTGGCCCCGTGTTCACGATCACCTTGATCAAGTCGGCACCGTCGTAGAACGCCTGCCGCACGGCCTTGCGAGCCTCTTCGACGCCGCTCACAACGACGTACTCGTTCTGAATGAGACCCTGCGCCTCCGGCGCGAGCGTCCCAAACTGCCCGCCGGCCGCGGTCAGCGCGCGTGTCGACGCAATGATGCGCGGACCGGTCACCCACCCGTCCGCTATCGCATCGCGCAGCGCGACATCGCCGCCCCAACCCGAGTTGCCCACGTCGCGCACGGTGGTGATGCCAGCCTCGAGATCCTGTCGACCCATCGCGACACCGAGGAGTACGCGCCGGGTCGTCCCGATGGTGGCCACGGTCAGCGCCATGTTCGGGTCATCGCCGCCGTATGCGCCCTTGTAGTTCTGCAGAAGATGCGTGTGGCAGTCGATCAGCCCCGGCAGCAGGGTGACCGCGCCCAGGTCCACGACCTTCGCGCCGGACGGGATCGCGACTCCGGCTCCGGCGGCCTTGATCACGCCCGATTGCACGACGACCACCGCGTTCGTGGTCACCGCGCCAGTCTTGGGATCGAGCAGGCGCGCCGCGCGTAGCGCCGTGACGCCTGAGTCCGGGGTCTGCATCACGAGCGCGAGTAACGCGGCATGCACGAACAGCACGGGTGTCTCCTTAGTGCGGCGTCTGTCGCCAGCTCACCGAGACCGCGAATCTCGTGAAGGCAAGCGGAAGCGTGAGCCCGGACGTCGCGTTGACGACGTCGATGTTGCCGGTGACCGCATTAATGGCGATCAGCCATTGGCCGTCGGGGGACCAGTCGATGTCGTACTGGTAATAGCCGTTCGGTGTCAGCGAGCGGATGTTCGATCCGTCTGATTGCATGACCGTCAGCGGGCCGGCGGGCTCGAAAGGTGGTGTGTTGAGAAACGCGATGGTCTGGCCCTGTGGCGCCCAGCGAGGCGCGTCGCCGGTCACTCCGGTGTTCGTGACGGCACCGGTGGTAACGTTCACCATCCGGATGGTCGACGGGACGCCTGAAGGCGCGCCGTCGTAGACGAGTGTGCTGCCATCGGGCGATGGGGACGCGTTGTAATTGTAGTAGGACTGTGGGTCTGTGCTGGGCACTCGAGTGGCGGCGCTGGCGTTCGCGCCGACGCGCCAGAGTTGCGAGTAGGTGTTGCCGGTCATACTCAGGCGCGTGAAATACAGCCATTGCCCATCGCGAGAGTACCGCGCCTGATACTCGAAAGCGGTGGCGTCGAGCGCCGTGGTATCCGCGGTGCGCGAATTCCCGGTGGTATCGATGATCGAGATCCGATGATAGGCCAGCGGGTCGTCCTCGAACGCAATCGACGCCCCGTTCGGCGCCCAGGTGGTGCCGGCGGCTGACAAGTTGCCAAGCGGCAGGAGATGATAGTTCGATCCATCCAAGCCGAGTATCGCGATGCCGTTGAGAGAAGGTGATGCGAAGGTGATCGTGCCGTTGGGAACGATCGAGAGATAGGTCGTATCCACCCACGAGCCGCTGCTCACCATGATGGCGGCGCGACCGAACGTGGTAGCGGAGACCTGGGAGCCGGACAGCGCGACGGGTCCGCTCAGCTTCGTGTACGTGACCGCATCGGACCGAGGGTTGTTGCCCCGGTCGTGCACGAATCCGTGCAAGGTCAGGCCACTGACGTACATCGCGCTGTCTTTCGGCGACGCGGTGATGCCCACGGCGTTGCCCGGCTCGATCGTGAAGTGAATCGTGTCGGCTGCTCCGGCGGGCGCGCCGCCAGCCGAGTCCAGTACGGTCACGATGAGGCCCGCGTGCGTGGTCGCGACGCCGGCGAAATGAATCGAGACGTCGAGCTGGCCTTTCGAGTTCGTGGGCTGCACCAACCCGCACGTGAGTTGGTCCCGATCCGAGTTCGGGATCGTGATGAGGATGTAACAGGGCGGGTGGGCGGAGGTCGTGTCGTATGTGATGGACGCGATCTGTAACAGGCGGTTCGAAATGTTCGAGGTGCCGGTGACTTGGAGTACGAGGGCTTGATTCAGGTAGGCGTCGATCGTGTCGCGCTGTCCGCCACCGGCGATCGCCACGGCGACAGTACCACGGAGGGGGCTCGTGACATCGTGACTGCACGCGGCGCACGCGAGCAGGGCGAGGAATACAGGGGTGCGGTTCGGCATGGCGGTCGTGATAATATGCGCCCGGACCGTCACACCTCAACTGGAAGAAGCGCCATCCCCGGCAGCTCGAACCAGAATCGCGTGCTCACGTTCGGTTCGGACTCGACGCCGATCGACCCGCCGTGTCGCTCCACGATGGCCTTGGTGATGGCGAGTCCGAGCCCCGTCCCGCCGCGGGCTCGCGTGTCCGATCCATCGAGCTGCTGAAAGCGTTGGAAGAGACGGGGAATGTCCGCCGGCGCGATGCCGGGGCCTGGGTTTTCGACCGTCACGCGGACACCGGCGTCGGTCGGGACGGCATCGAAGGCTCCCATCGGGTGAGCTCGGCCGGCGGCCAGCCACTCATCGATCGACAGCCATCGAACGGGTGCGGTCCGAATCGTGATCGTCGCGCCGCGCGGCGTGAACTTGATGGCGTTGGTCACGAGGTTCGACAGGACCTGGGTCAGCCGATCCAGATCGCCGTGGACGCACGGGAGACGGTCCTCGGTTTCAGCCGCCAGCGAGACGCCATATTCCTCGGCCATCGGGCGGAGCGCGTCGATGGTCGATCGCACGAGGTCGGGCAGCACGAGGAGCTGCGTGCGCAACTCGAGACGGCCTGCCTTGATCTTGTCCAGGTCGAGGAGGTCATTGATGAGTCGGGTCAAGCGATCGCAGTTCGTGCGCCCGATGCGAATGAGATGGCGAGACTCCGATGACGCCTGGGCACCGAGGCTGCGTTCGAGGAGGCCGAACGCGCCGCGCATGGCGGTGAGCGGCGTGCGGAGCTCGTGGGAGACGGTGGACACGAGCTCATTCTTGAGGCGCTCCATCCGTCGCATGGCCGAGACATCGCGGATCACGACCACCTGCGCCTGTTCGGCGCTCCACCGACACTCGTGTACCGTGACCACGGCCTCGAAGACCGTCATGTCGCGGCGGCGACACATGATCTCCACTTCTTCGCGGCCCTCGCGCGTGTTGGCGAGCGAGGCGCTAATGGTTGGGACGTCCTCGGGCGCGATGAGTTCGAGAACCGAGACGCCGCGCGCGCCGGCGTCGTAGCCGAACATGAGGCGCCAGGCGCGATTGGTTTCCAGCACAATGCCGCCGCACGCGATCGCGACGCCATCGGTGGAGGCGTTCGAGAGCTGCTGAAACAACGCCTCGCCAGCGCGTACTTCTTCGAGCGCTGCCTTCAAGTGCGCCGTACGCTCGGCGACGGCTTGTTGGAGCTCGGCCTCGTGCGCGAGGGCACGGCCGACGCGCGCGGCGGCCACGGCGGCGCCGAGGATGCCCAGGGTGACGGCGGCGACGAGCAGGGCCATCTCGCTCCGCGGCAGCGCGTCCGGATCGACCGCGGCAGCCGCCCGCGTCGGATCGCTATGAAAATGCGCCGCCCACATGGCGGTGTAGTGCATGCCCGCCACGGCGCATCCCATGACGATCGACGCGCCCCATTTGCGCACCTGCGCTACGGAGCGGCGCGCGTTCACGGCCTCGTCGCGGAATTGGAACGCGATCCAGAGCGCGGCGATCGCGACCGCGACCGCGACAACGATCGAGCAGACGACACGCCAGGCATCGTAGTGGACCACGCCCGCGAATCGGACGGCGGCCATTCCCGTGTAGTGCATCCCGACGATCGCGCCGCCTAGGGCGAGGCCTGCGATCGTCAGGCGTCGCATGCGGAGGGCGGCGCGAGCCGCGACCGAGAGCGCGAGCGCCGACGCCACGCAGGCCACGGCGACCGACGCGATCACCGCGGTCGCGCCGTAGGTGACGGGGACGGGGAGGAACAGGGCGAGCATGCCGATGAAGTGCATGCCCCAGATGCCGACGCCCATCGACACCGCTCCGGCGATCAGCCAGGCGACGCGGCGGCGCGCCGTGTCAGCGGCGGAGACGCGCGCGGTGAGCGTGAGCGCGGTGTAGCCGGCGAGGGTGGCGATGAGTATGGAAGCGACGATCAGCGTCGCGTCGTAGCTGGCATGGAGATCGGATCCATGTCCCATCTATTGATGGACGGCCGGAGGGGTGGGCTGTCACGCATGAGCCGGGCTTAATGCTCAACGCAAACGGTGCGAAAAACAAAAGCGGAGCGATTTGCATCGCCCCGCTTTTGTGCCGCGACTAGTGTTTTAGCGCTGAGCCGGATTGTCTGGTTTCGGCTTGTCCTTCGGCTGCGGCTTGTTCTCCGGTTTCGCCTGCGGCTTGCTCTCCGGTTTCGGAGCGGGCTTGGCTTCGGGTTTGGGCTCGGGCCTACTCTCCGGCTTCGCCTCTGGTTGCGGCGCCGGTTTCGGCGGTGGCGGATTATTTGGACGCGGAGCCGGTGCGGGTTGCGGATGTGCGGGCTCCGGGTGCGCAGGTTGCGCCTCGGGTCGCGCAGGTTCCGGCTTCGCGGGTTCCGGTTTCGGTGCTTCAGGTCGCGCTGGCTCCGGACGCGCGGGCTGTGCCTCAGGCTTCGCGGGCTCCGGCTTCGGTGCTTCGGGTTGTGCCGGCTCCGGACGCGCGGGTTGCGCCTCGGGCTTTGCGGGTTCCGGTTTCGGCGCTTCACCAGGCTTGGCTGCTTCCGGCTTCGGCGCCTCGCCAGGCTTTGCTGGCTCGGGCTTGTTCGGGGCGACTTCGCCGCCCGACTGGTTCGTCACGCGGCTACGCGTGATGACGTCGCGGCCGGTCATGACGCCAGGCTTCGGCGTGGCGACGACCGCGGGCTGGCCGTGGTTGACGGACGCGAACTGGTTACGGTTCGAGCTCGCAACCTGCCGATGCTGCACTTGCTCGGGTGTCGGCTGGACGTGCTGCTCTCGACTCACCGCGAGTTGCTGTTCGGTCGGACGCGCCGTCGTGCCGCCACGACCGCCGTTATAACTCACGTTGTTGACCGTCGTGTTGTTCACGACAACGGTCTTGTTGTACACGTTGGTGACGTTCGTGGTGTTGCTGATGTTGTTGACCGAGCGGTTGTAGTACATGTGACCGCCCTGCCAATACCCACCCTCATATCCGGCGCCGGTGTACCCGTAGCCGTAGTTGATGCCACCGTAGTAGCCGACCTCGTGGCTCCAATACCCCTGATGCCAGATGTAATGATCGTCGTCGGCCGCCTCCCAGTACCCCGGCGTCCACAGCAATCCGGGCTCCGGCGCGAGCACCCACGTGCCGGGAACCCAGAAGTACCCATCATCGCCGTACGCCCAGTATCCAGGCGTCCACACGTACCCATCGTCGGGGATTGGCGGTTGATCGTACTCAGGTAGCGCGGGCGGACCGATGGTGATCGACACATTCACCTGCGCCGATGCAACCGTTGCCACTACCGGTCCGGCCAAAAGCCCTATCGTTAACAACGCCGCGCGAAAGCGCATTCGTGCCTCCTCGTATCGAAGCCAGCAATATGAGAGAAAGCACGATGTATGCCGCCGCCATTTATTGTGCGGTACGGCACAATTGCGCTGGCACGGCGCGTACCGCTCGGCGCACCGGCACGTAGACCGCCGCCGCGGCAATCGCCGTCATGAACAGTGGGATCACGGTGAACGTGAGGATGTCCGTCGCGCTCACGCCGAACAGGAGTCCGGACATGAGACGCGTGAGCACGAACGCGCCGACGAGTCCCGCGGCGACGCCAACGCCCACTGTGACGCCGAACTCGTGGGCGATCAGGCCGATGATATTGGCGCGATCGGCGCCGAGTGCCATGCGGATGCCGATCTCGCCGTGACGCTGGCCGACCCAGTAGGCGATCGTACCGTACACGCCGACGGCCGCGAGAACGAGGGCGGCGCAAGCGAACGTCGCGAGGAGCAGCATCGACAGGCGCCGTCGTGCGAAGGAGTCGGTAAGTCTCTGGTCCATCGTGCTGACGTCGTATGCCGGCAGCTCCGGGTCGAGCGCGTGCACCGCGTCAAGCACCGCGCTCGTCAGCCGGCCTACATCGCGCAGCGCCGTGTGCGTTCGCACGACCACGAAACGACTCCCGATCTGGTACTGCTCGACCGGGAAGTACGCCGTGATCGGCGGCTGCAGATCGGCCTCGTACTCGCGCTTGTCCCGCACGACGCCGACCACCGTGCGCCACGGGCCGTCGCTGCGTTGGCGCAAGCGCTTGCCGATCGCGCCGTCCGGCCAGAAGCGCGTAGCGAGCGCTTCGTCGATGATCACGACGGGCGGCGATTGCTGGTTGTCGTGCGCGTCGAAGAATCGCCCCTGCACGAGCGGCATACCCATCGCGCGGAAATAGTCCGGGCTCACGTAGCCGCTGCTCGTGATGACGATATCGGCGCCGGCGGCCTTCGGAACGTAGCCTTCGATCCGGATGTCTTCCCAGGCAAGCGACACGGAGCTCAAGGGCAGCTGATAGTTGCTGCCGACGAACTCGACTCCGGGGAGCGCCGTGAGTTTTTGGTCCAGCGCTCGGTAGAAATTCGTCACGGACGCCGGCGTGTTGTATCGTGCGGCGGGCAGCGACAGTCGCAGCGACAACGTGTTGCGTGGGTCGAATCCGGGATCGGCCCGCAGGACGCGCGCGTAGCTTCGGACGAGCAGGCCCGCGCCGATGAGCAGCACGAGCGAGAGCGCGACTTCGGCCGTGATGAGCGTGCTGCGCGTGCGCGAACGGTCGATCGTCGAGCCGCGCGTGCCTTCTTTCAGCACACTGCTCGCGTCGACCCGCGAGGCCCGCAGCGCCGGCGCGAGGCCGAACAACAGTGTGCTGACCACCGACACCGCGAACGTGAACGCGAGCACGGTGACGTCGATGTGGATGGCATCCAATCGCGGAATGCCGGCTGGACCGGCATGGCGGAGGAGCCATACGCTCGACACCGCGACCCCGAATCCGAGCACGCCGCTCGCGAGCGCCAGCGTCAGGTTCTCGGCCGCGAGCTGCCGAACGAGGCGCCGCCGGTTCGCCCCGATCGCCGCGCGAATCGCGAGCTCCTTCTCGCGGACGATCGCGCGCGACACGAGAAGGCCCGCGACGTTGCTGCACGCGATCGCGAGCAGGAGCGCGACCGCGCCGAGGAGGACATAGAGCGCCAGGCGCGTATCGCCCACGACCTGGTCGATCAGTGGCACGACGCTGATCGTGAGCCCGCTGTTCGCGGGATAGAACGCTGGATACTCCTGCCGCATGCGCGCCGCGATCGTCTCCATCTGGGACTGCGCCGAGGCCAACGTGACGCCCGGCTTGAGTGACGCGAACAGGTTGAAGTCCTCGCCATCGCGATTGCCGCGCGCGCTGGCCGCGACCGGCAGTGGCAGGATCAGCTCAATGCGCTGCACGCTATTGACGGCGGGCATCACATCTTTGTCGAACACGAAGTCGCGCGACAACACCCCGACGATCGGGACGCTGTTGCCGCTGAGCGTCAGGGTCTTGCCGAGCACGCTCGGATCGCCCCCGAAGCGTCGCTGCCAAAACCCATACGTGAGCAGGACGCCGGGCGCACGGCCCGGCTGATCGTCATCCGCCGTGAACAGGTGGCCGATCACCGTGCGCGCCGAGCATCGAGAGAAGGTCCCACGACACGCGGACGCCGTCGACTCGCTCCGGCGTGCCGTTGCCCGTCATGTTGAAGCTTGCGCCGATCGCGGCCGCGACACGATCGAACACCGTGTTCTCGGCCTTGATATCGAGATACTGTCCAAGTGAGAGCCAATCCCGCGGGACATTGAGCCCCGGCGACCGCTGCCAGAGCATTGCGAGTCGCTCGGCGTGCGGATACGGCAGCGGGCGAAGCAACAGCGCGTTTGCCACGCCGAAGATCGCGCTGGTCGCGCCAATGCCAATCGTGAGCGAGAGCAACGCCGCGATCGTGAAACCCGGCGCCTTGAGGAGAGTGCGAATCATGGCGCTACGATAGCAGACCCCGCAGGGCAGCGATAGCGGGAAGCGCCCGCGTCAACGTCTTGTTCGGAAACAGAAAATTCCGACGTGAGAATCGGGCCGAACTCGCTACGTTATCAAGAGCGCAAGGAAGCGATCACGAGTCACCCTCGAGACGGAGGTCATACGCTCGTCCCACGCGTGAAGGCGATCCTCGTACAGCCCACGGCGGAGTGGGCGGTGATCGACGGCGAGGCCGCGACGGTCGCGTCGATCTACACCGGGTACGTGATGATCCTCGCCGCCATACCGGCGGTATGCGGCGCGATCGGGCTGGCGCTGCTCGGGTTCAGCATTGGCACGGTCATCCGTGTGCTCGTCGCCCGGTATCTCGGGGCATTAATCGGGACCTACGTGCTCGCGCTGGTTATTGATGCTCTGGCGCCGACATTCGGCGGCCAGAAGGATCAAGTGCGCGCCTTCAAGGTCGCGGCCTACTCGGCTACCGCCAGCTGGGTCGTCGGCGTCGTCGGCCTCGTTCCCGCGCTCGGCATCCTCGGGCTGCTCGGTCTCTATAGTCTGTATTTGCTGTACACCGGCCTGCCCATACTCATGAAAACGCCAGCGGACCGGGCCATGGGCTACACGGCCGTGGTGATCGTCGCAGCGATCGTCGTGTTCGTCTTGATCGGTGTTGTGACCGCCAGCCTGACTGGCGTAAGCGGCCGATGGAGGTGACACTGGGCTAGTGCTGAGTCCGCCGTACGACCTGGCCTGGGCGGTTAGTTGTCGTCTGGCCGTTGGTCCACACGGTCTGGCCGTTCACCCAGACGTGCGCGATGCCGGTCGAGATGAGATGCGGCTCGGTGTACGTCGCCCGGTCGATGACCGTCGCGGGATCGAACAACACGAGATCCGCGTAGTTGCCGGCGGCGATCGTGCCGCGGTTGGCGATGCCGACATTCGCGGCCGCGAGCGATGTTGCCTTGCGAACGGCCTCTGGTAGAGTCAGCACGTGCTCCTCGCGCACGAAGTGTCCGAGGATCCGCGGGAAGCTGCCGATGCCGCGCGGGTGGCGGCTGTCGAGGGCGCCGTCGGTGCAGAAGCTCGTGTAAGGCCACTGGACGATGCGATCGACGTCTTCTTCGGACATGCTCGCACCGATCACGCCTTGTACGGAATCGTCATCGAGATGAAGGTGGTGGGCGTCGGCGTACTGCTGCGATTCGTGAATGAGGTTGAGGAGCGTCACCGCCGGATCCGCCTTGCGCCCCTGGGCGACCTGCGCCAGCGTCTGTCCGACGTAGTCCGGGTGCGGCGCGAATGATGTGAGGATCAACCCGTCGGCCGGTACGATCTCCTTCAGGACGTAGCGCGAGTACGCCGTATCGTTGAAGTCGCGCTTCGGGAAATTGACCGTGAGATCCGAGTGCCAGGCCGTGTACGGATAAATGTCGGCCGTAACCTGGATGCCGGTGGCGCGGGCCGAGTCGAGCATGGCGATGAGTCGGGTGCTTTGTCCCCAGAGCTCCTTCATCGCCAACTTCATGTGCGAAACTTCGACCGGCAGGTGCGCTTGCTGGCCGATCGTCAGCAGCTCGTGGACGGCGTCGAATACGCCCTCTTCTTCGTTCCGCATGTGGCTGATGTAGCGGCCATGGGATGCGGCCGAGATTTTCGCGAGAGCGACCAGCTCATCGGTGTTCGAGTAAATGCCGGGGTCGTACTCGAGGCCGGTCGAGAGGCCGAGCGCGCCCGCCGCCATGTCTTTGCGCAGCAGGTCCTGCATCTGGCTGATCTCGTCGGGCTTCGCGAGGCGTTTGTAGTCCTCGCCCATAACGGCGCGACGGATCGTGCCGTGGCCCGAGTAGGACGCGACGTTGATCGCGACCGGTGTGCGCTCGAGCGAGTCGAAGTACGCGGCGAGGGGCAGGTGTGAGCCGCCGTCCTGTCCGACGACGATCGTCGTGATACCTTGGCTGACGGCCGCGAGCGCTTCGGGATGTTGGAACAGGCCACCATCGTGGTGGGAGTGGTCGTCGATAAATCCCGGCGCGAGGACCAGGCCATGGGCGTCGACTACGCTGTCGGCGCTTGTCGGTCTGAGGGTGCCGACTTCGGTGATCTTGTCGCCCACGATACGCACTGAGGCCAGTCGCGCGGCCGAGCCGGTGCCATCGATTACCTGAGCATTGACGATGAGTGTCTGATGGTGCTGACAGCCAACGATCAGAACCAGCATGGCCAGCACGGCCATTCGACGGTTCAGCATGAGGCAATTCTAAGCCCCCTAGGGGGTTCTTTCAGCGGCCACGGCATGAACGCTGCGAATTTCCGCGTCGGTGAGAGGTATCCGACTCGGATGGGGTTCGACGCTGCCGTTGGCCGTCGGCATCGCCCTCGGGATCGGCGCCCTGGCGGTCATACGCTATGTCACCGAGCCGCTCGGCCTGCTGATCGTCGCGATCGCGATCGCCGAAGCACTGGAACCGCTGGTGACGTGGCTCCAGCGTCGGATGAGGCGCTCGTTCGCGATCACCCTCGTGATTCTCGCGGTCGTTCTCGTGTTCTCGCTCGCCGGTTGGCTCGTGATTCCATCGTTGGCCGCGCAGGTCACGAGCCTCGTCGAGCGCGGGCCGGGGATGGTGAAGGATGTCCAGGGCTGGCTTCACCGGGCGGACAGTGTCACGCAGGGTTCGATCTCCAAGATCATCACGGGTGCGGCCGGGGGCGTCCTGCAGTATGTGGTGACGCTGCCCCGTCAACTCCTGTCCGCGCTCACGGATCTGCTCGTCATCGTTTTTCTGGCGATCTATTGGTTGGCCGGCTCGCCGGGCCTCTCGCGCTTCGTTCAGTCGTTGTTCCCAGCGGCGAAGCGCGACCGCTCGACGAAGCTCCTCCATGACATGGGTCAGGCGATGGGAGGGTATGTGCGCGGCGCGGCCATCAATGGCGCCGTCATGGCGGTCCTCGCGGGCGTCGGCCTCTGGATCATCGGCGTCGACTACCCCATCGCGCTCGGCGTCATCACCGGCATGGGGGAGCCCATTCCCTATATCGGTCCGGTCGCGGCGGGTATCCCGGTCATTCTCGTCGCGCTCGCGCAGTCGCCGACGAAGGCGCTGATCGCGCTCGGGCTCTATTGCTTCCTGCAGGAGTTCGAGGGACACGTGCTGACGCCGAACATCATGGAGCGGCAGACGTCGATCCCGCAGACACTCGTCATCGTGGCGATCGTGATCGGCGCCGGACTGGGTGGCGTGCTCGGCATAATCGTCGCGATTCCAACCGCGGCCGCGGTGCATGTGCTTGCGCTCGAGGTAGCCGCGCCCGCGTTCCGGCGCGCGACTGGAGCCGTCTGACCATGGCCATTGCGTGTCCCGATTGCGGAACGATTCAGACCGTGCCGGTGCTGTCGTTGGGCGACGCCGCGATCTGTCCGACGTGCGACCATCACCTGGAGCGGACCGCGGGACGGAGTATGGTCGCGGCCTTCTCCTGTGCGTTCTCGGTTTTCATTCTGCTCTTTCCCGCCAACCTGCTGCCGCTCATGAGCGTCACCATGTTGAGCGTGCGTCACACGAGCCATCTCGCGTCAGGTGTCGGTATGCTCTGGAACACCCATTGGGTCGTCATCGCGGCCTTGGTGGGGATGTTTGCCGTCGTGCTGCCGTTCATTCGGTTCGGTCTTCTCAGCCTCGTGCTGGGCTGTGTACTGACGCGCTATCGGCCAGCCTGGCTCGGCTGGGGATTTCGGTGGACGCTCGCGCTCGATGCGTGGGCCATGCCCGATGTGTTTCTGATCGGCTGCGCCGTCGGCTACAGCCGTGTCAGAGCGAACCTGCCTGTCACCATCGAATGGGGCGGGATCTGCTTTATCGCGGCGGCCCTGCTCTCGATGCTGTCGCGGGCGTCGCTCGACCGGCGCACCGCCTGGCGCACGATCGCCCCGGAACGGCAGTTGGACGAACAGGTGCCGGCGATCTCGTGTACGATCTGCGATTTGGTGGTCCCGGCTGACGCCGAAGGAACCCCGTGCTCGCGATGTGGTCAAACCCTCGGCGCGCGCAAGCCGGATACGTTGATTCGCACGACCGCGCTCGTCATCGCGGGCGCCGCGCTCTATATCCCGGCCAACATATTTCCGATGAGCACCGCGCTGCAGATGGGCCAACTGGTGCCGCATCGCATCATCGATGGCGTGCGGGAGTTGATCAGCGCCGGATTGTGGCCGCTGGCGATTCTCATCACCTGCACGAGCATCGCGATCCCGCTGCTCAAGCTCGTCGGTCTCGGATGGTTCGTCGTGTCCGTGCACCGGCGCTCGCGATCGCATCTCGTCTTCAAGACGAAGCTCTATCGGCTGATCGACGAGGTCGGGCGATGGTCGTGCATCGACGTGTTCACCATCGCCGTATTCCTGCCGCTCCTCCACTTCGATTCACTCGCGAGCACCAGGGCCGACACGGGAGCAGCGGCGTTCATTCTCGTCGTCACCCTCACGATGATCGCCTCTCGGACGTTCGATCCGCGACTGCTCTGGGACATGGCGCGATGACGGACGTCAAGCGCACCGAGAGTGGCAAGCGCCGGACGCGGTGGCCCGGCTGGATCTGGTCCGTGCCGATCGCGGCCGTGGCGCTCGTCGTCTGGTTGTTGCTCCGCGCCCTCAGTACCAATGGTATCAAGGTTACGGTGGTGTTCGACAACGCCGAGGGGCTCAAGGCCAACGGATCCGACGTGACGTATCGCGGCGTGCAGGTGGGCGAGGTGACGGGCGTCGATCTGACCGACGACCAGCGGCACGTCAATGTCTCGCTGTCGATCGATCGCGAGATGAAACGCGCGCTCAACGCCGGTACGAGATTTTATCTCGAGGGAGCGCATCCGAGCCTCTCCAATCTCTCCTCGCTCAAGTCGGTGTTGTCAGGGCCGACGATCGCACTCGTTCCCGGACAAGGGAAGCCGTCGCGCCACTTTGTCGGCGTGTCGGGACCCATGCCAGACAGCATCGGGACGATGGCCCGCTTTCTCGTGCGACTTGCGGGTCCGGTCGGCGATCTCGAGGTTGGCGCTCCGGTCACCGTTCGCGGATTCACGGTCGGTCACGTGACTGGGGTCAGGCTTGCCTACGACCCGATTACCGGCGCGCTCGCGACCCCGGTCGAGATCGGGCTCGACCCGGCACGCCTCGGTGTACAGGCACCGACCATCGACGCGACCGTCAGTACACTCGTCGAGAAGGGGCTGCGCGCGCAACTCGTGCATACGCCGCCGCTGATCGGAGCCGCCCAGGTGGAGTTGGCCATGGTGCCGCACGCGCCGAAAGCGACGTTGGCGGTGGCCGACGGCGAGCGAGAGATCCCCGCGGCGCCCGGTGCGAGTCTCAACCGGCTCATGACCGAAGTGAATCAACTGCCGATCGAGGCGATCGGGGCGAACGTGCGGGCGATCACGTCGCGCGTGCGTTCGCTCGTGTCGGCGCCGGCGTTGCCGAGCGCGATTGATCATCTGGATAGCACGCTGGCGACGTTGGATTCGACCATGCGCAAGGTCGGACCGGCACTGCCGCCAATGATCCAGCAGCTAGGTCAGACGGCGAACGAGCTCGATGCTACCGTCGCATCGGTGCGACGGGTCACCGGTGGATCGCCAGCCGCGCCCGACGGGAATCTGCGCGACGCGTTGCGGGAGATGACCGGCGCGGCGCGCGCGTTGCGGACGCTGGCGGATTTTCTCGATCAGCATCCGGAGGCGCTCGTGAGCGGCCGTCAGCGGTGAGTGCCTGGCGCTGGGCGTGCTTCGTGTGGGCGATCGCCGCCTGTTGGGTGATCGCGGCCTGCCGCACGAGTCCGCCGGTGCAGTTCTTCACGTTGACCGCCGTCGTTCCTGATCATGCGTCGGGGGCCGAGGGCCTGGTGCCGATTCAAGTCGCCGCGATCCATGTGCCGCCATCGCTCGACCGGCAGGAGATGGTGAGCGAGTCAACCGCGACTCAGCTCACGGTCAGCGATCAACATCGGTGGGGCGCGCCGTTCGGCGACATTCTGCGGCGCGTGCTCACGCAGGATCTCGCGGACCGCCTGCCGCCGGGCGCCGTGCTCTACGCTGACGAACCGGCTCCCGCGCATGTGCACGAAGTGGTGGTCGATATCCTGCGATTCGTCGCCGAGCCGGGTGGCCAGGTGGTATTCGATGGCAGCTGGTCCATCGTCTCAGCTACCGGCGACACCGTGGTCGCGAGCCGGCATCTGCGCTTGCGTCAGCCGGCGCCGCCGGGCGACTATCGCCAGCAGACGCTGGCGATGAGTCGGCTCGTCGGGATGCTCGCGGATACGGTCGCCCGCGCGGTCGTTAGCGCGGCAAACCCTTAGTGATTTTGAGGGCGTTCCCGGAATAGACCTTTTTGAGCACGCTGTCCGGAAGATCGATGCCGTAGAGCTTCCAGAACGCGTGATAGGGTCGATAGTAATCGAAGTACTCATCCGCGGTCTCGAAGACGCGGAAGTAGTACGGATACTCGACGGGTTGAAACGAATCTTTGCCGAAGAGAATGCGATCCTGGTACTTGATGAAGAATTCGTGTGACGCGCGAGGCGTGCGGCCGATGTCGTAGAGCACCGCGCCGACCTCGGTGTATACGTTCGGCATGGCATCGAGCATCGCGCTCAGCGATGCGAGATCGTTCGCATGCCAGCCCATGTGGGCGGCGACGAACGTGGTCTTCGGGTGCTTGCGGAACATGTTGTCCCGTTCGACCATTAATTCGTCGAAGCTCGGGAAGCGATCTTTGGGATAGCGGCGTCCCGGAAACAGCGTTAACTCGAGCCAACGTTCGTTCGTGTAGTCGACCGGCTGGAAGAACTCGGCCGGATCCGCGGTGTGAATGAACACGGGAATGCCGAGTCGCGCGCACTCATCCCAGACGGGGTCGAGTGCTGGATCGTCAATGCGCAGGCGTGTGCCATCGCGTTTCTTGACCGAGAGTCCGAGACTTTTCGAGATCTCACCAACACCGACGGCGCCGGCCGCGATATCCGCATCGAGCTCTTTCACGGCCTGTTCGGCCCATCCCGGCCCCACGTCGTTGAAGTTGATGCCGGCGAGTACCCGGACTCGATCTCGCATGGCACCCGACGCACGGATCGCCGTCATGGCCTCGCGAATCTCGGCGCCGGATAGATTGTCGGCGGCGACCATCATGCGAACATTCAGGCCATCGAGCGCTTTGTGCAGCGTCTCGAGACCTGAGGCCGACATGATGAGCTCATTCGGATGGCCATGGAAGTCAATCGCCGGATACTTGGCCGCCTTGACCAGATGCGCGGCCGTGATCAGCGTCGACTTCGGGCGATAGTCGACGATGCTCGGTGGCGGCTCCTGCGGCGCCTGGCAGTTGCCCGGCCGGACTTCGGTCTGGCCCGCCGGGCAGGCGGTGGCCGACGTTTGCAGCGCGAGCGCGATAAGGGCTGTTATCATGTTGGTGAATCAATGACAAGCGCCATTCCTACGCTAGCGGCAGCGCGCGAGGCGGAGACACTGCTACGCCGGTATTTCCCGCCATCCCGACTCGCGAGCGCGTTCGCCAGTCAAGCTTATGTCAAATTAGAAAGCGACCTGCCGACCGGCTCATTCAAGCCGCGCGGCGCGATCTACGCACTCGCCGCGAACCTGGCGCGGCGAACCATTCGTGAGGTCACGGCGTCGAGCACCGGCAATCACGGCGCGGCCGTTGCGTTCGCCGCGCGACAGCTGGGTGTGCCAGCAACGATCTTTCTGCCCTCACACCCAAACCCGGTGAAACGCGCGCGCATCGCATCCCTCGGTGCGCGCATCGTCGAGGACGAGACGCCGGATCTCGCCGCCGCGTGCCAGCGCGCGATCGCGTACGCGGCCAACGACCCGGCCGTGTACTTCCTGAACGATGCAACCGATCCGGATCTCCCGGCCGGTCCCGCGACCATCGCGCTCGAGGTCTTCGAGCAACTCCCTTCGGTCGACACGATCGTCGTTCCTATGGGCGATACGGCGCTGATTCGCGGGGTCGCCGGCATCGCGAAGCCGCTCTCGCCCAACGTTCGCGTTGTGGGCGTCCAAGCTACCCAGGCGCCGTCCTACTACCTGTCGTGGAAGGACGGGTGCGTGATCGCGACTGACACTTGCGATACCATCGCGGACGGCCTGGCGACCCGTACGCCCGAGGCTGAGAACGTTGAGGCGATCCGTGAACTGGTCGACGAGGTCGTCCTCGTGACGGAGGACGAAATGCTGGCCGCCATCTGGCATCTGGCTTCCGTGGAGCACGTGATCGCCGAGCCGGCGGGCGCGGCCGCTACCGCGGCGCTGTTGCACGGCAAGTTTCTGCCTGGCACGCATACCGTTCTCTTGGTGACGGGCGCCAACATCACGCCCGACGTGCTCCAGCGCGCGTGCGCACGTCAACCACAAACTCCATAACGTCGGCGATCGCGTCGTCCACCGTCAGCTCCGCCGGTGGATGACTCGGCGCGCGGATCGGTCCACCTGGTCGCGACTCACTGGCCCAACGCGTCGCGCGCCACGATGCGAATGGCACGAACGTTCGCCGGCCTCGGGACGCGGCGCGGCGTTTGGCGTTCCCGACGTTGAATGGCGTCACGGACGCGCGGTCGCCGTGACGTTCCAAGAGCGCGGGCAGGTCGATGACAACCATGACCTGCGGGCGTCTCCCACACGCCGCGCGCTGTCGTTCGAGACGCTCGATCGAGAGCCAGAAGAACACTTTCGCGTTGACGAGCGCATACCACGCGTCCGGATCGAGGCCCGGATCCAAGCATCGCGTTAAGGCGGCCGGTGGCATGGGTCGCTGATCGCGGATCCACACGCCCGACGGGAGCTGCATGCTCTCAGGGCGATAGCGGCGATACGGCTCGGCGCGTTTTCCCGAAAGACCGGCGCGTCGAATCAGTGCTTCAGCACTGAACAGGCCGTCCCGCTGGATCGACGGCCAATTTTCTGCGTCAGCGAGATGGTAGGCGAACGGGTAGTCGCGAGAGCTTACGGCCACACAATGCGTTGTGACGGATCGCCGGTCCACCAATCGATGCGCGTCGCCTGCACTGGCACGTTCGCCGAGATCAAGACGCGGTCCGCGCGAGCAGTTGGAGCAACCGCCACATCATCCCAGAATGTGATCGCCTCCCCGGCGCGACTACTCTCGAAGCCGCCGAAGCGCAATGTGCGCTTGGTGCCGTCCGTGGCGATGGACACGGCCTCCAGTCGTACCTGAGTCCCGTCAGGCAAGTACAAGCCCACGCCATGGGTCGCCTGAAGTTTGACCTCCGGCGGTAGCGTGACGGCCAGCTCGATGCGGGGGCCGTGCGCTGGAATGCCTCCGGGTACCGTGAATGCGGTCGGGTTCGGACCAAGCGTCGTGGGGGTGGATGCCAACACGACCGAGTCACCGACGTGCAAGCGAGTGACGAGCTGGTCGATCGCCCCAAAGATCCGCTTGCTGCATGCGTCGGCGATCGAGTCCGATGCCGCGGTGGCGGGAGAATACGCGATCGTAACTGATACCGGTCCGCGCGGTGGTCCGGCTACCGTGAGGCGGAGAATCTCCGTCCGCACGCCAGAAACATCGAACAGCACAATACGAGTCGCCGTGTCAGCCACGGCGTAGCTCGTGTCATGCAGCCCTTGCCCTGTCCCGGCATGTTGGAGGACCATTGGACAGTACAGCATGGATAGCTCGGCCACCGTGCGTACGTCATGGATCGGCGCAGCCACGACATGGGGTGTCCGCGACGGGGTCGCGGGAGTCGTAATGCGGTCCGTGTGTGAGCAGGCGGCCAACGCACCGATGCCGCCAATAAGTAGTACGCGATAGGTGACCACGACTCAAATTATCGACTGCGCGAGGTGGTACGCATACCGGTGGTCATGCGCGAGACCGCGATCGACGCGCGGAGTGGAGCTAGGCACGCTTCAAGATATTGGTACTATCGAGCCCATGCTGCGACGACTCATGCTCGGCCTCGCGCTCCTCGGCGCGTTCCGGACCGCTGATGCTCAGGAGCACGCATTCGACTTTCTTGTCGGCTCGTGGCGCGTCCACCATCGCGTCCTGCGCGCGGACCACACATGGCTCGAGTTCGATGGCACGTGCGTGAACTGGGCGCTCATGAGCGGGCAGGGCAATGTCGAGGACCACACGTTCAACAAGCCGAGCGGCGTCACGCACGGTGTGGGATTGCGCGCATATGATCCGAAGACCGCGCAATGGGCAATCTGGTGGGTCGACAGCCGCGATCCGCATCTGCCGATGGACCCACCGGTCAAGGGACATTTCGAGAACGGTGTCGGGACGTTCTATTCCCCGGGCACGCGGTTTATCTGGTCGCAGATCACACCGACCTCGGCGCGATGGGAGCAAGCCGTGTCGTCAGACAGTGGCAAAACGTGGGAAACGAATTGGGTCATGGAGTTCCATCGGACTTGACTCTACTTCTTTTTGCCCTCGCCCCACGCCGCGACCCAAACCATGCCGAAGTTGCCCGAAAATTGAATTCGGCCCGAAGGGTTGATGCCGGAAAATACGGTGCCTATACCGACGGAGACGAGCCAACGCGGAGCGCCGCTGGTGACGCCGTGCGCGCCGTTGACGGTCAACGCCAGTGGCTTGGCGAATGCCCAGACGAAGCCGGCCGCTATTGATTGCGGCAGGACAGTGCCGGAGTCGGCGGGGCCGACGTCGGTGGAGTAGCCGATGCTCGTGTTGAAGCGCTCAGTCCAATCGTAGCCGGCTTCGAGATCGATGGAGGTCGCGCGCGGGGCGTCGATCGCGCCGTTGATGCCGTCACCCGCGAGCGGGTGCCACAGGCTCACGTCGAAGAGACGTTGTCGGTCGGGGAAATGCCGGCGCCGAGCTCGCCGGCGACGGCGGTTTGGCCGCTGCCGAGGCCAGTGGAGGAGTTGCCGGTAGGGAGAGTGAGCTCGAGGCCCGCGCCGAGTGTGAGGGATAACGGAGTGTTTGGAAGCTCATGAGACGCGGCTACACCGAGTGGCAGATCGGTGGGGCCGGTGCTCGAGACGGAGCCGCCGGTTGTCGACGGCACGGTGATGTGATCAACGGCTGGGTTAGCCGAGAGCGTAAGCCATGGTATGGGCTTGTACTCGAGGAGCAGGCTGCCCGCCTGCGGGGAAGCGTCACCACGTAAGCCGGCCGCGCCACCGATCGCGCCCCAAATGACTGCTTGCGCGCGTGCGTCGGCCGCCGCTAGCGGGCCCCAACACATGTTCGCTGGCACGAAACGAATCAGCGCTGTCCCGAATAGATTCCTCGCATGACACTGCGCGCAAGCAAGCTGCTGGTGGTCGAATCCGACGAGTCGCTCCGGGCGAGCATCGTGGAGACACTGAGCCAGGCCGGATACGAGGTCTCGACCGACTACAGCGGGGGCATGAAGTCGGTCCTCGCCTTCGAGCCCGACCTCGTCGTACTCGGCGCCGATCCGCCGGATCTCACCTGCTGCGACTTGCTGTCGGAGATCAAGGGCTCGGAGCACACGCGCGAGATTCGCGTCGTCATGCTCTCGCAAGGTGGCGCGGCCGAGCGCGCGCGTGGGCTCGACCTCGGCGCGGACGACGCGATCTCGCTGCCGTTCGAGCCGCACGAGCTCTTGTCGCGCATTCGGGCGCAGCTGCGCGAGCGCGAGCAGTTGCGGCGCGTCGAGGGCGAGGCCGCGGTGGTCGCGGCCGTGAAGGAAGAGCGGCGGACCGTGCGAGTCGGCGCGCTCGTCACGGTCTTCGCGTTGATCGCGATCGGGGTCGCGTCGTTCTACTTCTATCGGCATGCGCAGGCGCAAAACGCTCGCGTGTACGCCGCGCTGACGAAATTGCAGTCGGGGGTATTGACGCAGCAGCAGCTGCTCGACATGTCGCGGCATGCGAGCGATAGTGCGCTCGAGACGCGACTGTCGAAGCTCGAGATCGCCGGGAGTGTCGCGCAGACGATCATTCAGACGTATGAGCCGAGTGTGTGTCTCATTCATGTGACGCTGGCGTTTCGCGATCATGCGAGTGGGCAGCGGTTGCATTACGCCGGCATGACCGACAGCGGCGGGCCTACCGTCGACGAGCACAATAACCCGCTCGTGAGTTTGACCGGGTACGGCCCCGAGGTGCATGTCGACGCGTTCGGCACCGGGTTTCTTGCGTCGGACAACGGGCGGATTTTGACGAATCATCACGTGGCCGAGCCGTGGTGGGAAAACGACGAGCTCAAGGAGCTACTCGGTCAGGGGCTCGATCCCGTGATCACGGAAATGCGGGCGTACTTCCCCGGCGTGTCGCACGGCATCACGATCGACACCGAGCGCATCTCGTCGACCGCCGACGTCGCGATTGTGCGTGGCGACGTCTCCGGGCTCGGGATCAAGACCGTCGCGCTCGCCGACGGTCAGAACGCGGCGGTGAGTGGCGCGCCTGTCGTGTTGCTCGGCTATCCGACGGCCATCGATGCCATTTTAGCGCGTGCCGGCGCCGAGACGTTGAGGTCCATCGCGACGGCATCGAAAGGGGATCCATCGCAAGTGATGGAGGAGCTCGCGCGGCGGCATCTCATTCGGCCGATCACGACCCAGGGGCACATCGGCGATGTGCTCTCGGATCGGATCGTTTACGATGCTCAGACCACATCAGGCGGGTCTGGCGGGCCGCTCTTTAACGATCAGGGCAAAGTCATCGGCATCAACTTCGCCATCCTGCGTCACTTCGGCGGCTCTAACTTCGCTATTCCGGTTGGCTTCGGGAAAACATTACTAGAGACACCCTAGCGCATGAGCTCGTGCCAACTTTTTCTCCGGGAGGTTCAACGGTCGCTCAACAGGCCGCCACGCGTCCATTGTCTGTCCTCCGGTCTCTGTGTATACATGCTAGCGACATGACCCGACCACATGAAGACATCGAGCGCCATACGCCGACGGATCATCGTCAAGGTGGCGTACCAGTCACGTTCGCACCAAATGCTTGGTGCGCGATCGACGTCGTGCATACGAAAGCGGAGCGCGTCGATGCCGGGATCTCGGCGTACGAGACGCTGATCGAAAAGGCGCGCAAAGAGCCGCTCGGCGTGCGTGTGGCGGCGGTGCTCAAGTCTGTGAATGATCGCCGCGTGATCGCGCTCGTGGATCTCGAGGGGCACGAGGCGTTTCGGCATCTGCGGTCGTCATGGGACGACCATCATCTCGTTCAGCAGAAACGCGATGTCGCCGAGTCGAGTGCGCTCGGCCTCTACCGGTTGGTGACGAGCCGTGGGGATGCGTCTATCGATCCGCTCTCGAAAGACACATACGCCTTCGAGCAAATCGCGCGCGGATCGCAGCCGGCGGGCGCACTGGCGACGGCCGCGGGGCAGGCAAATGGATTTCGGGGAGTGCTCGTGTTCGAGTCCGACGGCGATGATCGTTTAGTCGTGATCTATCGGTTCGGACATCCCGCGGATCTCGCCGCGCTCCGGGCGGACGGCGACGCGATCGCCGCCGTCCACCCGGTCAGAACCTTCGGATAGGGCTTGGGTTCCTAAACTTCAGGCCGCTGGCTTCTTCTGGGCCGTCGGCGGCAGCATGTTGTTCAGACGGAGATAGTTCGCCATCTGGCTGTAGTGGTCAGCCCAGTCGCCGGTCGTGATCGTCATGACCGCGGCACGCGTCTGCGTCTTGCCACCAAAGAAGGGCAGCTGCTCGCCGAGCTTTGAGTCGTCGAGCGACGCTAGCGACTTGTCGCAGAATTCGAACGAGTCCTTCAACTGGCTCATCAGCGCATCCTTCGCGTCGCTGCCCTTCGGCTTATTGGCCCGTGCCGGCGCCTTCTGTCCGCTGATCGCGCCGCACAGGTAATCGTTTCCTTCGATCAAGTGGGCGACGATGTCGCCGACCGTCATCTGCTTATCAGTCGGCTTATAGCCATACTTGTCGGCTGGGAACTCATCGGCCGCCGCAACCAGGTTCTTACCCTCTTTCTTCGCGAAATCTTTGAATGCATCCGACACGGGAGCGGACTGAGCAATAGCGATGGCCGGGAGACATACTAGGGCCAGGAGCGTAGTGCGCACGATAGTTCTCTCTCGATTGGGGGTTGCTAGCAGATTGCACGCGCGTACGCCGAGTGTCCAGTAGTGCTGGCTCGCTATCTCATGACGTTCTGAGCCGCTCGTATTCGAACCGTACGGCTCAGTTCGTCCTCGGCCTGCAAAACCTTTTG
>Ga0070741_10006721_pt1 | contig 24452 bp, 24 predicted proteins | sample Coa_R1_4_FD_66440 | JGI IMG/M metagenome (GOLD analysis project Ga0070741, IMG submission 66440) | Surface soil microbial communities from Centralia Pennsylvania, which are recovering from an underground coalmine fire - Coalmine... | ecosystem: Environmental > Terrestrial > Soil > Unclassified ...
CTCACCGTCACGCTGGTGTGGCTGTACCTCGAGATCCTGCGTCTGCTGAGCTACTTCTCCAGAAGCTGACTTTTCTACGTTGACTCTGCGCACAGATCGCGATTAGTCCACAGATTGCGATCTGTACGCAGAGTTGAAGGCCGAAGTGCGCCAACCTTGATGTGTGGTGCTTGGGGGACAAGCCGTTCATCGGAAGTGAAGCTGTCGCAAGCGGACTCGTTCGAAAGCACGAGCTTCGATCCCGCTATCGACTCGTGTTCCCCGACGTCTACGTCGCGAATGACGTCGCGCTCACGTTGCGTCACCGCGCTGTCGCCGGCTGGTTGTGGTCGCGCCGACACGGCGTCATCTCCGGGCTGACAGCATCGGCACTACACGGAGCGAATTGGGTCGACGATTGCGAGCCCGTCGAATTGATATGGCGGAACGCGCGTTGCCCGCGCGGATTACGTACCTCTCACAGGCTGCTCCTCGCACGCGAATACGGTGAACTGCGAGGCCTTCCGGTGACCACACCTGAGCGCACCGCATTCGACATCGGACGGCGCGGTCGGTTCGACGACGCCGTGGCTCGCCTCGATGCGCTCGGCCATGCGACCGGTGTCAAAGCTGACGACGTCCTGCGTCTTGCCGGCGATCACCCTGGCGTTCGAGGCTTACGGCAGCTGCACGCCGCGCTGGATTTGTACGACCCGGGAGCAGCCTCGCCGAAGGAAACGTGGTTGCGGCTACTAGTCATTCGCGCGGGATACCCGCGACCCCAGACCCAAATTCCGGTGTGGGATCCGCTTGACCGGCGGTGGTACTACCTCGATTTGGGCTGGGAGAACCTTCAGATCGCGATGGAGTACGAGGGCGACCAGCACAGAACCGATCCCGTTCAGTTCGCCAAGGACGTCCGGCGATATGAAAGGCTTCCGGAGCTCGGCTGGAAGACGATCCGCGTCACAAGAGGGGATCGTGCCGGTGGCGTCCTCGACAGGCTCCAACGCGCATGGGAATCGCGCATTGGCCCCATCGACTCTGCGCTCAGATCGTGATTTCGACCCGAATCGCGATCTGTACGCAGAGTCGACGCTGAAAGGCAACGCGAACTAGCTGAGCCGCTCGATGATCATTGCCATGCCCTGCCCGCCACCGACGCACATGGTCTCCAAGCCGAAAGTCTTGTCGTAGGTCTGCAGGTTGTTCAACAGCGTGGCGGTGATCCGCGCGCCCGTCATGCCGAAAGGATGACCCAGCGCGATTGCGCCGCCCGACACGTTCAGCTTGTCGTGGTCCATGCCGAGTTCGCGGGCCGAGCCGAGCACCTGCACCGCGAACGCTTCGTTGATTTCGTACAGGTCGATGTCGTCGATCGTCATGCCCGCATTCGCCAGCGCCTTGCGCGTGGCCTCAATTGGCCCGAGCCCCATGATCTCTGGCGACAGCCCGCTCATGCCCGTCGCCACGATGCGAGCCAGCGGCGTCAACCCCAGCTCCTTCGCCTTCGCATCGGAAGTGATGACGACGGCCGCCGCGCCGTCGTTCAGCGGACACGCATTGCCCGCTGTCACTGTCCCGTTCGGCCGGAACACCGGCTTCAGCTGGCTGACCTTCTCGTAGGTGGTGCCGGGCCGCGGCCCGTCGTCGGTCGAAACCACCGTTCCGTCGGGCAGCGTCACCGGCACGATCTCGCGTTCGAAGAAGCCGTTGGCGATCGCCTGCTCGGCCCGATTCTGCGAGCGCACGCCCCAGTGGTCCTGGTCCTCGCGGCTGATACCGGTAAGCAGCACAACGTTTTCCGCGGTCTGGCCCATTGCGATGTACACGTCGGGCAGTGCGCCATCTTCGCGCGGATCGCGCCACGAGTCGGCGCCCGCCGCCGCTTCCGCCGTGCGCTGTTCGGCGTCGGCGAACAACGCGTTGTGCGTGTCGGGCCAGCCGTCGGACGTGCCTTTGGGGAAGCGCGACACCGTCTCGACGCCCGCCGACACGAACGCGCTGCCCTCGCCGGCCTTGATCGCGTGGAACGCCATCCGCGTCGTCTGCAACGACGACGAGCAGTAGCGGTTGACGGTCGTGCCGGGGAGGAAGTCGTAGCCCAGTTCGACGGCCACCGCGCGGCCGATGTTGAAACCCGCCTCGCCGCCGGGCTGTCCGCATCCCATGATCAGGTCGTCGAGGTCGTGCGGATCCAGCGCCGGCACCTTGTCCAGCGCGGCGCGCACCATCTGCGTCGCGAGGTCGTCGGGGCGGATGTCGACGAGCGATCCCTTGCCGGCACGGCCGATCGGTGAACGGGCGGTTGAGACGATGACGGCTTCAGGCATGACGCCTCCTAATTCCCCGAAAGCGGACGGGACTCCCTGCAGAAACCTAATGCGCTCAGTTCGCGGGCACGACAAGGGGTGCCGGAACGCCCGTCGTGCGCCGCCACACGCGGGTGAAGCGCCGCAGCCGGCTGCGGATCGTCCTGGCCTCCGCGGCCTGTGACACCCACGGCGGCTCGGCGACGGGGCCGCCGGTCCATTCGCCAAGTGCCTGGCACAGTGCAGGGAAAAGTTGCTTGGCCGCCAACGCATATCCCGCCGCCGACGGGTGGTATTTGTCCTCGGAAAACATCAGCTCTGGCGCCTGCAGGAACTCCGGCGCGAGCAAGTCCGCCAGCGGGACGGCGACGCCGCCGGCTTCGCGAACCGCCGCGGCCTGCGCACGCGCGAGACGCAGCCCCCGGGTTCGGGCGGTCCACCGCAGCGGTTGCGGGATCGCGGAGATGACACCGAAGTCGGGACAGGTGCCGACAACGACGACCGCGCCGCTCGCCCGCAAACGCCGAACTGTCGCACCCAGACGCCGCGCGGACGGGACAACGCCGTTCAGCGCGGTGATGTCGTTGGCGCCGATCATGATGACCGCAGCGTCGGGCGGTGGACCCGCCACGAACATCGCGTCGACCTGACCCGACAACCCCTTGGACGTCGCGCCCACTATCGCCTTGGTACTCAACCGGATTCGCTTGCCGGTCTCCTCGGCCAGTCCGCGTGCCAACAACACGCCGGGCACCTCGTCAGCCGTGTGGCAGCCGAAACCGGTTGCGGTGGAATCGCCGAACACCATCAGGTGCAGATCGACGGGCATGCCACGCGACCAACGTTCGACGGGACCGCCGCCGGGGGTGTACACACCGTCCGCGCGTGGCGGCGGTTCCCAGATCTTGGGAATCACCCGGCGCGCCCGATCGGCCTGCGCGCTCAAGAAGTTTCGGGCACCGACGTATGCGCTGCCGGAGGATGCGAGCGCTCCTACGGCCGCAAATGCAATGGTCGACCGGCGCGGCGCGCGTATGCCCACGCTTCAAGTTTAGGTGCGCAATCGGCCTAACCCGCGACCCAACTCGGGCCGATTACAGACCAATATCGGATCCGGTATCAAAACGCCGTTGTTGATTGTTGAACTGCTTGTGGATGTCAAGCTAAGTTACCGGGAATTGACGGGGCGACCCGGGCGACCCGGCCCTACAACGGCGTAGGAGTGTGAGATGACCGCACCAAGCAAGGTCTCGGGTTCGCCCCGCGCACATATCGGCGCAGGTCGCGCCCTTAAACCCCGCAAGTTTCCTGTCAGTGACGGCGCGCCTGTCGAGGTGGTCGAAGACGGGCCAAGTATCGCCGGGCGGCTCGCCTGGCTGGCCGCCCGGCTAACTATCCGTCCGACCCTGACAGTCGGAAGCCACGCGCCGTTTTTGCCCTGGCCATGGGGCCTTGTCGACTTTGCCTCGCGCACACTGCTGCCGATTCCCGGCACGGTTCGGGCGACCATCAAACTTCCGAATTGCACGGCGCAACTGGTGCGCGCCAAGGGCGTTCTTCCTGCCGACGGCAAGCGCCGAGTCATCCTGTACATGCATGGCGGCGCGTTCCTGACGTGCGGCGTGCATTCGCATGGCCGCCTGACGACGATGATCTCGCACTACGCCGACTCGCCGGTGCTGGTGCTGAACTACCGGATGATCCCGAAGCACTCGGTCGGCGAGGCGATCGACGACTGCTACGACGGATACGAGTTCCTGCGCGACCTCGGCTATGAGCCGGAACAGATTGTGCTGGCGGGAGATTCGGCGGGCGGCTACCTGGCGCTCGCGTTGGCCGAGCGGCTGCTGGCTGAGGGCGAAGAGCCGGCGGCGCTGGTGTCGTTGTCGCCGCTGATGCAGCTGGACGCCGAGGCAAAGAAGGCGCACGCGAACATCCGCAGCGATGCGATGTTCCCGCCCAAGGCTTTTGACGCGTTGGTGGAGCTGATCGCGAAGGCCGCGGCGCGGCGCGTCGTTGACGGCGAGCCCGAAGAGGTGTTCGAACCGTTGGACCATGTGGAACCGGGCTTGCCGCGCACGCTGATTCACGTGTCGGGCTCGGAGGTTCTGCTTTACGACGCGCGGCTGGCCGCGCGCCGGCTGGCCGCCGCGGGAGTTCCCGCGGAGGTGCGGGTGTGGCCCGGCCAGATGCATGTGTTCCAGCTGTGCGCGCCTTTGGTACCGGAGGCTTCGCGGTCGCTGCGCCAGATCGGCGAGTACATCCGCGAAGCGACGGGCTAAGCAACGCAGCTTTCCGCCGCCTGCGATCATGAACGCATGCGGATAGCCCGGCACATCAGCGAGCTGATCGGCAACACCCCGTTGGTCGAGCTGACTTCGGTGGTGCCCGAGGGAGCCGGCCGGGTCGTCGCGAAGATCGAATACCTCAATCCCGGCGGCAGCGCGAAGGACCGCATCGCCGTCAAGATGATCGACGCCGCCGAGGCGAGCGGTGAATTGCGGCCCGGCGGAACGATCGTCGAACCGACGTCGGGCAACACCGGCGTCGGGCTGGCGCTGGTTGCCCAACAACGCGGCTACAAATGCATTTTCGTGTGCCCCGACAAAGTCAGCGAAGACAAGCAGAACGTGCTGCGCGCGTACGGCGCGGAGGTCGTCGTCTGCCCGACGGCCGTGCCACCTGACCATCCGGACAGCTACTACAGCATCTCCGACCGCCTCGTAAATGAGATCGACGGCGCATGGAAGCCCGACCAGTACTCGAACCCGAACGGCCCTGCGAGCCACTACGAAACGACCGGCCCGGAAGTCTGGAACGACACCGACGGGACGGTCACCCACTTCGTGGCCGGCGTCGGGACGGGCGGGACCATCACGGGTGCGGGCCGGTATCTGAAGGAGGTATCGGACGGGCGCGTGCGCGTCGTCGGCGCCGACCCGGAAGGTTCGGTGTACTCCGGCGGCAGCGGACGGCCGTATCTGGTCGAAGGTGTCGGTGAAGACTTCTGGCCCGCGGCGTATGACCCGAGCGTTCCCGACGAGATCATCGCGGTGTCGGACGCGGATTCTTTCGACATGACAAGGCGTTTGGCGCGCGAGGAGGCGCTGCTGGTTGGCGGTTCGTGCGGGATGGCGGTCGTCGCCGCGGTCAGAGTCGCCGAGCGCGCCGGGCCCGACGCGTTGGTCGTCGTGCTGTTGCCCGACGGCGGGCGCGGCTACATGTCGAAGATCTTTAGCGACGACTGGATGTCGTCGTACGGCTTCCTGCGCAGCCGCCTCGACGGGTCGACGGCGCAATCAACGGTCGGAGATGTGTTGCGCGGAAAGTCCGGTGCGCTACCGGACCTCGTGCACACTCACCCGTCGGAGACGATTCGCGACGCGATCGGGATCCTGCGTGAGTATGGCGTGTCGCAGATGCCAGTGGTGGGTGCCGAACCACCAGTAATGGCAGGCGAAGTCGCGGGAAGTGTATCGGAGCGCGAGCTGTTGTCGGCGGTGTTCGAGGGCCGCGCCAAACTCGCAGACGCGGTGGCGCAGCACATGAGTCCACCGCTGCCGATGATCGGCGCGGGCGAGCTAGTCAGCAGCGCGGCGAAGGCGCTTCGGGACAGTGACGCCCTGATGGTCGTCGAAGGCGGAAAGCCGGTCGGCGTCATCACGCGCCAGGATCTGCTCGGATTCTTGTCCGGTAGCTCCGCGCGTTCCTGAGTCCGGCGAGCGAGTTCGTGCCAAATCCACTGTGCGGCGACGTTCTCAGGTAGCGTGTTGCTCGCTTTCAGCGATGCTGGCTTTCGAAGGGAAGGCGCTCATGACCGAACCACCGTCCGGGGGTTACCCGCCACCGCCACCGCCTGAGGGCTATCCGCCTCCGCCGCCGGCCGGACAAGGGGGTTACCCACCGCCGCCCGCATACGGCAGCGCCCAGCCCACGGGAAAAACCAACGGAATGGCGATCGGCTCGTTGGTTGCCTCACTGGTCGGCCTGGTGTGCGGCATCGGATCCATCATCGGGATCGTGCTCGGCATCATCGCGCTGAATCAGATCAAGCAGTCCGGTGAGGGCGGTAAAGGCATGGCCCAGGCAGGTATCATCGTCGGGGCCATCTCGCTGGTCATCAGCATCGCCTGGAACGCCTACGTGTTCTCGCATTAGCGAAGACGTAGCCGCTACCGAAACGCGCTGACTCCTGTCAGCGCCTCGCCGATGACAAGCTGGTGTACCTCCGAAGTGCCTTCGTAGGTCAACACCGACTCGAGATTGTTGGCGTGCCGCAGCACCGGGTATTCCAGCGTTATTCCGTTGGCGCCCAATATCGTCCGGCATTGCCGCGCGATTGCCAGAGCTTCGCGGACGTTGTTGAGCTTGCCGACGCTCACCTGGTCGGGCCTGATCTTGCCGGCGTCTTTGAGATGGCCGAGGTGCAGCGCAAGCAGTTGCGCCTTCGCCAGTTCGACGGCCATGTCCGCGAGCTTGGCCTGCGTCAGTTGATAGGCGGCCAGCGGTTTGTCGAACACCTCGCGCGTCGTCACATAGTCGAGCGTCGCTTCGAGACAGTCGCGGGCCGCGCCGACCGCACCGAACACAATGCCGAAACGCGCTTCCGACAGACACGCCAGCGGGCCCGACAATCCGCGCGCCCCAGGTAGTTTCGCGTCGTCGGGCAGGCGAAGATCGTCGAATGCCAGCTCCGAGGTGATCGACGCCCGCAGCGACAGCTTGTGGTGCATCGTCCGCGCTGAGAAGCCGGCCGTGTCCGTCGGCACCACGAATCCGGCGATGCCTTCGTCTGTGCGTGCCCACACCACCACGACGTCGGCGACGGTGCCGTTGGTGATCCACATCTTCGAGCCGTTGATAATCCAGTCGCTGCCGTCGCGACGCGCATTCGTCCGCATGCCAGCGGGATTCGAGCCGAAGTCCGATTCGGTGAGGCCGAAGCATCCGATCGTCTCGCCTGTCGCCATCGACGGCAGCCATCGCTTGCGCTGTTCTTCGCTGCCGTGCTTGTAGATCGCGAACATCGCCAATGACCCCTGCACTGACACCAGGCTGCGCAGCCCGCTGTCGACCGCCTCCAACTCCTGGCACACCAACCCATACGCGGTAGCGCTGGACCCGCTGCACCCGTAGCCCTTCAGGTGCATGCCGAGCAGTCCGAGCTTGCCCAGATCAGCGGCCAGCTCGCGGGCCGGCATCTCGCCGGACTCGAACCATTCCGCGATGTGCGGGCGCAGCCGTTGCTCGCCGAACCGGCGGACCGTGCTGCGCAGTTCGATTTCTTCAGCTGAGAGCAACGAGTCGACGTCGAGCAGATCGCCAATCGTGGCGGCGGAATCCGTCATTTCCCGGACGATACCGGCACAGCGTGCCTCTTCCCACTCTCACCATAACGGGTACAGGGGGTCTTGCGGCAAGGCCCCGGTGGTGCCGCACAATCGCTGGCCGAGGCCGAAAGTTAGGGGTGCGAATGCGCGTTTTGTCCGACCACGCGGTGGTAGTCGCCGGCGGCGGCCCGACGGGGCTGATGCTGGGTGCCGAGTTGACGTTAGCGGGGGTCGACGTCGCGATCGTCGAACGGCGCCCTACCCAGGAGCTTGTCGGTTCGCGGGCACTCGGTCTGCACTCGCGCACCATTGAGATCTTCGATCAGCGGGGAATCGCCGATCGCTTCCTGGCGCAGGGAAAGACTGCGCAAGTTGCGGGGTTCGCCCGAAACCGCTTGGATATCAGCGACTTTCCCACCCGGCACCCGTACGGGCTCGCCCTGCCGCAGAAGTATATCGAGGCGATCTTGGCCGAATGGGTCGACGAGTTATCGGTGCCGATCTATCGCGAGCGCGAGGTGACTGGATTCGCCAAGGACGGCGATGGCGTCGACGTGCACGTATCCGGCGGCGAGTCGCTGCGGGCCGAGTATCTCGTCGGGTGTGACGGAGGACGCAGTCTGATCCGCAAAGAGGCCGGAATCGACTTCCCGGGCTGGGATCCGACGACGAGCTGCCTGATCGCACAGGTAGAGGTCGCGCAGGAACCGGAATGGGGCATCCGCCACGACGCGCTCGGCATCCATTCCTTCGGCAAGCTGGAGGATGACGGGCCGGTCGGTGTCTTGGTGACCGAGCAGAGCGTCGGGGCCACGGGCGAACCGACGCTGCGCGACCTCAGCGAGGCGCTCATCGCCGTCTACGGAACCGATTACGGAATCCACAGTCCCACTTCGGTTTCCAGGTTCACCGACATGACCCGGCAAGCTGCGGACTACCGCAAAGGGCACGTCTTGCTGGCCGGCGACGCCGCACATGTGCATTACCCGGTGGGCGGGCAGGGTCTGGGCACCGGTGTTGACGATGCGGTGAATCTGGGATGGAAGCTCGCTCAGGTGGTCAACCGGACGTCGCCCGACAGCCTGCTCGACACCTACCACGCCGAGCGTCACCCGGTCGGTGCCCGCATGCTGCGCAACACGATGGCCCAAGTCGCGCTTCTTCGTCCGGACGACCGAACAAATGCCACCAACGAGATCGTTTCCGAGCTTCTCAGCATGGAAGAACCCCGAAAGCGGTTCGCCGCGATGATGTCTGGGCTGGATGTTCATTACGACCTCGGTGAGGGCCACCCGCTGCTCGGACGCCGCATGCCCGATCTCGACGTGGTCACCGCCGACGGTCCGCTGCGGGTCTACACGCTTTTGCACCAGGCCCGGCCGGTGCTGCTCGACTTCGACGAGGCGGCCAGCGTCGACATCACCCCATGGTTGGGGCGGGTTCAGGCGGTGGACGCGAAATACGTTGGCAAATGGGAGCTTCCGGCGTTAGGTGAGGTGGCCGCTCCGCCTGCTGTGTTGATCCGGCCGGACGGACACGTGGCGTGGGTCGGCAAGCTCACCGACCCCGGGCTGACGGACGCGCTCACCACCTGGTTTGGGCCGCCTCGTTAGGCTCGATCCCCATGAGCGACGAGCACAAGGGTCTGGCGACCAGGGCTATCCACGCCGGCTACCGGCCCGACCCCGCCACCGGCGCCGTCAACACCCCGATCTACGCCAGCTCGACGTTCGCGCAAGACGGAGTGGGCGAGCTGCGTGGCGGGTTCGAGTACTCCCGCACCGGCAACCCCACCCGGGCCGCGCTGGAAGCGACGCTGGCCGCCGTGGAAGACGCGGCCTACGGCCGTGCGTTCAGCTCCGGCATGGCGGCCACCGACTGTGCGTTGCGGGCGATGACGAAGCCGGGCGATCACGTCGTCATCCCCAACGATGCATACGGAGGCACGTTCCGCCTCATCGACAAGGTGTTCACGGCGTGGGGTGTCAACTACACAGCGGTGCCGCAGTCGGACATCGACGCCGTGCGCGATGCGATCACCGATGCGACGACGCTGATCTGGGTCGAGACCCCGACCAATCCGCTGCTGTCGATAGCCGACATCGCCGCGATCGCCGAGCTTGCCCACGGGCGGTCCGCAAAGGTGTTGGTGGACAACACGTTTGCGTCGCCTGCCCTGCAGCGGCCGCTGACTCTCGGCGCCGACGTCGCGTTGCATTCGACCACGAAGTACATCGGGGGGCACTCCGACGTGGTCGGCGGAGCGCTGCTGTGCAACGACGCGCAACTCGACGAGGCGTTCGCGTTCCTTCAGAACGGCGCGGGTGCGGTGCCGGGTCCGTTCGATGCCTACCTCACGTTGCGAGGAGTGAAGACGTTGGTGCTGCGGATGAAGCAGCACTGCGAAAACGCAACGCGGGTGGCCGAATTCCTGCACGAGCATCCGGCGGTCAGCGTGACGCTGTACCCGGGTCTGCCGAGCCATCCCGGACACGACGTCGCCGCGCGTCAGATGAGCGGGTTCGGCGGCATGGTCTCGGTGAGGTTGCGTGGTGGAAGGCAGGCAGCGCTCGACTTCTGCTCGCGCACAAGGGTTTTCATTCTCGCGGAGTCGCTCGGCGGTGTGGAGTCGCTGATCGAGCATCCCGGTGCGATGACCCACGCGTCGACGGCGGGTTCGCTGCTCGAAGTGCCCGACGACCTGGTGCGGCTGTCGGTCGGGATCGAAGACATCGCCGACTTGATCGGTGACCTCGAACAGGCGCTAGGTTAGCGCGGGCCGCACCGCGGACGTCACCATCGCTAGGTTGAGAAGCGGTATCTCCGCGGCGGATTCGTCGACCCAGCCGCCGCCGGCGATTTCCCCGGCGCGCGAGTTCACCCACCGCCAGCCCCGGTCGTTGAGGCTGAGCAGCGCGCCCAGCCCGTCGACGGTGTGCAGAACCGAGATGATCGCCGCGGTCGTCGGCGTCGGGCAGCGACAGTCGAACAACGCGGCAAGCAATGCCGACCGTGCGTGGTCCACCCGCGACCGGTCCGCGATCGGCCATGTCAGTGATCCATTGAACCGCTTGCCCCGCAACTGGATTGGCCTGATGTAGCCACAGTGCTCCAGCCACCCCAGCAGTGCCGGCTCGACACCGCGGCGCAGCTTCGTCACCGCCGCCTGTGGTTTCCATGGACGCCGGTGCAACAGCTGCACCGCTGGGTCGAGGAGCGGGTCGTGCAGGTCGGGTCCCGCGAGCAGCAGCAGCCGCCCCGTCGGCTCTCCGTCGATGGCGGGTCGGACCCGGCAGGCCAGCGCGAGGTCCAATAGCACCGCGGCGCCCAGGGCCTTCTCGCGCCGATCCCGGTCGAGTGCCGGTCGGTTGGCTGCGTTGTCGAGAAGTAGGAGTAGTAGATCCTCGGCGATGCGCGCCATAGAGCGGACTTTAACCGCGCGGTTCGCGACTACTCGTGGTAGGGCTTGGCGCTGAGCAGCTTCACCTTCGCCGTTTTGCCGTTGGGCAGCGTGTACTCGCGCGTCTCGCCTTCCTTGGCGTCGATCAGCGCACCGCCGAGCGGCGAGTTCGGCGAGTAGACCTCGAGCTTGCCGTCCGTGATGCCCTCTTGGCGGGTGCCGATGAGGAACTTCTCCTTGGACCCGTCCTCGTACTGCACCTGAACGACGGAACCCGGCAGGGCGATCCCTGACTCCGTGGGCGCCTCGCCGACCTTGGCGTTGTTGAGCAGCTCCTGGAGCTGCCGGATGCGCGCTTCCTCCTGGCCTTGCTCCTCGCGCGCGGCGTGGTAGCCGCCGTTCTCGCGCAGGTCGCCCTCTTCGCGCCGGTCGTTGATCTCGGCGGCGATGACCGGGCGGTGGGCGATCAGCTGGTCGAGCTCTGCCTTGAGGCGGTCATACGCCTCCTGGGTCAACCAGGTCACCTGGGTGTCGGTCATTTTGGTCGCGCTCCTTGTTCGTATGTAGCACTGCGCCGAGCGTGCGAGCACTCCGCGGGTATTGCCGTTTTCGCAGATTCGCAATCAGCTCTAATGCAGCAATACACGGTCCCAGCAGGAACCGTGTATTCGACGATCGTACCACTTGTTGTGCAGGTGATACTCCGGCGTCGACGACGGCCGTCAGGGCGCGACGAGATATCCGGGCACGTCGAGGCCGCACCCGTACACGTCGCCCATCACCGGCGGGCGGCTGGTTTTGACGCTGGTCGTGACCTGCACCGTCCCGGACGTCGACGGCGGAATCAGCACTTCCCGTCGGCCTGTTTCGGTGCCGTCTTTGGACTTGCCGCGGACGATGCAAACGGCCGGATGCGACGGGTCCTCGCGCGTGACCGAGATCGTCACCTCCACGGTCTCGTCGTCGACGATCCGATAGCTCGCCAGCGTCCCGGACACTTCGCTGCGGCCCAGCCGGTGGTAGCCGACGGCGGCCACGACAACGCCGATGCCGAGAACCACGACCGTCAAACCGACGATGATCCAGCGCCGGGCGCGCCGGGACAGTCGCTGCCGCCCGTAGCGGGCAGGCGGGCGATCGGCCATGTTTCGGTGCCCGTCGGTCGAGGGGATTCAGTAGGACTGGAACTATAGGGCCCAGCAGCACAGCGTCAGCACGGGAAGGAACCAAGGTAGAGCCGACGTGAGCGAACTTCGGATGTTGGCCGTGCACGCCCACCCGGACGACGAGTCCAGCAAGGGTGCGGCCACCGCGGCACGCTACGCCGCGGAAGGGCACCGAGTGCTGGTGGTCACGCTGACCGGCGGCGAGCGCGGCAGCATCCTCAACCCCGCGATGGACCTGCCCGAGGTGCACGGGCGCATCCACGAGATCCGCCGCGACGAGATGGCCAAGGCCGCCGAAATCCTCGGCGTCGAGCACCGGTGGCTGGGCTTCGTCGACTCCGGTTTGCCGGAGGGCGACCCACCGCCGCCGCTGCCCGACGGCTGCTTCGCAGTGGTGCCGCTGGAGGAGCCCACCGAAGCACTGGTCCGCGTCATTCGCGACTTCAAGCCACACGTAATGACCACCTACGACGAGAACGGCGGCTATCCGCATCCGGATCACATTCGCTGCCACCAGGTTTCGGTCGCCGCGTTCGACGCCGCCGGCGATGCGGACAAGTTCCCCGACGCCGGTGAGCCGTGGGAGGTGCAGAAGCTCTACTACAACCACGGGTTCCTGCGGCAGCGAATGCAGTTGCTTCAGGACGAGTTCGCCAAGCATGGCCAGAAGGGTCCGTTCGAGAAGTGGCTCAAGCACTGGGATCCCGAGCACGACGTGTTCGCTCACCGGGTCACGACGCGAATCGAATGCTCCAAGTACTTCAGTCAGCGCGACGACGCGCTGCGCGCCCACGCCACGCAGATCGACCCGACGGGGGATTTCTTCGCCGCACCGATCGAATGGCAGCAAAGACTTTGGCCCACAGAGGAATTCGAACTCGCCAAATCCCGAGTGCTGGTGGAGCTGCCCGAAACCGAACTGTTCGCGGGAGTCGAACCGTGACGCCCCTCGTCGTGTGGTTGGCCGACAACACCCCCCGCAACACCGGACCCGACTTCGGCAAGGCCAGCCCGTTCGGCCTGCTGATCGTGGTGCTGTTGCTGATCGGCACGTTCGCGTTGATCTGGTCGATGAACCGGCACCTCAAGCGGCTTCCGGAGCGCTTCGACCGCGAGCATCCCGAGCCGGACCAGGCCGCTGACGAAGGCACCGTCGAACTTCCGGCCGAGACGCCGCCGGACTCGCCTACCGAAGCTGAGAATTCACATCATGAGCCTGGCTAACACGCTGGGCGAGGCGACCAGTCCGTACCTGCGCCAGCACGCCGGCAACCCGGTCCACTGGCAGCAATGGACACCCGACGCGCTGGCCGAGGCCGCGGACCGCGACGTGCCGATTCTGTTGTCGATCGGGTACGCCGCCTGCCACTGGTGTCACGTGATGGCCCACGAATCATTCGAGGACGACGACGTCGCCGCCGCGATGAACGCCGATTTCGTCTGCATCAAGGTCGACCGCGAGGAGCGGCCCGACCTCGACGCCGTCTACATGAACGCGACGGTCGCGCTGAACGGACAGGGCGGCTGGCCGATGACCTGCTTCCTGACCCCCGACGGGCGGCCATTCTTCTGCGGCACCTATTACCCGAAGCCGCAGTTTCTGCAGCTGCTGGCCGCGGTGACGCGCACGTGGCGGAGTCGGCGGGGCGAGGTCGAGCAAGCCGGCGACCAGATCTCCTCGGAGCTGCGCAGGCTGTCGTCGGGGTTGCCCGACAACGGGCCGCCGGTCACCGCCGCGCTCTGTGACGCGGCCGTCGCCGCGATCCTCGCCGACGAAGACGCGCAGCGCGGTGGGTTCGGCGGCGCACCGAAGTTCCCGCCGTCGGCGGTGCTGGAGGCGCTGCTGCGCGGCTACGAACGCACTGCCGATCCGGCGACGCTGGCGGCCGTTCAGCGCACTGCGACGGCGATGGCGCGCGGCGGAATCTACGACCAGCTTGCCGGCGGATTCGCGCGCTACAGCGTGGACGCGTCGTGGGTGGTCCCGCATTTCGAGAAGATGCTCTACGACAACGCGCTGCTGTTGCGCGCGTACGCCCACTGGGCCCGTCGTACCGACGATCCGCTGGCGCGTCGGATCGCTTCGGAGACAGCAGATTTCATGCTCGACGCACTGGGGTCCGGCGGAATGTTCACGTCGTCGTTGGACGCCGACGCTGCCGGACGCGAGGGATCCACGTACGTCTGGACGCCCGCTGAATTGCGCGATGTTCTCGGCGACGACGACGGACGTTGGGCCGCAACAGTTTTCGACGTCACCGCGGCGGGCACCTTCGAGCACGGCAGCTCGGTGCTGCAACTGCCGCGCGATCCCGACGATGCGGCACGATTCGCGCGGGTGCGCGAGGCGCTGCTGGCGGCTCGGCGTCAGCGGGTGCAGCCCGACCGCGACGACAAGGTCGTCACCGCATGGAACGGGCTGGCGATCACCGCGTTCGCGGAAGCCGGAGTGACGCTGGGCCGGCCCGACCTCGTCGACGCCGCGCGGCGCTGCGCCGACTCGCTGCTGATCCTGCACCTCGTCAACGACCGGCTGCGCCGCGCAAGTCTCGGCGGGCTCGTCGGCGACAGCGCGGCAATCCTCGAGGACTATGGGGCGCTGGCCACCGGGCTGCTGACGCTGCACCAGGTGACCGGCGAGGCGTCCTGGCTGATGGCCGCGACCGACCTGCTCGAGACCGCGCTGGCGCAGTACGCCGACCACAACAATCCCGGGCGGTGGTTCGACACCGCCGCGGACGCCGAGCAGTTGGTGCTGCGTCCTGCCGACCCGATCGACGGCGCGACCCCGTCGGGCGCGTCGCTGATCACGGAGGCGCTGATAATCGCGGGGCACCTCGCGCCCGATGGCGAGCGCTACCGGCAGGCCGCAGAGCAGACCCTGGCCGCGCACACGCTTTTGATCGAGCGGGCGTCGCGGTCGGCGGGGCACTGGCTGGCAGTGGCCGAGGCGGCCGTGCGCGGGCCGCTGCAGATCGCGGTCGCATGCAATCCGCACGATTCGGAGCTGTTGGCTACCGCACGCAAGCTGGCACCCGGGGGAGCGATGGTGGTTGGCGGCCAGCCGGATTCGTCGGAACTGCTCGCGGGCCGAGGCCGTGTCGACGGGAAGGACGCCGCGTACGTCTGCCGCGGTCCGGTGTGCGACCTGCCCGTCACGACGGTGGACGAGCTGGCCGCGGCGCTGGACGTGTAGCGTGCCGCTCATGTCCAGCCCCGACAGCAATGCGGCAACCGTGAAGTGTTACCTGGAATTGGTGGCTAAAGGCAGCGCCGACGAGATTACTGCGCTCTACACCGACGATGCGACGATCGAAGACCCCGTCGGTTCCGATGTGCGCCGCGGCCGCGACGCGGTTCACGAGTTCTACGCCGCGATCGAAAACCTGGAGAAGGAAACGGAATTGCTGACGCTGAAGGCATCAGGCGATCAGGTCGCGTTCCAATGGCGCCTGACTCTCCGCGTCGACGGAGGTGGCAGCCGCCTCGAGCCCATCAGCGTGATGACGTTCAACGCCGACGCGAAGATCACAGCGATGCGCGCCTACTGGTCCCCGTCCGACCTCACGGCGCTTTAGAAGACCGCAAACCACATCGCGATGTAGTGGCATATCGCGGCTACCGCCGTGCAGGCATGGAAGAACTCGTGGTGACCGAAAGTATCGGGCCACGGATTGGGCCACTTCAGCCCGTAGAGCACGCCGCCGATGCTGTAGAGCGCGCCACCGACGATCAGCAGCACCAGCGCAGCGACACCGGCGCCGTGCATGATCGGCCCGACGAACCACGCCGCGACCCACCCCAACAACAGGTACAGCGGCACTCCCACCCAGCGCGGTGCCGTCGGCCAGCATGTCTTGAGCAGCACGCCGGCGATCGCCCCGCCCCAGACGATCCAGAACAGCACCCAGCCCTTCTCCTGCGGCAGTGCCAGCAAGGCGAACGGCGTGTAGCTGCCCGCGATGAACACGAAGATCATCGAGTGGTCGACGCGCTTCATCCATGTGCGCGCGGTCTCCGAGTGCCAGTGAATGCGGTGATAGGTGCCGCTGACCGCGAACATCGACACGATCGTCGCCGTATAGAGCAGGGTGGCCAGCCCGGCGCGCGTCCCCTCGACGGCCCAGGACACGGACACCAGCGCCGCACCCGCGATCGCCGCGACGATCGCGGCGTAGACGTGAATCCAGCCCCGCGCCCGCGGCTTGCCCAGAAACTGCGCGGCCGCGTCGACGACGGCTTCGGGAAAGTCTTCGGCGGAAGCGTTCGGCGCCCGCACGTGTGCCTCGGCGGCGGTGTGAGCGGTATCTGGGGTCACGTCACCTCCGTGAGCGCTCATTGGCCTCTGACTGCAACGGATTTCTTCGCGTGCCACAGTAGTCTGGCTTTCCGTGGAGATCATTCCGCCGCGTCTCAAGGAACCGCTGTACCGGCTCTACGAGATGCGGCTGCGGCAGGGTCTCGAACGCTCGAAATCCGAGTTACCGCGGCACATTGCGGTGCTCTGCGACGGCAACCGCCGCTGGGCGCGTGAGCTTGGTTACAACGACGTCAGCTACGGCTACCGCATGGGCGCGGCGAAGATCGCCGAGATGCTGCGCTGGTGCGCCGACGCCGGCATCGAGATGGCCACGGTCTACCTGCTGTCGACGGAGAACCTGCAGCGCGATCCCGAGGAGCTCAACGCCCTGATCGAGATCATCACCGACGTTGTCGAGGAGATCTGTGCACCGGCCAACAAGTGGCGGGTCCAAACGGTCGGCGACCTCGAGCTGATCGGGGAGGAGCCAGCGAAGCGGCTTCGCGATGCCGTCGAGTCGACGCGCGGCAACGGAGCTTTTCACGTCAATGTCGCCGTCGCGTACGGCGGTCGGCAGGAGATCGCCGACGCGGTGCGCGCGCTGCTGTCCAAGGAACTCGCCAACAGCGCCACACCCGAGCAGATGATCGAGTCCGTCACCGTCGACGCGATCTCCGAAAACCTGTACACGTCAGGGCAACCCGACCCCGACCTCGTCATCAGAACGTCCGGCGAGCAGCGGCTGTCCGGATTCCTGCTGTGGCAGAGCGCGTACTCGGAGATGTGGTTCACGGAGGCGTACTGGCCCGCGTTCCGTCGTGTCGACTTCCTGCGCGCGCTGCGCGACTACAGCGTGCGTCACCGCCGCTACGGCATGTAGCGCTCGTCTGGGACACTGAAGCCATGGCTGCGCTGTCGGCGGTGGTCTTCACGCTCAGCTGGTGGCTGGGGCTGTACCTGCTGGCCCGCGACCCGCGTAAACCCGTGCTGGTGCTGGCCGCCGTCGGCCTGACCAGCTTCGCGTGCGTCGTCGCGCTCGACGCGGTGCGAGTCACCAGCGCCGCGCGCGCCGACATCCTCAGCAGCGTCGAGGTGTACCTGGTCGCGGTGCCCGCGATCGCGTGGTTCGCCGTGCTTGTCGAGTTGTCGCGGCCGTGCGACAGCTGGCGCAGCCGCGCGGGTGAGATCGTGCTGATTGCGGTCGTCGCCGTTGGCGTGCTGGCCGGCGCCGCGATGGCCGGCAACGTGGACGCACCGCTGCGCGCAGGCCACTGGGTGATGATCGCGGTGATCTCCATTTCGACACTGGGCGCGATGGTCGTGGCCGTCGCCCGGCGCACTCAACCCGGACCCGTGGCGGGTTTCGTCGTCGTGGCGACGTTGTTCTTCGCGCTGAGCAACGCGATCCTGGTGATCCCGCTCGGTCTGGTGCCGAGCTGGCTGGCGCTGGCGTCGACGAGCTGCGATGTCGCGCTGCTCGGTCTGGCGGTCGCGCTGTGGGATGCGTTCGACGAGGGTCAGGCGCTGCGGGCCGACATGTTGCGGTCGTTCGCGGCCACTGGTGTGATCGTGGCGCTGTTCGGTGGTCAGGCGCTGATCGGCCTGGCGGTGATCGGGCCGGGCGGCTCTGGCCGCACTGCCGTGACCGTCTTGATGTTCACCAGCCTGGCGCTGGCCATCGCGATCAATATCTTCGCGGACAGTCTGGCCGGAATGCTGGACCGGGTGGCGTTCTGGAAATCCCCGGCGCTGCGGGCCGACCGGGCCGCGTTGCGCAGCACCGAAGCCGCGCTCCCACTGCGCCGGTCCAGCCCGCTCGATGACGTCGACGACGACACCTTTGCGCGGCTGACCCGCCGCGCGCTGGGACACTACGGCGACCTGTCGAAGCTCGTCGCGAGTCCGCTGACCGCGCTGCCCGAGATCGACGAGCGTCTCGCCCGGCGCGGTGTGCCCGACCAGCCGCTCGAGCGGGCCAACGAGCTCAAGGCGCTGCTGTCGGACAAGATCGCCCGACTCAAGCCACGTGACGGCGGCGACTTCGGCACCACCGACGAGTGGCGCTACTACAACGCGCTCTACTTTCCGTATGTCGTCGGCGTGCGGGCCTACGCGCAGAATGCGACAGCAGCGGGTCTCGACCCGGTTGCGCGGCGGGCGTGGCAGTGGTTCGTCACTGAGGTGCCGCAACGCTCGCTGCACAACTGGCAGAACGCCGCCGCGCGGTTGATCGCCGCAGATCTGCGTGGCCACGCGCCGGTGTCGCAGGTAGCGAGCTAACCGAGCCCCACGCCCGTTTCCGCGACACTTAAACGGCGGCGGTGACGCGCCGAAACAGGCCGCAGTGCTTTAAGTTTCGGCGGGTGGCTAGCCGGCCATGTTGCGGCCGCGCTGTTTCTCCTGACGCAAGTAGGTGTCGGCCAGCTTGCCGACGTGGCCCGGCAGCCTGCCCGCCGCCACATCGGCCAGGCTCGTCTCCTCGAGCACTGAGCGCATGCTGGCCCGCAGCGCCCGCCAGACGTCTGTCAGCGCCGCGGTCGCGCCGGAGTACGGAAGGTCGCCCAGCCCGATGTCGTGCACGCTGGCGAGCGGGCCGTCGACCGACCGAAGGACGTCGGCGACGCTGATCTCGCGGGCCGGGCGGGCCAGCGCGTATCCGCCGTCGCGGCCTCGGTGGCTGCGGACCAATCGGTCGGCGCGAAGGCCGGAAAGGATGTCGACGAGAAACTGCGCCGGAATGCCTTGCGCCGCAGCGAGTTCCTCCGTCGTGACGAGGACACCGTCGTCGACGGACGCCAGCTCGACCATTGCCCGAACGGCGTACTCGGCCTTGGCCGACATCCTCATGCGGTCACCGCGAGCACCGCGTCGGCCAGCTCGGGTCGGCAGATCAGCACATCGGGCAGTAGCGGATCGCGCCGGTTGTACTCGAGACGCGAACCATCGATGCGCGACGTATGCAGTCCCGCCGCTCGCGCGACCGCCACCGGCGCGGCGTTGTCCCACTCGTATTGGCCGCCGGCATGGACGTAGACATCGGCGAGCCCTTGCACGATCGACGCCGCTTTCGCACCGGCCGAGCCCATTTCGACGAGATTGCCATCGAGGTGCTCGCGGACGGCGAGCGCGATCGCGGGTGGTCGGGTGCGGGACACGACGATCCGGGGCTGCGACGGCGCCGGCGGAGGCGCAGGCACATGCGGCGTGGCAAGCGTAATCCCTTGTGCGGGAAGCGCAACCGCGCCAGCGACAAGCTCACCGGACTGCCACAGTGCGACGTGCACCGCCCAGTCTCCGCGGCCGAGCTCAGAGAATTCCCGAGTGCCGTCGAGGGGGTCGACGATCCACACCCGGTCGGCGGCCAGTCGCACCGGGTCGTCGATGCCCTCCTCGGAGAGGACGGCGTCATCCGGTCGCTCGGCGGCCAATGCTTCCACTAGAAAGTCGTGAGACCGCTTGTCCCCAGCGGACTTTCGTTCTGCAGCGGTGGCACCGGCAAGTTCGTCGCGGACGGCGAGCAACAGCCGACCCGCGTCGGAGGCCAGGCGCGCGGCCAGCTCGTGATCGTTCATGAGTTCTGTTGCGCGTTCACCAGTTCCACGATCTGCTGCGCCAGTTCCTCCAGTGTGCGATCGGGAGTCAGCGTCAGGTCGGGGTTCTTCGGCCGTTGATATGGGCTGTCGATACCGGTGAAGTGGGTGATCTCGCCGGCGCGCGCTTTTGCATACAGGCCCTTGGGATCTCGCCGTTCGCATTCGGACAGAGGTGTGTCGCAGAAGACTTCGAAGAACGGCACGCCGTGCTCCTCATGAATGCGGCGGGCCAGCGCCCGGTGCTCGTCCAGCGGGCTGATCGCGGGTACCAGCACGACCTGTCCGCAGTCAGCCAGCAGTGTCGCAACATGCGCTAGCCGGCGCAGGTTTTCCGCACGGTCGGCCATGCTGAACCCGAGATCGGCGTTGAGGCCGTGACGCAGGTTGTCGCCGTCGAGGACGTAGGCCGGGCGTCCCGCCTCGAGCAGCCGCCGCTCGGCGAGCATCGCTGCAGACGACTTTCCCGAGCCGGATAATCCGGTGAACCACAAGGTGACTCCGTGGGACAGCCGATCTGATGCGCTCACGAGCGACTGGTGCTTGACCGTATTCGGGCTCGCTGCGCGCACGTCGCGCAGCACCATGCCGGCGGCGACCGTGCCGTTGGTGGTGGGATCGATCAGAATGAACGATCCGGTGCTGGCGTTGCGCGTGTACTCGTCGAGCATCAGCGGCGACTGCGTGCGCAACGTGATGCGGCCAAGTTCGTTGAGCTTCAACGCCGTTGCGGTCTTGTCGCGGTGAAGCGTGTTGACGTCGAGCCGGTACTCCAGCGTCGTCACCCGCGCCCGGGTGGTCTTGGTGGTGTGCTTGATGACGTAGTCGCGGCCCGGCTCGAGCGCCGAGGTGTCGGCCATCCAGCACACTGTCGCGTCGAATTCGTCAGTGACCCTGGGCTGGTTGTTGATTCGCGCGATCACGTCGCCCCGGGAAATGTCGATGTCGTCGGCGAGCCGGATCGACACGGCCATCGGCGGGAACGCCTCCGATACCGGCCCGATCGGCGAGTCGATCGCGGTGACGCGGCTGGTCTTTCCGCTCGGCAGTACCACCACTTCGTCGTCGACTTGCATCAGGCCGCTGGCGACGGTTCCCGCGTAGCTGCGGTGATCGTGGTGCGCGTCGCTGTGAGGCCGGATCACGTACTGCACCGGGAAGCGGACGTCGACGAGGTTGCGGTCGCCGGCGATGTAGACCTCTTCCAGATGCGACAGCAGTGCTGGCCCGTCGTACCAGGGTGTGTTGTCGGACTTGGTGACGACGTTGTCGCCCTTGAGCGCCGACATCGGAATCGTCGTCACGTCATGGACATTGAGCCGCGCGGCGAACGCGTGGAACTCGTCGCGGATCTTCTCGAAACGCGCCTGATCCCAGTCGACGAGGTCCATCTTGTTGACCGCCAGCACGATGTGCTGCACGCCGAGAAGCGACGCGAGGAACGCGTGCCGGCGCGACTGCTCGAGCAGTCCGTGCCGCGCGTCGACAAGCACGATCGCCAGCTGCGCGGTCGACGTTCCGGTGACCATGTTGCGGGTGTACTGAATGTGACCCGGGGTGTCGGCGATGATGAATTTGCGCTTGGGTGTGGCGAAGTAGCGGTACGCGACGTCGATGGTGATGCCTTGCTCGCGCTCGGAGCGCAGCCCGTCGGTGACGAGCGCAAGGTCGGTGTAGTCGTGCCCGCGTTCCTTCGACGTGCGTTCGACGGCGGCCAGCTGGTCTTCCATCACGGCCTTCGAGTCGAACAGCAGCCGACCGATCAGCGTGGACTTGCCGTCGTCGACGGAGCCCGCGGTGGCGATGCGAAGGAGCGTCGCCATCAGAAGTACCCCTCACGCTTGCGGTCTTCCATGCCCGCTTCGGAAATACGGTCGTCGGCGCGCGTGGCGCCACGTTCGGTGAGCCGCGAAACCGCTGTCTCCGCGATGATTTCGTCGACGGTGGCCGCGCTGGATTCCACACAGCCGGTACAGGTGACGTCGCCGACGGTGCGGAAGCGCACGCTCTTCTCGACGACTTCTTCGCCGGGTTGCGGCTGCATGAACCGGTGTACGGCCAGCAGCATGCCGTCGCGTTCGAACACCGGCCGCGTGTGCGCGTAATAGATCGCGGGCAGCGTGATGTTCTCGGCGCCCACGTAGGACCAGATGTCGTATTCGGTCCAGTTGCTCAACGGGAAGACGCGGATGTGCTCGCCCTTGCGGTGCCGTCCGTTGTAGAGATTCCATAGTTCGGGGCGTTGGGCTTTCGGGTCCCACTGGCCGAACTCGTCACGGAACGAGAAGACACGTTCCTTGGCGCGGGCCTTCTCCTCGTCGCGGCGTGCGCCACCGAATGCGGCGTCGAACTTGTTCTCGCGGATGGCTCGAAGCAGCGTGACGGTCTGCAGTGGGTTGCGCGACGGGCCGTTGTCGACGACGCGGCCGGCGTCGATGTCGTCCTGCACGAAGGCAATGACGAGCCGGACGCCGGACTCCGCGATGAGGCGGTCGCGCGTCGTCAGGACTTCGTCGAAGTTGTGGCCGGTGTCGACGTGCATGACGGGGAAGGGCACCCGCGCGGGGGCGAACGCCTTCATCGCCAGGTGCAGCATCACGATCGAGTCTTTGCCGCCGGAGAACAGCAGCACCGGTCGTTCGAACTCAGCAGCGACCTCGCGGATGATGTGGACCGCTTCTGCCTCCAGCGACCGCAGATGGCTTAGCTCGTAATGCCCCGCTTCGAGCTGAGTGGTCTCGACGCTCACGCTTACTCCGTAATATTGACCAAAATGACCAGGTTTATGAGTATTGCCACATAAAACCAGAGATGGCCACGCCTGTCAAGGCGGTCGAGACTTCTCCGGCGAGCAGACGCGGAATCGCATTACCAGGGGCCGAATCGTGCGATTTGATGTCTGCTCGCGAGGGTTTGCGGGCAGCGGCTACGCGCTCAGATGCCTGACTTTCGCCCACAGCCGGTGCTTCGGCGGGGTGTCGTGCTGGGCCGCGATGATGGCGCGAACAGTTCGCCGACACCGGCCGCACTGAGAGCCCGCACCGCACGCGGACGCGACCTGACGTGACGTGCACGCGCCGTTGTCGACGGCGTCGCGAACGGCCTCTGTGGTGATCCCGAGGCACAGGCAGACGTACACGTCGCCGACACCCCCTCGCACCGATATGCCGTAGTAGGTAAGGCTACCTTAACGCACAACCCCGGCTCTGTCTACGTTACCGAAAGTCTTACGATAAGCCTCTACCACATCCCGCGGCACCGACTACAGTCACCTACGCCGAGTACCCAATTTCCGTGGAGGCACCTTGACCGACAACCCTTCTGACCGCGTTGCCCTTGTCATCGGCGGAGCCTCCGGTATCGGGTGGGCAGTCGCGAAGGGGCTGGCCGCCGACGGCTGCCGGGTCACGGTCGCCGACCTCAACGCCGACGGCGCCGCGGCCCGGGCGAAAGAACTCGGCGCCGGGGATGCGGCCGTCGACGTCACCGACGAAGCCTCTGTGGCAACGCTTTTCGAGAAAATCGGCCCGCTCGACGTCGTCGTCAACACCGCCGGGATCGGCGGCGTCGGACGCATCACGGAGATGCCCGTCGACCAGTTCCGCGCCGTCGTCGATGTGTGCCTCATCGGCGGATTCATCGTCACCAAACATGCAGGCCGACACCTGCGCGATGGCGGCGCGCTGGTGAACCTCACATCGCTCAACGCACGACTGGCCGCTCCGGGCATGAGTTCCTACTGCGCGGCCAAGGCCGGCCTCGCGATGCTGACCCAGGTCGCCGCACTCGAACTCGCACCGCGCGGTATTCGCGTCAACGCGGTGTCGCCCGGCTTCGTCGACACCCCGCTGACCGAAGGCGTGAAGCTGGTGCCCGGGACGTTGGAGGAGTACGTGGAGAACACGCCGCTGGGACGGGTCGGCACGCCTGACGACGTCGCCGCCGCCGTCCTGTTCTTGTGCTCGCCGAAGGCATCGTGGCTCACTGGCGAAGTGCTGGACCTCAATGGCGGCGCCCACCTGAAGCGCTATCCAGATGTGTTGGCGCACTTCGAGAAAATGATGTCCATTGCATCGGGGGACGCGTGAGTCACTTCAACGGAAAGTACGCTGTCGTCACCGGCGGCGGGTCGGGTATCGGCGCCGCGCTGGTGCGCGCGTTGGTCGCCGCGGGCGCCGACGTGCTGTGCACCGACGTCGACGGCGACGCGGCCGAGCGCACTGCCGCCGCGGCCACCGGAGCCGGCACCGCCCGCGCCACGCAGCTCGACGTCACCGACGCCGGCGCGGTGCAGGCCGCCGTCGACGGCGTGGTGTCGCGCGCCGGCCGACTCGACCTGATGTTCAACAACGCCGGCATCGTCTGGGGCGGCGAT
>Ga0070741_10006722_pt1 | contig 24446 bp, 13 predicted proteins | sample Coa_R1_4_FD_66440 | JGI IMG/M metagenome (GOLD analysis project Ga0070741, IMG submission 66440) | Surface soil microbial communities from Centralia Pennsylvania, which are recovering from an underground coalmine fire - Coalmine... | ecosystem: Environmental > Terrestrial > Soil > Unclassified ...
GTCGGTCGACTCATTCTTCGTGATGGCGTACGACCTCGAGTACTCCAACTATCTGCACGCGCCGCCCGGATGCAAGAGCTTCTGCCTCGGTCCGACGGCTCCTCTCACCGGCTACTACTACACGGACACATCGACGGCGAGCCAGTATGCCGCGGCCGTTCCCGCGTCGAAGGTCATCCTCGGCGTTCCGTATTACGGCCGAAAGTCATGCGTTGGCGCACCGACCGCCGACCAGTACCCCAACAGCGCGGTGATTGCGGACATGTACCTCGACGCCAACCAGGAATACCTGGCGCCGGAGGTTCAGCCTGGAAGCTACACGGGCCATCGAGATGCGAACGACCCTGCCGGCCAGGAGCGGTGGGACACATGGGTCAACACGACCCTCAACTGCATCCGCGAGCTCTACTGGGACGACCAGGTGTCACTCGGGCAGAAGTACGACCTGGTCAACCGCGACAACCTGCGTGGTGTGGGCATCTGGAACCTCAACTACGGTGGCGGCGCAAGTGAGCTGTGGGCGAGCCTGAACACATATTTCGCCTGCCCTGTCTCAATGACACTTCCGGCCACCGAGTCGACGACACAGTTCAGCGTCTCAATATCGACGGGAAGCTGCAAGGCGAGCTCGTTCGACCTGCAGGAGCTCGACACCACCTCGAACCAGGGTTGGTTCAGCCTGCCGCCCGTGGCCGCCGCCAACGGCACGGGCAGCGCCCTCGTCGACAGCTATGCCGGCCACACATACCAGTTCCAGGCACGCGCCCACACTCCGTCAGGGACTGTCACCGCATGGGCGGCCGCCTCGACCCAGGTGGCGGCGAACGCCACGAAGTCGCATCCGTTCGCGGGCCTCTATTCGGTGAGCGGCTATGGAGGTGTGTACCCGGCCGACAGCCCGCAGCTCAGCATCTCCGCTTACTGGAACGGCTGGAAGATCGCGCGCACCGCCCGGCCGCAGCCTGGACCCAACGCACCGCAAGGCGGCCTCGTTCTCGACGGATGGGGCGGCATGCATCCGTTCGGTTCCGGGATCAAGACGCTCGTCACCACCGCGTTCTGGCCGAACTGGGACATCGCGCGTGACTTCGCCTGGCTGCCAGACGGCAGTGGCGGCTACGTGCTCGACGGATGGGGAGGCCTCCACCCGTTTGCGGTCAATGGCGCGCCCATGCCGCCCGCGCTTTACGGCACGACGTACTGGGCGCACTGGGACATAGCGCGCAAGGTGGTCATCTTCTCCGACGGAACCGGCGGCTACGTGCTCGATGGTTACGGAGGTGTCCATTCCTTCGGCATCGGCCGGCCCGCGCCGCCCAACCCTGTGATCGGCGCCTACTGGTCGGGCTGGGACATCGCGCGGGGCATCGCTCTCTTCCCGGGCACCCACACGGGCTACGTGCTCGATGGGTGGGGCGGGGTCCACGGCTTTGCGCCGCCGGGACAGCCGATGCCCGTCGGCTTCACCAATGCGCCGTACTGGGCGCACTGGGACATCGCACACGACATCTGGCTGCTGCCTTCGTCGACGCCGGCGGTACCCGCCGGATACGAGCTGGACGGCTACGGTGGCGTTCACCAGATCGGGGCGGCGCCGCCGCTGGCGCATTACACCTACTTCAACCGGGATATCGCGGTCGGCGTCTTCGGCGCCTGAGCAGGGCCTTCGGCCCCTCTCGCTTTGCGCCTGATCCCCTCCAGGTAGATGGTCGCGACCTGCTCGACGATTGAGGCTTGTGCGTGGCGAGAGGCGAGCTCGACGGCCCGGGCGGCCAGGGCCCGCGTGCGCGCGGGGTCGGCCATGAGCTGTTCGATCGCTTCTGCGAGCCTCGGTGCGTCGGGCGGCGCGTCGACCAGGGCCATCGCGTCTTCAAAGGCCGCGGGCGTCGCGCTGGACCGCGTCGTCAGCAGTGGCGCGCCGTGGCTGAGCGCCGCCAGCACCGTGGTGTGGCCTGGCGACGCGCCGTGTTCAAACGGCAGCACCACCAGGTCGCACGATTGCAGAACCGCAGACACCCTTGGCTCCGGCAGGTGGCCGAGCATATGGACGGCTCCTTCGAGCCCCAGCTCGCGTGTCTGCCGGATCAGGTCCTCCCTGTAAGCCTGCCGCTCGATCCGCTCGCCGTCCCCGATGTCTCCCACGATCGCGAGCTCGACTTCGACGGAACGCCGGCGCATGGCCGTGACGGCGTCGATGAGCGCCTCGAGCCCCTTGCCTCGCCGGATCAGGCCGAAGTACACGAGGAGCGCGGCACCAGGGTGGCGCAGGATCGACGCTCGGTCCGCCTTCCGACCGGAATCATCGATGGGGTGGACCGTGATGTTCGAACCCACCGACACGAGGGAGGTTCGCCGTGCGAGGCCCGGTCGGCGGACGGCGCCTCGAAGGTTGGCGTCGGTCGTCACGATCAGCCAGTCGGTGGTCAGAAGAAGGGCTTCGAAGGCGAGGCGGCCCGCCCAGCGGGGGCCGAGAGGAGGCGGAGTCATGTCGTGGAGCGTCGTGACGATATAAGGACGGCGGAGACGAGCGCGCTGGATCGCCGGCAACCACGCGATGGCCGGATGTCCCTCGTACATCACGTACTGGTACTCGATGTGCAGGACATCGGGCCGGAAGGCACGGATCTCGGCGGCCGCCGCCGACCACAATCTGCGGTCCCAATGCTGGACGGATGCCGCGACGGAGACGCCCGGACCCTCCAAGCCGGTGGGCCGGATGCTCGTCAGCACGCGGGTGTCGAAGCCGCGCTCGGCCAGGGCTTCGGTCAGCTTGCCCGTGTAGTCTGCGATCCCGCCGGCGGCAGGCGGATACTCCGGGCAGATGTGGAGCACGCGCGGGCGGTCGGTCATGTCGCCCGAACGAATGCCATCGTCAGGTTGATCAGGAAGTAGTGACCCCAGCGCTCTTCGAGCTGGTTCCACGCCGCATCGTAAGCGGACTCGAGTCCTCGGAAGACGCGCCGGTCGCGCCACGGGTTGCGCTCCTGGAGACGCGTGTGCGCGTGACGCCAGTAGAGGGTCCCTCGGCGCGAGCCCCAGTGGTCGTAGCCGACGGTGGCGATAGGCCTCAGGGCGTATCGACGTCCGAGCCTGCGGAGCTCGCCAGGCGAGTACTCGGTCTCCCAACCCCAGGGCCACGTGCCCTCGGCCATGCGTGCGTGCTTGAACCGCGTGTAGCCCGTGCGTTTCTGCGGGACGTTGACGACAAGGACGCCGTCGAGCTTCAGGACGCGGACCTGCTCGCGCATCATCGAATCCGGGTCGCGGAAATGCTCGACCACGCCCTGGCTGAACACGATGTCGAAGCTCCGGTCGGCGAACGGGAGCCGGGTGGCGTCCCCCGCCGCCAGGGAGATCGGGCGCGCGAAGTACTTCCCGCATCGCGAGGCGACCTGGAGCGAGGGGAGCGAGATGTCGACCCCGACGATGTGCGCATGCGAGCGCTCGGCAAGGATGTACGAATCGATCGCGGTGCCGCTGCCGATCTCCAGCATCTCCAGTCGCGTCCTGCCGACCCGTGTCATGCACTGCCCCATGAGGCGGTGAAAGCGAGCGCGCTCGACGCGGTGCTTCTCGACCTCGTCTGCCAGGTCGTGACCTTTGAGCCAGCCGTCCCATATGGCGTCGAAGTGGGGGCGCAGCTCTTCGGTGCCTGCCGGGCGGGGTGGCTTATCGGACATGGAAGGCCAGGATGCGCTGGAAGGGCCGCGGCACGAATGGGATCAAGTAGTCGCGATCCTCGGTTGTGACCGCGCCGCCAAGCATTACGACGGCGAAATAGAGCAGAACGAGTGGCACGACGGCCAGAACGAGCGAGACGGCGCCCGTGACGATTGGCTGCAGGAACCAGGCGAGAACCCCGATGACAGCAGCCGCCCCAAGCGGACGCAGCAGCGACTCTCGGATCAGCTCGGCCGGCGAGACGGCGCCAAACCGCCTTGCCGCGTAGAAGATGAAGACGACAGTCTGGGTGGCGCTGTTGATGAAATACGCAATCGCAGCGCCGACTATGCCCAGTCGAGGCACGAGGATCAAGACAAGTGGCACGTTGATGAGGGCGCTGGCCACTGCGAATCCGTTATTGATCTGTGGCTTGTTCGCGCCTTCCGCCACGAAGGCCCCGGGCATCGCGATCGCCTGGATCAGGCTCGCGGCGGCAAACCAGCGCAGGGTGGGTCCGCCTTCGATGGCAAGGGCTCGCCCCGGCTCGCCTCCGATCCACGCGCGGATCGTGGGCTCCGCGAACACAAACAGGAGTACGAAAGCCGGTCCGGAGACGAGGGTCATCAGGCGGGTCGACCGCAACAGCAGCGAGCGAACTGCGGCTGGATCACCGGCGCGCTTGCTGACCCGGGGGAAAAGGGGCGTCATGAGTTCGGCCACGAACTGCAGCCCCCTGCTCGCGGCGGTGGACGGGACGACGTAGACGCCCGCCGAGCGGACCCCCAGGAAGGCGCCGATCGCGACCTGGTCGAATCGGTAGGTGACCAGTGCGCCGACTGCGCCGGCGATCTTGAAAGCGCTGAACCTGGCGATCGCCCGGGCGGTGCGCCCATCGAACGTGGGGCGGACCCGCATGTCGGGGAGCAGGACCCTGGTGACGGCGAAAAAGAGTCCAAGTGCGGCAGCGTTGCCCAGGAGGTTGATCACGATCACGCCGACGAGGCCCCCACCGAGCAGCACGTAGATGATCACCGAGGCCGTGGTTACAACCGAGACCAGCAGGGTCCTGAGGACAACGAGGTCGTAGCGCTCGAGCGCCGTCGGGACCGAGTTGAACACCGAGAACATGATGCTGATCAAAAAGCTGGCAGTGCTCAGCCAGAGGGCCGTCTGCGCGTCATGCAGCAGGCGAGTCGAGATGTGCAGCACCGACGATGTAAGCCATGGCACCAGGAGGGCGACTCCACCGGCGAGGAGCGCTCCCACGATGAAATAGACGGTGAGCGCGGTGCCGAGAATGCGTTCCATCTGGGCCCTGTCTTTCGCGTGCCACGCGCGACTGAGCAGCATCACGACGGCAGGGGTCAGGCCGACGTCGAGGATCGACAAGGCCCCGCCAAGCGTGAAAGCGATGACGTAGATGCCGTAGATCTCGGTTCCGAGGCGCCTTACCAGGACAGGCGTCACGGCCAGCGCAAGCAGCGTCAGGACGCCCCGGCCGCCGACATTGATGAGCATGTTGCGCAGCAAGCTGGGCTGTTTCTTCGCGGCCTCCGTGTCCAACCGGGTCAGTGTACCCGCGGATTTCGGCGCCTTCGGAATTGCTCAAGCAGCCCGCTATTGGCAGGTGATAAGTGAGGCTGTATAGTACGCGCCCAAAGTCAGTTTGGAGGGAGGGGCGTGGCCATGCGGTCCGTGCTTGTCAAGTCTTTTGCCATGGGCGTTCTTCTGGCCGCGGCCCTGGTTCCGGCATCGGCGTCGGCGGCCGGGACTCCTCAACCTCCATCGCCGAAACCGAGCGTGGCAAACCTGCCCGCCGGCCTCGGAATCTCGAGCCTCCGGCTGCCGGCGCTCGGCCGCCACGCAGGCTCGACGACGAGGAGAAACGCGCAGCCGCTGATCGCATGCGGCGCCAATTGGCGTGTCGTCGACAGCCAGGACGGCACCTGGAACAACGTGCTCGGTGGCATCGCAGCGGTTTCACCGACTGACATATGGGCCGTTGGTAATTCCGAGAGCCCGACACCCGCCCAGTTCGGAAATGGCGATCAGAACCTTGCCGAGCACTGGGATGGCATGGCCTGGTCGACGGTGCCCGTGCCGCAGAACGGCTCCGACGCCAACGATCTGAATGACGTGACGGCGGTCTCCACAAACGACGTGTGGGCGGTTGGCTTCGAGAACTCGACGAACAATATCCAGGGCACTGCGTTTCACTGGAACGGAAGTGTGTGGGCAGCCAACCAGGGCGCTGTCACCCTCGGCTCCGACAACTTGCTCAACGACGTCGTCGCATTCGGGACCAACGACGTGTGGGCGGTTGGTGCCGTCGTCGGAGGCAACGGCCTCGGCGTGAACGTCGGCCGGACGCTCGTCGAGCACTACGACGGCACGTCGTGGAGCGTGAAGGTCACGCCAAACCTCGGCACCGGTGACAACTCGCTGTTCGGGGTGGGGGGTACGAGCTCGAACGACCTGTACGCGGTCGGCTACGCTCGCGCGACTACGAGCTCGAGCCGGCAGGCGCTCGTTCTGCACTCGACGGACGGTGGGTCCACATGGTCCACAGCCTCACCTTCGAATGACGGCCTGGACAAGGCTCTCACCTCGGTGGCGGCGAATTCGACCACCGACGCGATGGTCGTCGGCTACTACGGATCGTCCAGCTTCCGAACGCTGGCCGATCACTCGGTCGATGGCACCAACTGGACAGACGTAAGCACGACCTCCTTGCCCGACGCGGTCAACGTCCTGGGCGACGTCGCACCAGTGTCGCCGTCGAGCTTCGCCGCAGTCGGCTTCTCGGCCCCGACCAGTACGTCTGCCGCGAGTACTTTTACAGGCGCATGGGGCGGGTCCAGCTGGAGCTACGCCGGCGCCGCAAACGATGGGACAGGGGACAACGCTTTTTCCTCAATCGCGGTCGCAGCCCCCGGTGACGACTGGGGGGTCGGTTTCTTCACCAACCCGCAGAACGTCACCAAGAACCTCGTGGAGAACCTGTCTGGTCTCGCAGCTCCTACCGGGGTGAGCGCAACGGCGGGCGACCAATCGGCCCAGGTCACGTGGGCCGCCCCCTGCAGCGATGGCGGCTCCGGTATCACCCAGTACGTCGTGACTGCGCACGATGGCTGCACGATCCAGGGTTCGGAGATCGTAACAGGCGCTCCCCCCGCCACAACGCTGAACTACACCGGGTTGACCAACGGCACCGGAGTCACGTTCACCGTGGCCGCGTACAACGGATTCGGCCTCGGGCCGCAGTCAGCCACGTCGGCGGCCGTGACGCCGAACGGCGCGACTCCCGAAAGCTGGGTCACGGCGTGCAGCCCTCTGCAGTACACGCTTTCCAACAGCAACGGCTCGACATGGGTCGACATGGACTCGGGCGGCAATCTCACGGCCACCTTCACGCCCTCGGTCGACTCGATCGCCGTCATGACAGCCAACGCAGACCTCTGGACCTTCAACGCCGGCTACAACCAGGACCTCGGGATCGCCGTGAGCGGAGGAAGCGTTTATCCCAGGACGGCCGGCCAGCCCGAGGCATGGAAGGAAAGCGGTGGGTTCGCAGGTACGTTTTCGCCGAACGCCGCCGCCGTGGAGACCGCCATCCCCGTCACACGGGGGACGACCTACTCTGCGAAACTCCAGTGGAAGGCCAGTCATGCCGACCCGGGGACGATCGCCGCGGGCGCCGGATCGAGCAGCACCGGCTTCTCACCGACTCGCCTCACGGTCAGGCTCATTCCCAATTCAAGCGCGCAGGTCTTCACGAAGTCGTCCACCGCTCAGTACCACCTGACGGGGAGTAACGGCTCGACTTGGCAGAACGTGGATACTGCAAACCTTGCCGTGCCTTTTACAGTCGGCGCGGGCAGTTGGACGGCGTTTATCAGCGGTAATGCCGACCTTTGGACCTCCAGCGCGGGCTACAACCAGGACATCGGCATTGCGGTGAGCGGCGCAGGATTCCCGACTACCTCGGGCCAGCCGGAATCGTGGAAAGAGAGCGGAGGCTTCGCGGGCACGTTTTCCCCCAACGCCGCCTTCGTCTCAGGACAAATCGGTGTGACGCCGGGCAGTTACACGGCAACGCTGCAGTGGAAGGCGAATCACTCCGACCCGGGAACGATCTGGGCGGGCGCCGGGCCGATCGGGGGAAAGTATTCGCCTACCTCCGTCACAGTCATCCTGGTCCCGGCCTCGGCCGCGCCACAGGCAGTCTCGAGCAACCTCCAGTTTCCGCAGGTCAACAGTGACGGCACTTACTGGCAATCCGTGGACTCATCCCTCAAGTTCGGCATAACGCCAAGTCCAGCAGAGAGCTACTTGATCTCCGGCAACGCCGACCTCTGGACTTCGGTCGCCGGATACAACCAGGACATCGGCATCATGGTCAGCGGAGGAGCGTACGGGCCGGGGACGCTCGTCGCCTGGAAGGAGAGCGGCGGCCTTGCCGGCACCTTCTCACCGAACGCGGCGTTCGTCAGCACCGCGCTGCACCTTCAGGCCGGGATCGTGTACTCGATATGGCTGGTCTGGAAGGCGAACCAGCCGGCTCACGCCCAGAACGCCATTTACATCGGGGCGGGGCCGATCGGCAGTCGGTTTTCGACGACCTGGTTGACGGCTGAGCCGCTGAGCACGCCGTGACCTGCCAGGCGCCCTGAGGTCCATGCCCGCCGCCGAGGCCTCGCTGATGGCGCGGTGCGGCGGTGGGCAAAATGAAGGTCGGCAAACCGTCGGGCAAATCTGGCGGTCCCGGGGGTAGGAATCGAGCGCTTGCATCGGTATTCTTCGGGCCTCAATGCGGTGCAAACAAGGAATCCTGCTCGCCGCCCTTGCCAGCCTGATCGGCACCTCGGCGCTTCCGATTCACGCCGAGGCTGTCGCGCCTGGTGGAACCATCCCATGGCTCGGGGGAAACTGGTACCTGGCGGGCGCCGACTACCCATGGGACAACTACGGGAACGATTTCGGCTCCAATGCCTGGGGGGCTTACGGTGTCCATTCGTCAGGCACTTACGCGCAAGTCGACGCCGACTTTGCCGCGATGGCGGCCGAGGGCATCCATGTCACGCGATGGTGGGTCTTCGCCGACGGCCGGGCCGGGATCACCTTCGACAGTGTTGGAATGCCGTCGGGGATTGACCAGTACGTGTTCCCCGACCTGGATGCCGCAGTCCAGATCGCCGCGAAACACGGCGTATACCTCGACCTCGTCCTGCTGGACGTCTCGTTCATGTACGCGCGGCAGACGGTCAACGGCGTTCAACTCGGCGGCCACGCCGCCGTCATCAACACCCCGGCTGGACAGCAGGACCTTTTGAACAACGTCTTCATGCCGGTCTTCGACCGCTATTCCACCAACCCGATGATCGTGTCATGGGAGGTGATGAACGAGCCGGAGTGGTGTATCGCGGAGGATGGCGCCGTCAACTCAGGCTGCGCGAGCGCTCCGAGCACCCTCGCCAACTTTCAGACCTTCACCAGGAGCACCGTTGCGGCAATCCATGCCCACACGGCCAGCTACGCCACCGTCGGCGAGTCTGCGATGAAGTGGGCCGGTCAGTGGAAAGGTCTTGGGCTCGACTACTACCAGATCCACTACTACGACTGGATGCATCCATACTCCGTGACCGATCTCTACGACACGCCATATGCGGCGCTCGGGCTCGACGCGCCCGTGGTCGTCGGAGAGTTCCCTGCCGCGAACAGCACCACCGCCGGCCTCCAGCAGTATCTCGACACCTGGTTTGCCAACGGTTATGCCGGGGCCTGGTCCTGGAGCTTCAAGGCGGTGGATGGCAACGGCGCCCCAAATGCAGCCACCATGCAGGCCTGGGCCGCCGGCCATGCCTCGCTGGTCGACATCCGACCTTCTCTGCCAGGTCCGCCGACCGCAGTCATTGCCACTCCTGGCGATAACGCCGCAAGCGTTTCGTGGACTCCGCCCGGGAACAGCGGCGCATCTCCGATCACCTCTTACGTGGTCACGGCGTACGACGGATGCATCGCCCAGGGTTCGATGACGATCGGCGGTTCACCGCCGCCGGCAGGCGTGCAGTTTGCGGGGCTGACGAATGGAGTTGCCTACACATTCACGGTTGCGGCGGTCAACGGCGCCGGAGCCGGACCGCCCTCCGCGCCGTCCGCCAAGGTGGTGCCATCAGGACCGTCGTCGGCCGGGTGGTCGTCAGCCTGCAGCGCCCGCCAGTACGCGCTGAGCCACAGTGACGGGGTTTCGTGGACCGACATGGACCCGACCAACCTGCAGGTGACGTTCACACCATCCACCGATTCCTGGGCTATCCTCACCGCCAACTCCGACCTCTGGACGTCAAGCCCCGGTTACAACCAGGACCTCGGAATCTTCGTCACAGGAGGTTCCTCACCGAATACATATCCGACGTCTCCCGGACAGCCGGAGGTATGGAAAGAGAGCGGCGGATCCGCCGGCACGTTCAGCCCAAACGCCGCGACAGCGCAGACGGCGATACGAGTCACGGGTGGGACGCCTTACACCGCCGGCCTCGTTTGGAAGACAAATCGCGCGGACCCAGGCACCGTGTACGCCGGCGCCGGTCCACTCCTCGGCAAGTACTCGTCTACGCGGCTGACGATCCAGCTTGTGCCGGTTTCGGCGGCCAGGGTGTTTTCGGCGGCGAGCCCGCATCAGTACCGCATGACAGGCAGTGACGGTGCCAGCTGGACGGCACTCGACCCGGCTGGCCTGAGCGTTCAGTTCGGCGCGTCGAGCGGGGCCTGGATGGCATATGTCCTGGGCAATGCGGACCTCTGGACATCGAGCTTCGGCTACAACCAGGACCTTGGAATCGCTGTTTCAGGAGGGTCGTTTCCAAGCTTGCCGGGCCAGCCCGAGGCCTGGAAGGAATCCGGCGGCTCAGCGGGAACATACAGTCCGAATGCCGCCTTCGTGCAGGCTTCGACCGGCCCGATCGTCGCGGGCACGTCATACACGGCAACGCTGGTATGGAAGGCAAACCGTCGGGACGCGGGGACAATCTGGGCCGGCGCGGGTCCGATCGCAGGACACTATTCGGAGTCAACACTGACCGTGCTCTTGGTGCCCGCGACCTCGAGTGTTTCGGCCAGCACCGCGCAGCAGATGCTTGGATCGAGCGACGGCGTGACCTGGGCGCCCATGAGCCCGAGTGGGCTGCGCTTCAGCGTGACGCCGGGTGCGGACATGGACCTCATGGTTTCGGCCGCCGTTGACCTGTGGACGGCGGCCTCCGGTTACAACCAGGACGTCGGTATCGAAGTCAGCGGAGGCGCCTACGGACCGGGGACGGTGGTCGCGTGGAAGGAAAGTGGTGGATCCGCCGGGACCTACAGCCCGAACGCCGCTTCGGTCACGGTGCACCTGCACCTGCAGGCTGCCACCGGCTACGCGGTGTGGTTGGTCTGGAAAGCCAACCGCGCCCTGGCCGTTTCCAGCGCAATCTGGGCCGGAGCGGGACCGATCGGAGGTCGGTTTTCGACCACCGCCCTGGCATCCTGGCAGCTCAACTGAGGAGCCGGCGCACCTAATTCAGGGCGATGGCCGTCAGTGATGCCGGGGAGTAACGGCCGCTTACCGGGCCTGCGCCCGCGTAGATCGTCACGCCGGCCGCCGCGTGGTTCGCCTTCCATACGAGCCAGACCGTGTACGTGGTTCCGCCCGCAAGCGAAAGGTCCCCGAAGGAAAAAGCCGCGTTGGGGGAGTACGCGCCGGTCGAGCCGCTTTCCTCCCAGGTGATCAGTGTTCCGGTGCCGTACACGCCTCCGCTGACCATCACCCCAATGTCCTGTCCGTAACCGATCGCCGTCGTCCACAGGTCGACGTTGGCGGAAAGAAGGTAGTTCGTGGCCGTGGCCGGCGAGAGGGTCAGCTTGAGGTTGTTCAGGTCAAGAGCCTTCCATGTGGCACCGTCGCTGCTCGAGTTCGAGTACTGCGCGGCGTTGGAGATTGCGCTGCCGCCGGCAGGGTTTGGGACCAGCACCACGTTCAGGGAGCTGGTCGAGTAGTGGCCGGCGACCGGTCCCGCGCCCGCCCAGATCGTCCCAGGGTCGGCGCGATTGGCCTTCCACTGAAGGTTTGCCGTGTATGAGACCCCTCCAGTGACCGCAAGGGGAGCCTGCACGAACGCCGCGTTCGGGCTGTAGGCAGCTGCGCCTCCGCTCTCCTTCCATGCTTCCGGCTGACCTGGTGTGGTCGGGTACGCGCCACCGGACATGGACACGCCGAGGTCCTGGTTGTAGCCGGCGGTCGACGTCCACAGGTCGGCGTTGCCGCTCACGAACGCGAGCCAGCTACCGGCAGGCGGTGTGAAGCTGAGACTGAGGTTGGTGCCGTCGATCGTGTTCCAGGTCGACCCGTTGCTTCCAGTGTTCGCGTACTGCAGAGTGCTCGGCTTGTGGAATACGGTCGCGGACGTGGCCGGGACGAGCATGGCGGTGATTCGTGTAGGCGAGAAGGCACCCGCGATCGGGCCGGCGCCCGCCCAGATGCTGTAAGGGTCGGGCCTGTTCGCCTTCCAGGTGAGCGTCGCGGTGTAGGCGGTCGCCGCGGTGACGGGCACGACCGTCTGGACAAAGGCGGCGTTTGGAGAGAATGCGCCCGATCGCGGAGAAGCGGGGCTGGACACTCCGCCGCTCTCCTTCCAGGCTTCCGGCTGCCCTGCCACCGTGGGGAACGCACCTCCGGAAACCGCGATTCCCATGTCCTGGTTGAACCCAGCCTGAGACGTCCACAGGCTCGAGCTGGCGCTCAAGACGGCAAGGGAGTCGACGCCAGGCGTGAAGGAGACGGAGAGATTGCTCGGATCCATGCTGGTCCAGGAGCTTCCGCTGCTTCCCGTCAGCGAATACTGCTGATAGCTGCAGCCGGCGAACCAGTGTGGGGAGGTGGTGGTCGAGCATGGTGCGGCGTTGAAGTCGAATGCGGTCACGCTTGAACCGTGCGGGACGAAAACCCAGCCGCCGTCCTCCGAAAGCGTTCCGAAATGGTTTGCGCCGCCGCCGAGCGGTTGCTGGACCCGCTTGGCCCCGGTGACAGGGTCGAAGCCGTACAGGTTGCTGCCGCCCTGGTCCCGAGTCCAGATCAAACCCATCGCCGCGATTGGCGGCCCGGGGTTCACGGCCTGCACCCAGTCGGGCGCCGAGTTGAAAGTGTGCGTCGTGGCGTTGATGCTGAACGCGACGAGGCCGACTCCGTCGCACGGCACATACGCCCGACCGGCGTAATAAGTGAGCCCTCCGAACACGGCGTCCGGATGACAGGAACCGATCTGTGACTGGAACAGCTGGCCGTTGAAGCCACCAAGGGCGCCTGAGTTGACAAGCCACCCGTAGCCGGACTTACCCGTTTGAAGAACGTCACCGTTGGGGAGCAGGGCCGGTCCGATGGAGCCGATGTCCGTGTCGGAGGCGGACAGGGCGCACCAGCTCTGGGTCGCGTTGTCCGGCGCCCAGAACGAGTTCTCGCCCAGGGTCGCCGACAACTTGATCACGCCATCGCCGTGGTCCCAGCTTGCGTTCGTGCACGGGTAGGAAGTCGATCCATACGAGCCGTTCCCGTTCCCGGTCGCGACGTAGAGCCAGCCGCTGCCGTCGACCGCGATCCCCGAGGGTCCCCAGATTCCCGCCGCGTTCTGCCCGGCAGTCTGAGGACTGTACATGTGATCCTGCGAGCCCCCTGTCGTGGGAACGCTCACCACGATCGGGTGGTACGTGCCGCAGTCGCCGACCCAGCCGCCAAACGCGACATAGACGCGGCCGTTGGCGAGAGCGAGCGCGGCACGCTGGTTCTGGTACGTCGGGCTGACGGACAGGTCCACCGGAAAGCCGGCCACCGTGCTCCCGTCCGCCAGGCTCAGGCCGAACATCTGGTACTTGAGGCTTGGCGACTTGGTGAGGGAGACCACGTAGAGGATGCCCGTCGCCGGGTCGATAACGGGTGTGCCCATGATTCCAATGTGACCCGGGTTGAAAGAACAGTGGCTTGCGGTCTCGGCCGTACCCAGTGCGGTCGACGCCGTCCTGGCCCAGACCTGCGCACCGGTTGTTGCGTTGAACGCGTACACCGAGTCGCCCATGGTCGCGACGTACACGCGACCGCCGACAGCCAGGGGTTCGGCGTAGATGGCCTGGTCGACTCCCTGTGTCCAGGACCCATACGGTCCGCCCGAGAACGCAGGGGCGATAGGGTCATAGCCGTCGCGGCTGTTGTCGTGATGATAGGTCGTCCACCCTGTGACGGCCGCGACCAGCGGTGACGCGCCCGACCGGGCAGTCGGGGCTGCAGCCATCGCGGTCATCATCGCCACCATGCCGACCGCCGTGACGACGGTTCCGAACCTGATCATCCGCCTCTTCCACCCTCCCGCTGACAGGGTCACCGCTGGAGCCGCCAGCGATCAATTGTTGCAGACGAGCCCGACCATCCACGCTCCACTTGTTAAGCAGGGCAAAGCTTTGATTGTTTTCGCCGACGGTCGAATTTGCCCGCTCCTCAACCGGTCCGAGACCCAGTTGGCGCGGGGTAAAATCGCCGGATCGAGAACCCCAAGACAGCGACCGTAACGGCGACGGCGGCTCCCCTTGTCCATGACACCCAGCCAGTAGCGGAGAGGGTCCGGCCCAGACTCAGGATCGAGAGCACGCTCGGCCTTGCCGTGGCTGCATTTGCCGTCGTCGTGATCTTTCACGGGCTCGACATCAGTGCCTGGTTCGACGAGGCGTTCTCGTTCGGAATGGCGGCGCAGCCTGCCGGCAGCTTCCTGTCGCACTGGGCCTGGGGAGCCGAGTCCAACATGTTCCTTTACTACCTCGTCCTGAGGGCATGGCTCGGCGGGCTCGGTGCATTGCATGTCGCCCCGGTGGAGGTGCTCTTGCGTCTCCCGTCGGCGCTCTTCGCAGTCGGCGCCGCAGTTGGCGTGTTCGCGATCGGCCGGCGACTTTTCGGGCGCGTCGCGGGGTTGGTGGCGTCTGGCCTTTACACCACGAACTTCATGCAGATGATCCTCGCGCAGAATGCGCGCGCCTACAGCCTCGAGTTGCTGTTGCTGTCGCTGTCCTGGCTGGCGCTCATAGTCGCGCTCGAGGACAACCGCCGCAGGTGGTGGGTGGCTTATGCATGCACGACTGCGCTCTCGGTGTACGCCCATCTGTTCTCCGTCCTGGTCATCGCATCGCAAGTGGCGGCACTTGGCGCGATGCTGGCCTTGCCAGGCCCATGGCGGCTGCGCGTGCGAACGGCCTTCAGGCCGATTGTCCTGTCGCTCCTCGTCTCAGGGATCGTCGCCGCGCCGATCGTGTTTGACGCCGTCATCCATGGGGGTCCGGTCTGGGTTCCTCCCGCAAAACTGGGCGATCTGAGGCTGTTCCTGCATTCTCTTGCGGGCAACGGCCGAAGGTACGAATATGCGGTCTTCGCCGCCGCCGCGTTGGGCATGGTCCTGGCTGCGGCTGCGATGTGGCGCCCTCTCAACCGGATCAATCGAGCCCAAAGACCCCATCTGGCGGCCGCTGCCGCCATGGCGTGCTGGTTTGCGGTTCCAATCGCCCTCAGCTTCGTTCTGACGCAGAGTTGGCTGAACCTCCATCTCTTCTATCCCCGATACCTGGTCGTGGTGGTGCCGCCCCTGTCCCTTCTCGTCGGTCTCGCCGTGGGCAGCCTTCGGCCTAGGCTTGCCCAGGCGGGCGCGGCAGCCGTGTTACTGGCTGTCGCTTTGCCCTCACTCGGCCTCTACTATCAGCTGGCCCAGGTACAGGACTTCAAGACACCTGTTCTCTGGATGCAGAGCCGGTACCAGGCCGGCGATGGGCTGATCTGCGATCCGGCTGTCACCTGCTCGATCCCGGTTCAGTACTATCTCGCGGCCTATCCCGGGCCGGCGCAACTCGAAGGCGACTCTCCGGGCTACTTCAGCTGGGAGTCGAACTCATCGCTCCCGTTGACCCAGGCCGCAATCGCAAGCTATGCGAAGCGTCACCACCGCATCTTCGTGATCTACGCGCCGCTCAGCCGGGGCGGCGCCGGTGATGTGGGCGCCACGCAGGTGGAGGACAGCCTCACCGCGCTCGGCTACTCCCCCGTGGACCAGGTTCGCACTCACGCCGTCGCCAGCGATACCAGCATCGTGCTGTTCGCCACGCCCTAGGCTGACGCAGGGGCGGGGTTCGACGAGGCGGCTGAGCCGGCACTGATCGCAAGCGCCGCCGCCTGTCCGATTGCCATCAGGGTCCAGAACTCCAGGCTCAGGTCGTTCTTGAAGTAGGGCACGTCGACCAGCCCGTGGACGACGACGGCGACCAGCGCAAGCAGCACGCCAAGCACGATGGGCCGCCAGAGGGCGGGAGCGGCCTTCCACGCGCGCCAGGTCAGCCGAAAGCCGGCGATGAGGATCCAGGCAAAGGCAAACAGGCCCAGCAAGCCGGTCTCGACCCAGAAGTTCAGGACGATGTTGTGGGGGTCGATGAAACGCTCGGGGTGAGTCGGATTCCAGAACGGCGCTATGCGTTCTGCGAAGCCGGCAAGCCCGGCGCCGAAAACAACGTGCTCGCGAAGCATCTGCAACGTTGCGGACCAGAGTTCGATCCGTCCCGCGCGCCCGAAAAGGGTGGTGCCGTTGACGTTCTGAAATTCCAGTGAGATGCGGTGAAAAACGGGAGGCAGCAATGCGATTACAACGCCCGCCACAGCGGCGCCGGCGAGAAGGACGACTCGGCGGCGGTGGGAAAGCGCGAGGCCGACCGCGACCGCCGCCATCGCGAGGTAGCCTCCGCGCGAAAAGCTCAGCAGCATCGCGGCGGCGCCTACAACAAGAAACAGGGCGCTGAAAATTCGCACGATCGGCTGCCTGGAGTGGAGCAGGAGAGACGCGGCCACCGCTATCAGTGGTCCGAGGAACAAGGCGAGGGCGTTTGCCGTCGTGTAGATCACGACCGGCGGGGTCTGGGTGACGTCATACGTATGTGATCGAAGGGCATCGAGGACGACGACCGCGTTGGGCACGGCGACAAAAGTGCCCGCGACGGCCAGTCCCGCCAGTACCAGGAGGGCCCTATTGACAGTGGTCACGATGTTGATCAGCACAAAAGCGAAGATGATCGGCTCCACGATGTATGCACGAAAGAGGCCCAGCGCCGCGGTGTGGCTCGGGGCGACGATCACCGAGACCGCGCCGGCCAGGGCGAACAGGAGGGTCGGGGCCGTCAGGGGGGTCCGCCAACTAATCCTGGCCCCGCTTCGCCATGTCTCGAACAAGAACGCGAGCGCCGTGAGGCCGATCGCGTGCTCGAGCAACGTAGTCGGGTAAAAGGCATAGTGCCACCGGATCACATAGGTGGGCGCCAGAGCACAGGTCGCGGCTGCGAGCCAAACGGTGACGCGGTAGGGGGAGCTGCTCAGATTGTTCGTCGTGTCAGTACGCGTGTCGCTGGAAGAATAACCTGAGCCCGGTGAGTAACAGGATCTTCAGGTCAAGAGCCAGCGACCAGTTCTCGACGTAATACGCGTCGTAAAGGGTACGGTCGCTGATCGGCGCTGCACCGCGAAGGTCGTTGACCTCTGCCCATCCGGTGAGCCCCGGTCTTACCTGTGATCGCTCGAGGTACCTCGGGACATCGCTGCTGTACTTCTCGTCGAAATAGGTCGGCTGGGGTCGTGGACCGACAAGGCTCATGTCGCCCTTGATTATGTTCAAAAGTTGAGGGAGCTCATCGAGACTGGTGCGGCGGAGAAAGCGCCCCAGTGGAGTGGTCCTGGGGTCACCAGGCTTCGCAACAACCGGTCCGGTCTCTTTCTCCGCGTCCGGGATCATGGTGCGGTACTTGTAGACGATGAAAGGCTGCCGTCCGTGCCCGATCCGTTCCTGCCGAAACAGAATCGGGCCGTTAGGCGAGGTCAGCTTGATCAGCAGCGCCACGATCAGCATCACGGGGCTCACCACCACGAGCGCTGCGACACTCACCGCCAGATCGATCGCCCTTTTGATGCCGGCGTTCATCCCTGTGAGCCTGTTTTTCCGAATCCCGACGAGCGGAACTCCATCGATCGCATTGACGTCCACGCGGGTGCTCATCACGTCGAGCAGGTCTGGCACGATCTTGAATTCGATCTGTTGGTCTTCGCAGACCTTGATCAGCTTGAGAAGCAGTGCGCGGTCGTGGCCCGGCACCGCGAGAAAGACCTGATTGACCCTGAGTTCGTCGACAAGTCGGTGAAGCTGGTCGATGGCCCCGACAACGGGAACCCCCGAATACTCGTCGTCGTTATGATGCGCGTCGTCGGCGACTCCAACCACCTGGTACCCGTATTGCGGAAACATGCTGAGCCGCTGAATGATCATCGCGCTCCCCGGCCCGGTCCCCACGATCAGAACCCGTTCGGTCCCGATTCCGTGGCGCCGCAGGCGCGTTTCGTATTGACGCAGAAGATATCGCTCGCCGGTCATCAGGACCGCGCTGATCAGCACCGTGTAGGTGATCGTCAAGCGCGAGAAACTCGTCCCGAGGTTTGCGACGGCGATCATCGCAAGAATCAGAAGGAGAGCGAGCGCGATCCCCGCGTAGAGGTTGATGAGGATCGCCGCGAGGGTGCGGCCGCGCCAAGAGTTGTACTGCCGGTTGAAGGCGAGCGCCACCAGATAGATGACGATCACTGCGGGGATTGCGGTCAGGTATGGCCCGAACGCCAATGCTTCGCCACCATGCTGCCGGATGGGGTCGAGGTTGTGCCGATACCAGTAACCGAGGAGCAGCGAAACTGTCACGATCGCCGCATCCCCACCCAGGAGCGCGATCGGAAGCCAGTCTGGTGGGAGGAAGACCAGACGGCTGGTCGGAACGGCGACAGCGGAGGAGAGAGGCGCGACAGTCGAAGGACCGACGATCGGGCCAGGATCTACCGGGGCGGGGCGGCCATTCGCCTGTCGGGCCATCAAGGCAAAAGGGTACCTGCTGGGCCGATAGACTTCTCGACGGTCGTGCTCCCCTCGGTCCTGTGCTGAATCGCGTAACCGGCGTCCGATCGACTCTCCCGATCTCGGTCCTCGTGCCGATCCTTTACCTGCTCCTTGCCACCGCTCTTTTCTCGGCAGCCTGGAGGCAACCCGCGTACCTGTCGGTGGGCTCGGCCGGCGACGCCCAGATCTACATGTGGATGCTGGGTTGGGCGCCCTACTCGGTCAGCCACGGCCTCAACCCGCTGTTCACAGACTTTGACATCTACCCGCAGGGAGCGAGCCTTTTCTGGTCGCTGATTCCCATCTTTCCCGGGTTTGTGCTGAGCCCGGTGATGACGCTGCTTGGTCCGGTGGTCACCTACAACCTGACGATGACCCTGGGACTTGCGGGGTCGGCGTGGTGTGCGTACCTCGCGATCAAGGCTTTTGTGGCAGACCGACTTGCCAGCTGGCTCGGCGGTCTTCTCTACGGTTTCTCGCCGTACATGCTGGCCCACTCACTCGGCCACCCGAACCTCGTCCTCTGCATGGAGCCGCCCCTCGCCCTGTTACTGCTGACCGAGTTGCTGGTATGGCAGCGCCGGCCCGCGTGGGTTGTCGGACTTGGCCTTGGTGTGCTCGGGGCGGTGCAGATCCTGACAACCCCCGAGATCCTGTTTACGACTGTCATCGTGGGAGTCCTGTGCCTGATCGTTCTGGCAGTCATTGGGCGACGCCAGGTGATGGTGCGACTCCGAGCCGCAAGCAGTGGACTTGCGGTTTCCTTGATCGTCTTTGTCGCGATCAGCGCGCTGCCCCTGGGCTTTGCCCTGCTCGGCCCGGGTCAGGTGCACGGAGTCGTGCGTGAGCAGGACATTTACGTCAACGATGCATTGAATTTCGTGATCCCCACGAATGTGATGCTGCTGGCCCCGGCGCGCCTGCTCGATCTGACACGCCACTGGACCGGCGACATCGCCGAGTACAACGGCTATGTGGGTGTGCCACTGGCCGCGCTGCTCCTGTACGTGGCGATCACGAGCTGGCGCCGGTCATCGCTGATCCGCTGGGCGGCAATCTCGGCTGCGATTGCAGCGACCCTGTCTCTTGGCCCGCACCTGCATGTGGACGGAAGGATCCATTTCCATATCCCGTTGCCGTGGCTTCTTGTCCAGCATCTGCCGTTCTTCGACAACGTCTTACCAAGTCGGCTCATGCTCTTTTTCTATCTGCTGGCCGGCCTTGCTGTCGCGTTCTTCGTGAAAGAGGCGACCACCGAGTCTCGCGGCTGGCGTAAAGGAGCATCCATGACGTGGGTGGCGCTGAGCTTCCTGCTGCTTCTCCCGCGTGTGCCGTGGCCTGTCACGCCTAACCCTGTACCTAGTTTCTTTTCCGGACCACTGGTCAATCGCGTTCCGGACGGCTCTGTGGCGCTCGTCGCGCCTTTCTCGACAGCGCCAGGCTTCCAGCCAGGCCCAGGTCAGGATTCCGCGACTCTGCCAATGCTGTGGCAGCAGGCATCGGGAATGCGATTCCGTATGCCGGCCGGCGGCCTAAACGTGCCCGACGTGAACGGATTGCCGACCGGTGGGAGACCTCCGCAAAGCGTTACCCAGACGGCCATGCTCACCATTCAGGAGGGTCACAGCGCGCCGGAGCTGACACCACAGCTCCGCGCTTCGATACAGGCCGATCTCAATCGATGGCGTATCCAAACCGTGATCGTCGGACCCATGTACAACCAACAGGAGATGATCCGGTTCTTCTCTTCCTTGCTCGGCCGCGAACCGGAGGCCGAGGGCGGCGTGTACGTGTGGTGGGGAGTCCAATCGTGATCGAGTCCCCCTCGACCCCGAGCGGCGTTCAGTCACTCATGTGTCGTTAGGCTGATACCGATTTGACGATCATCGGCGACCTGCTCGGCGTAGCCATGCTTGGTCTGACTGCTGCGGCTGCAGTGCTCACCTTGCGCAGCCCGTTTCTCGGACTTGGCGTCCTGGTCGCCGGTATGGCATTCCATAACTTCCTCATCATGGGCCTGATCAAGCTCGGCTCCAGCCATCTCCTGATCCGCATCGTCCAGAGCTGGAAGGAGGGGCTGATCGCTCTTCTGCTCGTCATCGCAGCTCTCCGTCTCTACCGCGGCTACAGGCAGGGCGCCATTGCTCGATTGGTCGTCCTCGACTGGATCGTCATCGCCTTCTTCGCTCTCATGGTCCTCTACCTGGTGCTGCCTTCAGGTGTACTGCATGGGCACGCAAATTTCCAGCAGCGCCTTGCCGCGTTCAGGCTTGCCGTCTATATGCCGGTCCTGTACGCGCTTGGGCGCTCGTTCCAGGCTCCTGCCCCTCACGACCTGGCGGGAGTGGCCTGGATGGTTGTCGGGGCGGCTGCCCTTGTAGGACTCTTCGGGCTGTACGAGCTGTGGTTCGTGCCCACCCGCACGTGGCTGAGTTGGGGTATCAACGACTTCTCAGCCTGGTTGGGATTCCGCTACAGCGGTCCGGGCAACCTTCCGGAGAACTTCTTCCAGACGTTGCCGAGCGGACTCTACCTGCGACGCATGGTCTCGACCTACCTGAGCCCGCTCGGAATCGCATACACGGGTTTGCTGGTCTTTCCGATCGCGGTTGTTCTGGTCGACCGGCAGCGACGGGGAACCGTTGCAGCGTTTCTGGCGAGCTTTGCGCTCATGTTCATGATCGCCGGTTTACTTTTCAGCGTGACGCGGCTTGCCATCTTCGCCCTCGCGGCCGAGGGCATCCTCCTCGCTGTCCTCATCCGCCGGCCCTGGGTGACCATCATGGCTCCGCTTCTCGTGGTCGCGGTATTCGCCGTGCTGGCGATCTACCCGCAGGTTGGCCCGGCGGTGGACTCGAACCTGGTTGCCGGCGGCCCTAACCGCGGCGGCATCATTCGCGCGGGCGATCCGTCGTTCATCGAACACCTGAAGACTGTGGAGGCGGACGCCAAGGTCGCCGCCCGCCATCCGCTGGGCGAGGGGCTGGGCAGCGCCGGGAGCTCGGCGAATCGGTTCACGTCGGGGACGAGCTCGAACCCGGACTACGCGCCTGGCGAGAGCGCGGTGCTGACGATGTTCGTCGATACGGGGCTGGCTGGTGGGGCAGCGTACTTGGCGATGTACCTGCTCGGGCTTGTCCAGGCTGCGCGTGCCCTTTTAAAGGCCAAGCCTGGCACCTGGGAATCGGTCCTACCCCTGTCGGCCCTCGTTGGTGGCCTTGCGCTCGTTCCAATCACTCTCACGAGCGATGTGTGGGGGGATCTTTCGGTGCTTTTCCTGTTCTGGTGGGGAGTCGGCTACAGCGCCGGCCAAGCGCGTGACGCGGTTCCGGTGATCAGCGCGTTGCGTTCGCAATACCACCGGCTGAAGCCGGCTGCCACTTAAGGACGGAAGGCCTCACCCTGAAGTCCTGGTCGGCGCGGTGCGGGACGACCTTGAAGAGCCGAGCGCCGCCCCGAAGACCTGCTCGGTCTTGCGCATGGAGACCTCGATCGTGAAGTCCGTCATGACCTTTTGCCGCCCCCGGCTCGCCATGGCCGACCGTTCTGCGGGATCGGCGAGCACCTCGCGAATCGCCTCGGCGAGCGTCGGTGGACTCTGAGCGGGAACCAGCCGTCCGAAACGCTGGTCGGTGACGAGCTCGTTCGTGCCGCTTACGTCCGTTGCGATGACAGCGCACCCGCATGCCATCGCCTCCATGAGTGCCGTAGCCGGCCCACCTTCGTACCGGCTGGGCAAGATGAACAGGTCGCTCGCGGCCATCCATTCGGCGACTTTCCGGCGTGGGATCGAGCCGGCAATGAACAGTCGATTGGCAAGATTCGTCTCCCGAATCTTCTGTTCGAGAATCCGGCGCAGGCCTCCCTCGCCAATCACCACGATGCGTAGGTTCTCCAAAGCACGCAAACGGTCGGCGGCATCGATCAGATCGAACAGGCCCTTCTGGGTGCTCAATCTCGCCACGGTGCACGCAACATGCATGTCCTCAGCCCACGGTTTGCCTTCGAGCATTTCGCCCATCGCACGCCGGGTTCTGCTCCGGTCATCCGGCGTCGCGGGATGGAAGAGGTCGGCGTCGATACCGTTGTGTATGACCTCGAGTCGCTCACGTGGATAGCCGTAGTCCAGAAGCAGCACGCCGGCCGAATGATGGCTGACGGCTATGTGGCGTGCGGCCGCCCGTCCCAACCACACCATCAGCTGGTGCCACGGGGCGCCGACCCGAAGCGCGAGGTGATGGGTCACGACGAGCGGCCTGCCAAGGCTTGCTGCCAACAGAGCGACCGTGAACGGATACTTTCCCGTCGGGTAGCTCAGATTCAGCTGGACCAATGACGCAGCTCTCATACGACGTGCCATTCGCACCACGTCGTTCGGACGCCCGACGTCGAGCCGCGCAACCGGACAGTACCGTGCGACCGACTCGGCCCAGTCGTCAATGTCGGAGTCGCGCCGGCAGATCAGGGTGGGCTGCCAGGCTTCGCCGCGCGCGATATGCCGGACGACGTTTTCGAGGTAGACCTCGGCGCCACCGACCTCGCGGCTGTGCGATACCAGGAGCAGGTTCTTCCTGTCGACCTCTGGCCGGTGCACGTCACGGCGCTCCGCTGTCATTGGTGGTCGATCGTACAGGCAAGCGTCGGAGGCGATGGGCGAGTCCTCTGATGAGCCACCGGCCCAATGGACATTCTCCCGCAGACATCGTTCCGAACACGACGTTGGGCCGGCAACCGTGCGGGTGGGCGGTTGCGTCGGCCGGACCCCCGGCGATGTGAATTCGCGGTCGGGAGGGGCACGACCACGGCCTGCGCGCCGGCGGGCGCGATCGTTATCGTCAAACGTGCAGTGAGGATTCATCCGGCCCCGGGCCGACGGCCTGTCGTGCTGAACGCCTTCCTGGCGCTGGAGGATGCAGCGGCCGCGCGGCCTGTATCCGGCAGACCTTGGCACGCCGCTCAGTACGTGGTCGGCCGGTGACGCTTGCCTCTGAGGCGCCGATTTGCAGGATGAAGAGCCCGCAGCCGGCTACCCGTGAGCACAGGCTTACCGAAATCGGAACAGTCGGCGGCGCGGCCTGAGACGTGTCGAAGCGAGTCCCCGTCTACCGCGAGGTTGCCGACAAGATCGATGCCAGGACCACGCCTACGCTGGACGTCGGCTGCGGCAACAACAAGATTCCGGGAGCTGTCGGGATCGACATCGTCTCAGGAACCCAGGCAGACATCGTCCACGACTTGAATCAGATTCCCTGGCCGCTGGAAAGCAACATGTTCGAGTTCATTCGCCTGTGGAGTGTCCTTGAGCATCTCCGGGACGTGGTAGGTGTGCTGCGCGAAGTCCACCGGGTCGCCCGACCCGGGGCTACAGTCATCATCGGTACACCACATTTCAGCAGCGTGAGCGCCTACAGGGACCCGACACATCTGCATTTCTTCTCGGCTGCATTTCTCGACTACTTTCTCGAAGACTCCGAGCTTGGGCGCAGATTTGGTTTTTACTCAGACATCCGGTTCCGGCTCGACGAACGCCGGGTGACACTGAGCCCTTTCTGGGGCCTACTCCGTCTGACACCCATTGTGAACCGGACCCTCAGTGTTTACGAAACATACCTGTGCAGCCTCGTCCGGGGGGCCGACATCCAGGTGAAGTTGACCGTGCTCAAGGAGTCGTCGTAGTCCGGACGCGGTCCGACTTTTCGCGGCGTAGCACCAACCCGTACTCTTGCGCGATTCTCGTGGCAACGCTCTCCCACGAGTACTGCTGCACATGTGCGTGGCCGGCTCGACCCATCGTTGTGGCCAAACCAG
>Ga0070741_10006723_pt1 | contig 24445 bp, 21 predicted proteins | sample Coa_R1_4_FD_66440 | JGI IMG/M metagenome (GOLD analysis project Ga0070741, IMG submission 66440) | Surface soil microbial communities from Centralia Pennsylvania, which are recovering from an underground coalmine fire - Coalmine... | ecosystem: Environmental > Terrestrial > Soil > Unclassified ...
CACGCCGACGATGGGCGCGTTGAGCTGGAGGCTGCGCGTGCTGCCGTGGAACGCCGCATCGCCGAAGCTGAACACCCCACCGTCCGACGCCACCAGCCAGTAGCCGCCTCCGTCGGGTGTCGCCGCCACGCCGACGATGGGCGCGTTGAGCTGGAGGCTGCGCGTGCTGCCGTGGAACGCCGCATCGCCGAAGCTGAACACCCCACCGTCCGACGCCACCAGCCAGTAGCCGCTCCCATCGGGTGTCGCCGCCATGCCGACGATGGGTGAGTTGAGATGCTTGCCGCCCATCGAGCCGTAAAAGGCTGCCGATCCGAAGGTGAACACACCGCCGTCCGACGTCGTCATCCTGTAGCTACCTGTGGTCCCGGCCGTACACGTGCCTCCCACCTGATAGTCGAACTGGGGTCCGCCGGTGTCGTAGCCCTCGCCGAGAACACCGGCGTCCACCTGCGGCACGTACGCATCGTAGACCCAGGTCCACGTCTCTCCGGACGGCTGCGTGAGCACCGCGCCTGGCGCCGGCGAGCCGAGATGGGCAAGTGGCACGTCGATCTCGGCGTAGCCGCCCGGTCCGGCGACCAAGGCGCCCGCGTCGCTGTTCAACGTGTTGCCGCTGGCATCGAAGAACGAGGCCGTGCCGTCGACACGATACTCGGCGACGGCGACGTATCTCTGTCCGCCGTAGGACCAGCTCGCTTCCCACGCCATCGCCGTGCCGCCGTCGCGTGGGACGTTCTTCTCGAGGTCGACGACGTACAGGCGGACGACGAGCGTGGTCCCGTCGTCATTCATCGTTCCCCCCGTCAGGTCAAGCTGGGCTTCGTTGGCCAGGAGCGCCTGGTTGAAGTCGTGGGCGTCACCGGACGGATCGGTCCAGAGCGGACCACAAGGATTGGTTGTCTGCACCGGCTGGCCCGAGCCGCCACCGCCAGCGCTCCCTCCAGTGCCGCCACCCGACCCCGCGCCGGGAGCGTAGGCGGCGGTCCTGCCATCGACGTCGAGCAGCAGCGCAGTCACGTCGGGCACGCCCCACCCGGACACGTAGTCCCAGCCCGCTGCGGCGTGATACGGACCGTTGGTCCCGACGGTGATGTCATAGAAGTCTCGTGCGCCCGTGGCCGCGCCGGTGCCCATGCTGTACAGAGTCGGCCCGGCAAAGCCGAGGCCCTGGCGGGCGGCTGCCTGTAGGCGTGTCCAGATACCCAGCCACAGAGGCGAGGACACGCTCGTTCCTGACACGTTGATCTGGCCTCCCGAGGCCGAGTCGAAGACGGCGTACCCGCTGGTCACGATGTCGCCGGACAGAGCAGCCACATCGGGCAATCCCCGGCATGGCGAGCCGGCCACCGACGTGTCGCCGCTGTCGCTCATCACGCACTTGCCCACGACAGCGGTGACGCTGCGCTGGTAGGTCGGTGCAGGGATGAACACGCTGGTGCCGCCGCCGGTGTACGTCCACGCGTACTCCACACCGCGGTGGGGCGGTGTGGAGCGGTCGGAGTAGAGCACCGTCCCGCCCACTCCCACCGCGTGGGGGCTGGCCGCAGGATAGGTGAGCCGCGGGTCGCCGGTCGTGGGCACGACTCCGTTCACGCCGGTGACGTTGTAGCAGCTGGCTCCGGTGTCGCCGGTGGCGGCGAAGAGCGTCTGCCCCTGCGCCTCGGCCTGCGCCAGCGTTTGCTCGAGCACCGGCTCGAAGGTGTTGTCCAGCACCGTGGGGTCCCATGGCGCGTTCTCACAGCGGCCGAGCGATGCGCTGGCCTGCGGGTCGCGGTTGTCGTCGACCCAGCGCGCGATCGCCGCCTCGACGTCGGCGAGCTGCAGGCTGGCGCCGAAGTACAGGTCTTCGTGGTTGGCCTGTGGCGCCATCCCCGTCGACGCCTGGGTGTCGAGATCCCATTCCGTCCGGTTGCTGTCATCATTGAAGGGGCCGGCGCCTGCATTGATCACCGTCACCGGGATCTGGGGCAGCTTGGAGATCTGCTCGGCGCTGCGCAGGTCGCTAATCACGGTGCTGGTCAATCCGGCGCCGATGATGGCCATGGTCTCGCCCTGTCCCTGGTTGTCGTCGGGCATGTCGTACATCGACCACAGGTCCGAGGCGTGCCACGAGCCGGTCATCACGCCGGACGGAACCGGCCCCGATGCGCGGCGCACCGCGAGCAGCTGTGAGGGATGCGAGAAGGTGGTGAACCGCTCCAGGTCGTTGAGCCCGAGGACCGCTGTAATGCCGAGGTCGGCCGGCACCTGGGGCGCTCCGGTGTTGGCGACGAAGGTGAGCGATCCCTGCTGGAAGCGGCGGATCTTGACGCCGAACGCGCGCTCGAGGTTCGCTACCGTGCCGGTTGCCTGCACGTAGGTGCCCGCAGTGGTGGTCAGCGTGACCTGCAGCCCCGCGGCGCGCAGCCAGGCGAGGACGGCCTGGTACGAGGTGGGATCAGCACCGAAGCGCGCCGCGTACTGCCGAGGCGTGAGAACGTGGCGGTACTGCGCGCTGTGCGGATCGCTGATGTGTGCCAGGAATGCGGCGAGCCCTGCGGGATCGCGATCGGCGAGTGCAACGCCGATGTGCAGCACCTGCGTCAGGTCCGCGGGTTGTCCGGGGCCGAGACGATCCAGGTGGGGAAGTGTTGAACCCGGGAGAGCGCGCAGTGGACCGCCCCCGGCCAGTCCACCGGCGGGCGCTGCCGATCGGGCACCCTGACGATCTCCCCCGCCCTCGGTGTGGGCCGGAGCGGCACAGCTCGTCACCAAGACCAGCATTGCTGTCGCGATGAGCGCTCGTTTGATCACGTCCCTGTCCTCGTGCTGGGTGCGCGACCCGATGTCGGCCGCTGCTCTCATCAATGCAGCACGACGGCGACGAGATCGCCTGACAACTCGGCCGCCGATCCAGCGAGAGCGCCGATTCGTGCGTCAGCAGATCGCCACGGGAGACGCACACGGCCTCACGCTGACCTTGGTGGTGCCGGCTCAGGCCCCTGGCTGCCCATGAAGCCAGACGCGCGCCGCGCGGGCGGCCGAGCAGTGCTGCGCGGTTGGCTTGCACGGCGCGCGCCCGGCCGGGGAGCGCCATCGGGGCCGGAGCCGGCCTCACCAAGGAGCACATCAATGACCGAGACACAGCCCGATCTGGTCGGCGCCTGGCAGCGCCAGCAGGACGAGGCCCTTGCTCTGACAAAGCGCCATCTCGCCGACTGGCTGGCGGAGCACCCCGACATCGTCCGCATCGAGGCCGAGTACAACGGCTCGGGCGACGACGGGAACATCGAGAGCGTGACGTTGACCCTTGCCGACGGGTCGACGAGGGACGACGTGTCGGACGTGCTTGAGGATCTCCTCTGGTCGATCGCGTACGACGCGCACCCCGGATTCGAGAACGGCGACGGCGGGCGCGGCACCGTTGTCATCGAGGACAGCATGGTGCGCATCGAGCACGCGTGGTACGTCGAGATCACCGAGGATGATCACCCGATCGAGTGGACACTGCCCTGATGGCGCATCCGCATCACCACGCCATGAGCAGCGTCCGCAAGTGGGGTGGCCGCGTCGAGGATTACCAGCCGATCCACGGTTGGTTCGACGAGCACAAGGCCCACTTCGCAGACTTCCGCTACCGCGCCATGCGCCACCACTCGGCCGGCATCTTCGAGTGCGAGCGGACCTTCGGCGTCACCATCACAAACAGTGCCGGCCGCGTCGTGCCGGTTCGACTCGTAGGCGAACAGCATTGCCTGGAGGATTTCGGCCGCATCCCGACGCTGGCCGACTGGTTTCGCTGCCTGCGCCCCGAGCCGTGGATGTCGCCCAACATCCGAGCGCGGATGGCGGCGGCACTCGGCATTGACGTCTACGCGCCCCCCGTTGTGGTGGAGCGTCGCTGACGAGGCGGCCTGGCGTGGGCGCGCAGCCACAGTCGCGCGCACCGCCTCTTGGCTCCGCGTTGTTGCCACCCCCGGCCCCCGACCGCGGATTGTGCCTGGCGCGCGCCGCCGAGTTTCCGTCAAGGGCCGGGCGGACCCGAGGTCCGTGCCTGTCGGCAGCCCTTGACGACGCGGCGCGCGCCCGACACGCGCGGTCTCCATCGGGGCCGGAGGCGGCCCCACCACGGAGTATCCGCATGATCCAAGTCCCGCCGCCACCGGAGCCCGCCTTCCTGAACGGCACCGAGAAGCAGATCGCCTTCGCCACGCAGGTGCGCTCCCAGCTGCTCGACCAGATCGAGGAGATGCGCGACGGCAGCGCGCAGCGTCTTCGCTTCGGCATCGTCGATGAGCGCGCCGCGCGAGGGCTGACCCTGATCGTCCGCGCCGCGGACACCATCGCGCGCGTGCACCGTGCTGACTGGTGGATCGCGCAGCGCGGCCGCAGCGCCCACAGCGTCATCACCGAGTGCGCGCGCCAGCTGATGGTGGCAGAGGCGGCCACGTGAAAGGACGGCTGGGACTCGAGAGTGGGCCCGGCCCTCCCCGGAACCGCCACCGGCCCGCTGCTGGCAGGGAAGCGTCCGCGACAGCGCCGTCGCGGCATGCGGCCTGCGGCCGTGGCCTTCGGCCACCGCGCCGGCGCCGTGCGCTCCCGCCGACGGGGCCGCATCGGGCCGGTGCCGGTCCCTGTGGAGGACTTCCAATGGTCAACCGAGTGATCCTCGTCGGCAGCCTCACCCGCGACGCGGAAGTGCTGTCCGGTTCTCGCGGCTCCGTCGCCCGCATGCGGCTCGCGACGACGTCGCACTGGCGCGACAGCGACGGCAACCGGCAGGAGGCGACCGAGTTCCACAGCCTAGTCGCCTTTAAGCGCCTCGCCGAGATCTGCGGCATTTTCTGCGTCAAAGGCCGCCTCATCTACGTCGAGGGTCGCCTGCGGACGCGTGAGTACGATGGTGCTGACGGCCTCCGGCGCACGTGCACCGAGGTGGTGGTCGAGACGATGCGCCTGCTCGACAACCGCGAGCAGGCCACCCCCGTAGAGGGGCAGCCGGCCGGTGAAAGTGTCGCGCCGCACTCTGGGGGCAGTGCTCGCTCCGCGGACGTTCCGGTCGCCGCTGGCTGACCTTTGCTCCGCGCACCGGGGGTCTTGGTGGCCCCCGGTGCCGTTTCGCAGGGTAACCGAGCGCGAACGGCGTGCACGCACCGGGCCCCGCGTGGCGCTTATCCCGGTGCGCGAGCTCGGTTGGCCGCTCGTCTCCTGGGAGCGGATCGCTCGCCTGCGCGATCGAGGCAGACCGGCCCTTTCATCGGCGCAAGCCTGAACTGCACTCGCTTCGCTCGGGCTTGCACCGGCCGGGCCGGCCCGCCACGGGACGCACATGCGATCCGCCTCCAGGAGGTACCCGAGATGCCCCGCTCCACCACCGCTGCCGCGCCCGACACGCCTGATGCCGACGCAGCGCCGACCGGCGACGTCGAGAACCAGGACCAGCGCCGGCGCGTTGGCACGCGCGGCCTGAACCGCGTGGAACTCATCGGCCGCCTCGCCCGCGACCCCGAGCTCCGCTACACGCCTGCAGGAACGCCCGTCGCCGCGCTGCGCATCGCCACCAACGACACCCGCTCCGCCGAGTTCCACGATGTCGTCGTCTGGAACGGCGCCGCGACCTACGCCGGCGAGTACCTGCGCTCCGGCCGGCTGGTGTGGGTCGCCGGCCGCCTGCGGCGCAACCGCTGGGAGGCGGAGGACGGCTACCACGAGCGCGTCGAGGTGATCGCCTTTGACCTCCAGGGCCTCGACCAGCGGGCGAGCGGCGACGGAGCCGCCGCGGCGGCGCGGCACAGACCGCAGGCGCGGTGTCGGGCTCTGAGTCGATCACGGTTCCAACAGCCGTCGACGCGCAGGACAGCGAGGTCGCCCTTGACCTCCTCGATGTCGCTGGCGTTGCGTTCGACGGCCCGGGCGCGGAGGGAGCGGCACGCGCACTGATCGTTGGCCTGCTCGCTCGCCACGACGCTGGGCATGCCGAGGTCGTTGTCATCGGCTCGGCGGCGGATCTCATCGCGGGACTGCCCGACGCGCCCGGTGCGACGGCCGCGCCGCTCGACCGCGCGCTGACCGTGCTCGAGGAGCAGGTCATGCGCCGCAGCCGCATCCTTGTGCAGCGCGAGGCATCGAGCTATCGCGAGCTCCGTGGCGGTGAAGATCCTCCCCTTGGTCTCCTCGTCATTGCCAGTGCGTGCGAGGCCGGCGCGCATGTGGCCGCGTTGGCGGCGATCGGGGAGCGGCTTGGCATCACCGTCGTCACCATCGGCCCGCTCGACGGACTTCGCTCTGTACGTGTCGACGGCGACGGCACACTCAGTGCGCCTCTCGGCGCGGCCGCCCGTCTGTCGGTTCTTTCCGCCGAGTCCGCCGCCGAGCTCCTGGCGGCCATCGCCGCCGGCCGTGGCGCGATTCCCGATCTCGCCTCGGCAGCGGCTGCCGTACCTCCTCACCTCGACATCCTGGATGGTCCTATTGAGGAAGTCACCCCGCCGAACGATGCCAAACGGGTCGAGCTCCGACTGTTCGGAGGCCTGCAGGTCGTCGTGGACGGCCGCGAGGTGCGCACTGGCCTGCGACGCAGCAGCAGGGCGCTGCTGGCGCTGCTCGCCGTCCGGTCCGAGGGCGTCACCATGGAGGAGGCACTGGACCTGCTGTGGCACGAGGAGGGCCGGCCAGACGCGGGACGCACCGACTTCCATGCGGCTGTCAACTCGGCGCGCGGCCGGATCCGCGATCTCCTCGGGACGCAGGAACCCATGGTCATCTCCTACGTCGCCGACTACTACCGCCTCGACGCCGACATCGTCGATGTCGACCTGTGGCAGTTCGGGCGCGCCATGCAGCGCGCGGCGGCTGCCACCGATGAGGTGACCCGTCGAGACGCTCTGGAACGCGCATGCGCCCGCGTCATTGGCGAACCCCTGGCGGGCATTCGCGGGGACTGGACGGAGTCGATCCGCGAGGAGCTACGCCGCCGCGCGGTGGATGCTCTGGTCCAACTCGCCCAACTCCGGGAGGATGCTGGCCAGGTCGACGCAGCGATCGAGGCGCTCCAGTCAGCTTGCACAGCTGATCCGTACGACGAAGCGCTCGCGAGGCAACTCATGCACGTACAGATTCGTCATGGTCGCCGAGACGCCGCGGACCGCACCTACCGCGTGCTCGCAGCGCGTCTTGCTGAGCTGGATACGGAACCCGACGAAGAGACCGAAGAACTACTGGAGGCGGATGACGAGGTGATCGGCGTCGCCGCGCACCGCAAGAGGATCCCTGGCAGCGGCCACGCGCACCTGGCCATCATCGACGACGAGACTCCGTAACGCCATGTGTCCCTCACCCAACCGCGGGCAGCCCGGCTCGCTCGCCGACGTCGCTATGTCGGGCACCCGGCTTTGTGGGGGTCCAAGCTGGGTCCCTTGATGACGCAGGCCAGAGCCTGTTGGATCGGTGACCGGTGATCGTCGTCGCGCTGAACAGCCGCGCCTGCGCCCACCGACGAGGGGTTGCCGATACTTGCGCCCACGAGCTGATGCATTGGGGGACTGGTCGGTGACGGCGCGCTCGTCGGTCGCTGCCCTTGGCTTATGGATGCCGGCGGACCCGTGATGCCCGGGGTGGCGGTAACCGTCGGCGAGGCTGACGGCGCCGGCGTCCGACCTGCAAGGTGAGCCTGGGCCTGGGGTGCCCGGACGGACGCCACCACCCCGGGGGCATACCCGTCTGCATGGGCGTGCACTATGACCACGGCAGCGGTGACCACGCCGCCGGCTGAGGCCGCTGCCAAGAGGTGCCCGACCCCGAACCTCCGAAGCCTCCGTGGAAGCCAGCACAGCAGCACCGAAGCCCACCGGCCGTCGCTTCTCATGACGGTACGTACGCGACTCGCGCTTCGTTGGAGCGCATCAGCCGAGACACCCTCCTCTGCCGCCTGTTCTCTGTACGTGATCCCGAAGGCCTTGTTACGTACGTAGGCGCGCAGACCTCGGCCCGAAACTGCCTGCCCCCTCGCCAGTACCCCTTTCAACTCGGCGCGCGCGATGACGCATCGCTCGGTTGCATCCTCGGGCGCTACCGGGAGACGCTCCGGGCTCAGGCTCTCGGTTGAAAGGAGATCGCTCCAGCGGGTCGCGTAGAATCTGGCGGCCTCACGGACAGTGACCGTCGCCAGGACCCTCTGCCATTCGTCGTCTGGAAGGTGGCGGAATTTCCGTACCATCCGCTCCATGACGTTCTGGACGATGTCCTCTGCGTCCTGGGGGGTCTTGGCGCGTCGACGAGTCGAGGCCACCGCCCACCTTCGGGAGTCCGCGAGCCGTTCGTCGTCACAGGGGGCGGGCTGAAGCATGTCGGAAGTGTCGAGCTGAACCATGTGGTTGGCGCCTCCAGAACCGCATCGCGGCCCCCGTCTCCGGGTGTCGCGTGTCTCCGCATGGAGCGCCCGCCCCGCTCGCAACCGATGTCCTTCCCAGATCCGGGACGATGGCGGCCTCGCCCAGCGAACTCGTCTAGCGAGGCCGGCCACCACCCCCCACCCCTTCGTGCGTGCTCTACAAACCCTTTAACCCGCCAGCCAACCAAAAGCAGACGTTTTCGCCGAGGAGCCGCCCGACCGATGCTCACTCCGGCTGGTCAGAGGGAGCTGGGCGGGGTACTCGGGGCGGGTCAACTCGGGGCTACCCGCGGCGTCGACCACGGCCCTAGAGGTGGTCTGGATCAACCTGGGTGGTCCCGCGGCGGCTCCGCGAACCACCCTCTGCCTCCGTCTCCGTGGAGAGCGTGTCTGACTTGACGGGCGCGTCGGGTTAACAGTCACATGGAAGACGCAACCTGCGCGACTTGGACGGAAGGGACGATCGGAACTCGCGCAGGTGCGTCGACCAAACGGCTTCCGCTGCGTGCCCCATGGATGGCAACCGCAGCTTGCGATCGTCTGCGTCCCGCAGATCAGTGTCACCCGCCCTTGGCACGCCCGCGGCAACGCTCTCGGCTACACTGCCACGGGAAGGCAAACCTCGTACTGGTCCGTCAGTTGCTGGTTGTCCACCCAGACCGGGTACACGATGACGCATGTCGTCGCGACTGCCCGGGTAGGAGGAGTGGCAGCAGACGCCGTCCCTCCAAACCCCGCCAGATACATCCCCGCGACACCCACACCCGCGCCAAGCAAAGAGATAACCCTCAATCGTTTCATCCCAGCCATCCTTCCTGTCTCATGGCGACCCACACTGTCCCGGCGTTGCGCTCCGGGAGAAGGTTGCGCGGGCCTCCTTTCCTTCCTTTGAGATTAACGGTTCTCCCGGTTGTACCCGGCGCCTGCGGCCCTGACCGAGGGTCAGGATCGCGTGTGCGTGGTGTACCCGGTGTGCTCGCGAAGGAAGGGACTCGCCCGTTGAGGGGACATCGAGATGAGCTTTCGCCACCGCTGGCGCGGTGCCGCGTGACCAATCGCAACAGACGGCCGTCCGGTCAAGTGCTCGTCGGCCTCGGGGCGGGCACCGTTCTCACGGGCGGTGGTCGGCTGCTCTTCCAGCAACAGCCGGGAAGTTGGTTGCTCACTGTGGTCTTCTTCGTCGACACCACCTTGTTGATCATCGGGACGCTGGCGCGGATCCTCAGCGACTATCTCGACGGTGACGCCGACCGCCGCGCCACAGATAGCGAGACGCGTCTTAACGATAAGGTGACCGACGCCCTCGCTGCGGTGAATGAAGGACTGGGCGAGGCACTATCCGAGGATGGAGCCCTCCGCCGTTGGACCACGGCGCTCGATCACGTCGCGAGACTTGTACCACGCCGGGGTGGACGCGCTTACGTACCTCGTGAGCAGCATCAATCGCCCCACCTCGGAACGCAAGAGACGGATCAGTCGAAGACCGGAGAGGAGGTGAGGCGTAGAGACAGACAGCTTCGCTGACACGGCTACTCGACTGGCCACCATCATGTGGCTCAACAACTGAGGTAGGCAAGGAAGGAAAGTGAGAGATGGCTAGGAGGCTCTTCATCCATATTGCGGGCGCAGGCGTCGTACTCCTCGGCGCCGGCTGCGCATGGGCACTCTTCTACGGGCGCCGGGACTTCAGCGCCCTGCTCGGCGTCACGGTCGTAACGACATCCGCTCTGGCAGCGATGGCTTTGGTTACTGCCAATCGCGTTGAGGAGGAGGCACGTACGAGTGCGACCACGGTGGTCGCACTCGCCAAGTGGCTTTCCGTCACGCAGCAGCAACTGAATGCCGTTCGTGAATGCGGGCGTAGCATCGAGGCGGCCTTGGTGGAACTCGACAGGCGCATGGACGGTACATGGGAGCAAGAGACCGCCGTCGTCGCTTGCGCAGTCCATCCCGTCGCGGCTGACGAGGCTGGATCTCCGGAGACGCCGAGGACCTCGGTCAACGGGAGAATCATCGCCATGCGCTCCGCCGGTCGACCTGTCATAGGCGAACCGCACACCGCGGGGGGACACGCGTAATAGCCCATCGCAGCATCACATCGGAAGACAGAGGAAATGACCAGACACAGAGGTCGACTCGACCTCGGTGACCGACTTCAAAAACAGGATGGGGACACATGAACCTGCAACGTAGCTTGCGGCTCCGGTTCATCGCCGGAGCGGTCGCCGCCCTGGCGATGGCGAGTACCGCACCAGCGGTGGCTCACGCCGATACCGTCAACAACGGCGGCCCTGACGTCTGCGCGTGGTCCAATGGACCCACTTCTGCGTCGACGGGGTGCACCTATACGGCGACAGGTAACCTCGGTGTGGCACAGGTGACGTGGATTGGTGGATTTGGGCCACCCACAATCGCAGGATCTGCCTGGGGTGCTTCCTGCATCTTTGTCGGCGGCGTTGGCGGGTCGTGCACGTACACCCACGGCGTTGGCAACGTGACCGTTGGCGTCGTAGGCTCGACGGCGGGCTTCACCAACGATGACCCCGGGGTCACTGCCTCGCTTGCGCTGGCTACCGGGTGCCAATGGCTACCGCTCGACGGCGGGTGCTCGTACTCCGGCTCAGGAAGCAGCCTCGGCACCGTGACCTGGGTCGGGGGCGCCGAGCCAGCGTTGATCGGCGCCACGTACATCAGACCGTGTCTGGCCGAGTCGATCGAGGGTGGCACGTGTAACTACGTCGTGTCCGGGTCCTTTGAGGTGCCAACCACCGTCACCATCGTGGCCTCGCTGACCAGCGCGGGCACTGCCGCGTAGGGGAGACGGCTTCAAAGAGGAGGCGGGCACCCGAAGGTGCCCGCCTCCTCGAGGTGGATCACATCCAAAAGGCCAAACTCCGGTATGGAGGGAGACGACCGCGGGCGGTGCCGCGAAATGACCCTGACGCACCCCGCGCTCGTGCCTTGTTGACCACCGCGTTCGGAATGTTGGACGAGACCCGGCCGTGGCTGTCGCCGAAGGAGCGCCACGTGCTTCGCTGCGTCGGCACCCACAGCCGTCGACCCACACGAGGGAGGGCCCGCGCCACTGGGGCGTGTCCCGTTCGTGACTGGGAGGCCATGTGGGAATGGCGCCGGGATGCACAGACTGAGGGGCTGCCGGGAGCCGACTCGGAAGGACCCAGTGCGCCTACCTGTTCGACGGATCACCGCCATCGCCCTCGTCGTGGGGATCGCCGCCTCGGCGGCCGCCTTCGTGGCCACCTCGCGCGCGGTGGACGGGCACGAGACCCAGCTCCTCCAACAGCAGTCGTCCGCCGTGGCGACGCTGGTCGCCACCGCCGTGCAGCAGGAGCAGCAGGGCCTGGCGGAGGTCGCCCGGACGCTGGCGAACAACGGCGCCGGACCGGCGCCCGCCACCACCCCCGCAGCCGGCGTGGCCGGCGTGGCGCTGCTGCGCCAGGACGGCGGCGTCCTGCAGGTCGTCGCACGGTCGGGGACGCTGCTCGCCGCCGTGCCTCCGGTCGGCTCCGTCTACCGTGCGCCCTGGATCGCCGACGTCGCCGACAGCCTGTTCTACACAGGGTTTCTCGGCCAGGGCGCCCAGCGGGTTCTCGGCCTGACCCTCGGCTTTCCCGACGGCGAGGTGCTCTACGGAGAGCTCCCTCTCGCCCCGCTGGACGCGAAGCCCGCGTCGTCGCCGTCCAGCCCGAGCCCGAGCCCGAGCTCGCCGTTCGCCAACCTCGACTTCGCCCTGTACCTGGGCACCTCGGAGACCGCGGCGTCGCTGGTCATGGCCAGCACCGCGCAGCTTCCACTGTCCGGCACGCGCGCAACGGTAATGCTGACGGGAAGCCCCATCGCGTCGTCACCCGTGGTGAACGCCGCTCGCGGCTCGCTGCCCGCCTCGCCGCATCAGCTCTTCCTGGTCATGGCGCCGCACGGCCTGCTCGGCGGCACCCTCGACGCGGTGCTCGCCTGGGCGGTGCTGGGAGGCTGCCTGCTGGCGGCCGGCCTGGTCGCGGGGTTCCTCGAGGTGGCCGCCCGCCGCCGCGACCAGGCGCTGGGCCTGGCCACCGCGCTGCGCGAGTCGGAGCGGAACTTCCGCCAGCTGTTCGCCGACAATCCCCAGCCGATGTGGGCGTACGACCTGGAGACGCTGGACTTCCTCGACGTCAACGAGGCGGCGATCCAGAAGTACGGCTACTCGCGCGAGGAGTTCCTCGGCATGCGCATCACCGACATCCGGCCGGCCGAGGACCACGCCAAGCTGATGGCGAGCCTGAGCGCGCGGGGCACGCGGCCGGTGGACTCGTCCGGACCGTGGCGGCACCGCCTGCGCGACGGGCGCTGCATCGACGTCGCCGTCACGTCCCACGTCCAGGACTTCGGCGGCCGCGCCGCCGTCCTCGTCGGCGTGCGCGACATCACCGTCGAGCGCGAGCTCGAGGAGCGCCTGCGCCACCACGCCCTCCACGACCCGCTGACCGGCGCCGGCAACCGCGAGCTGCTCATGCTCCAGCTCGCCGAGATGCTCGCCTCCTCGTCCGCGACGACGCCCTGCGCCCTCCTGCTGGTGGACGTCGACGGGATGAAGGCGGTCAACGACAGCCTCGGACGCGACGGGGCCGACGAGCTGCTGGTCGCCGTCTGCGAGCGGCTCATCGCAGCCGCCGGTGACGGTGCCCACGTCGCGCGCCTCGGCGGTGACGTCTTCGCCGTGACGGCGTGCGGCGCAGCGGACGTGCCCGCGGCTCGCCAGTGGGCCGAGCAGCTGCTCGCCGCGATCGCCGAGCCCTTCATCGTTCGCGACCGCAGCGTGGCGGTCTCCGCCAGCGGAGGGCTCGCCCTCGCGGAGCCGGGTGAGGACGAGCGCGAACTGCTGCGCAATGCGGACGTCGCGCTGCAGGCGGCGAAGGAGGCGCGCAGCACCGGCGGACGGCGCATCGAGCTGTTCGACCCCGAGCGCGACCGGGCCAGGCTGGACCGGCTCGCCCTGGAGGCCGACCTCCGCGGCGCCGTCGACGCCGGGCAGCTCCGGCTCTTCTACCAGCCACTCCTCGACGTGGCCACCGGCCGGGTCACCGGTGTCGAGGCGCTGATCCGCTGGGAGCACCCCGAGCGCGGACTGCTGTCTCCGGCTGTCTTCCTCCCCCTCGCCGAGCGGTGCGGCCTGATGCCGTCCATCGACGCGTGGGTGATCGCCACGGCGTGCCGGCAGGCGCGCGCATGGCTCGACCGCGGGCTCCCGCGGATGACCACCTCCGTCAACATCTGCGCCCACGACGTGGAGACCGGCCCGGCGCTGGTGGAGCTGGTGCGGCGGGAGCTGCAGCGCAACCGGCTGCCCGCCCACTGCCTGGAGATCGAGCTGACCGAGAGCGTGGCCCTGCGCGATCGCGAGGAGGCCGAGACGGTGCTCGGTGAGCTGCGAGAGCTGGGCGTCCGCGTCGCCCTCGACGACTTCGGCACCGGCTACTCGATGCTGGACCGCCTCCGCGACCTGCCCATGGACCGCGTCAAGATCGACAGGACCTTCGTCCGCCGCGCCACCGGTGAGGGCGCCACCCTGCTCCGGGCGATGATCGCGATGGCGCACAGCCTGGGGCTGGACGCCGTCGCCGAGGGCGTGGAGACGCAGCAGGAGCTGGAGCTGCTGACCAGCTGGGACTGCGACACCGTGCAGGGCTTCCTCATCAGCAAGCCGATCACGGCGGCGGAGATCGAGGCGCTGCTGACCACGACGACGGTCACCGGTCGCCGCGCCACCGCGGCGCGCGCGGCGCGCTGAGCCGACCGCGCCGTTTGCGAGGCAGGCGGACGATTCATCACGACACACACGGCGGCATGAGCCCCTCGGGTGCTCACGGGGCCGATGACGGGCTACGCGCTCGTATGCTGTTCGGCGGGGCCGCCCGGCGCCCGCCAGCCGGCGGCCCTTCTTGTCCCCTCGCCGATGTCATGATGGCCCTGTCCAGGCCGACGGGGTGCCGCCGGCTCGCCGGCCAGGACGCCCGGTGCCGCCGTAAGCTGCCCAGCGGCCCCCGTCACCGGGCAGTTGAACTAGCAGGATCGTCGTCACCGTGGACTGCACCGGGCATCCGTGCTGTGTCTGTACGGGACCAGATAGCCGCATGCTCTTCTTTACAGGGGCAACCTACCGAACGTCAGCGCCCATCCGGGAGACCTCGGTGACCACGTCGCGCGACTACTGTGTGAGCGGCACCGGCGTGGAGAAGCCGACTCTTGCCGCTTGGCTGGACGTCTGCCCCGAGCGCGCGTCCACGCCCTCCCCGACGACCTCGTCCGCGCGTTGCTCAAGCGTCGTGCAATGGAGGACACGCTCCGGCACGAGCTCGATGAGTTACGGTCGAACTCCGAACGCTGGCATCAGCTGGCGACGACCGACCCGCTGACGGGCCTTGCGAATCGTCGGGCCGTCGAGGATCGCCTCACGGAGGAGTGGGACCGTGCCCTTCGCTACGGTCATCCGCTCACAGTGATCCTCGCCGACATCGACGGGTTGAAGATGATCAACGACCGGTTCGGGCACGCGCTGGCGATGTCCTGCTTTGCGAGGTGGCGTCCCGTCTGCGTCGGGTGGTGCGCAGCAGTGAGCTGGTGGAGCGCTGGGGAGGGGACGAGTTCATGGTCCTCTGCCCCGAAGACCAACTCCAGCGCCGCGCGCGAGGTGGCAGGCAAGCTCATTCACGAAGGCCGCCGACCTGTCGACTTTCCAGACCTCGCGCTGCAGGCTGGCCTCTCGGTCGGGTAGGCGACAGCCGACGGCGATGCGGGCCCCAATCGTCTGGTCGTGGACACCGACCGCGCCCTGTATCGCAGCAAGATGGCGGGGCGAGGGGTGGCAACGAAGGCGGGGTAGCAGCGCGGGCAGGTGTCCTCACCGCCCCACGGCCCGCGACTTCCGAGACCACCGCGTGTTGATGAATCCGGCGAAGGGCCTTGTGGGGCGCAGACGACCGCACGGCGCGGCACGGGGCTCACGAAGGTGCCGGCGAGGGGCGTGCCGAATGAGGGCGGGCGCGCCGGGGCACAGCGGTTCGGGCGGCTCCTTCCGGTGAGGACCCCGCGACCCCAGCGTCCCAGGTTCCCGTGCTGGTCTGGTCCGGCGTCAAGGCAACCTTCGGCTTCGGCCTTGACGCCGGAGGCCAGCACGGGGCGGTCCGCGCATCGGAGCCGACCACGGCTCCAATCAGCGGAGACACGACGATGCTTTTTCGCGGTGCCCACACCCGGAGATTCTCACGGCGGCGCCCTTGTGTCCGATCTGAGGGCCTGACCGGCGGTTGCGGAGCACGAGCTCGGACAACCAGCCATGCCCAGGCACCCACGACCCCCCTCAGGAGGATCCCATGCCCGCCTGCTCGGGCAAGAGCGCCCCACCCGATCACCTCCCTATCCGGTCCACCGGTCGAGGCCCGAGGGCGCGATGACGTACGCCCGGCGCCGTTTCACACGAGCCAACGGCCGCTTACCGCGCTGTCGGCGAGGTCGCCCGTGACACCGCTTCTCACCGTGACAGAGGCGGCCGAGCGACTCCGCGTGAGCCGGAGCCTGCTCTACCTTGAGATGAACCGCGGCCGCCTGAAAGTCGTCAAAATAGGACACTTGACGCGCATCAGAGAGGAAGAGTTGGAGCGCTATGTCCGTGCCAATGAGTCCGAAGGGCTTTCGTGATGCGGCCTGATGACCTGCCCCGACAGAAGAAGCGCGGCAATGGCGACGGCAGCATCTTCTGGTGGGAGGGCCGCCAGCGCTGGGTCGTTGACGTCACACTTCTCGATGGGAAGCGGCATCGCACCTACTGCCGAACCGAGACCGAGGCCAAGCGGGTACTCCGCAACGCGCTCGCCCAGATGGACCGCGGGGAGCTGCCGGCGCGGAACGACCTGACGCTCGCGCGCTTCCTCACGCAAATGTATCTGCCGGTCGACGAGCGCCGCCACCCCAAGGAGGGCGCGCTGCTTACCGGCAAGCCTTCCCACATTTCGCGCACGGAAGAGATCATCCGGCTTCACATCGCCCCGACGCCGCTCGGCCGCATGCGGCTGGGGAGGATAGGCCCACTCGATGTGCGTCGGTGGCGCGACACGAAGCTCGCCGAGACAAGTGCAAAGACGCGAGAACTTCATTCACCGACACACGTGCGCCTCATGCAGGTCACGCTGAGCAGGGCGCTGAGCGAGGCCGCGCGGATGGAGTTGATCACGCGCAACCCGGCAGCACTTGTCCCGCTACCGCAGAAGGCCGATTTCGAAGGCGATGCCTGGGATCCCGACGAGGCCGTTCGCTTCCTAGACGCGGCCGCCGGACATCGACTCGAGCTCTTATTCGTCGTTGCACTTACCACCGGGATGCGCGAGGGCGAGCTGCTGGGGCTGCGCTGGTCTGACGTTCATGCGGATCGCCAGGTGATTACGGTCCTGTCCAATGTCGTGTGGGTCCACGGACGCGCTATCCACGGTGACCCGAAGACACAGCGTTCCAGGCGCACCCTCCCGCTCATACCCATGGCACGGGAGGCTCTCCAGCGCCAGCGCCGGCGCCAGGCTGCGGAACGGATCGCCGCCGGCCCGGAGTGGTCGGACCTGGACCTGGTGTTCCCCAACACCGTGGGAAAGCCTATCAACGCTTCGACGTTTCGGACGCGCGTCTACCACAAGCTCGTCGATGCGGCCCAAGTCAAGCGCATCCGCTTCCAGGATATTCGGGGCACAACCGCCACCCTACTGCGCTACCTCGGCGAGGACGACGACATCATCAAGCAACTCCTGGGCCATGCACTTGTCGAGACCAGCCGGAAGCACTACATCCATCTCGAAGAAAACCCGCGCCTCCGTGCCGCCCTCAACCGCTTGGGCCAGCTCCTGACCTCCGTCGGCCGGGAAGATGGGACCAGCAGCGCTGGTTGATGCGCGATCCTGGCCCTCGCCGATAGGACTGGCCGCGCACTAGAGAGCCGAAGCCGAAGGTCGCAGAGACGTGATCTCGACCACTGGGTGAAGACAGCCGGCGAAACTCCTACGGCGTGCGTGATAGCAACCGGGATAGCAACCACACGGGATCGAGATGGCGATGGAGGGACGCTCCTGGACGTCGGTGGAGCTCAGGCCAGGCAGCGGAGCTCACCCAGTACGGACTACGGATCCGCGTGCGGGGGTTCAAATCCTCCTGGGCGCGCCACCGCAATTCTCTTGTCGCACCAGGGATTTCGCCCTCGCCGCTTCTCCCGCAGGGTGCACCCCGGGCGGGCTGGTGCAACCTTTGGTGCAACCTTTTGCGCCGGAGGCTTCCTGTCCCCCAGAGACCGTCTCTGGCCCGGCCGCGCCGCGCCACCGGCGGCCTCCGTGCCACCGCCCCGCCCCTGACACCCTAGCCGCGCCTCGCTGGCGCGCGGGCGGCCTCCTGTCGCTCGAAGCGCGCCGTGGTCGCTCGCGCCAACGCCGGTCCTGGCGGCCCGCCTTCCGTGCGGCGATCTGGCCCTCGCTGTGTCCGCGGGGAACCCTCTTGTCCGGTTGGGTAGTCGATGACTGGGCTTCAGGGCTAGACGAAGGCGTGCACGTTCCAGCGGATGAGCCTGTCCCACCCCCTGTCGGCGACGGCGTGCTCCGTCTGCACACCGAGCGCGTCGACCGTCCCTTGGTCGTCGACGAGCAGACCGCCGCAGCGCTCCTGGCCTGCTCGCGTCGCACGATCCGGCGCCTGGCACAGCGCGGCAGCCTGCCCCGCGTCTTCATCACCCGCCGCTCCGCCTACCGCCTGAGCGATCTCGAGGCTATCGTCGCGCAGGCGTCCTGCACGCCGGTGGCGGATCCCCCGCACCGCCCCAGCTCGGCCCGTTTTGCACTCCCTGCCATTCCACTGCGCCACGACCAGGCCTCCGCCGGCGCGCTTCCCTCGACATGGCCGCAACGGCGTTCGACCAGCGGGCGCGCGAACGGCGATGCCCCGCCGTCCTCGGTGCGGCGGACACACTGATGGGCCGTACCAAGGGGACCGGATGCGTAGGCCGGAAGAAGACGGGGCGCGGGTTCTACCGCGGGTACTGGACCGATGATCGCGGTCGCCGCCACTGGCTGGCCGCGAAATCCCGAGCCGAACTCGAACGCCGCGTTCTCTCGGCGCTCACTGACCAACACAATGGTTTGTGCACTGACAGCGCCAAGGAGACCGTCGGCGAGTACCTGGGTCGCTGGTTGAGCGAGACCGAGGGAACGACAGGTCGGTCGACATGGGTGCGCTACGAGGAGGTTCTCCGGCTGCACGCTGTCCCGCACATCGGCCATCTACAGGTCCGCGCGAACCTCATCCCTGCGCTCAAGAAGATGCAGAAGGCCGTCGTCGCCCCAAAGAGCGAGGGTGGCCACGGGGTCTCGTACGGAACGCTCGACCAGGTGCGCGCCGCCCTTCACAAGGCGTTTGAGGACGCTCGGCGCGACGGGACGATCGACCGCGCTTTCAACCCTATGGACGCCGTCGATGATCTCATCGACCGCTCGCCTAAGAAGGAGCCGGCGGCCGTCTCCGATGAGACCGTCCAGAGCATCCTCGCCGTGGCGCGCGATGTCCAGCCGCGCTGGTTCCCGCTCTATGCTCTCTTGGCGATGACCGGCATGGACCTCGGCACGGCCCTGGCGCTGCGGCGCTCCGATCTCGACCTTCCGCATGGCCAGCTGCGCGTCGTCAAGTCGGTCCGCCGGATCCGCGGTCAGACCGAAACGACCGAGGCCAAGCGGGAACAGCGCCATCGACCGGTGTTCCTGGATGACGCACTTCTCCTAATCCTAGCCAACCACTTGGACGCTCTCGAACTCGAGGCCGTGGTGGCCTCGGCGGAGGGGCGACCATGGCCCGTCGCCACCGCTGATCTCGTATTCCCGAGGACCGACGGCGGCCAGCAGCTGGGCACCTCCGTTACCAACCACTACTGGCAGCGAGTGCTTGCAGCAGCCGGCTTGCCAGCGCGCGCTGTACGTCTCAAGGACTTCCGCACCACGGTCGTCACGGTCCTCTTCGAGGAGCAGTACGAGGAGGCACTAATCCAGAAGATCGTGGGTCACGCCGTTGGCACCAAGGTCACCCGACGGAACTACCTCGCTGCACGCGATGCTCTCCAGAGACGCGCCATGACGGCAGTCCGGACACGTCTTCTTCCCGGCTCCAGCCTGCCCGCGGAGCCCACGCCCTTGTCTCGGAGACCGGCCTTATCGGATGATGCCTAGCTCGGTGGCGCTTCACGTTGGGTGCCACGCAGGGACGCATTCGCAGACCTTGAGCGTACAAGAACCCTCCTCAGCCCCCAGGATACGGCGACGGCGACCACCCGGCGGGAGGCCGATATGAGAGAGGCGCTGGTGTCTCCGCCTCGACCCATGCGCCAGTGGCGTATTCCACGAACACGACACCGGTATGGACCGGTGCCGGGCAGATTGGCGTGACGCCGGGCGGTCGCATAGGCCCACAGCTTCCAGGCGGGAACGTCCCGTAGACGACGACTGCCCAGACCGCACGCGTGTCGCTGGTGCCGCACGACGCTACCGGCTCGAAGTCCCCGATGTGCCCCTGCCGGACAGTAATGACGCCATCGTAGTGCATGGCGCGGGCGGCAGCCCGCTGTGCGTCCTGAGGTGTCACGTGCGTCTGCGTGAACGGCTGAGGAGTGCCAAGGTTGCAGCGGTTTGCAGTGGGGCGTGCCTGCGGTGCAGAGGTCCTCGGCGTGCCGCAGCTCGAGAAAGCGATCATGGCCAACCCAGCTAGCACGAGCCGAGCCACAAGGGTCAATGGGGAGGCGAAAGCACCGGCTTCGAATATCACGCCAGTCCGACTCCACCGGCGGCATTCGGCGGTGCCGCCGCAGCCAGGACGCGGACGAGCATCTCACCCTCAACGGTCTCCTTCCCGAGCAGCAGTTCAGCCAACTCAGTCAGGAGTTCGCGGCGAGCCGTGAGCAACGCCCTGGCCTGCTCCTCAGCATTGTCCACCAATTCCCGCACAGCTTCGTCGACGGCTTCCAATGTGCGGCTCCCGAGATTCTGCAGCTTCGTGTAGTCGCGCCCCAGGAAGACCTCACCCTCTTGCTGTACGACATGGATTGAACCCACGTGCTCGGTCATCCCAAAGCGCCCCGCGATCTGTCTCGCCCGGTCGGTCGCCTGAGCAATATCATCCGCGCCCGCGGTCGACCGTTCTCCGACGGCGATCTCCTCCGCCGCTACGCCCGCCATTAGCATGACGAGTTCGTTGAGGAGCTCGCTCTGACGCAGGACCTTTCGATCCGAGCGAGCTGTGAGGGCGGTATGTCCGACGTGCTGGCCTCGTGCAACGATCGAGACACGCTGCACATCGGCGGCAAGGCCCAGGGCAGCGGACACGAGAGCATGGCCGGCCTCGTGGTGCGCAAGCACAAACAACTCCTCGGGTGCCATGACCCGGCCTCGGCGCCGTGGGCCGGCCATCACCCGCTGCACCGCTTCGTCGAGGTCGACCCTACTGATCTGTCGAGCGGTACGTCGGATGGCCAGAAGTGCGCCTTCGTTGAGGACGCTCGCCAAGTCGGCGCCGGTAAAGCCCGGCGTGATCTTCGCCACATACTCAAGGTCCGAGATATTGGCGAGGGGACGGCCACCGGCGTGCTTCTGAAGAATGTCCAAACGACCGCGTACGTCTGGAACATCGATGATGACGTGGCGGTCGAAGCGACCCGGGCGCAGGAGTGCGGGATCGAGGATGTCGGGTCGGTTGGTAGCGCCGATCACCACGATGCCTTGCGCGCGCTCGAATCCGTCCATTTCAACTAGGAGCTGGTTCAGCGTCTGCTCGCGCTCGTCATTGCCGCCGCCAATGCCGGCGCCGCGCTTTCTGCCAGCGGCATCCAGCTCGTCGATGAACACGATGGCCGGGGCCGAGGCTTTGACGGCCTTGAAGAGATCGCGCACCCGAGCAGCGCCGACTCCGACCAACGACTCCACGAACTGGGAGCCGGATAGGGCGAAGAAGGGCACCCCTGCCTCACCGGCAAGTGCACGCGCGATCAGCGTCTTTCCGCACCCGGGTGGCCCAGCGAGCAACACACCCTTGGGAGGGTTCGCACCCATGGCTTCGAACCGACGCGGGTTGCGAAGATAGTCCCGCACTTCGGCCAACTCCTCCACCGCCTCGGCGGCCGCGCCAACGTCGCCGAAGCGGACCGGATTATTCGAACCATCGGCCGCGGCAGCTCCACTCTGAGAGAAGGCGAACAGGTCACGGACCTGGCTGGACCCTCCACGGAAACGGACGATGATAGCGCCGAAGGCGAGTGCCAGAATGACCAAGGGCAGGATGTATTCCGCGAAGAGGGACAGAGTGTGCTTGCCCCACTGCTGGTCAATGGTGACCGTCGCGCCATTGTTGACGAGCGTTGCCGTCAGCGCAGCCGCCTCGCCCGATCCCTGATAGGCGCTGGACAGCACGTCGCCCTTTGCCGTCTTGATCGCGACGCGGGAGTCTTCGTCGTAAAAGGTGGCCGAGACGACGCCGCGCGGTGTTGCCGCCGCCTTCTCCACTGTATCCAGAGGGACGCTTCGGCCCGGGCTGCTTGGCCCTAGCAGCTGGAGCAGCCACAGCCATCCCAACACGAGAAGAACCGCTGCCCCCAGGAGGCGTCGGAATGTACGGACCTCTGGAGCTGGTTGAGGCTTCGGGCCTCGGTCTGCGCTCACAATGATCTCCTTCCCCTGTCGGGCTGCCCGGCACACGCCAGCAGGGCATGAGCCCCGACACAACAGTCAACGAACCACCATCAATTTCCTTGCCCTCCCGGTACGATCCTCACACGCCTGTGTGAGTGGCCGGCACGCTAAGGTCGGCGGGCGCCGTCGGTTCGACGCAGTGGCAGACGTGGGAAGCGGCCCGCCAGGGCCCAGACTTGGACCCCGGCGGACCGCGCGGATGAGATGATTCCCTGTTACCAGCGCATGTGCTGGTAAGGCGATCTAGGGAGCGTTGGCGTAGCCTCCTGCAGCGATCCCGGTGGCCGCTCCAAGCGCGATCGTGTTGAAGCACGGTTCAATGTCAGGCGCAAGGACCGCGACGACCTCGCCAGCAGAGTGGCTGCCGGTGAGAGGAACGGGGACAAGGAAGAGGGAACCTCCGATGAGCACACCGCTCTCGGGGGGTCCCACATAGCTGGTCGAGACGAATGCCACCCCGCAGCTCCCCGAGAACGAGTCAGTCTCCGAGTAGTTGTACAGCGGTGGCTCGGCGGTCACGCTCTCGCCGAGAGGGACGGGGACCGGGACGGTGCCGCTGGTCTCGTCGTAGGAGCTTGAGGCAATCCCCGTAGCGCACACGTTGTTGTAGTACTCGGTGACGCTGCCCGAGGCCCCGAGCCCGAGCCAGGTCGAGAACCACCAGCTCGTGTCGGACGCACACCCGAAGGCGAACGCTCCACTGGACTCCGCTGCGGCGGGCGTTGTCTTGGCGAGCGACGGGAGACAAACGACCAGAGCGACCGATGCAGCAAGCAACGCGCGCGTCGACCGCCGATTGATCACGGTGCTCAGCGCGCACATCACCATGTCTCCCCGCCGTCCGCCACCGCTGCACCCTCTGTCTGGGCGACATTGACGCACGGAATCCCAAGGGTGGGAGCCATGACCCAAGTCTCAGTGCCAATTGCGGTCGAATACGCTCCGTTGCCGCTGATGGCCACCGACGCGATCCCTCCGACGAGCACGCCAGAAGCGCTGTAGCTGCCGTAGGAACCGCTGAACGCTACCTCCGCACAGTTCCCGCTGTAGTTGAAGGTGACGTCGTACGACGACTCCCCGAGCGACTCACCGACACTGCCACCGATGTCGTAGGCCTTCTCGCAGTTCCCGTTGTACGCTGCCGCCAGCTGGCCTCCCGGCGGTGTTGGCGTTGCTGAGAGGGGAGGAGAAAACACCCAGGTCACCTGCTCGGCACAGACCTGGGCCTGGTCGCTTGCATGAGCGACCTGCATACCTGCTGGTCCGAATGCGGGCGCGGCCGCGGCCGCTGCTAGGGCGACCACCAATAGTCTGCGTTTCCAATGCGACATACCACCTACCTCCGTGTGACGAATCCTTCCTTGACCAGCCGGACACAGTTGGTTTCCTGTCGCCGTCCTGGTCCAGATGCGATCCTACTGACCGCCAAGGTGGTCCGCAATGCCGACTTCCGGAGGTTTGCGACGACCCAACCTCCGACTGTCGGAGGTTTTTGACACGGAGAGCCATCGCCGGATAGGCTTCGGGCCCAACTCGGAGGAAGGGGTTGTGCGCAGACTGAATCGTGGAACCACTGGGGAGTGGAATCGGACGCCGCCGCGTCGGCGACTGGCCGCCTCGATGACCGTGGGGACCGTGCTCGTGCTTGGGTTAGCCGCCGGCGCAGTTCCGGTGTCAGCCGGACCTGAGGCGGCGTCCCAACCCTCTTCCCTGCTAATCGTGTCACTGGCCTCCGACCGCACCGATCCGACTGCCACCGCGTACGCGACGGCAACCAAGGCGAACTGCTCCACGCTATGCCAGGTCCTGCTGCGCTCGAGTGACGGCGGCCACTCGTGGGCTGCGGCGTCTGCCAGGAACTGGGCGGGCAGTTCGGTGACCGCCATAACTGTGGCCGGACAACAGCTTCTCTTCTCGGCTGATCCAGCCAAGGGATTGGAGTTGAGCCGTGACCAGGGAGCGTCCTTCACTCCGACGGTCACGGGGGCATCTGGGGGCTTCGACATCTCGACCGTCCGAGGCGGTCTCGACGCAGAAATCCTCACCGAGGATGGTTCTGGCCGGGCTACTCTGGTCGATCTCAAGGACCACCAAGCTCGCTCGGTGCCCGGCTCCAACCTGGAGCACGCCGCCCTGTGGTTCACTGGGACCATTGGACGTCCGGCCGAACTACCAGCGCTTGCGTCTGGGGAGGAGCCGACCACGAAGCTGCCCGTGGTCCAGCGCTGCTCCGCCTCGTACGCATGTACTGGCTCGTCGGCGCCGCTCGCTACCCACGCGGATGCCATCCGCCTCTACGTCTCGCCACACTTCTCCGAGGACCGGA
>Ga0070741_10006725_pt1 | contig 24442 bp, 20 predicted proteins | sample Coa_R1_4_FD_66440 | JGI IMG/M metagenome (GOLD analysis project Ga0070741, IMG submission 66440) | Surface soil microbial communities from Centralia Pennsylvania, which are recovering from an underground coalmine fire - Coalmine... | ecosystem: Environmental > Terrestrial > Soil > Unclassified ...
GTCACGATCAGGCGACGGAACTCATCGGCGCTGTAGAGCTGGCCGGTGGCGTAGACGGACGTCGTCTGATTCGGCCCGTAGAGAATGCCCGTCGGGATGTAGACGTTCTCGTTCGAGATCGCCTTGGCGACGCTGTTCACGCTCAAGCCTCGCGAGGCGAGCTGGCCGGGATCGAGCTGGACGCGCACGGCGTACTTCTGTGAGCCGAACACGCTGACCTGCGCGACGCCGTTCACCATCGAGATCTGCTGCGCGATCGTGGTTTCGCCGTACTCGTCGACGGTGGTCATGGGAAGCACCGCCGACGTCAGGGCATAGAACAGAATCGGCGCCGCGGCGGGGTTTTGTTTCCGGTACGAGGGCGGGATGATGTTCGTCGGCAGATTCGGGAGCGCCGCCGAGATCGCGGCGTTCACGTCCTGGGCGGCCGCGTCGATCTTGCGATCCAGCGAGAACTGGATCGTGACGGAGGTCGAGCCGAGGGCGCTGGTCGACGTGATGTTGTCGATGCCGGCGATGGTGGAAAACTGTTTTTCGAGTGGTGTGGCGACCGTGGCGGCCATCGTCTCCGGGCTCGCGCCCGGGAGGGACGCATTCACGGAGATCGTGGGGAAATCGACCGTTGGCAGGTCGCTGACCGGCAGCTGACGGTAGGCGATCACGCCGAACAACAGAATGCCGGTCATGATCAGGGTGGTCATGACCGGCCGCTTGATGAATAGCGCGGTCATGCCACCCGCGCGCGAGCCGTGCGAGAGGTCGATCCCGGTGCTTATCTCGTGCTGGCCGGTCGTAAATACCGCGTGTTCGTCAGTCGCCACACTTGGAAAATACGCGCGGCCTACTTCGTCCGTTGGTACAGTCCGGTGTATGTGGCCGTGCCGATCGAGTGACCTTTCGTCGCGTTCAAGAGGCCATCGCGATCGAGCCCAGCCTGCAGCGCGGACGGCGCGAGATCGAGGGCGTACAGTGTGAACACGTAGTGATGCGGCGGGTCACCGACCGGTGGGCACGGTCCGCCGTACCCGGGCGACGGAAATCCCGTTTTCCCCTGCGTGATTCCATCCTTCACGCCCTCGGGCAGCGAGCCGCGCGCGGGATCGATGCCGTATGCGACCCAGTGCGTCCAACCCTGACCTTTGCGTGCGTCGGGATCGAACATGATGAGCGCCAGGCTCTTCGTGCCGGCCGGCACGCCGGACCATTTCAGTGCCGGCGACACGTTTTGTCCGCCGCATCCGTTCTGGTCATACGCTTGGGCCACGGGGATGGTCCCGTTGTTCTGGAACGTGGACGACGAGAGGGTGAACGCGGTATGAGTCGCCATAACGGTCACGGCGGCGATAAGGGCGAATACGCTCTTCATGCTCGTGAACTTATCGGGTCCCTTGACACGTGACCAAATGGTCACACATTGTGGGTGACGTGGAGGATGTCTTCAGAGCCATTGCCGATCCGGTTCGTCGGGCGTTGTTAGACCGGCTCTTTCGTCATAACGGATTGACGCTTGGTGACTTATGCGACGGTCTAGACATGACGCGCTTTGGCGTCATGAAGCACCTGCGAATTCTCGAGGCCGCCGGGTTGGTCACCGCGCGGAAGGTTGGCCGCGAGAAGCGCCACTATCTGAATCCGGTGCCGATTCGGCTCATCCACGATCGGTGGGTGAGCAAGTACACCGGCCCGATGGCGGCCGCTCTCATCGAGCTCAAATCCGCATTGGAGGGCAGCGCAGTGGGCGCTGAGGCCGTGGTGCAAGTCTACCAGATCGTGATTCGCACGACGCCCGAGCGTCTCTGGCGAGCGCTCACCGAGTCTTCGTTCGCCCGTCGCTACCCGTTCTACATGAACATCGACTCGACCTTCGAGCCCGGCGCCCCGATTCGATTCGTCAACGACAAGGGCGTCACCGCGGTCGAAGGCGAGATCCTCGAATCCGACCCGCCGCGTCGCCTCGTGTACACGTGGGTCATTCGCTATGACGCCAAATTCGCGGACGAGGTCTCGCGTGTGACGTGGGAGATCAAGACCATTGGCGCTCCCGGCGACTCGCTCTGCCAACTCACCGCGACGCACGACGTCACCAACGCGCCCCTCACGGCATCGCATGTCGTTCAGGGCTGGTCGCTCATTCTCTCCGGTATCAAGACGCTGCTCGAGACCGGCGAGGCTCTCATCATCACCCGCAACGTCTAATCACCATGCCCACCACCCTCCTTCGCATCGCCTCGGTCGTCTATCTCCTCTTCACCGCGGGGCACAGCTTCGGCGCGATGATCAAGGATCCCCAGGGCGGCGGTCCGCTCAAGGAAGCCACCCTAGCGGCGATGCGCGGCTATCACGAAAACGTGATGGGCTCCTCTCGCTCTTATTGGGATTTCTATAAGGGCTTCGGCTGGATGGTCAGCTGCTTCCTCCTGCTGCTCGCGATCCTGTGCTGGCAACTCTCATCGCTCGTCCGCAACGACCCCTCAGCCGCACGCCCGCTAGTGCTCACGCTCTTCCTGATCTCAATCCCCACCACCGTCTTATCCTACACCAACTTCTTCGCCGCCCCCGCCGTCTTCGCGACCGTGGGTACCCTCCTCCTCGGGGCTACGCTATCTTACCTTGCTCTACGGTAAACGGGGCGTAGCGTAGCCCGGTAGCGCGCCTGCTTCGGGAGCAGGAGGTCGCTGGTTCAAATCCAGTCGCCCCGACTTTGTCTGAATGTCCGACATACTCATGGTATGTCGGACATTTGCGTTGGTGTCTGCACGGTCCTGCATTGAGCGCTGCCGGCGGGATGCATAGTAGCGATACTACGTCTCGTCGGATGCGGAGGTCAACCGCGAGCTCCAGGCTGCATCCGAATCGCAGCCTCACCATAGGCGTCATCTCAGCATGCTCAGGTGACCGCCGGCGATGTGCCAGCGGCCGTTCTCCTGTATCCACACGCGCGTGTAGCGGAGTAGCCCGGACACGGGCTGCCCCTGCACGATCGCGGCGCTATCCATTAGGACACTCGTGATGGCCCCGCCGGGAATCTCCCTGAGCCGGTAGTCGACGGGTACGAGCTTGGTAATTTTTAGCGCCCCTGAGCGATGCTGCTCGAGATCCTGGGCTTTCGTAGCAAGCTCTCCCGTGGGCCCGGCGAACAGCAGATCATCGGCGATCAGCTCGTCGAGCGTGGCTACGTCAGCCGCCAGCTGCGCCGCCCACAAGCGCTCCTCGAGCGCTCGAATCACGTCGTCGGTATGCATATTCACGGCCTCGTGATCGTCTCGTAGTTCGCGGGCAGCCATGTGTAATGGCCATCTTGACCGCGGACGTGGCCGAGTGCTGGGAACGAGAGATGGCCGCCGGCTATCCAGTCGTTTTCCTGAGCGGCTAACGCCAAGACGCGCTGGCGTTGAACGGCCGCGGCAGCCGGGTCGGAATCGAATGCGCTCGTGAGGGTCGGGTCGGCGAACTGCATCGCGGCGAGCAGGACTAGGTCGCCGAGCACGATGAGCTTCTGGCCCTGGCTTTCGACTACGTACGAGGTGTGTCCCGGGGAATGGCCATGCGTGGCCATCGAGCGGATACCGGGAGCGAGCAACGTGTCGCGATCGATGATGGAGAGTTTACCCGCTTTTCGATAAGGCTCCATCAAATCCGTCCAGAATGGAATCCAGTTCTTCGTCCAGGCGGGCGCCTGGTCCGGGTGAAGGAGCAGGTCCATTTCACCTTTGGGCAGATGCAGAGTGGCGTTGGGGAACGCGCGCGCGTTGCCCAGTGTGAGGCCGCCGACATGGTCCGGGCCGAGATGCGTGATGTAGATGTCGTCGATCTGATCGGGTTGATATCCCGCGCCGCGCAAGTTCGCCATCAAGTGGCCCGTTCCGCGAAAGAACGGTGAGTCAGGCAACTTTCCACCGGTGCCGGCGTCGATCAGTACGAGCTTGGTGCCCGTGTTGATCAGGAATGCATTGTAGGACATGCCGACGGGATCAGTGAGGGCCATGGCCGATAGAGCGGCCGTGATCTGGTTGGGCGTGGCCTTGGGCAGGACTTGGTGAGTGGCGTAAGGCACGACACCATCGTTCAGCGCCGTGATCTCGAAATCGCCGAGCATCATGCGGTAGAAGCCCGGTTGAGTCTTCACCATGGGCACGGGTGTCTGGGCCTGCACGAGGGCGCATGCCGCCATGATTGTCAGGACGATCGTTCTCATGGTCGAGAATTAAACGCCTCGACGCCAGAGGTGCACGGCTTCGACGCCGAGGATGTCGGGATATTCCTCGGGCCAAAAAAGCTTGGCCCCCGGCACGCGGTGCACGCCGCGTGAGCCCGGAAATGTTTTGTCGAGATAGTCGGCGTCCGCTGGAGAGAACAACGTGTCGGCCATGCCCCAGACGATCCGGAGCGGAACGTCGTTGCGGGGCAAGCCGATTAGCGGGTTGGGTGTCAGGCCTAACGCGTACGCATGCGCGAGCGCTGTCCGCTCCGGGGTGCTGACGAGCGGTCGTAGATAGCAATCGATGGCCTCGTCGGTCGGGTGGGCGGAGTCGGAGTAGCATTGGCCGCCGATGCCCCGCGGTGAGCGGGCGAGGGGTTTGTCGACGAGCCATGGCGCGAGCCAACCATCCGCGAATGTTCGATTGGGTGGGCTGTCGGATGCCACGTCGCAGTTGGTCAGGAGCAGCGTGCGGACGCGATCCGGGTACTGGGCTACGAACAGCTGTGCGATGGCGCCGCCGCTGTCGTTCGCCACGAGATCGACGCGCCGAATGGCGAGGCCGTCGAGGAAGGCGGCGAGCATCGAGACTTGGGCGAGTGGTGTGACGGGTTGACCGGGGGCGACGCGCGTGTAACCGAGTCCCATGAAATCCGGCGCTATGCAGCGGCGATAGGCTGACAATCGATCGAGCGCGCCGCGCCACTGGAAACCGTTGAGTGGGAAACCGTGTAGGAAGAGCGCGACATCACCAACTCCGCGTTCGACGTACGCAATGTCGCCAAACGGTGTGTCAGCGAAACGTCGCGATGCGTGGAAGCTCGCGGCGTTCATGGGGCGGGGCAGGCGCAGGCCGCACCCCGTCACCGCGGCCGTTGTCAGCGTCTCGAGAAATGCGCGTCGATTCATCGTCGGCGATGTCGGTTGTGAATATGCCGGCGATGAGCACGACCACCGCGAGTACGAGGATGGCCGCCAGCATGAGAGGCGTCAGTGCACGACGTTGAGGGCGATCACCGGCGTCACGCTGCGACCCGTGTTGCGCGCGATCTCGATCACGCGCGCGCCGACGATGAGGCCGACGCCCGCGTTCCAGTTGTACTCGACCGCCGGCGTGAAGCCGATCGCCTCGCTGGATCCGGTATGCCGAACGGCGGCGCCGCCAACCACACGCGTGTCGCCGTTCCAGCCGTAGTTCGCGTCACACGCCAGAACCCAGTTGCGCGTGACACTATACTCGGCGGCGAGATCGACGAACGTGGACGGGCCCGGATCGGCGTGTCCGCCAAATCCCGTCGCCGTGCCATAGACGCTGGCATCGGCAATGGGCACGCGACTCGACAGGATCGTCTGCTGCACGTCGAGGCGTGAGCGCAGCACGCGCCCCGTCGGCATCCAGAAGTACGTTTGCGAGTAGAGCGCGAGCGTTGTCGTGTACGCACCGGCACCAAGCCCGTCGCTCGTCCGATCGCCCAGGCGGTCGTACTTACCCGTGGGAAACGTCTCTTGGATGAGCACCGACGTCGTCGGCACCCAACTCCCGACATGAAATTGCGTGAGCCGGTATTGCGCCTGGGCCGTGAGGTCCTCGAATCCCAGATGCGCGCTACTCGGCCCGCCACTCACGGCGTCGTAGCCGAAGATCGGAATGACGCCCACTGAGACCCGATCCGCCAAACCATAGATGAGGTATGTGCGGGACGTGAACGTCTGCGAGTGATCGCCGATGACGTCGTAGACATAGGGCTCGAACAGCACATGTCCCGCTGGCAGCGTCGCCGCGCCGGCGGCCTGTACGGAGCCCGTCCACCACGCATCGCCGAGCGACTGCTGGCCGACGCAGGGCCTGGCGGTCAGCACGCTGAGCGCCAGGAGCGGCGACCAGGCGTGAGCCGTCATTGCTTCGCGTCTTTCGGCGTCACGGCCGAACGGTGCGCTTCCTTCAACTTCACGGCGCACGCGTCGCAGCACACCTCGACGGCCTGACCGCCGATCGTGACTTGGACCGCGCCCGCATCGAGCGCGCAATCACACGCGGCACATGTTGATTCTGGCATGGCCAGAGTATGCCGCGCCGGAAGAACCTGCCGCTATCGAATTATTTAGCGATCCAGCGCCGTGCGCCGAAACGCTGCCGGCGAGCGCCCATACATCTCATGGAAGGCCGCCGTGAAGTGACTGTGGCTGGAAAAGCCAAGCTCGAGGCTGAGGGCGGTGAGGTCATCGTACTGGTCGATGAGATCGAGCGCTCTCGCGAGTCGCAGGCGCAACTGATAGCGGTAGAGTGGTATCCCTTCGACCTGCTGGAACACCTGCGTCAAATACACCGGCGATCCTCCGCCCACCTCGGCCGCGACTTCGGCCAACGTCCAACGCCGACCCGGCTCAGTCGCGAGCACGAGCTTCGCCCGGTCGGCGAGGCGCTGGCGATGGACGCTCGATCCCGGCGCCCGGGTCGTCCGCGTACCCACCGCTCGTCGCATGAGCGTCAGCGCGACACTCTCGACCTCCAAGGGCTCGGCGAAGCCCTGGCGAAGGCTGTGCCGCAACAACATGACCAACGCCTGCGCCCGCGGATCGATGCGCAGCCGCTGCGGCCGAAACGCGAGCGCTCCGCGACCGACGAGGAAACCTCGCGGCACTAACTCGCGCAACTCGGCCTCCGCGACGATCAGCGTCAAGCTCGCATCACCACCCGTCACCGGGGGCTGACACGATACGCTTCACCGGCATTGAAGAACAAGACTTGGTTCGCATCAGCCACCGCCTGATCGCCGCCGAGATGGCGGACGTATACGCCGCGGTATGGAAACACCAACTGAGTTGCCGTCGCGCACTCTTCGGGCGAAACGTCCCGATGACTGCCGCGGCAGTACACATCGCGGATCGTCACCGTGGGCGTGGTGAAAAGCGGATCGACGGTAAACTCCGACATACCTGAAATATGTCGCGTCACCCGTTTGTTGACAGATGCGCGCCAATGACATAGAAATCGCCCCTCGATGGCGCGATCGTTACGTGTGGAGGGCGGAGACGAAGGGCGGGCGGCGGCCGACGCCGCGTTGGTCGCGCGGGTGCGGCGCGGTGACGCGGCGGCGCTCGAGGAGTTGTTCCGCGCATACGCGACTCCGCTCCGGACTTTTGCCGCACGGTTGGTCGCCGAGCGCGAGGTCGCGCACGAGATCGTGCAGGATGTGTTTCTCGCCATCTGGGCGCAGCGCGCCACGTGGGTCGTGACGGGATCGGTCTCCACGTATCTGTTTCAGGCCATCAAACACCGCGCGCTCAACGTGGTGAGGCGCGAACACATTCATCGGCGCTTCGAGACCGGCGCGGTCTCGGGTGTGGTCGCCGAGTGGCTCGGCACCAAGCCGCCCTCGGCCGATGCGCTGGCGCAGAGTCGCGAGCTCGCGGAGGCCGTCCAGCGCGCGGTGGATCGCTTGCCATCACGCGTCCGCGCGGTCTTCCGGTTGGCGCGCCACGAGGAGCGGTCGTACGCCGAGATCGCGGCCAAGCTCGGGATCTCCGTGGGCACGGTCGAACGAGACATGGCCAAGGCCGTCGACGCGCTCCGGCGCGAGCTCGCCGCCTGGCGCGGAAACCGGCGATGATGGCGTAGGACCCGGAAGTGTGTCTCACCTGGGCATGACACGAACTCGTGGCGCCCAGTGAGCGAGATGGACTCCGCGATGCTCGCCCGATACCTCCAGGGCGAATGCACGAGCACAGAAGCGGCCGCGGTGGAGCAGTGGATCGCGGCCGACCCCACCCACGCCGCGGAAGTCGCCGCACTCCGCGCCGCATTCGACCGCGTCACCGACGACGCGCTGTGGCACGGCATCGCCGAACGGATGGCCGAACCGCCGGTGCGCGAGTTGCGACCGCGGACATCGGCGCCGCCGCGCCGGATATCACGACCCTACGTCGGACTCGCCGCCGCGCTGGTGTTGGCCGCGGCCGGCCTCGTCGTCGCGCAACGCGCCAACTGGTTCGTTTCGACGCAGCCGTTTCGCGACTTCGTCAGCGCGGCCGGGAGTCGGGTGACGGTCACGATGCGCGACGGCACGCAGGTCGTACTCGGTCCGCTCTCGCGACTCCGCGTGCCGGCCGATTTCGGATCGACCACGCGCACCGTCACCCTCGATGGCGAAGCGCTGTTCACCGTCGTGCACGACGCCGAGCATCCGTTCACGGTCCAGACGTCACGCACGACGATTCGCGATGTCGGCACCACGTTCGTGGTCCATGCATACGGCGATGACGCGTCCGATCGGATCGCGGTCTCCGAAGGCGAGGTCGCGCTGCCGGGCGTGTCCCTCCAAGCCCGCGACGTCGCCGTGGTGGATACAAAAGGCCACATCGATGTGGAACGCAACGCCGATGTCGGTCCGTATGTCGGGTGGATCCAAGGCACGCTGATCTTCCGGCGGACCCCGCTGCGCGACGCCGCCAAGGATGTCGCGCGAGTGTACGACCTCGACATCCGGATCGCCGACTCGACGCTCGCCGGCGCGCTCGTGACCGGCTCGTTCGGTGGACAAACCGCGGAAGCCGTCCTGAGCGCCATGACGTACGTCGTCGGCGCGCACTTCGAGCGTACCGGGCGGACCGTCGTCATTCGCCGTGGGGTCGTGCCCACCCAGCGTCGCGGCGCCGGAAAGGGCGCCGATGTTCGGCTGACGCAGGCTGGAGGCGCCCGGTGATGCCGGGACGTCGATTCGCGAGCCTGGCGGCGCTCCTCGTGACCGGCCCGATCGCGGCGCAGACGCCGAGTGTCCCCACGGCCGACACGCGACCGCAGGTCGCCGCGGTCCGCGCGGAAGTGCTGGATCGTCATATCGCGCTCCACGTGCGCGGCGTGACGTTGGAAGCGGCGCTCGACGCGGTCGCGGCGGCAGGTCACGTGCGGGTCCTGTACAGTCCATCGCGCCTCCCCCTGGCGCAGATCGTCTCGCTCTCCGCGGACTCGATCACGATCGGCGACGCGCTCGACACGTTGCTCAATGGCACCGGCGTCGGCGTGAGCGTCTCCCCGGAGGGCTGGGTCCTCCTCGGCGAAACAAACCTCAAGCGGCAGGGCCTCGGCTGGATCCAGGGATTCCTGTTCGATTCGGCGACGAAGCTGCCGCTCACCTACGTCACGCTCACGATCGACGAGACCGGCAAAAGCGGCAACACCGGGCCCCACACCGACTACCTCGTCCCGAATCTCAGGCACGGGACGTATCACATCAACGCGCGTCGCGTGGGGTACGTCCCGCAGACGCGCGCCGTGGTCGTCGACAACGACACGGCCGCGGCGCGACTGGATTTCTACCTCGCGCCCCAACCCTCGAAGCTCCAGGAAGTCGTGACGACCGCGACCGGCCCGGAGCGGCGATACGAGGTGGGGAACGACATCACGGTGCTGAACGTCGACTCGGTGACGTCGGTTGCGCCGATCGCCAGCGTCACTGAGTTGCTCGCGACCCGCGTCCCGGGGCTCACGGTGCAGCCCACGTCAGGCGTGCCCGGGGCACCCGCGCGCCTCAGACTGCGCGGGATGAGCAGCATCGAACGCAGCGATGACCCGATCATCATCGTCGACGGCGTGCGCATTTACTACGATCAGAGCGGCTCGTACAACAACCAGCAGAACGCGACGAGCGGCGGCGGCAGTGCCGTCGGCACGCGTGTGGCCACCGGCACGGGGCTCGGCTACTTCGGCCCCGCCGCGCTCGATCAGATCGACCCGAACAGCCTCGAGAGCGTCGAAGTCATGAAAGGCCCGTCGGCGTCGGCGTTGTACGGATCCGATGCGGCCAACGGCGTGATCATCATCACGACCAAGCGTGGCCGCCCCGGTCCCACGCGCTGGAACCTGACCGTCGACAACGGATTCGAAACCCAACCTGGCCGCTGGCCGACCAACTACTATCGCTTCGGCCACGGCATCGGTCTCGGGTCAGGCGGCTCCCAGCTCTGCTCGATCTACGACGGACCCCAGACGTGCACGACGGACAGCATCGTGCCCTTCCAGGCGCTGAACGACACACGCTATTCGCCGTTGGGCACCGGCCTCGATCAAGCCGTGAGTCTCGGCGCGTCCGGCGGCAACGGGCCGGTCACCTTCGCGGTGAGCGGCAACATCGGCGATCGCAACGGCTACTTGCACTTGCCGTCCATCGAAGTCCAGCGGTTCGACAAGTTCCACACCGTCGCCGCGCCGGGCTGGATGAAGAACCCCGACACGTATACGACGTGGGGTGCCGCGAGCAATCTGCGAGTCCTGCTCGGGAAAAGCGGCGCCAGCCTCTCGTTGTCGAGCAACCTGTATCACAGCCAGCAACAGCAATCGTCGCTGCAGACGGCGCTCCCGATCCTGGGGAGCAATTACATCGACACGACGCAGTTGGCGACCCAACCGCTCATCGCCGAATACTACGAGCGCGCGCGCCTGACGACGCTGACGTTCACGAACGCCCTCACCCTCGGCAACTGGTCGCCGATCCGGTGGCTGCCGCTCGACCTCACGGTCGGTCTCAACGTCCAAAGTCTCAACAACACGTCGCTGACGCCGCGCGGCTACGTGTTGTACAGCGCCGACAGCCTCGGCACGTACATGATGAACCAGTCGATGAACGTGATGGAGACCATCAGCATCGGCACGCACGTGCAGGTGAAGTTCCTGACGCTGGCGACCGGCTTCAACATCCAGAATCAGACGACGCAGACGTTGGCCAACTCGACGGATGATTTGCCCCTCGGCGTCAGCGTCCCGAACACCTTCGTGTGCAACGGCCTGTGCGGGTCGCTCATCTCGCAGGGCGCGACCACGTACGGATGGTATATCCAACCGAGCTTCAATTTCTCGCGCCGCCTGTACGTGAGCCCGGGATTCCGCCTCGATGGAGGCACCGCATCGGGCAGCAACCACTCGCTCACGTTCTTCCCAAAGATCGACGTCTCCTACATCGCCGTCGAGCGCACGAACCATCCGATGTTCGGATTTCTCTCGACGCTCCGACCGCGTCTCGCCTTCGGTATCGCCGGCGTGCAGCCCGCGCCGGGCGACAAGCTGCGCTTGTTTCTGCCGGGGACCGTCGTGGGCATCGATCCGAGCGGCGGCGCCGGAACACCCGTGAGTACGCTGACGCTGGGCTCGATCGGCAACACACGCCTCCAGCCGGAACGCTCGCGCGAGCTCGAAGGTGGTGTGGACGTCGATCTCTGGAGCGGACGCGTCAGCTTCAGCGCCACCGGATATCAGAAGATGCGCTACGACGCGATCCTGGACGTGCCGCTCGCGCCATCGGCCGTCGGCGACTTCGGCAATGACCAGCAGCGGAACGTCGGGACCGTCGAGAACACCGGCATCAACCTCCAGGCGACGATCCTGCCCATCGAGCTGCGGGCAATCACGTGGAGCATCACGGGTCTCTTCTCCCAGAACACGAATTCCGTCAAGCGCCTGGAGCCCGGGCAGCCGCCGATCAAGATCGTCGGCGCCACGGGGGGCAGCACGTACTACACCGAGATCAAGCCGGGATTTCCGATCGACGGCATCTGGGCCCGTCCCATTCTCAGTTATGCCGACGCCAATCACGACGGATACATCGAGCCCGGCGAAGTCCGGTTGGCCGACAGCGCGGTCTTCCTCGGAGAGGCGTTGCCGAAGTACGAGGCGTCGTTGAGCACGGGCCTCGGGCTGTTCGGCAACCGCATCATGCTGAATACGGCATTCGACTACCAGCACCACCTCACGCAGGTCAACGTCGCGAGCCCGCTGGGGCTCGAAGTGAATCAGCCCAACGCGACGTTCGGCCTCGAGGCCGCGGTGGCCGCGGGCGGCCAGTCGGCCTATGGGGAAATTCAGACCGTGAACGTGCTGCGCTGGAACACGGCATCGGTCGCCTACAATGTGCCTGAGCGCTTCGTGCGGTGGTTCCGCGCGACATCCATGTCTATCGCGCTCCAGGCCAGCAACCTCGCGCTCTGGACGAGCTACCGAGGCAAGGATCCCGCCGTCAACGTGTTCGGTAACGGAAACCTGACCGCGGATACGGGACAACTGCCGCTGCCAAGGATGTACAGTGTGCATTTCTCGCTGGGGATCTGATATGTCACGAGCGCTCCTCGCGATGCTCGCCCTCGGTGCGACGGCCTGCAACCTGTCGTCCATCAACGGATCATCGGCGCTCCCGGCCGGCACCGTCGACCCGAACTCGTTCCACACACCGGCCGGCGCGATGGCCCTCTACGAGGGCGCGATCTACACGTTTCAATACACGCCGGAACACCTCACGACCGGCGCCGGCGGCACGATCAGCCAGACGGCGAACGGCGCGTTCGTCGACTACATGCTGACGAGTGGCTTGATCTCCGATGAACTGCAGGCCGGGAATCTCGGCGGGCCGCCATCGAGCTACTATCCCGATGGCGCGCAGTTCGGTGACTCGCTGGATGCGCGCGCCCTTCCGGAGGGGGTGAATGCCCCCGGCGTCTACCTCGGGCTCCAGGGCGTGCGCGCCGCGTCGTCCGAAGCGATCGGTGCCCTCACGGCGTGGGATCCCGGATCACCACCGGCGCTCCGCGGACATCTGATGGTGCTCCGCGGGTACGCTGAAATCATGCTCGCCGACCTGTTTTGCTCCGGCGTGCCGCTCAGCACACTGGATTTCTCCGGCGACTATACCTACGAGCCCGGATCGACCACGAGCCAGATCTACCGGGCCGCCATCGCGCAGTTCGACTCGGCGGTGACCCTCGTCGGCGACAGCGCGCGGCTGCTCAATCTCGCGCGCGTCGGCAAGGGGCGCGCCTTGCTCGACCTCGGACAGTTCGCCAGCGCCGCGCAGGCCGTCGGCGCCGTTCCCGATAATTTCGCGTACCAGTTTCCGGTCGATTGGTCCGGCGGCAATACCGATGGCAAGTCGATCTTCAGCACAGCCGTGACGGTCGGCGCGACCGTCGCCGACCAGGAAGGGATCAACGGACTGCCATTTCGCTCGAGCGGCGATCCGCGATCCGCGTCGGCTCCCGCGCCGACGGGCCCCAATACCTTCGGGCAGCCGCAGTACAGTGCGGTCAAATACGGCGGCAGTGTCTTGGGCGTGACTCCGATCACCGTCGCTGATGGCATCGAAGCTCGGCTCATCGAGGCGGAGGCCGCGATGCAAGCCGGCGACTACGCGACGTGGCTGTCGAAGCTCAATCGGGCGCGATTGCTCGCGGCCGACACGCTGCCGCCACTGACCGATCCTGGCATCGACACGGCCCGTGTGTCGCTCACCTTCTCCGAACGCGCGTACGATCTGTTCCTTACCGGACATCGGCAGGGCGACCTGCGGAGGCTCGTGCGCGAGTACCATCGGCCGCAAATCACCGTGTACCCGTGGGGACGGTATCCCAGCGCGGTGCCGGGATACGGGAGCAACACGAACGCCCCGCTGCCGCGCACCGAGTTGAACAATCCGTACTTTCACGGTTGCCTCGACCGGGGGGCTTGATGATGCGCATCAATCGATGGATCGTCACGGCCGCCGCGATGGCGGTCAGCGCGAGCTGCGCCGGCGACGCCGGACATCCCACGAGCACCGTCGTCCCTGATCAGCAGTACTGGACGCTCTCGCTCAATCATCACGGGGTCACGTTGGCGACGCTGGCGCCGTACGACACGCTGACGTTGGTCGCCACGCCGTACACGTTCACGCATACCGTCATGCCAAGCACGGCTCCGACGATATTCACCAGCAGCGATCCGACGACGGTGACCGTGAGCTCGACCGGCGTCCTGAAAGCCATCCAGCCTGGGCAAGGCGTGACCATCGTCGCCCAGCGAACGATCGGCGTGTTGACGCTGGCCGACACGGCGACCGTCGATGTGAACAACGTGCCGGTGCCACCGCCGGTCCTCGCGACTCTATCGATCCATCCGGCAAGCGGTGACAGCGCGGATGTCAACGCCGGCCTGACGAAGGTCGTTACCCCATTCGTCGTCGACACCAAGGCGGATACGCTGTCCAACGTCGTGGTCTACTTCCGGTCGTCGGACTCGACCATCGCGACGATCGACCAGTTTGGGAATGTAGCGGGCTCCCATCCCGGTCACGTGACGCTCTACGCGAGCGCGACCGCCTACGGGGTGTCCCGCGCCGACTCGATCGCCTTCACGGTGAAGCAGCCGGTCATCTCGTACATCATAGTCCTGAGCCGAACGCCGACGAACAGCACCAAGGCGCAAAGTTATTTCTCGCCCGGCACGGCCGTGGTGGCTCAGGGTGGGATCGTGGTCTGGCAGAATGAATCCGGGCAGCGTGTCGACGTGGTGTTCTCCGACACGGCGGGCGTCGAACCCCTGGCCGGCGTATTCGATCTGGTCGGCGAGGAGCTGTACGGTCTGGACACGCCGAACAACGTGAACACCGGCGGCAACATCCCGGCATTCGCGGCGATGGACTCGACGTCCGGCAGCGATGGCATCGGGGTCCGCCTTCGCGCGTTTCCCAACGTGGGGACGTACCAGTTCCACAGCGCCCTGTACAACACCGCGGGCAAAATCGTGGTCACCAACCAATGACGGACCGCCGCACGTTTCTCAAGCACGGATCACTCGCGGCGGTGGGGCTCGTCGGGCTCCCGCGCTGGATGCGAATAATGGAACCGACGTCGTCGAACGGCGCGGACCGCGTGCGCGACCTAGCCCAGCGCGCAATCGAAGCGGCGCGCGACGCCGGCGCGACCTACGCCGAAGCGCGCCTCACACGCCAGATCTCCGAGGTCTTCAACGGCTCCGCGCTCGGCGGCCACGCCGAGGAGTTCGGCGTCGCCGTTCGCGCGCTGTACAATGGCTACTGGGGATTCGCCGGCAGCCCATACTGGAACGCGGACGATGTCGTCGACCAGGCGCGAAGCGCCGCCAACCAAGCCAAAGTGTACGCGCGCGGACGACCGCACACCGTGGACTGGCCACCCATTCCCGTCGCGTCAGGTTCGTGGTCGACGCCGATCAGGTACGATCCGTTCACGATTCCCATAGAGGAAAAGACCGATCACGCCGCCTCGTGGGAACAGCTCGCCCGGGAGTTCCATCCGCACACCAACGGCGCGATGACCGGGATGAGCTTTGTTCGCCGCGAATGCGCGGTCGCGACCACCGAAGGCGCGTATTTCACGCAGACGACCTACGTGAGCGGTGGCCGGTTCGTCCTCCTTTATAAACCGTGGAACGCCGAAGGGAATCTCGACAACGCCGAAGCGGACGCGCAGGGATTGATGCACACGGGCGCGGGATGGGAGTTGTTCCTCGACGCCAAGATTCCCGATCAGTTTCCCGCGCTGCTCGCCCAGTGCGAAGCGCAGCTCCAAGAGGAGAAATCCGACCCCAAGCCGGGCGAGGTGGGCCGCTACACGATCGTGTGCGATGCGCTCACGATGGCCAATATCCTGGTCAACACGATCGGCGTCGGCACGCAATTGGATCGCGCGCTCGGCTACGAAGCGAACACCGGGATGACGAGCTACCTGGGCCCCGACCCGATGACGTTTCTTGGGGACCCGATCGCCGCGCCGCTCGTCACGGTGCGGGCGGATCGGTCCATGCCACGTGGCCTGGCCACCGTCCAATGGGACGCCGAAGGCGTTCGTCCGGAGCCCTTCACGCTCGTCGACAAAGGCACATTGGTCGACTATCAGACGACCCGCGAGCAGGCGGCGTGGCTTGCCCCGTGGTACCAGAAGCGCGGCAAGACGGTCCGATCCAACGGGTGCGCCAACGCCGAATCCGGTCTCTTCACGACGATGCAGCACTTTCCCAACCTCACCCTCGAGCCGGGGCCGCGCGACATCGACTTCGATGCGCTCGTGGCCGCGACGCCGCGAGGCTTGGCGGTCCAGCACGGCGCCGGTGAGCCCAACTTCAACGGCGGGCAGATGCTGCTGCGGCACTTCGGATGTCGAGAGATCGTCGACGGAAAATTGGGCCGCTCGGTCGCGGGTATCGTTCCGCTCTTCGGCAGCACGGATTTCTGGAAGCACGTCGTCGCGCTCGGCGGCCCATCGAGCGCCGTCCAGTATCCGATCTTCGGCGTCGACAAAGGTGAGCCAGGACAGGCCACGCCATTCAGCGTGAGGACCGTGCCCGCGCAAGTCGCCAACGTCGCGTTCATCAGTGGGGCGAGGGTGGGCAAGTAATGCGGCGATTTCTCTCGAGCGACGAGGCGCAAGCGCTCGTCAAACGCGCGATGGGCCTGGCGGCCGGCGGCGGGTCGACCGAGGTCGAGCTGGATACATCCTGGCAGGGCAACCTCCGGTGGGCCCGCAACATCATCACGACGGCTGGCGACATCTCGAACAACCGACTCGAGATCGAGCGCTCGATCCGTGGTGCGAGCGGCACGGCCAAAACCAATCAGATCGATGATGCGAATCTCCTGGCCGCGATCCGCCGCGCGGAGCGACTGCTGAACTTGCGGCGCGAGCTCCCCGAAGAGGAGCTCAAGCACGAGTTCATCGAGCCCTATCCGCGACCCGTGATCTGGAGCGACGCGACGTACGGCCTCGATGCCGAGGCGCGCGCGACCGGGATGCTGCAGGTGACGCAATCGTCGGTGGGCGCCGGCGTGCAGTCAGCGGGCTATGTGCAAGTCGCCGCGCACGGCGTGGCGACGATGGATGAAGACCGGGTGTGGTACTACCCGTACACGACCGCGCAATTCAGCATCACGGTGCAAGATGCCGCGGCATCGGCGGCCGGGTGGGCCGGAGTGGATGGCAACGACTGGTCGAAGCTCGATGCCGCCGGTCTCACGGCGATCGCGTTGGACAAGTGCGTGCGCTCGCGCAACCCGGTCGCGATCGAGCCCGGATACTACACGGCGATCCTCGAGCCGCAGGCCGTGGCGGACTTCGTCAGTCTCCTATTCACGCCGGAGACCCTGGACCGCGAGAGCGCGGAGGCTGGGCCGCCGAACAGCCCCTCCGACAGCCGGTACTTCGATGCGAACCTGCACGGCAGCCAGCGGCTCCTCGGCCCGTACACGCGTGCCATCGGTCAGTCGAAGATCGGCGAGCGCGTCATCGATGAGCGACTGACCGTCAGCTCCGATCCGATGGATCCCGAGTTGAGCTTCCCGCCGTTCCACGGCTGGCAGGTCTTTCATCCGGTGACGTGGATCAAGGACGGCGTACTGCAGGAGCTCGCATACGCTCGCTCGTATGCGGTCAAGATGCTCGGCAAAGACACGGGCGGGTTGCCGAGTACGGGTTCGTACCGACTGAGCGGCCGGGGCGAAGCGCCCTCCGTCGATGAGATGATCGCCACCACGAAACGCGGCGTGCTGGTGACCCGCTTCGGCGGGGTGCCCCGACATCCGCTCGACGTCGCGATGACGCTCACGGGCTACACGCGAGGCGGCGTCTGGCTGATCGAGAACGGGAAGATCACGAAGCCCGTGCGGAATTTCCGATTCACGGAATCGCCCATGATCGCGCTCAACAAAGTCGAGCAGATCGGCGTGCCGAAGCGCGTGTTCCGACCCAAGTACGGCGACGATTTCCCGGAAGGCTACAGCCCGGTGATGGTGCCGGCGCTCAAGATTCGCGACTTCAATTTCAGCAGCCTGGCGGAGAGCATCTAGTGGTCAAGCGGTTCGTGGCGCTCGCGGCGTTCGCATCGGCGAACGGGCTTGCGGCGCAGACTGATACGATCATCCAGCCGGGGCATATCGACTTCTCCCGCTACGACACGCCGAGTCTGTGCGTCGCCGCGGTGCGTTCCCAAGCCGCGGTCGATGCGCGCACGCAGCCCGACACGGCGGCGTATGCCCCGGACACGGACTCGTTGCCGCCACGCGCGGCCGCGGTGGCCCGGGCGTGCGGCAAGCAATTCACGCCCGCTGGTGTGGCGGAACGCGAGCTTCTCAACTTGACGCGCCTGGCGCTCTTGCGTGGTGATGCCGCGGTCGCTCGATCCGCCGCGGATCGGTGGCTCGCGATGGTCCGCGGACCAGCGGCACGCGGGCGCGCGCTCCTCGCGCTCGTCGACGCATACCTGACGAATCGTCCGATGCACCGGCACGAGGCGGAGGTACTGACCGCGCGCCTCGATTCCCTGGGACCGTTGGCGGCGCTCTCCCGAGACGAGGCACATGGCGCCCTCTGGCTCGACGCCTCCCTGCGCTTCGACGTTCCGCGTCTGACCGAGCACGGCGTGGCGAGTCTCGCGCTCGACGGCCATGTGCCCGACATCGAGAAACATGATCTGACGCAAGGCAGTGGCAACATCGTGTACGGCTTGATCGACGCGGAGGCATACCGCTCTCCGGCCACGACCATCGAACGGGTGATGCAGTTCGCCCGGCAAGCGAACTACAAGTTTCAGGGCACGCCGGAGGAAATCTCGGGCATCATCGGTGGGTGGATCTCGCCAATCGGCCAGCCCGTGCCGCCGTTGCCCCTGCCATTCTGGTTCGGCCCGCATGCCGATAGCTCGTGGGCGATTCCGGGTAAGGTCTCGCTCGTGCTGGTCGAATCACCCGAAAACTTCAGCTATTCCCACGATTTCGGGTTGCTGCATCGGCTGCGCGCACGGTACGGCGACGCGCTCAACATCACGCTGGTCTGCAAAACGAAGGGGTACGTGCGTTCGAGCCCTCCCTTGGAGCCGGCCCAGGAAGCGGACAGCATCAGCAACTACTTCCGGAAGTATCTGGGCTTGCCCGTGACCGTCGGCGTCGAACAGACACCGTTCGAACGTCTGCCCGATGGCCGGCGCGTCGATGGGCCAGCCCCCACCGATGCGCAAGGTGGCCGCTATGGCTTCGGCTCGGTCGCCGCCGATCGCGAAGGGAAGGGAATCTTGATGTACGGCGGTGCGGACGAGGCGATGCTCTACGCGTTTCTCGATCGCGTGATTCCACGAAGCGCGTCTCGATAAGCCATGCGACACCAGATACTCGCGGCGTGCGTCGCGGTCATGACCATCGCCGTCGTTCGCTCGGCCGACGCGCAGAGTCCCCGGACGCCCACCCCCATGGATTCCACCATTGCCGTCGGTGTGCTGCCCAACGGCGTCCGATACTTCGTACGGCACAATGCGACGCCGGCGGCGAGGGCCGAGCTGCGGCTCATCGTCGATGCCGGGAGCGCGCTCGAGGACTCCGATCAACTGGGCATGGCGCACTTCGTCGAGCACATGGCGTTCAACGGCTCGGTGCACTTCAAGCGCAACGCGCTCGTCGCGTATCTGGAGTCGATCGGCATGCGATTCGGCGCCGATGTCAACGCCAGCACCACGACCGACGAGACGAGCTACCGACTTTCCGTGCCGACGGACTCGGCGCCGTTGGACACGGCCCTCATGATTTTGACGGACTGGACCCATGGCATCCTGTTCGACTCGGCCAACGTCGTCACGGAACGGAAGGTCATCCTGGAGGAGTGGCGGCTGCGCACGGGCGCCGGCTCGCGCATCGCCGCGGCGCACGATTCCGTGCTCTACCACGACACCCCGTATCCCGCGCGCGCACCGATCGGTACGGTCGCCTCGATTGGCTCCACCAATCCGGCGCCGCTCAAACGCTTCTATAGAGACTGGTATCGCCCGGATCTCATGACGGTTGTAGCCGTGGGAGACTTCGACCAGTCCCGCCTAGTCGCGGCGATCGCGCGCCAATTCGGATCGCTGCCGGCTCCGGAGCATCCCCGGCCGCGCCCGGCTATTGCTCCGACGTTTCCCGCGCGATCCCCCGTATCTATAGTAGCGGATACCGAGGCGGGTGTTTGGAGCGCGGCCGTGATCTGGCCCCGGCACATCACGGCCGAACCGCGTACGGTCGGCTCATTCCAGGACAACCGGACGAGCGACATGTTCGTCCACATCGTGAACGGCCGACTCGGGCAGTTGCTGCAAAAGCCCGGCACGCCACTGTTGACGGCCGACCTGTCGGGCGGGCAATTGCATCGAGGCGCGAAAGTGTACGAGCTCGATGTGACGACCGCGCCGCACCAACTCGAAGCGGGTTTGACAGCGGCGGTCGCGGAGATCGACCGCGTCGCGCGGGATGGGGTGACACCCGGCGAGCTGGCGCAGCAGCGTACGCAGTTCCTGCGCGAGGCAACGGACGCGGCGGATAGCGCCGGCAAAATGTCGTCGGCGACGATCGCCGACCTGTTGTCCCGGGGCGCGCTGTTCGGAACGATCATGTTGTCGCATGCGCAAACGACGGCACTCCTCCGGTCCACCGTGCCGGCGATTACCACTGGCGATGTGAATGCCATCGCGCTTGCGATCCGGGCCGATGCCCCCGTCGTGCTGGTGTCCGTGCCGCGCGCCGGTCCGACGACGGCGACGCTGCTGGGTGCGATCGCCGCCGCACGGACGACGACCTTGCCGCCATACGACCCGCGTCTCGTCGACGCGCCGCTGGTGGCGTATCCACCGAAACCTGGCACGATCACGGCGACGCGATTCGTGCCGACGCTCGGCGTGACGGAGTGGACGCTCTCCAACGGCGTGCACGTTTTCCTCAAGCCGCAAACAGGGACCGGCGACCAGAAGGTCTACGTAGTCGCGGATCGCCCGGGAGGAACCGTGCAGGCGGCGCCCGCCGATTACGCGAGCGCGAGCGCGGCCTCCCTCGTCGGGGCCGGCGGCGTGGGGAGTTATACGAACGACGACTTGCAGCGCCGGTACGCGGGGGTCACCGCGGCGGTCGGGACGGGCATCGGAGAATATGACGTGAGTGTCGGTGGTGAGGCCGGCGTGCGTCAGGAGGATCTCACGCTCCTCTTCCAGCTCGCGTACCTCAAGTTCACCGCGCCTCGATTGGACACCGTCGCCTTCGCGCGATGGAAGATCCAGGCGGCCGACACGACGCGGCTCGACCGCGGCGCGCTCATCCTCGACGACTTCCTCCGAAATGGTCGCGCCTTTGGACGGCCGGTCATCGGACCACTGGCGGATTCGGTCGACGCCCATCGTGCCCTCACCTTCTATCGGTCGCAGTTCGGTGATGCCGCCGGGTGGACGTTTGTCGTGACCGGCGCGTTCACCTTGGACGCGATCCGCCCGCTGGTCACACAATACTTGGGCGGTCTCCCTACTGTCGGTTCCACCTTCACGCCGCCAGCGCCTGATACCAGCGCGCACCCCCACGCTGGGCCGATTCGCCATCTGGTCGTGACCCCCGAAGCGGAGCCGCGGTCTCGAACATCGATCGTCTACACGGCGTCGATGCCGTGCACGCCCGACAATGCGACCCGTGCCACCATGCTGGGGGCCGTGCTCCAGCAACGGCTCCGCCAAACCTTGCGCACGAAATTGGGCGGCGTGTACGCCGTCCAGGTCTCGGGCGTCGCGGAGCGCAATCCGTATCCGCGTGTGCAACTCATCATTTCATACGTGGCCGACCCGGCGCGCGTCGACGAGCTGCACCGCGCCTTGCTGACCGATCTCGACTCGATGTGGGCGAGCGGTCCCACCGCCACCGAGCTCAGTGACGCCCGGGAAGCCGCTCACCGGGATTACGCATTGGCCGCCGATCAACCGTCGACGTGGGCGCAGCGGATCCTGTCGTATGCCACGAACGGTTGGCCCGTGGACAGCATCGCCGGCGACGAATCGCGAGCCACGCGTGTGTCGGCGGACGACCTCCGTGACCTGGCGCGCGTGCTGTTGACCGCCGACCGCCGCATTGAGGTCGTGACCATGCCGGGTACGGTCGCGACGCCATGAGGTCCGTCACGCGCCGTCCGCCCGGCCCGCGGGCCCGATATCCCGGTGAGTTCCTCGTGCGCCTCGCACGCGACATGCGAGGTTTGTTCAACCAGATGGCGCAGCTCGGCGATGTGACCGAGATCTTCATCGGCTGGCATCGGGTCGTCGTGCTCAATCATCCGGATGACATCCAGCGCGTCCTCGTCACGGAGCAGCGGAATTTCGTCAAAGGTCGGGCGCTGGGCCGAACGAAAGCGCTCCTCGGCGAAGGGCTGCTCACGAGCGAGGGCGATCGGCATCTGCGACAGCGGCGGTTGGCGCAGCCGGCGTTTCACCGCGAGCGGATCGCCGGCTATGGTGCGGTCATGGCGTCGTATGCGGATCGCGTGCAGAACACCTGGGCGCCCCATACGACAGTGGACGTGCATCGCGTCATGATGCAGCTGACGCTGGCGATCGCGGCCAAGACGCTGTTCGACGAAGATGTCGACCGCAATGCCGGTGTCGTCGCCGAGGCGATCGATCTGTCCCTTCGCATGTTCAACTACACGGTCGTGCCACTCGGCGTGATCATGGAGCGCATGCCGCTCCCATGGGTCAAACGGTGGCACCACGCGCGGAGAAGGATGGACGAGTACATCGCGGCGCTCATCGCCGACCGTCGCGCGCATCCAGGCGACCGCGGGGATCTCTTGTCGATGCTGATCGACATGGACGACGACCAGCTGTTGCGCGATGAGGTGGTGACGATCCTCATGGCCGGCCACGAGACGACGGCGGTGGCGTTGTCGTGGACGTGGTACTTGCTCTCGCAGCATCCGGAGGCCGAAGCCAAGTTGCATGCCGAGCTGGATGTCGTGCTCGGTGGGCGCGTGCCGACGGCCGACGATCTTCCGCGACTCACGTACACGCGGCACGTGCTGGCCGAGTCGATGCGGCTGTACCCACCGGCATGGGTGATCGAGCGGAGGGCGCTCAATCGGTTCATCGCTGGCGGCTACACCATCCCCGCGGACGCGCTCGTGCTGGTGAGCCAGTACAATGTCCATCGGGATCCGCGATGGTGGCGCGAGGCGGAACGCTTCGATCCCGATCGTTGGTATACAGACGACGCATCGGGCCGGCCCAAGTTCTCGTACTTCCCGTTCGGCGCCGGTACGCGCATCTGCATTGGGGAACAGTTCGCATGGATGGAAGGGATACTGGTCTTGGCCACGATCGCTCGGCGGTGGCGGCTGCGGCACGATCCGACGCACCGCGTGGCGATGGAACCGCTCGTCACATTGCGTCCGAAATACGGGATGCGCATGGTCCTGACCGAGCGATGCGCGACCGGCTGATCGCGGCGGCCGGTGTCCTGCGACAGGAAGTCGCGCGGCGCATCGTCGGGCAAGAGGCGGTGCTGGACGAAGTGCTCATGGCGCTTCTGGCCGGCGGGCACGCGCTGCTGGTTGGCGTACCGGGACTGGCCAAGACGCTCTTGATCCGGTCGATCGCCGAGGCGACGCACCTCATGTTCCGCCGCGTGCAGTTCACGCCGGATCTGGTACCGTCGGACGTCACGGGGACGGAAGTGATGGAAGAGGACCCCGTGACTCGCAAGCGCGAGTTTCGGTTCGTGGAAGGGCCCGTGTTCACGAATATCCTGCTCGCGGACGAGATCAACCGAACGCCACCCCGAACGCAGGCGGCCCTGCTCGAGGCGATGCAGGAGCATCGCGTGACCGCGGCCGGCGAGACGCGGCGGCTGCCCGCGCCGTTCTTCGTGCTCGCGACGCAGAACCCGATCGAGCAAGAAGGGACGTATCCGTTGCCGGAAGCGCAGCTCGATCGATTCCTGTTCGACATCCGGGTCGGGTACCCGGACGAGCGTGAAGAGATCGCCATCTTGCGGCGCACGACTGGTGTCGACGATGCGGTGCTGGAGCCGGTGCTGACCGCTGACGATGCGCTCGCGCTCCAGCGTCTCGTGCGCGAGGTGGCGGCGGCGGAGCCGGCGCTCCGGTATGCGGCGCAGATCGCGCGGGCGACGCGGCCGGATGAAGCCGGTGCACCGGCACTCGTCAAAAAAGCCGTGCGTTGGGGCGCTGGGCCGCGCGCCGGGCAAGCGCTGATCCTCGGCGCCAAGGCGCACGCGCTGCTCAACGGCCGGACGACGGTGAGCCCCACCGACTTGAGGCGCGTCGCGCTTCCGGTATTGCGGCACCGCGTGCTGGTCGGGTTTGCCGCGGAGGCGGACGGTATCACCCCCGAGCAGGTCGTCGCGGCAGTGCTCGACGCCGTGCGCGAACCGGCGAGCGGTGTCCCCCTCTAGCGACTATGCGCCGATGCTCGACGCGCTGCGCGGCGTGCGATGGTCCGCGCGGCGGCCCGTCGCTCCGAGCGCGCCGGGGTCCCATCGGTCGCGACGGCACGGCATAGCGCTGGAATTCACGGAATATCGCCCGTACCGCCAGGGCGACGATCCACGGCGACTCGACTGGAAGCTCCTGGCGCGCACGGACCGGGCCTATGTCCGACTGACGGATGATCACACCGTGCTCCCGACG
>Ga0070741_10006726_pt1 | contig 24441 bp, 18 predicted proteins | sample Coa_R1_4_FD_66440 | JGI IMG/M metagenome (GOLD analysis project Ga0070741, IMG submission 66440) | Surface soil microbial communities from Centralia Pennsylvania, which are recovering from an underground coalmine fire - Coalmine... | ecosystem: Environmental > Terrestrial > Soil > Unclassified ...
TCGTCAATCTAATGTGGAGTCTTGTAACTCTTAATGTGTTTGGATTGATCGGCTATTTGGTCTTCCCTGCTGCTCCGCCATGGTGGATCACAATTCACGGATTGGAACAGCCAACACAGGCACTGGTGGCGCAAACTAGTCTTGCGTCGGGAATGGATGGCTCAATTATTCAACATATGATCGCGACTGCGCCCGACTGGTTTGCGGCGATTCCTTCGATGCACGGAGCATATCCAATCCTTCTTTTCCTCGTGTTGCGGCGATTTAATGTTGGCAAATTGTTGCTGGCGATTGTCGCGCTGTATGCAGCGGCGATGTGGACGGCGACGGTTGTCCTGAACCAACATTATATAATCGATCTGATAATTGGCGGTTCGTTGTCGATAATCACTTTTCTAATCTACAGGCTTCGTTTTGTTCAGAGCCGAATCAATTCGCTTGTATAATGAACGTCTTAAGTGTTGGCCCAAGGAACAAAGGTGAAGCAACTCGGTTTTAAATCACAGCAGCGCTCGCAAAGTCGCCGTTGGCAGGACGACCGTCAGGCGATTCTGGAATTCAATAAATCGCTGACTCTCATTGTCGAGCCCGACTCGTTGATGGCGTCGATCAGCGCGCGCATACGCGAGCTTTTCGGCGCGGACCGCATCGTTATACTTGGCGGATCGGCCGAGGCCAGCATTTTGACCATAGCCTTCAGTCACGGTTACCAGCCCGATGAATTGAAACATATCCAACTGACGCAGCAAGACCGTCTGCCCAAATGGCTGCTGACGAACGAGAGTTCGCTGATAGTAAACAAAGACCCCGGAGTTTTCGAATATTTGAGCAAAAAAGAACAGGACATGTTAAGGCAGCTAAAGGTGGCGCTCTGTGTGCCATTGATAGTGCTCAACCGCCTGACCGGAATTGTTCTTTTATCATCATCGCAAGAGGGATGGGTGCTCAGCGACGAAGATCTGAGCCTGTTACAAATGCTGACCAGCCAGGCCAGCATAGCTTTTGAAAATGCTTACCTGTATCAGCAACAGCGCGACAGATTGCGCCGACTCTATCGAGCTGAGAGGTTGGCGGCGGCCGGACAGTTGGCTGCCTCGGTCGCGCATGAGATCAGGAATCCGCTTACAGCAATCCGTTCAACCGTTCAATACCTTTTGGGTGAATTTGACGAGAACAATCCAAAGCGATCATTGGTCGAAGGCGTCATCGCTGAAGTCGACCGCATTGACCGGACAGTTGACGGATTGTTAAGTCTGACCCGTCGCCAGGAATTTAAGCCGGAGAGGCTGGACCTGGGCCAGCTCGTCGACCAATCCCTGGTGCTGATTCGGACGCAAGCAAGAAATCAGGCGACTGAGATTATCTGGAATCCGCCGTCTACCACTACTTTTTGCATGGGTGATGTCACGCAGCTTCGTCAACTGTTTCTTAACCTTTTTCTTAACGCGCTCCAGGCAATGCCGGACGGCGGCAAGCTAACCGTAAATGCTGATCTGGCCGGCAACAAGGGCGCTGCCGGCGAAAAAGATTGGTGTCATATATCAATCGTTGATACCGGATGCGGCATTTCGGCCCAGAATCTTGAACGCATATTCGATCCGTTCTTTACGACAAAACACGGCGGCACCGGACTGGGGCTGTCAATCTCGTATGCAATTGTCAAACAGCATGGTGGTGGGCTGGAAATTCACAGCGCTGAAGGGAAAGGCACGTCTGTTGCTATAAGGCTTCCTCTGATCTCATAATCTTGAAGTCTGAGTCATTACTTATATGCCCAAAGTTCTCATAGTTGACGACGAGCAACAGATTCGCAGGATTTTATCGGTAATGCTTACCGAGCGCGGCTTCACCGTGGCCGAAGCAGAATCGGGCGAAAAAGCTATTCCCATAAGCGCAGATTTCAGGCCAGACGTCGCTCTGCTGGATGTCAATATGCCGGGAATGGACGGCCTGGCAACGCTTCGCGCGTTGATGGAACAGAACAGCCATATAGATTGTGTGATGATGACCGCGTATGGCACGATCCGTTCTGCTGTTGAAGCGATGCGCTCCGGCGCTTTCGATTACGTAACAAAGCCTTTCGATAACGACGAGCTGCTGCTGATTATCAATCGAGCCATCCACATGCGGCAGCTTTCATCCGAAGTCGATGAACTGCGCGCAGAGTTGTCTACCCGTTATGGCTTCAATGAAATTGTCGGCATCAGTCCAAAACTCCAGGCAGTCTTTCGCACGATGACGAAAGTCGCGCCTATCGACGCGACCGTATTGATTGAGGGTGAATCGGGCACGGGCAAAGAACTGGCGGCCCGTGCGATTCACAATCGTAGCCAGCGAGCTAAAGGACCGTTTGTCGGCGTAAATTGTGGAGCGATCCCGCAGACGCTTTTCGAAGCGGAATTCTTTGGTCACGAAAAAGGAGCGTTCACTGACGCGCGGGAATCCCGCTCAGGAAAATTTGAACAGGCGCAGGGCGGAACAATCTTTCTTGACGAAGTCGGAGAGCTTGCACCCGAAAATCAGGTTAAACTTTTGCGCGTTCTTCAGGAACACGAAATCACCAGGCTGGGCGGTCGCCATACCATAAAACTAAATGTTCGAGTCATTGCGGCAACCAATGTCGATCTGAAATCGGCCGTCGAACAGGGACGTTTTCGCGAAGACCTTTACTGGCGATTGAATGTCGTTAAAGTTACTCTGCCGAGTTTACGAGAGCGTAAAGAAGACATCACTTTGCTGGTAGATCATCTGCTAGACAGGTACAATCGCGAGCTGAGTCTGGCGGTAAAAGGAATCACGGCGCAGGCTCGGCGACTGCTTGAAGTTTACGCTTGGCCCGGGAATATACGCGAGCTTGAAAACGTGATATGCAGCGCGATGATTCTGTGCGAAGGCGATGAGATCACGGCTCAGGACCTGCCGCCGCGAATAAAAGGTGAAGCCGAGACTGAAGGCTCCGGAGGTCGTAATTTGCAGAATGCGACCCTCGCTGAAGCCGTCAGAGAAGCCAGTGAACGTTTAGAGAGAATAATGATCGTTTCGCGACTCGGTGAAATGAAAGGCAATCGGACGGCGACGGCCGAATCCTTAGGCATTAGCCGCAAAACTTTGTTTAATAAGATGCGGCAATATGGGTTGAGTGACGAACACGAAGATTCGGCATACTGATACATAACGTTTGAGCAGAACAATGAACGAAAAATCCATCTATGTAGAACGTGACGGACCGGTGGCGACAGTTGTAATTAATCGCCCCAATCAGCGAAACGCAATAAATCTGGAAATGTGGTCCGAGATCAAACGAATATCGATTGATCTCGACAGAGACGAAAACGTCCGGGCAGTCGTCTTTCGCGGCGCAGGCACAGAAGCTTTTTCAGCAGGCGCCGACATCAGCGAATTTGATGAACATCGAAACAGCTCTGAGCAGGGACGTGCCTACTCAGCCGTTTTCGATGGAGCACTAGACGCAGTTTGGGATATCGGCAAGCCTGTTATTTCGATGATCCGAGGATTTTGCGTAGGCGGCGGTTTGGAACTGGCCTGTTGCACAGATTTGCGGATTGCTGCCGTCGGAAGTCGGTTCGGTATTCCGACGGCTAAGCTGGGAGTGCTGGTCGGTTATCGCGAGATGCGCCGACTGATTCAGCTGGTCGGCACAGGTGGCGTGGCACACATCCTTCTTGGAGCACGAATTTTAAATGGTGATGAAGCGTTGAGAATGGGATTGATTACCAGTCTGGTTCCTGAAGATCAGCTTGAATCGACCGTTTACAAACTTGCTCACGAAATCGCGGGAATGTCGCCGCTCATTCATAGATGGCACAAACAGATCATAAGAACGGTTTTGCAGAAACCGACGCTCGACAATTTAACGCCTGAAGAAGCTGCGGTGCCATTTGCATGTTTTGACAGCGAAGATTTTCAGGAAGGCAAACGCGCATTCCTTGAAAAACGCCGTCCTGTTTTTCGCGGAAAATAAAACTGAACCACAGAGGCACAGAGGCACAGAGATTTTTTAATTTTTCTCTGTGTCTCTGTGCCTCTGTGGTGAATTCCTGGTTTTAGGTGAGTTGTGGTTTTAGCGTTAGAAGGCCTGCGGGTCCTGGAAGCTACTCAGGTGATGTCTGGCCCTTATTGCGGGCTGTTGCTGGCAGACATGGGCGCGGATGTCATCAAAGTAGAAAAACCCGAAGGTGACGATTCTCGCCGCATGACGCCACCGACCATCAATGGTGAATCGGCGGCCTTTATGGCGATCAACCGCAATAAACGAGGGCTCTGTCTCAACTTGAAATCAGAAGAGGGACGCGATGTCTTTAAAAAACTTGCAGCAAAATCAGATGTAGTCATTGAGAACTTCAGGCCGGGAACAATGAAGGGTCTGGGTCTCAGCTATTCTGATCTGTCGCAAATAAATTCGCAGTTGATCTATTGTTCAATTTCCGGGTTCGGTCAGACAGGGCCTTACGCCGAACGCGGAGGATTCGATCTTATTGCTCAGGCGATGAGCGGACTGATGAGCATCAGCGGTCACCCCAGTCAACCGCCCGTCAAAGTCGGTGTTCCTATCGCCGATTTGAATGCCGGTATTTACGCGTGTTATGCGATTCTGGCTGCGTATATTCATCGACTGAAGACTGGAAAAGGACAATATATCGATACTTCTCTGCTTGAAGCGGGACTGGCTTATACGTTCTGGGAGTCGTCAATCTTTTTTGCGACCGGACAGAATCCGCCGCCTATGGGTTCGGCGCATCGACTCTCAGCGCCATACCAGGCGCTGCGCACCGCTGATGGCTACATCACCCTGGGAGCAGCAAACCAACGAAACTGGGAAAAGCTCTGCGCGATGCTCAGCCGCGAAGATCTGCTTTCCGAGCCCCGCTTTCTTACCAACGCGGACCGCGTATGCAATCAACGAGAATTAGCAGAAGTACTCGAAGCAATTTTCGTTAGAAAATCTTCGTCAGAATGGTTATCGATGCTCGATAAAGCAGGCGTGCCTGCAGGACCGGTCAACACAATGGCCCAGGTCTATGACGATCCGCAGGTAATAGCAAGAGAGATGTCAGTCGATGTAGATCACCCGAAAGCCGGAAAGACGAAAGCTATCGGTATACCGGTAAAACTGTCGGAAACACCCGGCGCAATTCGGCGGCCAGCGCCGACCTTGGGTCAACATACTGACGAGATATTGCACGAAGTCGGATACAGCAACGAATCGATCAGAGCTCTGCGCGAACGAAAGATAATCTTTTAACGCCTCACAAACGGATCCTTTAATTTGATGGGACAAAACAAAGCTCACGCGAAGAGACCAGCCGGAAAGAAATGGCTGGTGATGGTTCTGCTCTGCTTTATGTATCTCATCACCTACATGGATCGCATGAATCTGTCGATCATCGCTCCGATCATTTCCAAGGAGTTCAGCTTCGATAAGATAACAATGGGAATAATCTTCAGTGCATTCTCGTGGTCGTACATGATTTTTCAAATTCCCTGTGGTTATCTTGGCGACAGATTTGGTCCACGTAGAACGCTTGGCATCTTCACGTTTTACTGGTCCGTATTAACGGCAACGATAGTCGGCGCGTGGAGCAAAACTTCGTTCTGGTTTGCGCGTTTTTTTCTTGGCATCGGCGAAGCAGGCGCCTTCCCTACCGCTACGCGAGCGCTGACGCAATGGGTACCGCCGACGGAACGAGCATTTGCACAGGGATTAACGCACGCCTTTTCTAGACTTGGCGCCGCGATCACACCACCATTGACAGTACGACTTGCGAGCAAATGGGGATGGCGTTCTGCGTTTTGGTTTTTCGCTATCGTGGGAGCAGTTTGGGCCATTGTGTGGTATCTGGTCTATCGAGATCGAGATCGAGATCGACCGCAACCGCTTCAATCCGAAAATGAAGTCGCGCAAAAAGCAAGCTCTGCCGAACGTCCGAAAATCCCGTGGAGAGTTCTTTTGCGAAGCAAGAATATGTGGGCGATCAATATCCAGTATTTCGCCTACGGATATTCTCTCTGGTTTTATCTTACGTGGCTTCCGACGTATTTTGTGGAAGTTCGCCAGTTCAGTCTTGTCAAAACCGGATTTTATGCCAGTCTGCCCTTCTTGACAGGAATGGTCGGTGACACTCTTGGTGGTTGGCTTTGCGATACGATTGCCGTAAGGACCGGAAGTCTTAAATTATCACGTCGCGGAGTGGGCGTGGTTGCGATGCTCGCGACAGTAGTATTTTTAATACCTGGCGTGCTGACGGAAAACCCGGTTCGCGCTGTTGTGTTGCTCAGCATCTCTGCATTTTTTCTGGAAATGAATATCGGTCCAGCATGGGCCGTTGTAATGGACGTCGGGCAGGAATGCGCCGGAACGGTTTCGGGAATGATGAACATGTGGGGCAGCCTGGCGGGAGCCCTGTCGCCGATAATATTTGGCGTCGCCTGGGATCGTTTACACTCGACAACTATCGGATTCGTCATATCCGGCGTTCTGATGATGGTCGGCGCCGTTGCGTGGCTGATGACGGATCCCAATCAATCGGTCCTGGTTGAAACTCAAACGTAAAAAACCTGTCTGTATGGGTAACGAATTACCCATTGACGAGTAATCGAGTTCTCAGAAAACATCAATATCTCATCCAATCCGTGTTTTGGAGCACTAAACCTTTCTCTAATCCGATGGAATACCAGTTGCACACAACTGGTCGCGGTTTTCTTTTGAGTCTTGAGGAATGTCTAAAAAATGTTTGCAATTAAGCCCGAAGGGTTTCCAGCGAAGGTGCGACCCTTTCAGGGTCGAAGGCTTTGGCCGATGCTTTCCGTGGGTGTCGCTTCGCTTTACCCACGGCTATTGACTTTAACCACTTCGTGGTTGCTGATATCTTTTAGACATCTTCAAAAAAAATTTCGGTTTGAGTCTAATCACTGCTAATGGTTTGCAAGGTTTCTACAATCAGGCTTCTAACAATCGGGCAATTGGCTGTTGTCATTGGTACGCTGTTGCTTTGTTTTTTCAACACTACATCTGGACAGCAGCAGACTGATGGCCAGCAGAAACTGTTAGAAGTCCGTCGCCGACAGATCGAGCTACAGGCTGCGCGAAAACAGTTGGAGAAATCAGAAAAGCTGGCCGCACAGGGACTGCTGCCGCAAACCGATGTGGATCGAGATCGCACTACTCTTCAGAACGCTCAGCTCAGTTATCAACAGGCCGTGCTTGCGTTGTTCGATATGCAGCCCCGGATCTCCGTCCGCTCTGCAATAAAGACTCAGACTCCTGATGGTCGCAAATTCGTAAAGCTGGTTATAACCAACCTGACACCCACGTTTGACGATGCTCAATTCAAACTGCTGAATAACTTTGAAGGAGCCGATCCGATTCCAGAGCAACTCCGAACTCGTTCGATCAACGACGTGTTTGTCAGCCTGAAAGATTCCGGAGCAAATGGCAGCGCTACAATTTCTCTGCCCTACGAAGTCCATATCCCTGAAATGAAATATGGCGAGGAGAAAACGCTAAACTATCAGTTGCTTCGTGATGTCGATACATTGGTAGTTTCGCTGGCGTACAGGAATCAAAGTCAGGATATTGTTGTTCAACTGGAACATGCCGCTGGCGGTAACGAGATTCAAACATCTTCCTCGCAGTTTTCGCAGGAAGCTGATCTCGGCTCGCAGGCTACATATAATATTTCGCTCGAACGGCCTTCTGTTGATGTTCGTAGCTTTCAACTAAAGGTTCTGAATCTTCCAAGACAGATCTCTTATTCGTTCATCGATCTGCAATCACAGGCGCGATTGTCGCAGTTAAATTTTCCAGCGGGAGTGACTCGGCAGTCGCTCGGGCTGCGATTGTCATTGCCCGACAGCGCTGACGATCAGGTTCAGGTCGATAAACCGTTGGAATTCTGGGCTCTCGCTGTTGATGATGCAACTGCGGCAAAGTTCAGTCAGGAACGAATCTATTCCGACTCTGAATTGGCTGGAGCAGGATCAGGACGACTCAAGCTGGTTCTAATTCCGCGCGGCGTCGGCAAAATCGAGGTTCAGGCCGCCTCGTTGTTCAGTGAGATTGAAGCCGGTCAGAACGCCGAAACGAAAATAACCATTCGCAACACTGGAACGCGTCGCCTGGATAACATCAAACTGTCGGCTGAAGCTCCGCTGAACTGGCGTGTTCAGCTTGAACCGAACATCATCCCTTCGCTTGAAATAAACAGCGAGGCGACCGATACACTACGGATTATTCCTCCACCCGATGTTGCAGTCGGAGATTATGAAGTAAGAATCAAAACGGAATCGTTCGCCGACAATCGCAGGATCCAATCGGAAGACAAAGTTTACCGCGTCAGCGTCAAGGCAAAGACCAATGTTTTTGGAACAAGCGCGCTGGTCGGCGGTTTGTTGTTGTTGGTCGTAGGCATAGTTGTGTTCGGTGTGCGACTTACGCGTCGCTAATCACCGCAGTCATTACACAAAGGAACAAGACAATGATCGAAGCTATCGATTTGACCAAACGATATGAAGACGGAGTGCTGGCGCTGGATGCCCTGAACCTGAAGGTTGATGTCGGGGAGATATATTGCCTGCTGGGCGCGAACGGCGCGGGAAAAACTACGACAATCAATCTGTTTCTGGACTTCATTCAACCTACATCCGGACGCGCTCTTCTAAACGGCATCGAAGTAGAAAAGACGCCTCTGGAAGCAAAGAAGTACGTCTCTTACGTTTCAGAAAATGTGATGCTGTACGGCAATTTTACCGCGCGGCAGAACCTGGATTTCTTTGCCAGGCTTGGCGGCAAACGCAATCTGACAAAGGAAAACTATTACATGGCGCTGCGCGAAGTGGGGCTTCAAGAAAAAGCGTTCGAGCAGAAAGTGAAAACGTTTTCGAAAGGCATGCGGCAAAAGGTTGGCATCGCAATTTCGATCATCAAAGATGCTCCGGCCATTCTGCTGGACGAACCGACCTCCGGTCTCGATCCCAAGGCCGGCGCTGAGTTTCAGGAAATTCTCGGTGAACTCAGGCGTCGCGGCAAAGCCATATTGATGTCTACCCACGACATCTTCAGAGCGAAAGAGATCGCTGACCGCATCGGCATCATGAAAGAAGGTCGCCTGGTGATGCAGCGAACGCGGGAAGAATTAAAGCACGAAGATTTAGAGGCGCTGTATCTCGATTACATGCGCGGTGGTTATCAATCCGATTCCGAAGACCGGATAAGCAAAGCCGTATAGCAATTCAGATTGGGAGGATCTCTGATGAGTGCGACTGTCGTAGGCAATTCAAACGTTCTAAATCCGAAATCGTTTGTGGTTAATGCTCCCAGCGGCAGATCGGCCGTCCTGATGATCGCCGGCCGCGAAGTGACCGAACAACTAGCGAGCTTCCGGTTCCTGATTATTACATTTCTCGTAATCGGGTTGACGCCGCTAGCGGTTTATGTGGGCGCACGCGATTACTTTTCTCGCCTCGGTGATTACAACCGCCTGGAAACTCAAAAACAGAAAATCGCGTCGGGCGATGCGGGCAAGGCGGTAACCGGAGTCGACGACCCATTCGCGGATGAAAGCGACAATATCGTTCTAAGGGCGATACGCCCACCTGAACCTCTTAGCGTTCTTGTTCACGGCCTTGACGGCGCTCTGCCGGAATATTGGGATTTTTCGGCGACCGGCATCATATCCGGTACGTCGGCAACTCGGCCGCAGCGTCTGGCAGACGTTCTGGGCACTCTCGATCTGGAATTTCTTGTCCGGGTTGCCTTAGGGCTGCTGGCAATCCTTTTGGCATTCGACGCTGTCGCAGGCGAAAAAGAACTGGGTACGTTGAGAGCCGTACTTAGCCAGCCGATCTCGCGCGCTGCCCTGCTGACCGGGAAGCTTCTGGGCGGAATGATAACGCTTATATTACCACTTGCCGGCGCATTTTTGATTGCTTTGATTACTGCACAAGTGCTTCATGTTGGTTTGCTGGATTCGGCCAATCTGGCGAGAGTAGGGCTGCTTGCGGTGACATCGGCGCTCTATCTGGTCTGTTTTTACGCCCTCGGTCTTTTCGTCTCTTCGTTGGTGCGAAGCCAAAAGACATCACTGGTCTTCCTTTTGGTGATCTGGGTAGTCTCCGTTCTCGCTGTACCGCCTCTGGCTACCCTGATTGCGCAAGCCGTCGCGCCTACTGATCCCGCACACGTTATCGAGGCGCGGAAGAGACAAGCGGATGACGACATTCGCAAACAATCCGAGCGGAGTTACGGAGAGGTTTACAGAGCAGCCACCGGGCTTCCGGTGGGATGGATGGATACTTCAAAATACATAGACCACAAACAGGAGATAGACAGTAAGCTGGCCCCAATGATTGTCAGCTATATAAGCAAACGGCGACAACTCATCAATGATATCGATCGCGACGCCGAACTTCGACTGTCGCGTCAAAATCGGCTCGCCAGAACGATAATGGCAATCAGTCCCGCGGCGTCGTTCGCAACCGCCGCGGCAGATTTGGCTGGCACAGGAGATTCACATTACCAGGCGTGGCTTGGTGCGGCGCAAAGAAGACAGAGCGACCTGAGCGCCGTCTTGTTCGAAAATCCTCCGTACGTCCTTATCCGAAATGGAGGCAGTTCCGGCTATATGCCAATACGAAAGGCGCCCGCGCTATCCGACCTGCCGACGTTCGCGCCTCCACGTAAAGACGCGGCCGCAGCCTTTAATCGGGCATTGCCAAGCATGGGTCTGCTGGCGTTGTTCACGGGTATATTTATTGCGGGCGGATTTATGGCCTTCGCTCGTTACGACGTTCGTTAACTGCGACATTATTAGAGGGATACTATGAGTGATCTGGAGCAAGCCAATTGGCCTTTACTGCCAACCCTTTCGCCAAGAGCAACCGCGATAATCGTCGAGCCGTTCCGCTGGATTGCTGCTGTTGCCGATTTGGCCGCAGTCATTCCATCGCAACGGCGAAATCGCGTCAGCGAATCTCAGACCTGGCTTATAGCGGAGAAAGAGATATCGGCTAACATTCAAAACCTGAAAGTTCCGGCGGCGTTTTCGTTAATGACCATCTTGATTCTGATCAGTTTCTTCCTGATGTCCGCGGATTATCAAAAACGCCTTGATAACTGGTCCACCAATAAAGCGGCCCAATCCGACAACCTCTTTTCCGGCATCACATCGTATTATCGCACTGGTGATAATCGCGCGATGTCTATGAATGGCAACGCCGTCTCTCGACAACCTTTGCTGCGTCGGCCATTGCCTCTTTCGATCTTTGCCAAGGGATTGGATTCGGTAATGGAAAGGTCGGTAACCATAGGAGACAATCCGCTGGTTGTACCTGCGACAAGTTTCACATTTGGAGCAATGCAGGAGAAAAACAGGAATTTGCTGCTGTTCGCCCCGCCGGATTATCTGTACATCATCAAGATTATCCTTTCGCTGCTGGCACTATTCTTTACTTATGATGCACTGGTCGGCGAAAAAGAGATGGGCACGTTAAAGGCAATGCTGTCCGGAGCAGTTCCTCGCCGGTCGGTACTGATCGGTAAATGGCTGGGAGCATCATTGAGTTTGGTCGTTCCATTTATCGTCGCCACGGGAATCGGTTTTATATATCTGTTAACGTTGCGGCATCTGACGTTTGACACGCCGGAGACGTACCGAATTCTGCTGGCGCTGGCGACTTCCTCTCTCTATGTTCTGGTCTTCGTCGGTCTGGGGTTGTTGATTTCAGCAATTACGAAGACGCAAAAAACAGCGATCGCTTCGGCGCTTTCAATCTGGATACTGCTGGTGCTGGTTATCCCGAACATGTCAGTGTTGATCGCGGAACGTATGAAACCGCTGCCGACACTGTTTGAGCACAACGTGCAGCTTTTTACTCAGGCCAGGCAGATTGAAGACGAGGCTGAGCGCGTTAGTCCCAGTCAGTTTACCTGGCGTGGTTACGGCACAATTCACGACAGCGCCGGACCGCGTATTCGGCAAATGGTTGCGCAAGCCGACGATGCTTTTGTCGCCGAAAGGTTAGGCAGAGATCGGTTCGCCAGGACACTTGCCCGACTCTCACCCGCAAGTTCTTTTACATACGCGATCACCGATCTCGCCGGTACCGGAGTCAGCGAATATCAGGCTTATCTGGCTAAACTGCAGCAGGCCAGAAATAAACAGATCGAGATAACGAACGAGCAAAAGAATATGATTGAGCTTGATTCAACAGACCCGGATTCTCAACGTAAAACCAATGAGAAACTTAAGGCTCTGTTCGACAGGGGCAAACAACTCGAGCAGGAATTGCATGAATCATTGTTGACTCCGCGTTCGCCAATGCAGGCGATTTCAGACTCGCTGCCGGATTTGGCGCTCCTGATTATTTGGGCGGGATTGCTGCTGGTTTTCGCAACGCTAGCGTTTAATCGTGCAGACGTCAGGTAATCTGAATCGAAAGGGCACAAATGTTATGTTGCTGGACATCGCTTTAAAAGAGCTGCGAGAGAGCCTTTTCAGCATTAGGTTTCTTGTAACGATGGCCGTCATTCTTTTACTGGTATCGGCCGTGGTCGTAGCACTTTCCGCTGACTATAAAAGACAGATCAACGATTACCACAAACGAGTTGAAACCGACCGGAAATCTACGGCGAATTATACTGCCGGCCAACCGGCAACGATTGACCGACCAGTACCTGCATTATCTGCCTTGTTTGTCGGTCTGGAATCGACAGCGCCGAATCAAATACAACTCCAGCCGGCGCAGCCCCCTTCTTTTGCTCAGATCGCAGATGTAGATGCAACCGAGGTCCTTTTCCCATCAATTGATCTCGGATTTTGTATCGGAGTTGTTCTTTCACTGGCGGCGTTATTGTTTTCGTATGACGTAATCACCGGCGAGAAGGAAAATGGCAGCTTGCGACAAATTCTGTCGTATCCAGTGTCCAGAGCAACTGTGATTCTCGGCAAATGGATGGCCGTGTTCGCTACGCTGTCAATCGCCGCGATCGTTACCGTGAGTTATGCCGTTCTACTATTAAAATCAATTCCGGGCTCGCCTTTCTCAATTGGATCGGGCGACTGGGCAAGCCTTGGATTGATTCTGTTAACCTCATTGATCTACCTTTCGGGATTTTCGCTGCTGGGAATTTTCGTTTCATCGCTCGTGAGCAAATCTGCCACGAGTTTGGCGGTATTGATGCTGGTTTGGGTTATCGCCGTTTTCGTATTTCCGAACGTCTCGCCTTACCTTGCAGTATCGATTACTCCCGCGCCGACTTTTCAGGAGGCGGCCAGGAAGCAATCCAATGTAGACACGGAGCTGATGAACGAGCTGAAGGCTCGACATCAGCAGGGCGCAAAGAAGGTGCTTGATGAAGGCATGAACGCGAAGCAACTGGCTGAGGTTCGTGACGGCATTCAGTCGAAATGGGATAGCGAACACAAGATCGCAATGACCGGATTGGAAAATGATTTTCAATCGAGAATCAATCGCCAGGAGCAAACTGGAGCAAGACTGACGAGCGTCTCTCCGTATGGTTCGCTGGTTTACATATTCACTTCGCTTGCCGACAGCGGATTAAGATCTGACGAGAATTTCCTGAGACAGGCGCGTCTGTTCGAACAGGATCAACTGATGCCCTTCGCAAAATCGAATTCCGGTAATGAGAATTCATCAGCTCCCAATTTTGTTTACCAACCGACACCACTCGCACAAAGATTTTCATCAGTTTCGGTTGAACTTTCCATTCTGCTTGCGTACAACTTAGTCCTGTTTTTCGGAAGCTATTTGGCGTTCCGACGATATGACGTTAGGTGAGGACTGGGTTCGTGTGCAGAGCAAGCTGGTAAAACTCGACGGCAATAACATTGATCAGGTCATAAATGACGCCAGCGCTACAGTGAAAAGCGGTGGCGTTATAGCATTTCTGACTGATACTTTTTACGGTCTCGGTTGCGATCCGTTTAACGAAGAAGCCGTCGAACATGTATTCGCAATTAAACAACGGCGCGCCGATATGCCGTTGCTGATCCTGATTGATGACATCAAGACCGTGACGCGAATCAGTTCGCGCATACCTGACGGCTTTAATCAATTGGCAAATACTTTCTGGCCCGGGCCGCTGACAATAGTTATTCCTGCGGCCGAATCTCTGCCCGATTCCCTGACGGCTGGAACGGGAACAATTGGGGTTCGTCTTCCAAATAGTTTATTCGCGGCCTCTCTTGCCGCAGCTTGCGGAGGGGCAATTACCGCCACCAGCGCCAATCGATCTGGCGGACCAAACCCGTTGTCTGCAGAAGACGTCTCCGCACAACTCGGCGATCAACCTGATCTAATCATCGACGGTGGAGCGGCGCAGCCTGTTCCTTCGACGGTAATTACTTTGTGTGACGAACAACCAACTATACTAAGAATCGGAGCAGTTTCTGAGTTCGAATTAAGAACCGTTCTGCCCGGTTTCGTTGTGAAGAATGCTTAATGTGATGCTCTTACTGCTAATCGTGATGTAAATAACTGATTTAGTGTTATTCTTACACCCGGTTTATCTTCTCCCCGGAGGTCTATGGCATGATTCGAGACGCGGTGCGTCGATACACCGAACTGTTGGCTTCACCTCAAGGAAGATTAACGGAGACTCGCGATATTCTGCTTAACGGCATGCGCGAAGCCGATCTGGATTTCGGCGGGCGAGTTCTCTCTCCTTACCTGCGCCCTCATTTTGTAGACAGCGATCAATGGCAGATGGTCACTGGCGTCTGCGAAGGCATCTGGGACTGCATTCGCATCGTCGGTAATGCCGTTCAAACGGATTCGCAGATGATGGATGATCTGAGGCTGACTGAAGGCGAGCGCAAATTGATCTCTGTCGACCCCGGGTTCAAAGAGATCTCTGCTACATCGCGTCTGGATTCGTTTCTTTCGGATGACAGCTATCAATTCGTCGAGCTGAACGCGGAATGTCCCGCTGGCATTGCATATGCCGATGTCGTTTCAGAGATTCACCTGACTACTCCCGTAATGAAAGATTTTGCAGAAGCGTATGATGTAAGGCCTTTGCTGTCTCGCGACAAAATGCTGGAAGTCCTACTTCGATGCTATCAGGAATTCGCCGGCAACAACGCGCCGAAACCGCTTATCGCAATCGTCGACTGGAACGACGTACCGACGCAGGCCGAATTCAGACTGTTTCAGCGATATTTCACCAGCCAGGGTTATGAAACAATCATTGCCGATCCGCGAGAGCTTGAATTCACGAACGGAAAACTCAGGCATAACGGAAAAGTTATCGATGTCGTTTATCGCAGATTGCTAACAAACGAATTTCTTGAAAAGCTGGATGAGACGCGAGCGCTGCTTGACGCATATCAGGCAAGCGCAGTCTGTGTCGTAAATTCGTTTCGATCAAAATATGTTCATAAGAAAATGCTGTTTGGCATTTTGACTGACGAACGTTATGCGCGTTATTTTTCAGAAGCGCAGCAAAACCTGATTAAGGCGCACGTTCCGTGGACTCGCGGAGTCGTCGAGCGCCGAACTAAATATTATGGCGAAGATGTCGATTTATGCGATCTGATCCGCCGCAATCGCGACAACCTGGTCTTAAAACCCAATGACGAATACGGTGGCAAAGGCATCTTCATCGGATGGGAGTCGGACGATGCGAAATGGGATGAAGCGATTCAGATCGCTTTGCAGGGCGACTATCTCGTACAGGAGAGAGTACAGACGGGCCACGAAGAGTTCCCGTATTTCGACAGCCAGGGCAACATCAGCTTTGTCGAGCAACTGGTCGACCTTGATCCGCTTCTTTATTTTGGAAAAGTAGGTGGAGCATTCACCAGGCTCTCCACCTCTTCGTTAGCGAATGTCACATCAGGAGCAGGTATGACGCCGACGTTTCTGATTGCGGGAAAACATTAATCACGTCAGCAAAAGTGAGAGGCCGTTAGCGACACAGGGAGATATGCTATGAGCCAGACGCTTTTTACCATCGGGATTGAAGAAGAGTTCCAGATCATCGATCCCGAAACGCGCGAGCTGAAATCGCGCGTAAATGAAATTCTTGAAGAAGGTCAGATGCTTTTGGGCGAGCAGATCAAGCCCGAAATGCATCAGTCGATGGTCGAGGTCGGAACCGGCATCTGCAAAAACGTACAGGAAGCTCGGGCTGACGTTGCAAACCTGCGTCGCACAATCAACGAGCTGTCCAGGAAAAATGGACTCGTCTTTGCTGCCGCTTCGACTCATCCTTTCTCGCATTGGGAAAATCAACTGATTACTGAGAACGAGCGTTATTATCAATTAATTGAAGAAATTCAGCATGTTGCTCGCGGGCTGTTAATCTTCGGTCTGCACGTCCACGTCGGGGTCGAAGATCGCGATGCTGCCATTCACATTATGAACGCGGCCAGGTATTTTTTGCCGCACGTGCTGGCGCTTTCGACCAGCTCGCCATTTTGGCTTGGACACAACACTGGATTGAAATCGTATCGATGCGAGGTTTTCAAGCAGTTTCCACGCACCGACATACCGGATTACTTTAGCTCGGCAGGCGAATACGAGTCATACGTCAATCTTTTGATAAAGACGAAATGCATAGATAACGGAAAGAAGATCTGGTGGGATGTCCGTCCGCATCCATTTTTCCCGACGCTTGAGTTTCGCATCTGTGATATCCCGTCGCGCATTGATGAGACAATCGCGATAGCGGCTCTATTCCAGGCAATCGTGGCGAAGCTCTATAAACTGCTGCGCCAGAATATGGGCTTCAGACTTTATCGACGCGCCCTCATTCAGGAAAACAAATGGCGTGCGGTGCGCTATGGACTGGACGGCAAACTGATCGATTTTGGTAAACAGTCGGAAGTTTCGGCTCGCGATCTGATTGTCGAGCTTCTCGAATTTGTCGATGACGTAGTCGATGAGCTCGGCAGCCGAAGAGAGCTAAACTATGTCTATAAAATCCTGGACGAAGGAACGAGCGCCGATCGCCAACTCAAAATTTTCAATGAAACCAAGGATTTAAAGGCTGTGGTTGATAATTTGGTCAAGGAAACTGTTGAAGGAATTTATGAAGAGCCCGCAGGCGGCGCGGCCAAAGCCTGATATTCAGGACGAATTCGACGCTTTTAAAAAGTCTGCGACCAAAGATGTTTATTGACAGTGTTTAATCCTAGGCGTAGCATCATTAACAGACATTCACGCTGTTAAGGTTGGGAAGTGCAGTATGACTAAAGTCGATTTGGCGCGAGCAATCTACGAAAAGCATGGTGGTATTTCGATCAGGGAAGCTTCGCGTCTGGTTGATCTGATATTTGATCGTATAAGGCAGGCACTTGTCGAACGCGAGGAAGTTCATCTTGTCGGTTTTGGTACGCTCTGCGTAGTCGAAAGAAAACCGAAGATAGGACGCAATCTCAACACAGGCGAGGCCGTGCCGATCGGTGTCCACCGCGCAGTTGTTTTCCGACCAGCCCGAGCCATCAAGAGCCTGTCGCAGGAGACGCAGACCCTTTCCGCGGGACAAGGAATGTAATCTTGTTTTATCGCTGGAGGTCGTATGGACTCCAAAAATGATGCCTCTTTATCAAAAGAGTCTGCCAAGCAGCCTATAATTATTCCGGAAAAACTGTTCTTCAAGATCGGTGAAGTGGCCGAGCTTTTGGGAGAAGAGCAGCACGTTCTGCGCTATTGGGAAAGCGAATTCCCGATGCTGGCGCCGCAAAAGAATCGGGCCGGGCAGCGAACCTACCGCAGAAAAGACGTCGAGATGGCGCTGCACATCAAGGAGCTCTTGCGCAACGAAGGCTTTACTATTGAAGGCGCGCGCAAAAAACTGCAGATGGAAGGTCGCGGCGGCGGAAAGCTGAAAGTCGTGACTCCAGAAATGGCCTCGCAGATAGAAGAAGAGCTACAGCAGCAGAGGGCGCAGATAGCGCAGCCGCTTTCGGTCGATCAACGAAAGGCCGTCCGGCGTATTCGCAAAGATCTGGAATCGATATTGTCGATGCTCAATTCAGAGGTGCCGAAATAATCGCAAATAATGTAGGGGCAGGGCTCGTCCCTGCCCGGATTGCCGCAGGCAATTAAACATTATGTAACCAGCGATTTCATCATGCTGCGCACGATTCGGGCAGGGACAAGCCCTGCCCCTACAATGTTGATCACGCCTTTCTCTCTTTCAAGGCGCCAATAATCGCCGGAATAATCGAAATAATAATGATCGCGATGATCACGATTGAAAAGTTGTTCTTTACCACCGGAATATTTCCAAAAAAATAACCGCCGAAAATAAACACTGCCATCCACGCGATTGATCCCCCTATACTATAGGTTATGAATCTCGCGTACGACATCTGTCCGATACCCGCAACAAAAGGGGCAAACGTTCTTATGATGGGAATAAACCTGGCAATGATTATAGTCTTGCGACCATGCTTTTCATAAAACTGGTGCGTTCGATCCAGATATTTTTTATTAAGAAAACGAACGTTTTCTTTTTGGAATACTTTCGGACCCACAAATCGCCCAATCCAGTAATTGGTCGAATCGCCAATAATCGCAGCAGCAGTAAGGATCACATAGACTAGCTTTACATCCAGTGCCGCGCCCACTGATGCTGATAAAGCTCCCGCCGCAAACAGAAGCGAATCCCCTGGCAGAAACGGCGTGACTACCAAACCCGTCTCGCAAAAAATAATCAGGAACAGAATAAGATAGGTCCAGACTCCGTAATCCTGAATCGCGACGTTCAGATGTTTGTCCAGATGGAGGAACAGCTCGATCAACTTTTTGATTAATTCCACTATTGTGCGTCCTTGTTTATTTCGATCAACTGAGATTACGCAAACCCGCCATTTTGATGGAAGACTTCTGTTTAATCAAATCTCCCCACATCTTTTCGGTATTTACCCTTCGATCCGATATCAGATTTACAATGTCAAGCGCAATCTAAAAGCATGTACTGGAAGTGAGTAAAGAAAAGCATCCGAAGCAATTAAAGGCTCGAAGAGCCGCCAGCCGGTAGCCACATCCTTCAGGGCGTGGACTAGGGTCGGCAACGAGCATGAGCGCCGAAGGCGCGGCACACAGGTTCCTTTGAAGTAGCGTGTCGGTCCTTGCGGACCTCGAAATGTATCTCCCACGCCCAACACGCTCACGCGTGTCGCTACCGGCTGGCGGTCTTCGACCTAATATGGATGGAAACCGCTTCTTTTTATTCAAGATTTGTTGCAGACTATTTAATTCAGCAACCCCGACTATCGGTGTGGTATTCTTCTCTCCTCTCTGTATTTCATTGTGAAATATTGGTATAAATTGAATTCCGAGCATTTCCATTAAATCGCTATATCACGTTTTGATTAAGACGCCGCGCTATTTTCGGCAGGAGGAGTTATGTTGAGACCCCTAAAGAGATTTGTCTGTCTGTTCTTAACAATTGCTCTCGTAAGTTTCGCACCCATAACAAAAATCGTTTCCGCCGCCAACCCGGCTGCGGATGCACCGGCAGCGCTGCCTTCGTTCACAGAGCCAGCGCTATCGCCTGATCGGTCGGAAATCGCGTTCGTTTCCGGCGGCGACATTTGGACCGTACCGGTGAATGGTGGAGAGGCAAGACTGCTCGTCTCGCATCCGGCTTACGACTCGCGCCCGCTTTATTCGCCTGACGGAAAGAAGCTCGCGTTTATATCGACGCGCACAGGCGGTGGCGATATCTATGTACTGACTCTCACGACTGGCGATCTGAAGCGTCTTACCTTTGAAGACGGCAGCGAACACCTCGATTCCTGGTCACGCGATGGCAAATGGATCTATTACTCGACTACTGCATCGGATATTTCAGGGATGAACGACGTGTTCCGAGTCAGCGTCGAGGGTGGAACCCCAATGCAGGTCAGCGCCGATCGTTATGTTAATGAGTACTTCGCCGCGCCGTCGCCTGATGGCAAAGCCGTAGCGATTACTGCTCGCGCAAACGTTTCCTCGCAATGGTGGCGCAAAGGGCACTCGCACCTGGATGAATCGGAAATCTGGTTGATGCAGGATGGCGCAAAGCCCACCTACGAAAAAGTCGCGGGTGGCGACGCAAAATACGTTTGGCCGATGTGGACGGCGGATGGTCGCAGCCTCTATTACATGTCCGATCAAGGTGGCGCAGAGAATATTTGGATGAAGCCGAACGGCGGCACTGCCAAACAGATAACCCATTTCAAAGACGGTCGCGTCTTGTGGCCGAATATCTCTTACGATGGCAAGATGATTGTGTTCGAGCGCAATTTCAGCATCTGGAAACTCGACACGTCGAACGGTAACGCCAGCGAAGTTCCGATCACGCGAAGAGGCGCGCCAGCCGAACCTGTTGTCGAGCATTTAACGTTAAACAATGGACTGCAGGACCTGCAGCTTTCTCCTGACGGACGAAAAGTCGCTTTCGTAATCCGCGGCGAAGTCTTTGCCGCTTCCGCAAGAGACGGCGGCGAAGCTATGCGCGTTACGCACAGTTATGCTCGCGAATCTGAACTGACTTGGGCGACAGACAGCAAACACATAATTTATGTTTCTGAGCGCGACGCTGCTCCTCACCTGTTTGAGTATGATTTCACCACTAACACAGAAACTCAGTTGACGAACAATGAAAAAGGCGACGAGGCTCCACGACTCTCGCCGGATGGAAAGAGTCTCGCATTTATACGCGATGGCAAACAGTTGCTGGTAATGGACCTGGCGCAAAAACAGGAGCGCGTACTGACGAAAGGTTATCTTGGGCGCAACGGTCGGTCGCTGGCGTGGTCGCCCGATGGAAAGTGGCTTGCCTACATTTCACTGAGCGGAAATTCGTTCCGCAATGTCTTCGTTATCCCTGCCGCCGGAGGCGATGCCAGGGCAATCAGCAGCATTCCAAACGACAATACGAATGGCATTTCCTGGAGTCCCGACGGAACATTCATTCTTTTCACAACCAGCCAGCGAACAGAAGATCCGGCCCTGATAAGAGTTGATCTGACTCTGCGAACGCCGAAATTCCGCGAAGATCAATTCCGCGATCTTTTCAAAGATGAGCCTACCCGACAGCCCAACAGAGACGGCGCAGGTGGCGGCGGCCAGCAACGGGATCCGGGTACTGCGAATCCGGATAGCCGCAGAGCTCAAGTTAAGCCAACCGAAATAGTTTTCGATGGGATACGCGACCGAACCAGCGTTCTTCCCGTTGGCGTTAACGTCAACTCGCAGACTATCAGCCCGGATGGCAAATGGCTTCTGATGGTCGCCAGCGCAGCAGGGCGTCCGAACCTTTACGTTTATCCTCTTGATGAATTAGCGAATGAACCGCCTGTCGCGCGTCAGTTAACTTCGACCACGGGATTCAAGACTGATGCGCAATTCAGCCCCGATAGCAGAGAGATCTATTACCTGGAACAAGGCCGCATCAACGTGGTTCCAATGGATTCAAGGCAACCACGAGCGTTAAACGTTACAGCGGAACTGGACGTCGATTTTTCGAAAGAGAAGATGGAGGTGTTCCGCGAGGCCTGGACTGCTCTGCGCGATGGCTACTATGACGATAAATTCCACGGCGCGGATTGGAATGCCGTACGCGAAGAATATGCGCCGCGCATTGCAGGATCATTATCGGCTGATGAAATGCGAAGATTGCTGAACTTAATGGTGGGAGAGCTGAACTCTTCGCATTCCGGAGTCGGAGGCCCTCCAGGTGGAAACGGCGGACCCGCCGCCGGAAAGCTCGGTCTCAGATTTGATCGAGCGGAATATGAAGGCTCGGGCAAACTGAAGATCACAGAAGTTATCAATCTCAGCCCAGCCGCGATCAGCAAACAAATCAAACCGGGCGATTATCTCATCTCCGTTGATGGCGTAAAGATTGACCAAACGGTAAATCTTGATGAACAGCTTCAACACAAGATCAATCATAAAGTCACATTGATGGTTTCGAGCTCTGCGGACGGCAGCAGTCCACGCGAGGTCGCGGTCCGACCGATCAGTCAGGGAGCAGAGAAAAACCTGGTTTACGATCAATGGGTCGATGCTAACCGCGAATACGTCGCGAAGATCAGCAACGGCAGACTCGGTTATATTCACATGCCCGATATGTCGCAGAATTCGCTGACAAAACTTTACCTGGATCTGGATGCTGACAATCGGTCGCGTGACGGTGTTGTAATCGACATCAGAAACAACAACGGCGGATTCGTCAACGTGTACGCGATCGACGTACTGGCGCGGAAAGGCTATCTGACAATGACACCCAGAGATATGCCGACGGCGCCGGCGCGAACGATGCTTGGCCAAAGATCATTAGAGATGCCGACGATACTTGTGACAAACCAGCATTCGCTTTCAGATGCCGAAGACTTCACCGAAGGATATCGGGCATTGAAATTAGGCAAAGTAGTAGGTGAGCCAACCGCGGGCTGGATCATATTTACCGGGAGCGCGACCATGATCGACGGCACGACCGTCCGAATGCCGGGCACAAAGATCACCGGGTTGGACGGAAACGATATGGAACTTCATCCTCGTCCCGTGGACGTTCCGGTTACCAGACCTTTTGGCGAGACTTATACTGGTCACGATAGTCAGCTTGAGACAGCAGTACGCGAATTGCTGGAACAGGTGGGACAGTCAAAGGTTAGAACGAGCGCAACTGGAACACATAACAAGTAAGTGGCATTAGAATAATGATTGTTTGATTGCCGATAGGCAATCAAACAATCATTAACCAAATATTTCATCGTGCTGCGCACGATCCGGGCAGGGACGAGCCCTGCCCCTACATTACTGACACGAGATTCGGGAGACGTACTTTTTTGAGGATCTTCCTGGCTGCAACCGAGGCCGTGCCTTTCGCTAAAACGGGAGGGCTAGCTGATGTTGCCAGCGCCCTGCCAAAGGCTCTCGTCAGATTAGGCCACGATGCGCGAATCGTCATGCCGCGATACGCCAGCATTAATGCCGGCAATCGAATCATCGACGATCTCTCGGTTCCGATAAATCACACCACCACACGATGCTCTGTGTTTGCCGATTTCGGCGGACCCGCGCCAATTTATTTCATCGACTCGCCTGAGTATTTCCATCGTCAATCATGGGGAAAGGACATTCTTTACGGAGAGTGGGACGACGCCGAACGTTTCGCTTTTTTCAGCCGAGCCGTCCTCGAACTCTGTAAACGGCTTGGCGATCATCCTGACATCGTGCATTGCAACGACTGGATGACTGGGTTCATTCCCGCGTTTTTAAAGACGGCTTACGCAGGCGATCCGTTCTTCAATGGGACTCGATCGGTTTTCACCATCCATAACATTGCATATCAGGGTCTGTTCGATCCTGCTTCCCTTTCGGCGCTCGGGTTTGATCCTGCTCTTTATCGAACGGACTATGGATTTGAGCTTTACGGCCAAGCCAGCGCTTTGAAGATCGGACTAGTCATGGCTGACGTCATAACGACTGTCAGTCCCAAGTATGCCAGTGAAATTCAAACCCCCGAATATGGGGGAAATCTGGATGGTCTGTTGCGCTGGCGCAAAGGTGATTTGATAGGTATTTTGAACGGCGTCGATTACGAAGAATGGAACCCAGCTACCGATCATTTCATTGCCGCGCATTACTCGCCTGCAGACCTGTCCGGCAAACAGGCTTGTAAGGCTGATATGCTGCGTTCGTTCTGGCTGCCCGATGATGTGAATCGACCGACCTTTGGTTTGATCTCTCGCCTGACCGCGCAAAAAGGGATCGATTTGGTCATGCAAATCGCCTATCGAATTGTCGAGACCGGGTCGTTTATCGTAATTCTCGGGTCGGGCGATAATGAATACGAACGACAGGTTCAGCAGCTTCACGACGCGTACCAGCAACAGGTAGGTATTTACCTGGGCTTCAACAACACCTTGGCGCACAAAATAGAAGCCGGAGCCGACTTTTTCCTGATGCCTTCTGCCTTTGAGCCGTGCGGTTTGAATCAAATCTACAGTCTGAAGTATGGCACGATTCCCATCGTTCGAGCGACCGGAGGATTGGACGATACGGTCCAGTCGTTTGATCGTACAACGAAAAAAGGTAATGGATTCAAGTTTTACGGTTACAGTCCTGATAAATTCCTTGAAGCTATGTACGAATCCCTGATCACCTATCAGGATAAGGATTTATGGCGAACGTTGATGCTGAACGGAATGAATGCGGACTTCTCGTGGGAACGTTCCGCCCGACAATATATCTATGTATACGAAGCTGTTATGCGGCATGGTTAAAGTAGAACAGGTCGGCAGCCTGTTGCACAGAAACCGAGTTTGGCCAAGTGATGTCACAGCCAATAGAGGCGAGGTGTCAAGGAAAAAAAGAACCCCTCAGATACCGCACGGTATCTTTTTCTGCCAACTTGATTTCAACCAGCTTCCTGCTCGTGCTGACTTTGCCTTCCATAAT